>WNGG01011006.1_pt1 | contig 14753 bp, 12 predicted proteins | sample 5400661 | NCBI WGS metagenome assembly WNGG01 (sample SAMN13153372, study PRJNA577476) | soil metagenome | isolation source: 100 cm soil or saprolite under Garry oak tree replicate 1 | place: USA:California | collected 2016-06-15
ATTGTGCGTCCTCGTGAATGGAGGCCTTAGGGCGTACCCCGCAGGCCAGAAGACCTCCATCCACGATCCGCTTGCCGGTCTCAAGAGTGCTTGCCCTGAGCGGATGACCCGTCCGCCGATGCTCACCGAGCCCCGCCCCAAGGAGATTACATGACCCTCGAACCACCGCCGATTCCCGCGCTGAGTGTGCGTCCGATCAAGATCGAAGAGGAGATGCGCTCGTCGTATCTCGACTACGCGATGTCGGTGATCGTACAGCGCGCCCTGCCGGACATCCGCGACGGGCTGAAGCCGGTCCAGCGCCGCATCCTCTATGCGATGCAGCAGATGGGCCTGAACCCGGGCACGAAATACCGAAAGTGCGCCGGTATCGTCGGTGAGGTCCTCAAGAACTACCACCCGCACGGCGACGCCCCCGTCTACGACGCGCTCGTGCGTATGGTCCAGACCTTCTCGCTGCGCTATCCGCTGGTCGATGGACAGGGCAACTTTGGCTCGATGGACGGCGACCCGCCGGCTGCCTACCGCTACACCGAGGCTCGCCTTACGCGGATCGCGACCGAACTGCTCGCGGACATCGACAAGAACACGGTCGACATGTCCCCGAACTTTGACGATGAGCTGAAGGAGCCCGTAGTCCTCCCGGCGCGGGTGCCGAACCTGCTAGCAAACGGTGCGTCGGGTATTGCCGTCGGAATGGCTACGAACATACCGCCACACAACCTCGGCGAGCTGTGCGAAGCGATCGCCCATTTGATCGACCATCCCGAAGCGACGATGGAGGAGCTGGCCGAAATCGTAAGGGGGCCGGACTTCCCCACCGGCGGGGTCATCTTCCGCTACGAAACGGTGCGTTTGCCCGCTGTCAACGGCCAGGGGCCCACGTCCGAACGCAGAGACGCCATCCGCGGCGCGTTTGAAGGTCGCGGCCGCATCGTCACGCGCGCCCGGGTGCACATCGAGGAGATGGCGAAGGGCAACCGGAACCAGATCATCGTTACCGAACTGCCATACCAGACGAACAAGGCGACGCTTGTTGAGAAGATCGCTGACCTCGCCCGGGCCAAGCGCATCGACGGAATCGCTGACCTGCGGGATGAGTCGGACCGGCACGGCATGCGCATCGTAATCGAGCTGAAGCGCGAGGCCCAGCCGCGCCAGCTGCTGAACGCGCTGTACAAGCACACGGCCATGCAGTCCGCTTTCGCGGTCAACATGCTCGCTCTCGTGGACCGGCAGCCGCGCACGGTGAGCCTCAAGAAGATGCTCGAGTCCTACATCGACCACCGGCGCGATGTGATCCGCCGGCGGTCGGAGTTCGACCTCGAGAAGGCGCGCGATCGGGCGCACGTTCTCGAAGGATTGCTCAAAGCGATTGACATGCTGGACCAGGTTATTCAGGCGATCCGCGGGTCTCCTTCCGCCGAGGAGGCGAAAGGACGTCTGATGCGCGCGCCGTTTCAGCTAAGCGATCGGCAGGCGCAGGCCGTCCTCGACATGCAGCTGCGCCGCCTGGCCAAGCTGGAGCGGGACAAGATCCAGGACGAGTACAAGGAGCTGATCGAGCTGATCTCGTACCTCGAGGACCTGCTCGCTAACCCGCGCAAGATCGACTTCCTGATCAAGGACGACGCGGTAGACCTCAAGAAGACGTACGGTGACGACCGCCGCACGATCATCGTCGACCAGGAGCCCGAAGAGTTCTCGGAAGAGGACATGGTGGCGCACCAGGAAGTCGTGGTCACCATTTCGAAACGTGGCTTCATCAAGCGGTTGCCGCTGAGCACATACCGCGCGCAGCGTCGCGGCGGCGTCGGGGTGATCGGCATGAAGACGCGCGAAGACGACGCCGTCCGGCATTTGGTCGTCGCGGATACGCATGACAAGCTCATCTTCTTTACTGATCGCGGCCGCTGCTTCCAGGTGAAGACCTACGAAGTCACCGACGAGTCACGTCAAGCACGCGGCGAGTCCGTGATGCAACTGCTCCAGCTGGACCAGAGGGAGCGGATCACGGCCGTCGTCCGTATACCCCCGGACATGGACCACGAGTATATGGTTGTCGCAACGAAGCTGGGCGAAGTCAAAAAGACGCCGCTGAAGAACTTCGCGAACGTCCGACGCGATGGACTGAACGCGATGGACCTGGAGCCCGCCGACGAGCTGGTTTCAGCCAAGCTGGCCGTTGATGCCGACGATGCGATTCTCGTGTCGGCGCGTGGCCAGTCTGTCCGCTTCCCGGTCAAGCTGCTTCGCTCGGCATCCCGCCTTTCGGGGGGTGTTCGCGGAATTCGGCTGGCGTCCGGCGACCGCGTCGTCGGTATGGAAATCGCAAGCGCTGCCGAGGCGCTGCTTGTCGTAAGTGAGTTCGGTTTTGGCAAGCGAACGCACGTTGAGGAGTACCCGCGGCACGGGCGCGGCGGTCAGGGAGTTCGGACGTTCAAGACGACGCCCAAAACCGGCGAGCTGATGGCGGCGCGAATGGTGGACCCGGGCCACGAACTGATGCTTATCTCGGAAGAAGGCATAGTGCTCCGCACGCCGATCGAGCACATCTCGAAACAGCTTCGTTCGACGCAAGGCGTCACGCTCATGGACGTCGAGGGGGACCGCGTCGCCGCCGTTGCCGTGATTGACATGCAGCGCGAGTACGACACGCCGGATGGCCTGCCGACCGGCGCAACAGTCGCCGCGGCTGAAGACGGTGACAAACCCAAGCAAGGAGATTCCGCGGGAGAGCCGCGAAAGAGAACTCCGCGGCCGAAGAAGAGCGAATAGGCATCCGATGGGAGGTGTCGCCGAGCGGCTTCGAGAGCTCGAAATATCGCTTCCCGCGAGACGATCATTCGGCAAGTACGCTGGCGCCGCGCGTGCGGGAAATCTCGTCTTCGTTTCGGGTGCCGGGCCGATTGGCTCGAACGGCAGCGTCACCGGCAAAGTGGGCGCGGAGGTAGATGTCCCCGCTGCCCAGGAAGCTGCCAAGCTATGTGTCATTAACTGCCTGAGCGCTCTTCAAGAAGAGATCGGTGACCTGGACAAGATCAGCCGAGTTGTGAAGCTCCTCGGGTTTGTGAACAGCGCGCCCGGTTTCAATCAGCAGCATGTTGTCATGGACGGGGCCTCCTCGCTGTTGCTCGATCTATTCGGCGAAAAGGGGAGGCACGCCCGTAGTTCGGTTGGGATGGCGGAGCTGCCGATGAATATAGCGGTCGAAGTCGAGATGATCGTCGAGGCGGCGCTGTGAAGGGTCGGACGATAAAACGCACCTCCCAGCCGTCGTCGCAGTTCGAACACATCCGCGAGCGCATGGAGCAGGCCCGCCAGCGCGTCATCGGCGCGCCGGGTAGGCCGAGCTTCTCCGTTCCGTTCATCGAGCCGGCCGTCGATATTTACGAAACAGAAGACCAGGTGGTGATAGTGGCGGAGATCGCCGGCATTGGTGACCAGGACCTGGAGCTAGAAGTGGAAGGGTCGAAGTGCATACTGCGCGGCGAGCGAAAGCCGGCATCGCAGGGTGCAAAACGCGATTATCGGCAGGTGGAAATTAGCCACGGCCCCTTTCAGCGCGAACTATTCTTGCCCGCGGCAGTTAACCCAGACGCGGTTCAGACCGTCTATAAGGACGGAATGCTGCAAATCGCGCTGCCCAAGGCATCACCTGCTCGCAGCCGAACGCTGACGATTCTCGTTCGCTAAGGGCTTTCTCCCGCAGCAGTCCAAACGGAGGCAAACTCCAATGGAGCATGCGGAAACACGTCGACAAACACGTACGAGAGCGACAGCGAGCGCTCGACCCCGGATCCCTGAGCTGCTGCCCTTGATTCCGGGCGGCGGAACGGTCATGTACCCCCAGCAGTTGCTGCCACTGCTTGCTACGGACGAGATCGACGTTAAGGCTGTTGGCGAGGCAGCGGCGTCCGAGGCCAAGATGGTTGGCGTCTTTCCGCAGCACGTGCTGGATGATGAACGCTACGAAGGAGACCTTTACCAGCTCGGTACGGCTGCCACAATTGTTCGAATGGCGACGGCGCCGGATGGCACAGTCCATGCGATTCTCCAGGGTGTCGGGCGCATCAAGCTGCTGGGCCTCGAGCAAGCCGAACCCTGGATCGTGGGCCGCATTGAGCGCCTGGGTGAAACAGTCGACCGCAGCGCCGGTCTCGACGCCCTCATTGGGGAGATCAGGGAGGGCTTTGTCCGGATCGTCACCTTGTCCGAGACGCTTCCTCAGGAACTCGCGGCAGCCGTCGGCAATCTGGGAGACCCGTCGGCGCTCGCTGACTTCATCGCCGCCAACCTCCAGATCCGCACGGAACAGCGCTACGCGGTGCTCGAGGAGCTGAACGTCAACAAGCGGCTCACGATCGTCAAGGAGTTGATTGAGCACGAGATCGAGGTACTGGAGGTGCAATCGCAGATCCAGGCCGACGTTCGCGGCGAGCTCGACAAGCGCCAACGCGAGTTCATTCTGCGCGAGCAGATGAAGGCGATCCAGAAGGAGTTGGGTGAAGGCGACATCACTCCGGAGCTATCGGAGCTGAAATTACGTTTGGCTGAAGCGGTCCTTCCGGAAGCGGCCCAGCGCGAGGCTGACCGCGAGTTGCAGCGCCTCACCAGTATTCCATCCATCTCCCCCGAGTACCAGGTTTCACGGACATATCTCGAATGGCTGGCCGACCTCCCGTGGAATACGAGCACAGAGGACCTGCTGGATATCATCCGAGCCGAGGCGGTGCTGAACGAAGACCACTACGGCCTCGATAAGGTCAAACGCCGCATCCTCGACTTCCTCGCTGTCATCAAGCTACGACAGGGCGACACCCGCGGCCCGATCCTCTGCTTCGCGGGTCCGCCGGGAACGGGGAAGACGTCGCTCGGCCAGTCTATCGCACGCGCCCTTGGGCGAAAGTTCATCCGCATGTCTCTCGGTGGTATGCGGGATGAGGCCGAAATACGAGGACACCGGCGGACTTATGTCGGCTCCATGCCCGGCCGGATCATACAGGAGATCAAACGCTGTGGCTCGCGCAATCCTCTCTTCATGCTGGATGAGGTCGATAAGCTAGGCGTCGATTTCCGCGGAGATCAGAACTCGACCTTCACGGACCACTATCTTGATACGGCATTCGATCTGTCCCGTGTGTTCTTCGTTGCAACGGCGAACATCGTGGACAACATTCCAGGCCCCCTGCGCGACCGCATGGAGATCATCGAGCTGCCTGGCTATACAGAGCGCGAGAAGCTCGAGATCGGCAAGCGCTATCTACTGGGCAGGCAACTCCAGGAAAACGGGATCCCCGACGGCGTCCTCCATGTTAGCGAGAGCGCGATCACCGAGATCATTCGCACGCACACCCGCGAGGCCGGCGTGCGGAACCTTGAGCGAGAGCTTGGGAGCGTCTGCCGGGCCGTAGCCAGAAGAGTGGCGGCCGGCCAGAACGGATCGATCGCCATTCGCGAAGAGAATCTCGCGGAATTCCTGGGCCCGGCGCGCTTTCGCTGGGAGCTTGCCTCGGAGGCGGATGAAGTTGGCGTCGCGACCGGCCTGGCGGCCACAATGGCGGGCGGCGACGTGCTGTTCGTCGAAGCGACCACGGTTCCCGGACGAGGCCGCCTCATCCTGACGGGCAAGCTCGGCGAAGTGATGCAGGAGTCGGCGCAGGCTGCGCTTACCTATGCGAGGTCGCGTGCCTCGGTGCTGAACATCCCGGCGGCCGCATTCGATAAGAATGACATACACATCCATGTGCCTGCCGGCGCCATTCCGAAGGACGGCCCGTCGGCGGGGGTAACGATGGCGGCGGCTCTCGTTTCCGCGCTCACGGACCGGGCGATCCGCAAGGAAGTCGCGATGACGGGCGAGATTACCCTCCGGGGCAAGGTTCTGCCCGTGGGCTCGATCCGCGACAAGGTCCTCGCCGCTCACCGCGCGGGGAGCAAGCGGGTCGTGATGCCCCGCGACAACGAGAACGATCTAGCGGAGGTGCCGGAAGACGTGCGCCGCGAGCTGGAGTTCCTTCTCGTCGAGCACGTAGACGAGGTGCTGAACGCGGCTCTTCACTCAGAGAAGGCGCACGATCGGCCGAAGCTGGCTGCGCTAGGCAGCTAGCCGCCGACTCTGCGGTCAATACCCGCGGGCTGGGTCCACCACGTTTCGAAGCGGCTCATCCGCCAGATACCGCCGCAGGTTGTCGCAGAACAGCGCCACCGCACGCTCCATGTAGCGCGGCGTGCCTCCGCTGATGTGTGGCGTGACGATCACGTTCTCCAGCCCCCACAATTCGCTCTCGCCGGAGAGTGGTTCTTGCTGGAAGACGTCCAGCGCCGCTCCGGCGATCCGTCCTTCCTTCAGAGCCTGGACGAGCGCTTGTTCGTCTATGATGGCCCCCCGGCCGATATTTACGATGATAGCGCTGGGCTTCATCGCTCGTAGCTGGGGTTCGCCGATCAGTCCACGCGACTCATTCGTTAGTGGCAGGGCAACGACGACGTAATCGCTCTCTTCCAACAGATGCCTGAGTTCCGAAGGAGGCAGCATCTCATCTGCAGCGGGGAATCCTGCCTGCGCGCCGGTTGTCCGCCGTTCGACAGACCGCCGCATCGCGAGCACGCGCATACCGAGAGCCTTTGCGAGCTCGACCACCCTCGCGCCGATGGCTCCCATGCCGAGGACGCCGACCGTTTTCTCTTCCAACTCGTCCGGCCAGTAGGGCCGCCATATTCTCTCCTGCTGAGACCGCAAAGCGCGGGGAAGGCCTTTTGCGAAAGCCAACATAGCGCCGATCACATATTCGCTTATAGGCACGGCGTGGATTCCGCTCGCCGTCGTCACCGTGACGTGTGACTGCACGACAGGCGCGTCGAGCAGGCGGTCGACGCCGGCGCTGGTCAGCTGGAGCCACTTGAGCGCCGGCGCGCGCTCCACGATATCGTCTGGGACGATTGGGTTCGTCAGCAGCACTTCGGTCTCTCGCAGGATCGGTCGCAGGCGCTCGCGCGCCTCCTCTTCACTCTCATCCTCGGCCCGCGGCGGCTCCGGATAGCCCGCCCAAAGGGGGCGGCCGTCGCGGTAGACGCGGCGCTGGGCGCGAGTCAGGGCGGTGACGTTGAGGCGCCGGTCAGTCGTTCGGATTGTGTCGTGAAGTTCGTCGGCAAGGGGCAGAGCGATCGTGACGTTGACGGAGCGGTCGGGCATATCGATTGGAGATTATAAGCCACAACGCTCCGTGTAGAGACGCCTCAGACCAAGCGTTATCACATCAGTACGATACAGGGGTTCGCTTCGCGCGATGCTGTTGTGCCAAGAAAATCAGCGAGGCGTCTCTACCGGAGGCTACGTCCAGCACACTCTTTACGTACTTCGGATCGATAAGGACCGGTGGTTATACACTGGGGTGACGGCGAATTTGACACAAAGGCTAAGAGACCACGACGCCGGGAAAGTGGCATCGACTCGTCATAGGAGGCCCCTTCGGTTGTTGTACACCGAGTCGTTCGGGGACAAGAAGGAAGCTTGGGCGCGTGAACGCTACTTCAAGACGGCAGCTGGCGGAGCTCTGAGGCAGCGATTGATATCCGGGCAACCCGGCGATTCGCTGCTAGAATAGCCAACGAGGGGTGCCGGAGTGGTTGATCGGGGCGGTCTCGGGCCGACGCCCGCCCGTCTGGGCGAAAACCGTTGTACCGCCTTGCCTCCACAGCGCACACTTGTGTCGTCAGCGCCCGCGCGTCCAGGCGATCATCAGGTTCAGAACTAGCTCATGGGCAACCTTCCCGGGAGACTCCAGCACACTCTTTACGTACTTCGGAGCGATAAGGACGGGCGGCTATACACTGGGGTGACGGCGAACTTGACCCAAAGGCTAAGAGACCACGCCGCCGGGATAGTGGCATCGACTCGTCATAGGAGGCCCCTTCGGTTGGTGGACACCGAGTCGTTCGGAGACAAGAAGGAAGCTTGGGCGCGTGAACGCTACTTCAAGACGGCAGCTGGCGGAGCTCTGAAGCAGCGATTGATATCCGGGCAACCCGGCGATTCGCTGCTAGAATAGCCAAGGAGGGGTGCCGGAGTGGTTGATCGGGGCGGTCTCGAAAACCGTTGTACCGCCTTGCGGTACCGTGGGTTCGAATCCCACCCCCTCCGCCAGCACTCTGTCCGATGAGCGGCAGCCATTTGGCAAGTTTGTCTGGCAGAGTTTGTTTGGGAGGTTTGCTGGTTCCCGGCGCACATTCCGGAGGGGTGCCAGAGTGGACGATTGGGCACGCCTGGAGAGCGTGTGTACCCTTTGGGTACCGTGGGTTCGAATCCCACCCCCTCCGCCATGACAGCAGCGCAATCCCCAAAACACGAACGCTGAAGGCTGCGGCGTGAACGGCGCTTGGCGCCAGCGCGGGTAGTCGTCGTCCTTACTTGCGCTTCTTCTCTTCGATCTCTTCGGACTTGCCCGCCTGGTGCACTTTGCGCTCGTAACGGGCGCGAAGCTCCTTTTCCGCCTCGGCCTGCGCCTCCTTCGCCTCGTCGAGCGCTTCGTTGAGCTGCTCCTGGGCCGAGCGGAGTGCGCGTCTGACCGCGGCCATGATGTTGTGGTCGGTCTCGATCGCCGTCGGGCCGGAATCTACGCTTCCCGCAGGCCAGTCAACCTCTCGCCGCCGAGAGCGCTCGGGCGCGAACAGGACCGCCCCAGCAAAACCGATACCGAACCCGATTGCAAGCCCGATTAGCAGGCGCATCAAATGCTACCCGCTCTTTCGCGAGCGGCCCAACCGCGATAGGACCACCACGAACTGGCGCAGGCCGGCGACGGTACCGTACGTCTTCACGACCGGAGCGACCGCGTAATCCGAGACGAATTCAACCGTTCCGCGCACGCTCTCCGATGTTTGACGCACGCTCTCTAGCGTGGGCTGCACATTGTTCTTCAACATCCCGCGCACACGGCTGAGCGTCATCCAGCTCAATATCCCAATTGCGAACGTGAAGAAGATAATGAGGACGAAGGCCACTGTGCCGGCGATGCTGTAGGCGATGACGAACACATCACGCCATTCTTGCAGGCTCACGTTAGCATCTCCTTCTGAGGGCGACGGTCTAGTGCGCGATTCTAGAAGACGGCGGCCATTATAGCAAACGGTCTACAACCGTCTGACTGTTGTCCCGCCGCCGACCACGCGCCCGCCAGCGTAGAATACGACTGCTTGCCCCGGGGTCACCGCTCGCAGCGGCCGTTCGAATAGCACTTCCGCGCGATCTTCCTCGATTCGTAGGCTCGCGGGCACCGGCTCGCTTCGGTAGCGGATACGCGCGTCGACCGGCACCTCTCCGGCGGGCGCCTCGCCGCTCACGAACGAAAGCTCGTCCGCGATCAAACCGTGAGCCAGAAGGTCGCCGCTCTCACCGGCTATTACGGTGTTCGTTTCGGCGTCCAGACTCACGACATAGAGCGGCTCGGCTCCGCCGCGCGCGGGAAGACCCCGCCGCTGGCCGACCGTGAAGTTCTGAATGCCGCCGTGCTCGCCGATGTTCTCTCCGGTCGTATTGACGATCGCACCCGCGCGGGCGGGAACGCGCTCACGGACGAAGGCGCGGTAATCGCCGGAGGGGATAAAACAGATATCCGCGGAATCCGGCTTCTCGGCGTTCGGCAGCCGCCATTCGCGCGCGAGCCTCCTGATCTCTGCCTTCGTCAGTTCGCCGACCGGGAACAGCGTTTGGCTTAGCTCGCGCTGACCGAGCGTGTAGAGAACGTAAGACTGGTCCTTCGAGGGGTCGATCGCGCGGTGCAGCTCAAAACCGTGGCCGTTCGAGCGAATTCGAGCGTAATGGCCCGTTGCCAGATAGTCAGCACCCAGCGCCCGGGCTTGCTCGAGCAGCGGCCGGAACTTGATGCGATCGTTGCAAGCCAGGCACGGGTTCGGCGTGCGGCCCATTGCGTACTCGCGCACGAAATGGTCAACAACGCCGTCCGAGAACTGCTTCTCAAGGTTGAGTACGTAGTGGCGGACGCCCAAAACGTCCGCCGCGCCTCGTGCGTCGTCGGTATCCTCGACGGAGCAGCAACGCTTGTGGTGCCTCGAGGCGTCCCCGTTCTCGGCCGTCCACAGCCGCATCGTCACGCCCAACACCTCATAGCCCGCCTGCGTGAGCAGGCCGGCCGCTACCGAAGAGTCGACGCCGCCGGACATGGCGACTACAACACGCTTTCCAGACATTCCGACTACAATGTTATCCTACGCGGGAACACGAAGCGGAAAGAGGAAGAAGGGGTCTGGAACCCGACGAGCTGGCGCGCAAGATAATCGACGCGGCCTCTGAGAGGCAGGCGGAAGACATTCTCTTGCTGGACATTCGTAATGTCGCGTCCTTCGCCGATTATTTCGTGCTCGCCAGCGGCCAGACAGTCCGTCAGCTTCAGGCGATAATCGACACAGTCTCAGAGGCCGTCTCAAAGGACGGGGTGAAGCCGCTCGGAAAGGAAGGCGAACCCGAATCCGGCTGGGTCCTGCTCGATTACGGCGACGTCATCGTCCACATCTTCGCGCCGGATGAGCGCGCCTACTACGACCTGGAAGGCCTCTGGCACGCCGCGACGCCCGTTGTGCGGATTCAGTAGGACGAGTTTGTCCGTCATTGATTATCGGTTATTCGTACAATCGCGAGGCTAGTAGTCGTTGTCCTCGCTTGGGACCGCCTCGTTCGCCTCTGTCGCGGTGGCTGTCGCCGGCTCCTTCTCTGCCGCCTCGGCCTCCTCACGAGGCCGGCGGCCGAAGTGTCGCATTGCCTCGCCCATTTCCCTAAGGCGATTATCGACGCGAGCATTGATGCTCCCGTCGGGATACGATCCGTCCGAGCGGCGCTCGCCGGCGTGCTCGCCGGTCAGCAGCTCGATCGCCTGATCGACGCTATCCACCGCGTAGACGTGGAAATCTCCTGAGCGGACTGATTCGAGGACGTCTTTGCGCAGCATCAGGTTCTGACGGTTGCGGGCGGGCATGATTACGCCCTGCCCGCCGCTGAGACCCACCGCTTTGCAGATGTCGTGGAAGCCCTCTATCTTCTGGTTCAGCCCTCCTATTGGCTGCACGTCACCTTTCTGGCTCACAGACCCGGTAATCGCCAGGTCCTGCCGGATGGGCGCGTCCGCCAGGCTGGATAGGATCGCGCAGAGCTCAGCGAGAGATGCGCTGTCCCCTTCGACAGCGTCGTATCCCTGCTCAAACGAGATGCTGGCGGAAACGGACAGCGGTTTATCTTGCGCGTACTTCCAGCCGAGATAGCCGCCGAGAATGAGAACGCCTTTGTCGTGGATTTTGCCGCTCAGTTGGGACTCGCGGTCGATGCTGGTGACGCCGCGCTGGCCCAGGAAGGTACGCGCCGTTATCCGTGACGGCCGTCCGAAGCTAAAATCGCCGAAGTCGTGCACGGCCAGGCCATTCACCTGTCCCGTGACCGAGCCGTGCAAGTCTACGATGATCATGCCCCGCTGGATCATCTCGCGGATACGCTCTTCCATCATGTTGAGGCGGTAGACGCGCTCGTTTATGGCTCGTTCGACGTGGGCTGCATTCACACGCTGCACCCCCTCGGCGCCGGCCCAGTAGTCGGCTTCGACGACTAGATCGCGCAGGCGCCCAAAGCGGGCCGAAAGCTTCTCCTGGTCGTCGACCATCCGGCTGCCGTGGGCGACTATGACGGCGACCGCGTCGCGTTCGAAGTGGCGGAGGCCCTCGCGCTCTGCGCAGGCGCAGATGAAGCCGGCGTAGCCGAGGACGTTCTCCATGGTGCGGTCAATCTGGTAGTCGAAATCGGCCTTGACCTTGAATATCTCCCAGAACTCCTCATCGTAAGCGGACAGTAGGAAGTAAGACATGGGGTCACCGGTAACGACGAGCTTGACCTCGAGGGGGATCGGCTCGGGCCGCAGGCCCTGCGGTGTGAGGAAGCCGAACTGCTCGATGGGGTCCTCGAGGCGAACTTCCTTGGTGCGAATCACGCGCTTAAGGCCTTCCCAGGCGCCCGGCTTCATCATGATGTCCACGAGATTGAGGATGAGGTAGCCGCCGTTCGCGAGGTGCACAGACCCTGGCTTCAGCATGGTGTGGTCGCTGACATAGGTACCCAGATACGCCCGCCGTTCGATGCGGCCGAAGAGGTTCGTCCAGCTGGGGTTTGGCTCGACGATGATGGGCGGGCTGGTGGCGTTCGAGTTGTCCACGAAGACGTTGCAGCGAAAGGCGCCGAAGGGGTCGGGTTGGCCCGGCGGGCCGGCGATTGGGTTCACCGGGGTCGGTGCGATGGCTGCTGTCTGTTCGGGCTGCGTGCGCAGCGCATCAGCCGTAGCCAGGGTGAACTCTTTGAGCTGCTCCAGGAAGTGGACTATCTCCGGATTCTCATTGAACCGCTTTAGCACATCGCCAAACGCGCCACTGACTACCCACTCTGCGGTCTGCCGGTCGAGCTGGCGCAGCTTGTCGCTTACGCCCGACTCGATGGCGCGTAGGCGCTCGCGGACCTGCTCGATCATCTCGGAAATCGGCTGCTGGCGCGCTTCGATCTCGCGGCGACGGGCAGTGTCGAGCGCCGTAAATTCCTCCGGCGTCATCGGCTTCCCGTCCGCCATCGGTATCAGATTGACCCCGGTCGGCGAGAAGCGAAGCACAAAGCCGGCCTCTTCGGCCTGCTTTTCAGCCTGGTCGATCAGCGGTTGCGCCTCCTGCTGGCCTTTTTCGAGAATCTCCCGCCGTCGCTGGTTGTACTCCTCGCTGGTGAAGGCGTTCGTCAGGCTCCTGCGCACGGACGTGAGAAGTCCCTCGAGCTGTTGGCGCAGTTGCTTTCCGGCGCCCGCTGGCATCCGAACGGCCTTCGGACGGTCGGGATCCTCGAAATTGAAGAGATAACACCAATCGGAAGGGACCTCGGTAGCAGCGGCAGAGCGCTTCTGTTCGACGGCACGCTGAATATGCTCCAGGATCGCCGTGGTTTTGCCTGTGCCGGTGAGCCCTGTGACGAAGATGTTGTATCCGGGCTTATCCACGCCGAGGCCGAACTGGAGGGACCGCAGTGCGCGTTCCTGCCCGATGAATTCGAGCAAGGGTACAAGCTCGTCGGTGCAGTCAAACTGGAACGTATTCGGGTCTTGCTCGCGCCGGAGCTGTTCGACCGGGATGCGGAGTGTGTCCGGATTGATCACAGGCGATTTACAGGCTCAGTCCGGGGTATCGAACAACCAGCGGTCTATATCGCGCGGGTAATTGTAGATATCAGGCTCCTCGAAGAAAAGGGCTATCTCCCGCAGGGCGGACTCGAGTGAATCGGACCCGTGGATCAGGTTCTGCGTAATGTTAAGAGCGAGGTCGCCGCGAATTGTGCCGGGCGCGGCTTTACGCGGGTCGGTAGCGCCCATGGTGGCCCGGACCAACTCGACCGCGTTTGGCCCTTCAAATACAGCAGCGACGATGGGGCAGGCCGTGATGAAGCTCACCAGAGTCTCGTAAAACGGCTTCTCGACATGTTCAGCATAATGCCGGGCGGCGAGATTGCCGTCTATCTGCAAGAGGCGCGCGGCGACGATGCGAAGGCCGCGGCCCTCGAGCCTGGAAATGATCTCGCCTGCGAGCCCGCGCTGCATCGCATCCGGCTTGAGAAGGACGAGCGTGCGCTCCATCGGCATATCCTGCCCATTGTAGCGCGCCACGAAATACCATCACGATTTCGACTGGTTGCAATTCCATCGGTGCTCTGCTCGCGCAGCCCGTTCCTAACATCCTCACTGCTGCCGCCCGATGGCGGGTGGCCGCAGATAGACTGGGCGCAGCAGCGCTGGCTCGGCCAACTCGCCTGAACTCAAGCGGGCGAAGCCGATTCGGGCCAGGCTTCGCGCTCGCCCCTCAAGTGCCGGGCCTCTAAGGGTCACCTTGCGGCCTTGGAGCAGGTCCGACAGTCTCTCGTCAATCTCGCCGACAACGAGCGCGCCTTCTCGGACGACGCCCGTGAGTTCCTCGGGTGACGACAGTCGAGGTGGGCTCAACTCTCGCCAGGGACCGTCCTGGTAGGACGCCCATGCAAGCTCGCCGCGTCCGGCGCGGTGAACGGCCACGATGGGGCCGTCCAACGCCCGGTGCGGATAGGCATCGAGTTCGAGCCGCCCGACTCCAACGGCCGGTATCACCAGAGCCCGCGACAGCCCCTGCGCAACGCTTACACCCACGCGAAGACCCGTATACATCCCGGGCCCAATGGAAACGAATACCGCCGTGAGGTTGGCTTTCCGGATGCCGGCTTCGTTAAGCAGCTGCTCAATCCTTGGCAGCAACTCGACCGTGTGGTTGCGCTTACAGCGCCACGCAATGTCCCTTACGAGACTGCCTTCCCGTGAGAGCGCTACCGAGGCGAGCTCGGACGCAGTGTCAATGGACAGCTCCATCAGCCTTGCCCGCTCTCCTGTCCACTCATGTCATTCCGAGCCGCGTGCTTCGCTCATACTGTTCGCAACGGGGTAATCGCTCGATCAAGAACCCCCCTCCGTGACAACTCGCGAGGAATCTTGCGCCCCTCCGTCGGACATCGCCTTAACCACCTCCTGCGCCCTCTGCCCCTCCGCCGACACACGCAGCGTCCGCGAGTTCTCTCCCGTCACCTCGAAGTTAACTCGCAGGTGCTCCTCCGGCAGCACCCTGCCTCCGGCCCGCTCTGGCCACTCAATCACTAGCACCCCGTCCGCGCTGATCTCCTCGAGCGCCAGCTCCGCCACCTGCTC
>WNGG01005041.1_pt1 | contig 14748 bp, 15 predicted proteins | sample 5400661 | NCBI WGS metagenome assembly WNGG01 (sample SAMN13153372, study PRJNA577476) | soil metagenome | isolation source: 100 cm soil or saprolite under Garry oak tree replicate 1 | place: USA:California | collected 2016-06-15
ATGTCTTCGGCGTCGAAATGGAGCACCACGTGCCAGGCGAGCGGCTCGATCATCGCGAGCGTACGCTCGAACACGCGCAAATCCGGCGCGCCGCCCAGGTGCCGCACGAAATTGAAGCGCACACCGCGCACGCCGCCCGCGTGCAGCGCCTCGAGCCCGCGCTCGGTCGCTTCGTCCCCGACCATCGCCACGCCGCGCCAAGCGCCGCCCGGTTCGAAATTCCGCGACCAGGCGATCGCATCGAGCATCGCGCGGTTGTCCGCGCCGTGGCAGCTCGCCTGCACGAGCACCGCTCGCGAAAGGCCGAGATGCTCGTGCAACGCGCGCAGCTTCTCCCTCGGGGAGTCGGGCGGCGTGTAGCGCCGCTCGGGTGCGTAGGGAAACTTCGCGACCGGGCCGAAGATGTGACAGTGCGCGTCGCACGCGCCTGGGGGCGGGGCGTACTCCGGCTTGATCGGATTCGGATCCGGGCCGCTGATCGGCTTCGTCATCGGCCGTCCTACTGTTTCTCGATGTTTGCTCGCTCGATTACGGTCTTCCACTTCGCAATTTCGGAGACTAGCAGATCGCGCAATGCCTCCGGCGTCCCGCCACGCGCCTCGACACCCAAGTCCTGGAGGCGCTTGCGAACTTCGGGCGAACCCGTGGCGGCGTTAACTTCGCGATTGAGGCGGTCGATCAGCGCTTTCGGCGTTCTCGCAGGCGCTGCAACACCGTTCCAGGAGGCTGCCTGGTAGCCGCGCACCCCGCTCTCGGCGACGGTAGGCACGTCCGGCAGGCCGGGAAAGCGCTTCTCGGAGGTCACGGCCAGCGGCTTCAGTCCCCCTCCCTTGATCTGCGCCATCACTGGGGCAAGGATCTCGAACGCGGCCTGGATATCGCCACCCTTCAGCGCGGTGATCACTGCCGGCGTCGTCTTGAACGGAACCACCTGTGCGTCGATTCCCGACAATGACTTGAAAAGCTCCGCCGCGAGATTCTGGGTACTTCCGATATTGATGGTGCCGATATTGATTTTGTTTGGATTTGATCCAGCATACGCGATCAACTCGCGCACCGAGCCGATCTTTGAAGCCGAGTCAACAACCAGCACCAGGTCGAAAAACCCCACTGTCGAGACCGGCGCAAAATCTTTGACGGTATCGTAGGGCAGAGACTTGAACAGAGACGCGCTCACCGCGTTGCCGTTGGTAATGAAGAGAAGGGTATAACCATCCGGCTCGGCTTTGGCAACGGCCTCGGACGCGACAATTCCCCCAGCGCTAGGGCGGTTTTCGACGATCACTTGCTGCCCCATCGACTCGGCCATTTTCTGCGAAAGGACACGGGCCGTGATGTCGGCCACTCCACCCGCCGCAAACGGCACAACGATCTTAACGGGGTGCGCCGGATAGCCCTGCGCCAAAGCTCCGGACGCGGCCGCAACCCCGGCGGCGCATAGGCATTGCAAGACGCTATGGAGTCGTTTCACGGGAGAGAGTGGAAGGTTCGAGATGGTCGGGGCGGCGAGATTCGAACTCGCGACCACCTGCACCCCATGCGCGCGTGGTTTCCCCAAAAAACAGTAGCTTACCCGTTTTCTTCTAAGCGAAGTATCCCGGAACATCCCTAGAATCGGCGCGGTTTCCCGGGAATTGCTTAGAAGGATTCACCTGCTCGCCATGAGTCCATGATCCGCTTCGCCGTGGCCGAGCGTCTTGCGGCTGGTATCGACCAAAGTGGACATTCAACGGCGCCCGCCCGGCCTATACTGGGCGTGCCATCAGGAGGTGCATCATGACGATGAAATTCAAGGTGAGCCGCGCCGACATGTGGTCGGCAACAATCGAAGACCAACCGGGCGGAGCCGCGCGCGTGCTGGACCCCGTCGCGAAGGCCGGGGCGAATTTCGAGTTCGCGTTCGCGCGTCGGGCGCCCGAGCTGCCCGGCAAAGGGCTGCTGTTCGTCCTGCCTGTCAAAGGGGCGAAGGTGCTTCAAGCGGCCCAAGCTGCGGGCCTTACCAAGGCCGAGGGCATCCACACTGTGAGAGTGGAGGGCGCGGACAAGCCCGGAGCTTCGGCGGCGATCGTGCGGGCGCTGGCGAACGCTGGGATCAGTTTCCGGGCGTTCTCGGCGACCGCGGTCGGGCGGAAGTTTGCAGGCTTTTTTGCGCTTGACTCGGCCGAGGATGCGGTGCGGGCGGCCAGTGTGCTGAGAAAGCTCTAGGCTGCGCCGGGCGCCTCGCGAGCAGGAAGAAGCGAGCCCAGCTCGGCGAGCGGTGCCAACAAGGTAGAGCCCGCCCGGTGGTCGCAGGTCGCTTCGGCGAGGACGCCGGCGATTATTGGGCCACCGAGCTGGTCGACCGTGATGACGAGGAAGCCTGAGCGCACCGAGCGCTTGCGCAAACCTGTGAAATTCCTCAAAGCTGTGCGCTTGGACACCTCCGACAGCCTGGTGTATTCCCAGGAGGGCGTCGCGCGGGATGGCGAATGGCTGGTGTCCGGTGGTTACGCAGTGTGCGATCCCACTGGTGTCACCCACCGCACGCCCAATTGCCATTGCCTCACTTCTTTCGTCGGCGTGGAAAGCCATGGGCGCTGCACGATAGCCGAAGTCGTGGAGATTGATGAGAAGGAGTATCAGCGAATAATCGAGCACCTGGCGCGTTGTTTCGTAGACAACCTCGGCGCTCCTACTGAAGACGCGGCGCGCGCCGTAGCAGAAGATGAGGCCCAGTACACCGCCGACTTGTGCGAAAGTTTCAGCCCCGAGGTCTGGATCACGGTGAAGCGCACCCCCGCCGATGACGGCGTCAAAGAGCACTATTTGGTGTTCAAACGGCTGATGATCGGGAGTCACAAACTTTGAACCGGCCGGACTCCCAATGGCCTGGGGGCTCGCGCGTCAGCCGAGGGTCAGCGACCGACCCAAAGCGGTCATTCAGCACTAGACTTTCGAATTGATTCTTTTGCCATTGGTGGCTCGCGGCCCCGACATAAGCGCCGGTGCAACGCTGCGCCGTGTGAAGCATCACAGGGCGGCATTCCATGAGACGTCGCCCCGACCGCCGCAGATTGATTTGGCTATCCGTCGGGACTATGATGGCCCCCGTTCTCTTGGAGGAGGACGCGTCCGCCCAACCCGCAGCACCGCAAAGGAGAAACCATGAAGACTCGTTCCAGCATTGCGTTGGCTGTCATCGCAGGCTTCGGGGTCGGAGCCCTTAGCATTCACACGCTGCACGCGCAGGGGAAGCCGCCGGTATACACCATCGCCGAGATCGACGTCGGCAACAACGACGCGTACATGAAGGAGTATGCGCCGAAGGCGCAGGCGCTGATCAAGGAGAAAGGCGGCAAGCTGCTTGCCGCGAGCAACGGCACCGCGTTCGAAGGCGCGCCGGCGAAACGCGTTGCCATCCAGCAGTGGGAGAGCATGGAGAAGGCCAAGGCTTGGCATTCCTCGAAGGAGTACAAGGAGAACCGAAAGATCGGCGACAAGTACGCCAAGTTCCGAATCGTCGCCGTCGAGGGCAGGCCGTAGCAGGATACTTTTCGAAACAAAAAGCGGTGCGTTAAGAAGGCTTCAATTGGAGAACTTAGAGAATCTTCTAAGTTATGCAGGTACGCTCAACGGAGCAACTACTTGATTTGATGGTCGGGGCGGCGAGATTCGAACTCGCGACCACCTGCACCCCATGCAGGTACGCTACCAGGCTGCGCTACGCCCCGACGCGTGAAAAGTATATCAGAGCAGGTGCGACAATTCGCCTCGTTTCAGCGCAGCAGTTCGATGACGTTCTTCAGCTCCTGCTTGAGTACTGAGAGATTGACGCTCCGCGTCTCGTGCCCGCGCGGTGCCGAGGCCGACGAGGTCGCGGAGCGCGCTGAGGCTGCGCTCAGGTTTTCGTCCAGGCGGTTGCGCGCGCCGCTGATGGTGAATCCCTGTTCGTAAAGGAGCTCGCGGATTCGGCGGATCAGCAGCACCTCGTGGTGCTGGTAGTAGCGACGGTTGCCGCGGCGCTTGACCGGACGAAGCTGGGTGAATTCCTGTTCCCAGTAGCGCAAAACGTGCGGCTTGACCCCGCATAACTCGCTCACCTCGCCAATGGTGAAGTAGCGCTTCGCCGGGATCGGCGGCAGGCTATCCTTGGTCGCCTTGCTTTCCATGGGTCTGCTCGACCAGCGCCTTGAGCTTCTGGCTTGCGTGGAACGTGACCACGCGCCGTGCGGTAATGGGAATTTCTTCGCCGGTCTTGGGGTTGCGGCCGGGCCGCTGCGGTTTGTTGCGCAGCTGAAAGTTGCCGAACCCGGATAGCTTGACGCTCTCCCCGTTTTCGAGCGCCAGGCGGATCTCCTCGAAGAACGTCTCCACCATGTCCTTCGCCTCGCGCTTGTTCAGCCCCACCTTCTCAAAAAGCATGTCCGCCAGCTCGGCTTTTGTAAGTGTCATTTGCGCTCCCTTGGAGGGGCAGAATCTCCCTCCACTTCATTACTTAAGTACGTAATTTAGCACCGAATTTTGCGGCGAGAAGCTCTGTCAGTTGCGCCATTGCGGCGTCCGCTTCCGCATCGGTCAACGTCCTTGCAGTATCTTGCATAACTACCCGAAATGCAAGGCTTTTTCTACCTCTTTGTACACCTTTCCCCCGGTAGAAGTCAAACAGCCGGATATTCTGAACCAAAGGGGGCCGATTCCGGGCGAGTTCCTCGAGGATGTTCGAAACCGGTATCCCTTCGTCAAACTCCATGGAACGATCCCGGATCACGGGGGGAAATTTGGAGATTTCGCGGTATTGCGGTCTATCCGCCGCAGCCAGCGCGGCGACATCCAGTTCAAAGAGGACCGGCGCCTGGGGAAGGTCGTACTTCTGCCGCCAGCGCGGATGCAGCTCGCCCAGCCAACCGATGGCAGCGCCCCCCAAGCTGACGCCGGCCGAGCGGCCCGGATGCAGCCCCGGATGAACGAGGGGGGCAAAGCGCGCCTCGCGCGGAGCGAGCAGTGCTTCGACGTCGCCTTTTACGTCGTAGAAATCTGTCGCGCGCGTGGGAACACCCCATTGCTCGGCTGCAGCCGGCCCGTAGGCAAGACCGCCGATGCGGAGCGGCTGGTGGTAGCCGGCGAGCGCTCTCGCCGGATCGCGAGGATCCTCGCCGCCGGAGGAGCGCAAAAAGCAGCGGGCAGCCTCAAAAACGCGCACCCGGTCGAGCTTGCGCGCCAGGTTGAAACGCAGGTTCGCCACCAGGCTTCCCATGAGACTCGAGCGCATCACGTCGAGCTGGGCCGCTATCGGATTCTCCAGTGCGATCGGCTCGGCATTTCCGCAGAAATCGCTCTCCCACTGCGCCTCAACGAAGCTGAGGTTCACGACTTCGAAGTATTCGCGATCCACCAGAATCCGCTTCAGCTCGGAGAGGGTCCCGCGGCCCTCCGGAGCGGCGAGCATGGCGAGCGCCGCCTGTGGCGGGCGGGATGGAATATTGTCGTAGCCATGCAGCCGCGCGATTTCTTCGACGATGTCCTCTTCGATCTCGAGGTCGAAACGGTACGAAGGCGGGGTGACCGTGAGTTCATCGCCCGAGCGCGCGTGCTGCAACTGCAGACGCTTGAGCAGCCCCGCGATCTGCTCATCGGAGAACTGCACGCCGAGGATCTTGCTCGCGCGGCTCGGGCGCAGCCGGACCGGCTTGCGCTGCGGCAGGGTCGCAACTGCTTCGCTTATCGGGCCTGCCGCACCGCCGCACACGTCGAATATCAGTTGCGTGGCGCGCTCGATTGCCTCCGCGGTGGCAGCAAAATCCACTCCGCGCTCGAAGCGGAATGCCGCGTCGCTGGACAGTGCAAAGCGTCGAGCACGGCCCGCGACGGCGGAGGGACTGAACCACGCCGCTTCAAGAAACACTTCGACGGTCGAACCGGACACCGCACTCCCCTCTCCGCCCATGACCCCGCCTAGTGCAAGCGGCTTGTTCCGGTCGGCGATCAACAGCACGTCGGGGGCCAATTCGACTTCCTGTCCGTTGATCAGCTTGAGGTGCTCGCCCTGGCGGGCGCGCCGCACGATCACTTCACCCTCGATCGCGCGGTTGTCGAAAGCGTGCAGGGGCTGCCCCAGCTCGAGCATCACGAAGTTGGTGATGTCGACAATAGCGGAAATCGAGCGCACTCCGCAACGCTCCAACCGGCGCACCATCCAGTCGGGCGTTCGTGCTTTTGGGTTGACGCCGCGTATGACGCGGCCGCAGTAGCGCGGGCACGCTGCCGTATCCTGGAGCAGGATCTCGCGTTTTTCGTCCAGTGCGGTCTTCGCCGGCGCCACGGCGGGCACGGTAAGCGGTGAACCGGTCAGGATGGCGACTTCACGCGCGATGCCCCGCAGGCTCAGGCAGTCCCCGCGATTAGGCGTGAGTTTGAGCGTGATGAGCTGATCATCCAGATCGAGCACCTGGCGCACGTCCACCCCAGGCTGCACCTCGGCCGGCAAGACAAGCAGCCCGGAATGATCTTGCGAAAGACCCAGGTCCTTCGCTGAGCACAGCATGCCGTTCGACTCGACGCCGCGGACTTTCGCTTGCTTGATTTCCATGCCCGGGAGCCGCGTCCCCAACATCGCTACCGGCGCTTTCATTCCGGCGACGACGTTTGGAGCTCCACAGACGATCGCAAGCGTCGTGCCACCGCCGACGTCGACTTTGCAGAGCGTCAGCCGGTCGGCGTTGGGGTGCTTTGCGACTTGAAGGACTTGCCCGACTACGACCTTGTCGAAGACGGGCCCGACAGCTTCGACCGATTCGACGTCGAGCCCGCCCATGGTAAGCACGCGCGCGAGCTCCCGCGTCGGTATTTTCGGATCGACGAACGAGCGCAACCAGCTTTCTGGAAATTTCATGTGAACTGGGCGAGGAAGCGCAGATCGCCGTCGTAGAAAAGTCGCAAGTCGTCTATCCCGTAACGGAGCATCGTCAACCGATCGGGACCCATGCCGAAAGCGAAGCCCATGTACTTCTCGTGGTCCACTCCGCAGGCCTTGAGTACGTTGGGGTGCACTTGACCGCTGCCCGCTACCTCAAGCCAACCGGTTTGCCCGCATACCCGGCAGCCCGCACCGCCGCAAAATACGCAGCTCATGTCGACTTCGGCCGATGGTTCGGTGAAAGGGAAAAAAGACGGCCGAAAGCGCGTTCGCAGCTTCTCGTCTTCGAAGAATTTGCGCAGGAAATCGGTAAGAACGCCTTTGAGATCGGCGAAGCTCACCGCCTCGTCGATCCAGAGGCCCTCCACCTGGTGAAACATCGGCGTGTGGGTCGCGTCCGAATCGACGCGGTACACCCGGCCAGGCGCGATGATCTTGAACGGAGGCTCGTGATGTTGCATGTAGCGCACCTGGATCGGCGAGGTGTGCGTGCGCAGAAGCAGGCTTTGCCCGGCGCCCTTCAGATAGAACGTGTCGTGCATCGAACGCGCGGGGTGGTCCTGCGGCTGATTGAGCGCAGTGAAGTTGTGGAAGTCGGTCTCGATCTCGGGACCGTCCGCCACGTCGAACCCGATCGAGCGAAAAAGCTGCTCGATGCGCTCGAGCGTGCGTGTCGCAGGGTGCAGGCCGCCGCGGACTGGGCCGTGCCCCGGCAGAGTCACGTCCAGCGCCTCTTCGGCGAGCCGCGAATCGAGCTCGGCGCTGGCCAGCGCCTCGCGGCAGGCAGCGAGCGCCGCCTCGATCCTGTCCTTGGCGGAATTGATGCGCGCCCCGGCTTCGCGGCGGGCCCCGGGTGCAAGCTTGGCGAGGCCCTTCATCGCCCCCGCGAGGGCTCCCGATTTTCCGAGGTAACGCGCCTTGATGCGCTCGAGCTCGTTCGCGTCGTTCGTGCCGCTGAACTCGGCGATCGCACTCGAAACAACTTTATCCAGATCGATCATCTGAGTCGACTACCTCGGCGCTGTGCGCCACCCTTCCTCGGGAGGACGGGTTTCTCAGTATTACGCGCCGAGTTTGGCCTTTGCCTGGCTCGCGAGCTGCGCGAAAGCGGGTTTGTCAACCACGGCCAGGTCCGCGAGCACCTTGCGATCGACTTCGATCGAAGCCTTCTTCAAACCGTGCATGAAAGCCGAGTATGTCATGCCGTGCTCGCGCACGGCCGCGTTGATGCGCGCGATCCAGAGAGCGCGAAACTGGCGCTTGCGTTGCTTGCGGTCACGATAGGCATACTGCCCCGCCTTCATCACCGCTTCCTTGGCAATGTTGAAAACATTGCCGCGGCGGCCGCGGAATCCCTTGGCTTGGGCGATGACTTTCTTGTGCTTGGCGCGCGCGCTTACGCCGCGTTTGACTCTTGGCATGGCGGCTCTCCCTTACGCGTAAGGGAGCATCGCGCGGACATGCTGCTTGTCCGTGGCGTGCACCTCTGCAGTTCCGCGCAAATGGCGTTTGTTCTTGGTGGTTTTCTTGGTGAGGATGTGGCGCTTGAACGCTTGCGAGCGCTTGATACTCCCACCGGAGCGGATCTTGAAGCGCTTGGCGGCGCTGCGCTTGGTCTTCATCTTGGGCATTGCATAACTCCTGTTTTGGCATGGCGGCGGGTGGCCCCAACGGAGCGCTTTCCGACCTCGGCACCACTTCTTCTGAAACCTGCCGTTGCGCTAGGGCGAAACTTCAGGTTTCGGTTCTCTCTTGGGTTCCTTCTTGGCTTCCTTTTTCACCGGCTTCTTGATTTCCTTTTTGCCCTTTTTCGGGGCCAACACCATGATCAGTTGCCGCCCTTCCATCTTCGGATACTGTTCCACAACCGCATGCGGCTCGAGATCCTGCTTCACCCGTTCTATCAGCCGCACGCCAAATTCCTGATGCGCCATCTCCCGGCCGCGGTAGCGCAAAGTGACCTTGGTCTTGTCGCCTTCATCGAGGAACTTGATCAAGTTGCGCAGCTTGATCTTGTAGTCACCTTCGTCGGTTCCGGGGCGGAACTTTACCTCTTTGACGTGAATCTGCTTCTGCTTGAGCTTGGCTTCGTGAGCTTTCTTCGCCTCGCGGTACTTGAACTTCCCGTAGTCCATCAACTTGCAGACGGGCGGCTTGGCAAGCGGCGCGATTTCCACCAGATCGACTTCGGCTTCCTCGGCCATTTTCAGGGCCTGGGCGATCGGCACGATGCCGACTTGCTCGCCGGCGGCTCCGATCAAGCGCACTTCGGGCGCATTGATCTCAATGTTGATGCGCTGCGTTCTCTCCGTGGCGATGTTGCATCCTCCAGAAAATTAAAAACTAAGCCGTACTCCCCGCTTTGGCCTCGCTGCGGAGGCGGGCGATGAACTCCGGCAGGGACATCTGCCCGAGGTCTTCACCGCTGCGGGTACGCACGGCCACCTTTTCGGCTGCCTTCTCTTTTTCGCCGACGATCAGCTGGTAAGGCAGCTTCTGTAAGCTATGTTCCCGAATTTTATAGGTTATTTTCTCGTTCCTCAAGTCGACTTCGCAACGGTAGCCGGCCTGCTTCAGGGCAGCCGCAACCTGCCTGGCGTAATCGGTCTGCCCCTCGGAAATATTGAGTACCGCCACCTGCACCGGTGCAAGCCACACGGGCATGGCGCCCGCGTAATGCTCGATGAGAATCCCGATGAATCGCTCCATGGATCCGACGATGGCCCGGTGCAGCATCACCGGCACCCTGCGCGTGTTGTCCTCGGCGACGTACTCCGCACCGAGCAGTCCGGGCATCGAGAAATCGACCTGCATGGTGCCGCATTGCCAAGAGCGACCGATGCTGTCTTTTAGATGGTATTCGATCTTGGGTCCGTAGAATGCGCCCTCTCCCGGGAGCACTTCGTAAACGAGGCCGCTCGAATCGAGGGATGCCCGAAGCGCGCGTTCGGCTTTGTCCCAGAGCTCGTCTGCGCCGACCCGTTTCGGAGGGCGCGTCGCGAGTTTGTAGACGACCTCGGTGAAGCCGAAGTCTGCGTAGACCTTTTGCAGCAACGTCGTATACGCCGTGACCTCCGGCTGGATCTGCTCCTCGGTGCAGAATATGTGGCCATCGTCCTGCGTGAAGGCGCGGATGCGCATGATGCCGTGCAGAGCACCCGAGGGTTCGTTGCGCGTGCACACACCGAACTCGCCGTAGCGCAGGGGCAGCTCGCGATAACTGTGCAGGCCCTTGTTGTAGATCAGCACGTGTCCGGGGCAGTTCATCGGCTTGATCGCGTAGTCGCGCTTCTCCGACTCGGTGGTGAACATGTTTTCCCGGTAGTTCTGCCAGTGGCCCGATTTCTCCCACAGGCTCCGGTCGAGGATCTGCGGGCAGTGCACTTCGAGATAGCCGTTGTCCCGGTAGATGCGACGCATGTACTGCTCGACCTGCTGCCAGATCGCCCAGCCCTTCGGATGCCAGAACACCATGCCAGGGGCCTCTTCCTGAAGGTGGAAAAGATCCAGCTGCGTGCCCAGCCGCCGGTGATCGCGCTTCTCCGCCTCCTCGATCATGCGCAAGTACTCTTCCTGCTCCTCCTTCTTGGCCCAGGCGGTCCCGTAGATCCGCTGCAGCATCTCGTTCTTGGAATCTCCGCGCCAGTAGGCACCGGCGACCTTCGTGAGCTTGAATACCTTGAGCTTACCCGTGGAGGGAACGTGCGGCCCGCGGCACAAATCGATGAAATCGCCTTCCCGGTACAGCGAGACCTCTTCGTTCGCTGGAATCGAGGCGATGATCTCCGCCTTGTAGCGCTCGCCGATGGATTTGAAGTATTGAACCGCCTTGTCGCGCAGCCAGACCTCGCGCGTCACCGGGAAGTCTTTTTTCGCCAGTTCCGCCATGCGCCTTTCGATGGCGTCGAGATCGTCTGGCGTGAACGGCCTCTTGAACGAAAAATCGTAGTAGAAGCCGTTCTCGACCACCGGGCCGATGGTCACTTGCGCTTCGGGAAACAGGTCCTTCACGGCATAGGCGAGCAAGTGCGCAGCGGAGTGCCGCAGAATCTCGATGCCCTCCTTGTCGCGCTCGGTCACTATGGCGAGCTCGCAATCGTTGTCGAGACGGAAAGAGGTATCGACCAGTTTGCCGTTCACCCTTCCCGCGAGCGCGGCGCGTGCCAAACCTGGCCCGATGGCCTGCGCGACCTCAGCCACGGTGACGGGCCCGGGAAAACTCTTTACGGAGCCGTCGGGAAGGCGAATGTTCGGCATGGGCGCATTGTAAAAACAAACCGCGCGTTGAACGCAGCTCAGCTTGCGTTCCAACGCGCGGAGTTAAGCCGGCGCTTCGCGTCCGGCTTAACAGTTGGTAGGCGCGATTGGAATCGAACCAACGACCTCATCCATGTCAAGGATGCGCTCTAGCCAACTGAGCTACGCGCCTGAGAAGTGCCGGATTCTAGCCGAACGGTCCCACCCACACAAACCCATGAAGCAATCCGGATGAAAATCAACCGCGCCAACGCTTCGATCGCGAATCGTAGCCGTACGGCATGGACTTGAGGACCACGTTCGGACAGGAAAGCGCGTACTCACCGCCCGAAACAAGGTAGCCCATCGGCGCGCCGCCCGGGCATTTGCTCACCGCCGGGACGTACTCGGGTACGAGCTTGTCGAGAGCCTCCGGATAGGCGCCCCTCTCGCGCTTGTACGCCGAAAGCGCGGAGATCATCCGCACGCCGCGGGTTTCGACGGTCAGCATGTCTTTGTCGCTCCCGGTGTAGAGGTGGATCGCAACATACGCTGCCGCTAGAGCCACCACAATCAGGACGAGCAGAACGATTTGGCTTACGCCCCCCTGACGATTTGCCGCGTTCATCCCCTGTCCTCCCGGGTCGATTGAAATCAACTGACCCGTGAATACTACCGCAAGCCGAGCATCTCCGCCGCGTGCTTGCGCGTCGTCGCAGTGATCGCGACCCCGCCCAGCATGCGCGCGATTTCCTCGATGCGAGATTTCTGGTCGAGCACGGCGACCCGACTCCGCGCGCTGCCGCTTTCGGTGCCCTTTGCCACGGACCACTGCTCGCGGGCCTGGGCGGCCACCTGCGGAAGATGGGTGACGCACAACACCTGACGCTCCTCACCCAAGGTCCTTAGCTTCTTGCCCACGACTTCGGCCACTGCTCCACCGATCCCCGCGTCGACTTCGTCGAAAATCAACGTAGGCACCGCGGCAGCCCGGCTCGTGATCACCTGAATCGCGAGGCTGATACGGGACAATTCTCCTCCGGAAGCCACCTTGGCGAGGGGGCGCGGCTCGGTGCCCGGGTTGGTCGTCACCAGAAACTCGACCTGTTCGTTTCCCGCTACGCTGCCGTCAGGTAAAAGCGAGCGCAGCTCCACCTCGAACCGTCCGCCGGACATGGCGAGTTCCTTCATTGCGGCGTTCACCTCGCGGCCGAGTTTCGTCGCGGCCCTAGTGCGCTCGGCCGAAAGCCGTGTCGCAAGCCCGTCGTAGCGTGAACGCGCAGCCTGCTCCTGCATGGCGAGGGCTTCGAGGTCCGCGGTAATTTCCAGCTCTTTCAGCCGTACCCGAAGCGAAGCCAGAAGCTCAGGCAGCGCCTCCGGCCGCGCGCGAAACTTGCGCGCCGCATTGTGCACCGCTTCGAGACGCTGCTCGACCTCGTGGAGACGTTTCGGATCGAGCTCGATGCGATCGGCGTAATGTCTCAGTGCATAAGCGGCTTCGCGCAATTGCGCTTCCCCCGATTCGAGCACGGCAATAGTATCGCGCAGCAATCCATCGTATTCGGTGAGCGGGCGCAGCCGTGACAGTACTCCCGACAGCGCACCGAGCGCGGCGTTCTCCGACTCGGAAAGCAAGTCGGTCGCGTCCCGCACGCCCTCCATAAGGGTCGCTGCATGGGCAAGGCGTCCGTGCTCCGACTGGATCGTTTCCCATTCGCCGGGTGCAAGGGCAAGCCGCGACAGCTCTTCGAGCTGCCAATCGAGCTGCTCCCGTTCCGCATCGCGTGCCGCCGTATTGTTCTCGTGGTCGAGTCTCGCGCGGCAAAGTCTTTGCCATTCGCGATGAGCGCCACCCGTTTCTTGTGCGAGCGCAGCGAGGCCGGCGTGTGCGTCGAGTACCAGGCGCTGGGCCTCGGGCCTGAGAAGCGACTGGTGCGCGTGCTGGCCGTGGATGTCGACGAGCCGCTCTCCCGCCTCACGCAACTGGCTGATGGTCGCAGTGTGGCCGTTGATGAATGCGCGCGAGCGCCCGTTTACGTCCACCACGCGGCGCAACAACAACCGGTTCGGATCGCCCTCGAGCGCCTGCTCGCGCAGCCAATCCCCGATCCCGGGCAGCGAATCGATGGCGAATTCGGCGGTCACGTCCGCTCGTTCGGCCCCGGAGCGCACCTGCTCGCTTCCCGTGCGATCGCCCAGGGCCAAAGACAATGCGTCGATCAAGATGGATTTGCCGGCACCGGTCTCACCGGTGAGAGCGGTAAAACCCGGCCGAAACTCGAGTTCCATACGATCGACGATCGCAAAGTCCCGAATGGATAGATGCAAAAGCATTCGCAGCTAGAGCACTTCGCTCCAGTGCAGCTTCTGGCGCAACATCGCGAAGTAGCTGTAACCCGGGGGGTGGACGAACTTGACGGTATGCTCCGCGCGCCGGATAACGACGCGGTCGCCCTCCTGAAGGTCGCACTGCAGCTGCCCGTCGAAGTGAAGCCGGGCATCGATCGAGCGCTTCAGGGAGATTTCGATCACGGTGCGGTCGCTGACCATGATGGGCCGGTTGGACAGCGTGTGCGGGCAGATCGGCACCAACGCGAACCCGGGCACGCTCGGTTGCAGTATCGGCCCGTCCGATGAAAGCGCGTAAGCGGTCGACCCCGTGGGCGTCGCCACAATCAGGCCGTCGGCCCGCAAGTCGTAGACGAACTCGCCGTCGATGTTCACCACGAATTCGATCAGCCGACCGACAGATCCCTTGTTCACGACTGCGTCGTTGAGCGCGAGCGTCGCGAGCGTGACCACGCCATCGCGGCGCACTTCGGCGGCGAGCATGGTGCGCTCCTCGATCGTGTGGCGGCCGGCGAGAATCTCGGCCATAGCGTGGAGCATGTTGGACGAAGCGATGTCGGTCATGAATCCGAGGCGGCCCTGGTTGACGCCGACGAGGGGCACATGGTGAGCCGCCAGGTTTCGTGCGGCGTTGAGCATGCTTCCATCGCCTCCCTGCACCACGACTAGACCGGCGCGGGCGCCGATTTCGTCGTAATCGGCTATGGGAAAGCCGCTGACGTGGTTGGAAGCCGCGGTTTCCCTCTCGATCAGCACTTCGCGTCCCTGCTTGCGCAGGTAGTCGCCCAACGTGGCGAGCGCGCTCGCGACATCGGGGGAGTCATAGCGGCCGATCAGCGCTATCGTCTTGAAAGCGGGCATACCGCCATTAAATCATGAACATGTGGCGGTGACAAAAAGCTGGGCTGCAGGCGCGTGAACAAAACCGCAAATCAAGCCGATTCTGTAGAATCGCGAGCTATGCTGGACCGTCGCGCGCAGATCCTGCTCAAGACCCTGGTGGAGCGCTATATCGCCGAGGGTGAGCCGGTCGGCTCGCGCGCGCTGTCGCGCTCCTCCGGTCTGGATTTGAGCCCGGCCACGATCCGAAACGTGTTAGCGGACCTCGAGGAACTCGGCTTTGTCGCGAGCCCCCATACCTCGGCGGGACGGATTCCCACCCCACGTGGCTATCGTTTCTTCGTCGATACCCTGCTTACGGTAAAGCAGCTCGATCGCGTCGAGATCAGCCAGCTCGAAGTCAATCTTCATCCCGACCACCCGCAGCGCCT
>WNGG01011068.1_pt1 | contig 14748 bp, 6 predicted proteins | sample 5400661 | NCBI WGS metagenome assembly WNGG01 (sample SAMN13153372, study PRJNA577476) | soil metagenome | isolation source: 100 cm soil or saprolite under Garry oak tree replicate 1 | place: USA:California | collected 2016-06-15
CCCAGGATACGTTCGGTCGTGTCGAGCAGCTGAGCCGCCCGCTTGCGATTTCCGCGAGTTGTCTTAAGCGCGTCCTGAATGAGGTCGCTCTCGTAGGCGCCAACTGCGGCATCGAGCGAAAGCCGCGTGATGGTGCCCGACTTTTCGGCAGTCTGGAGCGTGGGCGGAAGGTGATGCCCGTGAATTACGCCAGTCTCACAAACCAGGACCGCGCGCTCGATGATATTCTCCAACTCGCGAACATTGCCCGGCCAGTGATAACTGGCCAGCATATCTATCGCCGTGGTTGAAATCCGCTTGATTCGTTTGCCGTGCTCGCGCGCGAACTTCTCTAAAAAATGATCGGCGAGCAGGAGCACATCAGATTTGCGCTCGCGCAAGGGCGGCATGAAGATCGTAAAAACATTCAGGCGGTAGTAAAGGTCCTCCCGGAAATTCCTTTCGGTGATTGCTTTCCCAAGATCCTTGTTCGTGGCGGCGACCAGGCGCACGTTAATTTTGATTGTGTCGGTGCCTCCCAGCCGCTCGAATTCCCGCTCTTGCAGCACGCGGAGCAGCTTAATCTGAGTGGATATATTCAGGTCGCCGATCTCGTCCAGAAATAGCGTCCCGCCCTCTGCCAGCTCGAAGCGCCCTTTCTTGCGATTCTGCGCGCCGGTGAATGCTCCCTTTTCGTAGCCAAACAATTCAGATTCGATTAGCGTCTCAGGCAGCGCCGCACAACTGACTTTGATAAAAGGTTTGTTCGCCCGCAGCGAGTTGTAGTGAATGGCGTGGGCGATTAGCTCTTTTCCGGTCCCTGATTCGCCACGCAAGAGGACCGTCGTGTTCGTTCTCGCTACCTGGGTTACCTGCTCGTAAACCTGTCGCAACGGATTGGAATTGCCGATGAGATGGCTGAAATCATAACGCTCGCGAAGTTCCTGCTTGAGGTGGATGTTTTCGTCCAGCAGGCGCTGTTTGTCTGATTCGATCAGGTGATCAACCTTGATTGCCTGGGCGATCATCGTGGCAATAATCGATAGGAATTTTGTCGCCCGGTCGTAGTCGCGATCGGCCTTGTATTTAAGGTCAACGCCGAGTGTTCCAACCGGCTTGCGGTTAACGAGGATTGGGACGCAAATAAAAGTCAATTCCTGCCGGCTGAGTGCCGTCTTCCTAACGCCCAGCCGGTCGAGGAACATCGGTTCGCGGCTGACCTGAGGCACAACGACCGGCTTGCCGGTCTCGACGACTCGGCCCGTTATCCCTTCGCCGACTCTGTATTTAATTCGGCGAACTCCACTCTCGTCCAAACCATGAGAAGCAGCTATGCGCATGTCGAGCGTGTCCGGGTCGAGTAGCATCACCACTCCACGCATCATGCCGTGATGACGATCCAGCGTTTCGAGGACCCGCGAAATCGCGCCCTTTAGTCCATAGGTTCCTGCCAGAGTCTGACCTGTTTCAAGAAAGGTCGCTAGTTCTCGCGCTTCCGCTTGTTCTGGTTTCATTTTCCTAAAAGTAACAGCCGGCAGATAGCCAGGCGCGCCTTGCTCCAGAGTTCTCTGATCAGAATTGGAGATTGTGATGTCTTCCTTCACTTTAAAGCAAAGGCTGCAGGTTCTACTGATAATTCCTTAAAAGTTTAAGGGGCGATCGTAGAGGTCGAGGTTGTCAAAGTCAAAATAAGATTTTTTATGACGGAATTAATTGTACTAATGACGTTGCGCTTAGGCAGCCAGGGCTTGTACAAACATCTCCTCCGCGACGAAGAAGAACTCATTAACAGCTTCGATCGAATTTTTATGCAAAGCCACGCACTCAAGAACCGCGTGTCTTACTTGTCGTTAATGTGATTCTTAGCGTGTTTGTGCAGGATTGTGAGAAATGCTGCGGCGGCATGCGAGAAGGTTATGCCGCGAGGATGTGTGACCCAAAGCGTACGAACAGATGTAAGATCCTCGACCGGAACACTGACCAGAGAGCCGCGCTCCAGCTCTTCAGCGACGCACATGCGGGGAACGAAGGCGAGGCCAATCTTTAGTTGGACGAAACGTTTGATGGTTTCAATTGTTGCCAACTCGAGGGTGATATTGAGCGGCGTATGGTGTTGGGCGAAAGTCTCCATGACTTTGTGGCGCGAGCCGGTCTTGACGTTATGCGCCAGGAACGGTTCGTTACCAAGGTCTTCAATGGCGACGGATTGACGTTTCGCCAGGTGGTGTTCGGGGTGCATGATTAGCACGAGTTCATCTCGCAAAACTGGAAAAGATTCGAGATCGCTGTCTACCGGCTCAAAAGCCAGGAGCGCGAAATCCACGTTGCGGTCGAGGACTTCCCGAGGTAAGCGCTCCGACGCGTGACGGAAGATTTCCACCATGATGTTTGGATAAAGGGCCCGATAGTCCAGAATGAGATGAGGCAGAAGATACAACGAGGTACTTTCGTTGGCGCCGATGCGGACCCGCCCCCGCTTAAGGGACCTTAGCTCCGAGACGACGTCGATGGTCTGATCGCGCAGCGAGAGAATCCGCTTTGCGTAATCGTAAACGAGTTTGCCGACCTCGGTGAGCGCCTGAGTCTTCTGCGACCGCTCAAAGAGGGGTGCGCCGATCTCGTCTTCGAGACGGCGAATGGCGATGCTCACGGCAGGCTGGGTGCGGTAGACTCGCTCGGCGGCTTTCGAGAAGCTTCCTTCTTCCACGACAGTCACGAAAAACTCCAGTTGCGAAAACTCCATAGGTCTGTAGCCGCCTTCGTTCCGCGGATACTAACACAGCAGATTTGCTTTGCGGACAAGATCGGGAACCTCGAGTGTCCGAAAGCTCGCGCGTTAGCAAGAGCTACTCTCGAATCGGCCGGGCATCGACAAGCGGCTCACCATTATTCTGATAAGTGGTCGCTGGTCCAGCCCTCCCTGACGGTTGGGCTCTGATTACGCGATACAATTTTGTCGCTTAGGTTTAGCCTACCGACAAAGTTGTTTCTTTGCCGACGAGAGCTTCAACGATAAATGAACAAGGCCTGGCAGGCTGCTGAAAAACAAATTTGGAGTGCGGCGGCGAGACTCCTCAGATCGCAGCTTCTCCGCGCTCTTCCGTGCGGATGCGTATGATGTCCTCGATCGGCGTGACAAAGATTTTGCCGTCGCCAAACTTTCCGGTTCGTGCTGACCGCAAAATCGCATTCACCACGAACTCCTCAATATCGTCCGGGATGATCACTTCAATCTTGATTTTGGGCACAAACTCGATCTGATATTCCGCACCACGATACGTCTCGGTATGTCCGCGCTGCCGTCCGTAGCCCTGCACTTCGCTGATGGTCATCCCGTGCACATCGACTTCCTGGAGAGCGGTCCTAACGGCATCCAGCAGGTGCGGCCTGATAATCGCTTCGACTTTTTTCATTCAATTCTCTCCCTGGAATCGTTTGCGGCTTCGAGGCTGCGATAACCCCGTTGACTGATTTGAGCTCATTTGTAAGCGCGCGCTCGACTGTTTTCGTAATCTCCTCTGTTAGCTTCAGGCCATCGCCGTCCGTAACATAGAAGACATCGAGCGCATCGCTCCTTTCCGTGGCGATCCTGGCGCAGACGATTTCCACTCCGAGCCGGGCGAGAACGCTCGCAATCTTATAGGCCAGTCCAGGTTCGTCGATCGCGTGAACCTCGATTAGGGTGGATGATACGGACGTTTCATTGTCACAGACCGCCTGCGGCAGGTTCCGGCGGCGCGCGGGAATGACTTTGGATCGCCTCCGAGGAGCATTTCTGGTGCTCCACCGTTCAACCAAAGCGGTGACATCCAACTGGCCGGCAGCCGCCTGGCGAAGCGCTCGCTCGATCACCTGATAGCGATGATCCTCAACGGCCTGGCGGGTCGAAGCCTGGCGCAGGATGAATCCATCGATGGCGATCCCGTCCTCGCGAGTGTTCAGCTCAGCGCTCAGAATCTCGATACCGTTCGCGGCGAGCGTGCCGGCCAGATCGGCAAACAAGCCATGACGATCTTGAACGGCGACGGTTAGCTCGGCTGAGGTGTTACTATGTCGCATCCAACGGCAGGCAAACCCCTCAGCCCTGACCGTTTCAATCATCTGGATGTGCATCGCCGCCGTCGCGGGCGAGGTTATGCGCAGATACCGATCAGGTAGTAAGGCGAGGTGCCGTTCAACTTCACTTAAGGGCACCGCCGGAGCCAAAGCCGTGGCAATCTGTTCTTTGATTCGGGCGCGTTCCAGGCCGTCTTCGTTGGCTGCGTCTTCACCGGTCAAAAGCTTTCTCGTGCGACGGTAAAGGTCCCACAGCAGAGTTGCTTTCCATTCAGTCCAAACCGCAGGCCCCACGGCGTTGAGATCGGCATAGGTGAGGAGCAAGAGCATATTCAGTTCATCCAACGACCCTAGTCCGGCGGCAAAATCAGAAATCACCCGGGGCTCGTTCAGGTCGCGCCTTTGCGCCAGGTGCGCCATCGTCACATGTTGTTTGACCAGCAGCACGACCTTCTTCACCTCGTCTTCTTTTAGGCGCAGGCGCCGGCAAGCGCGCTCAGCAAGTTTCGCCCCGCGGCTGATGTGGCCGCGGCCCTGACCTTTGCCAATGTCGTGAAGCAGAAGCGCCAGGTAGAGCAACGAGGGGTTCTCAAGTTGTTCGAAGACAGCCCGCAAAGGTGCCCGGGGTTTGTTCTCGCTCGTATGCAGCTCGTCGAGCGTTTCTACCGCTCGCAACGTATGCTCATCGACGGTGAAATGATGATACAGGTCATGCTGCACCAAAAAACTGATCCGGCTAAATTCGGGTATCAAACGCGCAAGCAGTCCAAGGTCGTACATCGAGCGCAGCACATAACCGACACGTCCGCGACGGCGCAGGAGCGCAAAGAAAGCATTCGAAACCTCGACCGAGCCTCGAGATGCCGGACCGATTTGGCGCAAACTTTGAGACAGAACTTCGCGCAGACGATGGTCGAACGGAACCCGGGCGGCCTGTCCCAGCGCCAAGGCGTTGAAGATCGCCAGTGGCTTTTTTTCGAAGAAATCCGGTTCGCCGTCGAACCGCAGACGTCCTCTGCTGATTGAAAAAGGTTCGCTCTTCGCCTCGATGGATCGTTTGCGCCGCCAACGCGGAGCGGGCAACTCGTTATCAGCTACGCGGGCCTCCACGGCTTCACAGAACAAATGCAGCTCGCGGGCATGACGATAGTAGTCACGCATCAGTTTTTCTGAACCGAGAAGATGAGCCCCGGGCTGGTAGCCAAACTGCTCGGCTAGCATCGGTTGAATTTCCAGGGAGAGACGCTCGGTCTTTCGTCGCATCAGAAAGTGCGCGGAATGCCGAATACGCCACAGAAAATCGTAGGCGCGGAGTGCCTTACGCGCTTCATTTTCTGAGACTAAGTCGTGCCCGCGCATGGCATCCAGCGTCTTGTAACCATGCCGGGCGTGCACCAACCACATGGCCGTATGGAAATCACGAAGTCCACCCGCGGTCTCTTTGATATTCGGCTCCTGCAGACAAACCGCCTCGCCGAACCTTGCATGGCGGGTATCGCGCTCTCGCTGGATGGCGCTGAGGAAGGAGACCACCCGCCGGCGCCGATCCTTTTCCAGGGCGTCCTGCAGCGATTTGTGCAGGCCCTTGTTCCCAGCCAAAAGGCGGGTGTCCACCAACGCAGTTCGCAGATGCGTATCGTCAAGAGCCGTAGTAACGCAATCCCCGACGGTACGAAAACTGTGGCCAATCTTAAGTCCGGCATCCCAAAGCAGCCGCAGCAGACTGGTCAGGATCGGTCTCATTTGACTGAGCTTTTGGCTACTGTAGAGAAACAGCAAATCGAGGTCTGAATAAGGCGCAAGTTCCGCCCTCCCGTAGCCACCGACAGCCAATAAAGCACAGCCTGGTTGGCTACCGTTGACGATTGCGTCTGATTGGATCACCTGAGCGGCATGACGAAATGCGTGCTGGACCACAATGTCGAGCACGAAGCTCCGGGTCGCGGCCGTTTCGCATCCGGGCGCACCAAAGTAGTGGGCCATTCTGAGACGTTGGTCTTCGATCTTAAGAAAGTCGCGCAGCGTTTGTGAGACTACCGCCGGGTCGGTGTCAGAGGTCAGTCCGGCCAGACGAGTCTCGGCGTGTGCCCGCACTTTCTCGCGATAAGATTGACCGCGACGTGATGTCGATCCGCGCTGAGCTTTCACCATTGTTCTTGCAACCACCGGCTTGTGTTGCCCCGATTTAGCAACCCAATTCATTCAGGAAAAACAGTCTCGGGTCAGCAAGCCTTGTACCGGAGGATCTTGGTCTCGTTGAAGCCGCACATGGCTGATTAATCAGGATGCCAGTTGGGTACTGGTGCAGTTAACTTAGCTCCACTTCTCATTAGCACCGTGGCTTTAGCCCGGTGGAAAGGTGATTCCTTAGGAATACCGAAACCGTTTAAACGGTTTCCCCTTCCGTTCTCGCTCAATGGTCACCGGGCTAAAGCCGCGGTGCTAATGAGACAAAAAGATAACTGCAGCAGCACGCAGGATGAATTTCAGACCCTGACGTGAATACGTTTTTGTTCTGACCTCACATCGGCGCTACAAAAGTGTCACTGCCTACCCTCAGCATTGGTCGAGATAGCGTGAGATTTATGAGGGCCTAAAAAAAACAAATTATGCAAAGGGTGGTTAAGCATGTAGATTGAATTCGTCGGATTTCAAGCTGAACGCAAGGATCACTCGCCGCGGCTGGAAACGACATCTGGGCATTGTGATGGCAGGTCAGGAACCAAATTTATCGCTGTCTTATTCGACAGGTTTTTCGTCAGGGTCGGGTTTCATTGGCTCTATTGGTTTCGTTGTCAGTGTAGTGGGGAAACCGAAGGACAGCTCCTGATGGCCCACGACCGACGCTAAGTTTTAAAGGCCATCAACGAGTTCAGTTGGTGGCTTTATTCATATATTCCGAACCCGAGATCGACGACATGACAGAGCCGGTCTTCCCTATGAAACAGGGACTTTACAACCCGCAATTCGAACACGATTCGTGCGGGGTCGGATTCGTCGTCGACATCAAAGGGCGTCGCTCTCGCCGGATCGTCGAGCAAGCCATTCAGGTGCTCTTGAATTTGGAGCACCGCGGCGCTTGCGGCTCCGAAACCAACACCGGGGACGGGGCAGGAATTCTCTTGCAAATCCCCCACGGGTTCTTCGCACGCGAGTGCGAGAGGCGGAATTTCAAACTGCCACGAGCAGGAGCCTATGGGGTGGGAATGGTGTTCTTGCCGAAGGACGCTGGCAGCCGGCGCGAATGCGAGCGCCTTTTCGAGACCATCGCCAGCGAAGAGGGACAGCGCGTGCTCGGTTGGCGCACCGTGCCAATTGACGATTCGGGGATCGGGCGTACAGCAAGGGCCTCGCGGCCGGTAATCCGGCAGGTTTTCATCGCCTGCGATGAAAGCGTCTCGGACGATCTCGACTTTGAACGCAAGCTCTATGTCATTCGAAAGCGGGTCACCAAAGGCGCCAGGCGAGGGATTCACGAGCGAGGCATGTTCTACGTTTCCAGCCTGTCATCCCGAACAATCGTTTACAAGGGGATGTTGACCGCCGGCCAACTGATGGCTTTTTACCCGGAGCTGGGTGATTCGTCCGTTGAATCGGCGCTCGCTTTGGTCCATTCGCGGTTTAGTACTAATACGTTTCCCAGTTGGGCGCGCGCACATCCTTATCGCTACATCGCCCATAACGGCGAGATCAACACGCTGCGCGGAAACATCAATTGGATGTTCGCGCGCGAAAGTAAGTTCAAATCGAGAGTTTTCGGTTCGGACCTGCACAAGATTCTACCGGTGATCGATGCGGATGGCAGCGACTCAGCGATGCTCGACAACGTGTTGGAGATGCTGACGCTCGCGGGCCGTTCGTTGCCACACGCAATGATGATGATGGTTCCTGAGCCGTTTAGCCGTCACGAGTCGATGAGCGAAGAGAAGAAGGCGTTCTACGAATACCACTCCTGTTTGATGGAACCCTGGGATGGTCCCGCCTTAATAGCCTTTACTGATGGTACACAGATAGCCGCAGTGCTGGATCGCAACGGGCTGCGACCATCACGCTACTACGTTACAAAGGACGACCTCGTGGTTATGGCTTCCGAGGTCGGGGTGCTCGATATTCCGCCCGATCACGTTTTGCTGAAGGGAAGACTGCAACCAGGGCGAATGCTTCTGGTGGACACGGAAGAAGGACGGATCATTGACGATGAGGAGCTGAAGAGCCGACTCGCGACGGAATATCCTTATGGCCAATGGCTCAGGGACAACCTTATCGGCCTCGACAACATTCCATCGCCAGCAGTGCCGGCCGAGTTGGACACCGCAACTGTGCTGAGCCGGCAGCAGGCATTTGGCTATACCAACGAAGATCTTAACTTGTTGCTCTCACCAATGGCGCTCGATAAGAACGAGGCGGTTGGTTCGATGGGCACGGACACGCCGCTGGCAGTGCTCTCTGAACGGCCGCAACTCCTCTACAATTATTTCAAGCAGCTTTTCGCGCAGGTGACTAATCCACCCGTAGACGCGATTCGCGAAGCATTGGTGATGTCCACTGATACCACCGTCGGTCCGGAAGCGAATATGCTCGAGCCGACCGCTGAGTGTGCCCGGCAGATCAAGCTGAGTTCGCCGATTCTTACCAATAAAGAACTCGAGAAGCTAAAGCATCTTGGCGATGCGGGTTTTTCCGGATTCAGGTCAATCACGCTGCCGATGTTGTTTCCGGCGGATGACGGCAGGCGCGGTCTCGAAGACGCGCTGGACACGCTTTGCCGCCAATCGAGTAAAGCCATCTCGGAACGCTACGGAATCATTCTTCTCTCCGATCGGGGTGTTAGACGCGACTACGCTCCGATTCCAGCCTTGCTGGCCGTTTCGGCAATTCATCATCACCTGATTCGTGAAGGCACGCGCACTCAAGTCGGTTTTGTTATCGAGAGTGCCGAGCCGCGCGAGGTACATCATTTCGCATTGCTGCTCGGATATGGCGCCGCGGCAATCAATCCTTATCTGGCGTTCGAGACCCTGAGCGACATGATCCGTCGAGGCCTGCTCACCGGCGTAGACGCCGATCGCGCCGTAACGAACTACATCGAGGCCATCAACAAAGGGGTGGTCAAAGTCATTTCCAAGATGGGCATCTCGACGTTTCAGAGCTATTGCGGCGCACAGGTCTTCGAGGCGCTCGGGCTCGATCAGGATTTTGTCGATCGCTATTTCACCTGGACCCCGTCACGCATTGGCGGCATCGGCCTGGATGTAATTGCCGAAGAAGCCAGGCTGAGGCACAAGCGAGCCTTCCCCGATCGCTCTGGCCACGGACGAACCCTCGACGGCGGTGGGCAATACAGCTACCGGCGTGAGGGGGAATACCACCTGTTCAACCCGGAGACGATCCACAAACTCCAGCATGCTTGTCGTGTGAACAGTTACGAGGTCTTCAAACAGTACAGCAAGCTGGTTGACGATCAGGCGCAGCGGCTTTGCACTCTGCGTGGCTTGATGGAACTCAGATCTGAACGCAAACCGGTTCCAATCGATGAGGTTGAGCCGGTGGCAGAGATCGTTAAGCGCTTCAAGACGGGCGCAATGTCCTACGGCTCAATCAGCAAAGAGGCACACGAGGCGCTGGCCATTGCGATGAATCGGATTGGCGGCAAAAGCAACACCGGCGAGGGCGGGGAAGATCCTGGGCGCTATTTCGTTGATCCGAACGGCGATTTTGGGGTAACCAGCAACTATCTGGTCAACGCTCAGGAATTGCAGATCAAGATTGCGCAGGGCGCAAAGCCGGGTGAAGGTGGGCAACTGCCGGGATACAAGATTTACCCGCATATTGCCAAAGTGCGGCACTCGACTCCGGGAGTCGGCCTCATTTCGCCGGCGCCGCATCATGACATCTACTCGATTGAGGATCTTGCCGAGCTGATCTACGACTTAAAGTGCTCGAACCCACGCGCTCGCATCGGCGTCAAGCTGGTAGCCGAAGTCGGCATCGGCACGGTCGCCGCGGGTGTTGCCAAGGCGCACGCCGATGTGGTGCTGATCAGCGGACACGACGGCGGCACGGGCGCGTCACCGCTTACCAGCATCAAGCATGCTGGCGTGCCGTGGGAACTCGGTCTGGCTGAAACCCACCAGACACTCTTGCTCAACAACCTGCGCGGCCGGATCACGATTGAGACCGATGGCCAGCTAAAGACCGGGCGCGACGTCGTAATCGCTGCTTTATTGGGCGCGGAGGAGTTTGGTTTTGCGACCGCACCACTCGTGAGTCTCGGGTGCATCATGATGCGCGTCTGTCACTTGAACACCTGTCCGGTAGGTGTCGCGACGCAAGACCCCGCCTTGCGCGCCAGGTTCGGCGGCGATCCTTCACACGTGGTGAACTTCATGCATTTCATTGCGCAAGAAGTCCGCGAGTTGATGGCGAAGTTGGGTTTTCGCAAGCTTGAGGAAATGGTAGGTCACACCGAGTGCATTCAAAGACGCGGTGCAGTTGAACACTGGAAGGCGCACGGGCTCGACTTTTCACAAATCCTTTATCGGCCGGACGTACCGGAGACCGTTGATCGTCGTTGTGGGACGGCGCAGAACCACGGACTGGAGAAGTCTTTGGATCACACCCAACTCCTTGATCTGTGCAAGCCCGCTCTGGAAAGGAAGGCGCCGGTTTCGGCCAGCCTTCCGATCCGAAATGTTAATCGCGCGGTGGGAACGATTCTGGGGAGCGAAGTAACGCGACGTTACGGCGCAGATGGACTTCCCGATGACACAATTCGCCTGCACTTCAACGGCTCAGCCGGGCAAAGCTTCGGCGCATTCCTGCCACGCGGTATCCGGTTGAGTCTGGAAGGCGACGCTAATGATTACCTCGGTAAGGGATTGTCTGGCGGGCGGATTATCGTCTATCCGCCGCGATCGGCAACGTTCGTCGCGGAAGAGAATGTGATTATCGGCAACGTTGCACTGTACGGTGCCACCAGTGGTGAGGCTTACATCTGCGGAGTTGCCGGAGAACGTTTCTGCGTACGCAATAGCGGCGTCCTGGCGGTAGTCGAAGCCGTCGGCGATCACGGTTGCGAGTACATGACCGGAGGGCGTGTCGTTGTTCTGGGAACTACCGGGCGTAACTTTGCGGCAGGGATGTCGGGCGGCATTGCTTACGTGTTTGATGAACACGGCGACTTCTGGCGTCGTTGCAACCAGGAGATGGTCCAACTCACGGAGTTGGCAGACGAAGAAGAGATCGAGGCAGTCAAAGACATGATCTTTCGCCACGCCGAATATACGGGCAGCGGCCGGGCGACCGAGGTGCTCCTGTCGTGGAACGAATGGCTGCCGAGATTCGTCCGTGTCATCCCCAACGACTATCGCCGTGTGCTCGAAGCGCAGAAGCAGATGAAGGGCGACGGCATGACTTACGAAGAGGCAGAGATGGCGGCCTTCGAGTTGAACTCGCATGACCTGGCGCGAGTCGGAGGGAAATGAGCGGATTGCCGATTTTCGATTTCCAATTGCTGATTTGAAATCGCAGACCATCTGCGATGGCATTTTTTGGAATCGGATCGTCGCCATCTGGCAAGTCCACATCGGCAATTGGAAATTGGCAATCGGAAATTGGCAATGACTAAAACCGGCTTCATGGAATACCCGCGCACGCTTCCGGCCGCACGGCCGCCGGCAGAGCGTATCTTTGATTGGCAGGAATTTCATGAGCCAATGCCGGAGTCGCATTTGCGCGAGCAGGGCGCCCGCTGCATGGACTGCGGTGTACCGTTCTGTCATACCGGCCAGATCATTAGCGGCGCTGCTTCCGGCTGTCCGATCAATAACCTGATTCCGGAGTGGAATGACCTTGTCTATCGTGGCCACTGGCGTGAAGCGCTTGATCGCCTCCACCTGACAAACAACTTCCCGGAGTTTACCGGTCGCGTGTGCCCGGCGCCGTGCGAGGGATCGTGCGTGCTCGGGATCAATGATGCTCCGGTAACAATCAAGAGCATCGAACAGGCAATTATTGACAGAGGCTTTGAAGCCGGCTGGGTCGTACCAAATCCACCTGCCGTGCGCACCGGCAAGAACGTAGCCGTGGTGGGTTCGGGGCCGGCTGGTCTCGCTTGCGCCAGCCAGCTCAATCACGCGGGCCACCTGGTGACGGTCCTCGAACGCGCCGATCGCGCGGGTGGATTGTTAATGTACGGCATTCCGAACATGAAATTGGAGAAGACGATTGTTCAACGACGATTGGATCTGATGGCCGGTGAAGGAATCAGATTCGTGACCGGATTGAATGTTGGTCAGGACTTTGATGTCGAGAGACTCACCAAAGACTTTGACGCGATTGTCCTTTGCGTCGGCGCAACGCGGCCGCGCGATCTTACGCTTGCAGGAAGAAATCTTCAGGGAATTCATTTCGCGATGGAGTTTCTTGAGACCAACACAAAGAGTTTGCTGGACAGCAACCGCGAAGAAGGACGTTCTGTGTCCGCGAAGGACAAGGACGTGATCGTGATCGGCGGCGGCGACACCGGCACCGACTGTGTGGGAACGGCGTTGCGCCACGGCTGCCGGAGCCTGGCCCAGTTTGAGATCTTGCCGCCGTCCCCCGACCAACGCGCGCCGGACAATCCCTGGCCGCAGTGGCCCAAAGTCTATCGACTCGATTATGGCCAGGAAGAAGCAGCAGCTTTGTTCGGCGGTGACCCTCGGGCCTACTCAATCATGACCAAACGCTTCCTGGGTGACGAGAACGGACGTTTGCGCGCGGTGCAAACGGTCGCGGTCGATTTGAACAGCGGAAGCAATGGACGGTCAGGACCTCGTGAAGTACCGGGAACCGAGAGAGAGTGGCCGGCCCAGTTAGTCCTGCTTGCTCTCGGCTTCCTGGGACCGGAAACAGAAGGGTTGTTGTCTCAACTGGGAGTACTGATGAACGAGCGCGGAACTGTGGAGGTTGATCAGGACCAGATGACCAGCCTGCCAAAGGTCTTCGCTGCGGGCGACATGACCCGTGGGCAATCTCTGGTCGTCTGGGCCATTGCGGATGGACGACGTGCCGCGAAGGGCGTTGACAAGTATTTGATGGGAGAGACAGTGCTGCCGTAAAAACTCAATTGTCCTGCTCCCTTCTCCCTTTGGGAGAAGGGTTGGGGATGGGGGCTCACGAGAGCGGCAATGTGTTTTCGTATTGTGCGGCGTGGGCGGCAAGTGGCATTCAAAAGACAAAGTATTAATTGGGGTCGACGCGGCGATAAAGCCCTCACCCCAACCCTTTTCCAGTAGGGAGAGGGAGAAGAGAAAGAAGTTTGTCGGACAAGAATTGGCTAATAGGAAAGATTACCGGCGCCCTCTCCCAAACTCGGCTTCCAAATTATTAGAGTGACCAAAATGATTGCTGAACAACAAATTCCGACGTCGCCAGAAAGAACGCCGCAAGCGAGTTTAGACCAGCGATTTCCGCGTGGCGCGGAGATCCTGATCGAAGCTCTCGTGCATGAGGGTGTCGACTCGATCTTTGGGTATCCCGGCGGCGCGGTGCTTCATATTTACGATGAGTTATGGCGCGCGCGCGACCGCATCACGCACTACCTTGTGCGTCACGAGCAGGGGGCGGTGCATATGGCGGAAGGTTATGCGCGAGCTTCAGGACGGGTAGGCGCGGTCCTGGTCACTTCGGGCCCGGGCGCCACCAACGCCGTGACCGGAATCGCCAACGCCTATATGGATTCAACTCCGATCGTGGTGATTACCGGGCAAGTGCCTCTGCCGCTAATTGGCACGGACGCCTTCCAGGAAGTTGACACCGTCGGCATTACAAGGCCTTGCGTCAAACACAACTATCTGGTGCGCGACGTGCGCGACCTGGCGGCGGTAGTTCATGAAGCATTTCATTTGGCGCGGACGGGAAGGCCCGGGCCGGTAGTGATCGACATTCCAAAGGATGTGTCTGCCGCTCCGGCAGATTACTCACGACTGGAAAAGATCAGCTTCCCATGCGCTGAGAAGAGATCCCGGCCCGATCCTTCGAGTGTGAGACGCGCGGCTTCAGCCATCCTCAAGGCCAGGCGTCCCGTGCTTTACGTTGGCGGCGGCATAGTCAATTCCGGCGCCTCAGCCCGATTGCTCGCGTTTGCCGAACGCCTGCAACTTCCCGTCACCCCAACGCTGATGGGCCTGGGCGGTTTTCCGTCCGGGCACTCATTGTCGCTGGGCATGCTCGGGATGCATGGAACATTCGCCGCTAACATGGCGGTTGCCGAGAGCGATCTCCTCATCGCGGTCGGCGTGCGTTTCGATGATCGAGTGACGGGAAAGCTGGCCACCTTTGCTCCGCACGCAAAGGTGATTCACATCGATATCGATCCTGCCAATGTGGGGAAGAATCGTGCGCCGGATCTTTCACTGATTGCTGATGCGGGCGAGGCGCTCACGGCTTTGTATGCCGAAGTCGAATCGCCTGGGTCAGACTCGATCGATCAAAGCAAGCGGCAGCGGACGCGATGGTGGGAACAATTGCGCTCGTGGCAACGCGAGCAACCGTTGCACTTCTCACCAGGCGGCGATCACATTAAGCCGCAGCACGTGATTCGTGAATTGCACCGGTTGACGAACGGGCATGCGATCATCGCAACCGACGTCGGGCAACACCAGATGTGGACGGCGCAGTTCTATCCGTTCAAACGGGAGCGCCAATGGATTACCAGCGGCGGCCTGGGCG
>WNGG01005042.1_pt1 | contig 14745 bp, 12 predicted proteins | sample 5400661 | NCBI WGS metagenome assembly WNGG01 (sample SAMN13153372, study PRJNA577476) | soil metagenome | isolation source: 100 cm soil or saprolite under Garry oak tree replicate 1 | place: USA:California | collected 2016-06-15
TCATCAATACCCCAACGATGAGTAGTCCCAGAATCGTAGCGCTTACCAACAAAACAGTCCGGGTTGGAAAGCTTCGCTTCTTCGCAGATTTCTGAGGTGTGGGTGGACGTGTTGAGTTTGAACCTGGTTGGTCCCGATTGGGCTGTGGAGGTAGTTCCATGAAATACGTTATCCCCTTCTAAGTTTATCCGAGTTACTACCGAATGTGTTTCCTGGCGTACTTTGATGTACTTCTAAGTTTCAACACAACAAATATGACGTTAGTATACCCTACAAGGCACAGGTTAATCAAGGTGATTGTCCTACCAATTTGGTAGAAGTTAGTACTAACGTAACATCGTTACGTACTTATCTCTGGGGTAAGTTTTTTGCCTCGACAGACAATTTTGAGGTAGCTGTTTGCACATTTGCATGGGTGCAGTTCCTTTTTTGCCCAGGGCCCTTCATCATCCCCCGGATGCGGGACCCGCAAGGGTCGCCCTGGGCAACCACGGTGGAGGGTCCGTTGTGCCTGGGCAGGGGCGAGGGCGGCGCGGAGAGGCGGGGTGGGCCCTTGCGGTCGCCTTGGGGCGGGGCATCTCCGTGCAAAAAATGAACTGCACCCCATTTGCACATTGACGATTGCGATATCTTGATTTTGCTTGTATACTTGTCATAGGGCTTTGACGTGATAAACCTATCGAAATCGGTATCCAAAGCGGATTCGATTAGCTCTCAGCTACCCTTGTCGCGGTATCCTTCGTAGGAGTATGGTTCGTTCGTAGGCATCCCTGTGGTAGTTTTTCGTCCTATGGAATTATCAGAGAGGAGTCCTTCATGAGCAGTTCTTCCGTACTGTCTTCTCTTCCCAACCGTTGGGTCATCGCCACCGCAGCCTTCTGTATGCAGCTTGCCCTGGGTGCAGTCTATGCCTGGAGCGTTTTTCTTCCTAAAGTGATAGACTCGTATGGTGTTTCAAGAGTAGCAGCCAATGCCACCTTCAGCATCGCCCTTGCCGCTCTAGGCATCACCGCTGGTTTCGGAGGCTATCTCAATAGTCGCTTTGGTCCCCGGGTTATGGCCACTGCTGCTGGCATCGTCTACGGATTGGGTATTATCCTTTCGGCCTTTGTTGCACCTAACCTCTTGCTCCTGTATCTCACCTATGGAGTTATCGGCGGTATTGGCATCGGCCTTGGTTACATCGTGGCACTTGCAATGCTCATCAAGTGGTTCCCAGACCGTCGTGGTTTCATTACAGGCCTGGCTGTTGCAGGATTTGGAGGTGGAGCCGCTATTACAGCACCAATCGCTGCCAATGTCCTGCTCCCAGCTTTGAAACTGAATACCACCTTCCTCGTCCTGGGGATAGCATACCTTGTGATTATTGTCGTCGCAGCACAGTTTTTCCGCACTGCTCCAGAGGGATACGCTCCTGCTGGCTGGACTCCTTCGGTCAAGCTACAAGCAGAACGTTCTGTACGTGAATATACTCTTCAAGGAGCGTTAGGTCTTCCAAGATGGTACGTTCTCTGGCTTATACTGGCACTGAACGTTACTGCTGGCGCAGCATTGATCTCAGTGGCTGCTCCCCTGGCAAAAGCTTTTACCGGGGTCTCGTTGGGGGTTGCTTCCGCTCTCGTTCTTACGATCTCGATCTTCAATGGGGCAGGGCGGCTGTTCTGGGGCTGGCTATCGGATACCATTGGTCGTCCATTCACATTTCTGAGTCTATTCGTCATCCAGATCGTGGCTTTCGCCGTCATACCATTCATCAGTAGCTTTGCTTTGCTTCTCGTTCCGGCAGCCATCATCGCACTCTGTTACGGTGGCGGCTTCGGCACGATGCCAGCCTTCGCCGCCGACTTCTTCGGGCCAAGAAATGCTGGAACGATTTACGGTGCGATGCTCACAGCCTGGAGCGCAGGTGGCATTGTCGGCCCGATCCTCATCACCAGCTTTGGTACCACCAAAAACCCTGATTATGCCACGCCGCTCTATATCATCGCTGCCATCATGCTGGTAAGCGCGGTCTTGCCGCTCGTTGCTCGTGCGCTCGCACACCGTCGTGGTGACATCGTTGAGGCCACTGCCGGACGGTAAGCAAACATCGACATACAATGGACATGGGACGGGACAAGATTTGCCCCGTCCTATCTAAGATTACGGGTCAAAACATGGTACAATACTAGTGCGAAGTAGCGACACAAGCTCAGCAGGGCCTCCACACGGAATGCCCTGATACTTCACAACCCCTGCAGTACTCGTTTCCTGGCTAGATGGAGAATTTTATGCAAGAAGACATCTCAGAGCACGTAGGAACAGGGCCCTTCATCGTCCCCCTATTACCTGCCCCCCAGGCAGGGTGGCGGGACCTACAAGAGATACCTCTACCCCTACCGGACACGGTGCAATCTGTCGTCTCACAAGTGATGGAGGTTGGTTCCAAAGTCCAGCCGTTCAGCAGCGAGAGTATTGAGAAGGCAGCCCGCATTCGGGATGCGAAACTTTTTCACAGTGTCTGTCCGTACTGCGCCGTAGGTTGCAGCCAGAATGTCTACGTCAAAGATGGTAAGGTGATTGACATTGAAGGCAATCCCGACAGTCCCATCAATCGTGGAACGCTCTGCCCCAAGGGAGCAGCCACTTTCCAGTACACTGTGAATCCCAGCCGACTGAAACAGGTACTTTATCGAGCACCCTATAGCGATCACTGGGAGGTCAAATCGCTTGACTGGGCGATGGAGCAGATTGCACAACGTGTCAAGAAAGCTCGCGATGAGACCTTTGTGGAACGCTTACCTGATGGTCGCGAGGTAAATCACACTCTGAGCATCGCCTGCCTTGGCGGGGCAACGCTGGATGTTGAAGAGAACTATTTGATGAAAAAGCTCCTCAGTGGTGGATTAGGCATTGTCTCGATTGAGAACCAGGCCCGTATATGACACAGCTCCACTGTACCCGGTCTGGGTACCACTCTGGGGCGTGGCGGTGCCACGACATTTCCACAAGACCTCGTCAATAGCGATGCAATCTTGATTATGGGCAGCAACATGGCCGAAGCTCACCCCATCGCTTTTGCGAATGTGGTCAAAGCGAAGGAACTGGGAGCCAAGGTCATTCATATAGACCCACATTTTTCGCGCACGTCGGCATTGGCGAATCTCTATGTTCCCACACGTGCCGGAAGTGACATCGTCTTCGTGGGGGCGATTATTCGCTACCTGCTGGAAAATAAGGCCTACTTCCATGACTATGTAGTGAACTACACCAACGCAGCCACGCTGATTCGTGAGGATTTCCGCGACACTGAAGACCTGGATGGGGTTTTCTCCGGGTATGACCCTGAATCAGGAACGTATACCGATCAGAACAGCTGGGACTACGAGCGTGATGCCAACGGGCAACCGGTGACTGATCCCACACTGCAACATCCGCGCTGTGTCTTCCAGATCATGCGTCGCCACTATGCACGCTATACTCCCGAAATGGTGGAGCAAGTGTGCGGAGTGCCACGCGAGCAGTGGATGCAGGTTGTTCAAACACTGGTCGAGAACTCTGGTCGCGAACGTACTTCTGCTTTGTGCTATGCTGTAGGTTGGACGCAGCAATCGAAGGGTGTGCAGATCATCCGTGCAGGAGCCATAATGCAGCTTCTGCTTGGCAACATTGGCCGTCCTGGTGGAGGAGTGATGGCCTTGCGCGGGCATGCTTCAATCCAGGGTTCAACGGATGTGCCAACCCTGTACGATCTGCTGGCAGGCTACATGCCCCAACCGAGCGCCATGCTCTCACCGAAACAACCCGCAGAGCAAGACCCCGGGGCGACCACCTGGGGAGAGAAAAGAGATGTACCGTCAAACGTCCTGTCACAACAGACACTTACCGAGTACATCGACTCGGCAGGGCAGAAGTTGGGCTGGTGGTCAAACATGCCTGCATACATACGGAGCCTGCTCAAGGCATGGTACGGGGAAGCCGCCAACGAGGAAGATGGCAACCGCAGTTATCGCTGGCTCCCTAAGATCATCGGGGATCACTCGCACCTGGTAACCAGCTATGCCATGCTGGATGGCAAGGTACGGGGATACTTCCTCTTTGGCCAGAATCCTGCTGCTGGAAGCACGCACGCAACCATGCAGCGAAAAGCCCTGGAGCACCTGGACTGGATGGTGGTGCGCGACCTCTACGAGGTTGAGTCGGCAGCCTTCTGGTATAAACGACCAGGGTTTGGGCCGGAGACCGAACCTGTTGATTCGAGTAAGATCAAGACTGAGATCTTCCTCATGCCTGCCGCCGCTACGACCGAAAAAGCAGGCAGTTTTACGAACACACAGAGGCTCCTGCAATGGCGCGACAAAGCTGTTGATCCTTCTGGCGACGCGCGCTCCGACCTCTGGTTTGTCTACCACCTTGGCAAGCGGCTTAAGGAGCTCTATACCGACAGCCAGGAGCCGAAGGACCAGGGATTACTGGCATTACAGTGGGATTATGACAGAGAAGAACCAGAACCGGACTCGCGTATTCTCGATGAACCAGAGGTGCTGCTGGTAGTCAAAGAGATTAATGGCTACTATGTGCGTCCAACGGATCAAAAAGAGGGAGAACAAAAGACATACACTCTGCGGAATGCTCCACATGTGCCGAACTTCACTGCACTCAAGTCGGATGGGAGCACGGCCTGTGGCTCGTGGATTTACAGCGGCGTCTACCCAGAGCCGGGGAAAAACCTGGCGGCTTCGCGCAGCACGGAGGGAGGGTATCCCTTCTTGAAATGGGGCTTTGCCTGGCCTGCCAACCGGCGCATCCTTTACAATCGTGCCTCGGCTGATCCAGAGGGCCGCCCATGGTCGGAGCGCAAGAAATATGTCTGGTGGGATGAGGCGCAGCAGAAGTGGACAGGTGTCGATGTCCCGGACTTCCCCATAAACAGACCACCGAGCTTCAGGCCAAAACCGGGGGCAACCGGCATGGATGCACATTCTGGCACCGATCCTTTCATCATGAAGCCGGACGGGAAAGGCTGGCTCTTTGCACCCAAGGGGCTAAAAGATGGTCCACTTCCGACGCACTATGAAGCGGCAGAGTCACCCGTTCACAACGCTCTGTACCACCAGCAGAGTAACCCTGCTGCAAAATACTTCCGGGACCGAAAGGACAATCGCCTGGCAGCGGTAGGGGATCCGAACTATCCGATAGTGGTTACTACCTATCGATTGACCGAGCACCATGTGAGCGGGCCAATGACACGCTGGGTACCGTGGCTCAATGCGCTGCAACCATCGCTCTTTGTCGAACTCAGTCCTGAACTGGCGGCAGAGCGCAAGATCAAGCATGGAGAGTGGGTCATCATCAGCACCCCACGCGCCGAGATCGAAGCACGGGCCATGGTCACACGTCGTATGCGTCCATTGCGTCTGAATGGACATCTAGTCCACCAGATCGGTCTGCCATTCCACTGGGGCTTCCAGGGGAAGACGACAGGCAGCATTACCAACGACCTGACCCATATGGTGCTGGAGCCGAATGTGAGCATTGAAGAGGCCAAGGCGTTCACCTGCAACATACGCCCCGGACGCCTTCCATAAAGGAGCATTGCTATGGCTGTTGAATCTTTTCAACGTGGTGCTACGCAACCGGAGAGTCCAGGGGAAGTGATGAAGGGTATGCTGGGTCTGCTGAACAGGGAACCACCACCATCACCCCAGCCTGCCATGGGCTTCTTCACCGATACGAGTCTGTGCATTGGTTGTAAAGCCTGTGAGGTGGCCTGCAAGCAGTGGAATCAGCTCCCGGCAAAGGAACCCGTTTGGACCGGATCGAGCTACGACAATACAGGGGAACTGAGCGCTATTGCCTGGCGGCATGTGCTGTTCATCGAAGAGATGGGTAGAAGAAACGGGCGCGACGGAAGGGATACATTGCGTTCCGAGCTTGATAGCCGCATTGCCCAGGCACGCAGCAGTGGCACTATTCCAGCGACTCCACCTGGAACAGCTTTACCCTTCTTCAATACTGAGCGCTGGCTGATGATGAGCGATGTCTGCAAGCATTGTGCCAATGCGCCCTGCCACGAGGCTTGTCCAACCGGAGCGATCATTCGCACAGAGTTCGATACAGTCTACGTGCAGCAAGACATCTGTAATGGGTGCGGCTACTGTGTCGTCGCCTGCCCATTTGGGGTGATTGTGCGTGACGAAGAGGGCGATCACCGGGCACATAAGTGCACGCTCTGCTACGACCGCATGAAAGATGGCCTGGAGCCAGCCTGTGCCAAAGCATGCCCTACCGATTCGATTCAATTTGGCGAAGTAGAGCAGCTTAAGGCACATGCCCGTGAACGTCTTGGTCTCTTACACGAGCGAGGAGTTAGCGAAGCTCGCCTCTACGGCGTCGATGACAACATACTTGATGGAGGTCTGCACTCCTTCTTCCTCTTATTAGATGAACCCGCCGTGTACAATCTGCCGGAGAATCCACCACGTCCCGCAAATCACGTTCCCCCTGCATCGTTGTGGTCAATCGTGGCAGCAATGCTCCTGGGACTGCTGGGGGCGCTTTTCTTTAGCGAGAGGAAGTAGGGATAAGATGCAGAAAACACATCTTCCGCAAACCATCACAGAGCGTCTTTCGCCATCCAGCGTTGCTGAGACGCTCGCCACGCTTACTACAGGCTACACACCCGACCCTGAGCGCGAGCTAGAGGAAACAACCTACTACGACTATCCCGTGCTGAAGACTCCCACCTGGCGTTGGGAAATTATTTGGTATTTCTTTTTCGGCGGATTGGCAGCAGGCTGCTATGTGATTGCCAGTATTGCCTCGCTTTTTGGTTCACGGGAAGATCGGGTAGTTGTCCGCACAGGCTACTATCTCTCGCTCCTGGCCGTGCTCCCCTGTCCACCCCTGCTGATTAAAGACCTGGGGAGACCTGAACGCTTCTTGAACATGCTTCGTATGTTTAAGGTGAAATCGCCGATGTCGATGGGCACATGGGCACTGGTTAGCTTCTCATTTTTCAGCGGTATTACCGTGATGATTCAAGCGGCCAGAGATGGCATCCTGGGGCGCTGGTGGGGAGCGAGGACGCTGGCTGCCCTCCCTCAAAAACTGCTGTCACTGCCGGGAATCGGCGTAGGTTTTTTCCTGGGCAGCTATACAGGTGTGCTGCTGACAGCGACTAGCGTTCCACTATGGTCACGTAGTAAAATGCTGGGGGCGATTTTTATCTCTTCCGCAATGTCTACCAGTTCGGCATTGATCTCGCTGGTGTTGCGTCTCACTGGTGCTCCCAGGCATACACTGCATAAACTGGAACGCCTGGAGTGGGCGGCATTGCTGGCTGAAATGACGGGTTTGCTCGTGTTTCTGCGGGGCACCGGGCGTGCTGCTCATCCACTAGTGGGAACTGGACCGAACGAGCATGGTCCCACATTCTGGCGATTTGTCCTTGGCGGAGGCATGGTTCTCCCCTGGCTGCTCCAGACGATTTCGCTATTAGGGCGCAAAGGATTTGAAAGGCGCTCCGCAAGCTCCGCTCAGGGCCCCAACGGCAAACAGAAGGGTGGCATCGGGTTGGTTATCTCGCTATTGGTACTGATGGGCGGCTATTTCTTGCGACGCACAATGATTGAGGCTGGACAGACTTCGAGTAGCGATGCACGGACAACGCTTTGGAATGCGAAACGCTAGAATTTATTAAATCAAGCGAGAGGAATCAAGACATGACGGTCAGGGGAGAGGTCAGCAAAGCTGAAGTAGCGCAACTAACCGAGAAAGGGCAGGCTATCGGCGGCACAGGATTTGATTGGGTGGTTGTCGCTTTAGGCACCTGGCTTATGGTTGGAGGCTACTCGGATGGCTGGGCACACAACCATCTTCCAATTGACAACTTCTTTACACCGTGGCATGCTGCCTTCTACTCTGGTTTTCTAGCATCGATGATCTTCCTCAGCGCAACATTCATCAGAAACCGTATCAGAGGGTACTCCTGGCAAAAGGCTATGCCTGCTGGCTACGAACTGTCGCTGTTGGGGGCACTGATCATTCTCTTCGGCGGCATTGGTGACATGATCTGGCATATACTCTTTGGCATCGAGTTAAGCATCGATGGCGCACTCAGCCCCACTCATATAGCCGTGGCCATCGGCCTGGCACTTGTTGTAAGCGGCCCATTTCGGGCCGCATGGCAACGCTCAAACGTTGGTTCAAGGCCAGGCTTGTTGTCGCTGCTTCCCATGCTCCTTTCGCTGACATTTACCCTCTCAACTATCACGATTATCTCCCAGTTCGCCCATCCCTTTGTGTATACAAGTGCATCAGACCCGGACCAAACATTCGCTTCCAGGGGATTAGCAGTAGCCAGTATTGTGCTCCAAACGGTGATCCTGATGGGACTGGTCCTGGTGACGATGCGACGCTGGACACTTCCATTCGGGGCCTTGACGCTTGTTTTCACCCTCAACATAATATTTTTGAGCTTTATGCGGGATCACTACCTGCTAATCACTGTGGCAGCCCTGGCAGGTCTCATTGCTGACCTGTTCATCAGGTTCCTCAAGCCATCAACGGCACGCCCCAGCGAATTGCGTCTTTTCGCTTTTGTTGTGCCAACCGTTCTCTATCTCCTCTACTTCCTGGCCCTGACACTGACCACAGGGGTCAACTGGACGATTCACCTCTGGCTAGGGTCAACCGTGGTGGCGGGAGTTACAGGTTTCTTGCTGAGCTATTTGTTGGTGCCCCCAAAGGTACCTTCTGAGCGAGTGGAATAGAGACGAGCATCATAGTTGCAGCCATTTTTTAGCTACTGAGAGGCTCATGTCCAGATTTGATATTGGTGGCGAAGTCAGAAACGGTGCTCACTTTGAGCTTGACTATGGCAGGTCTCCAGCGTGAAAATTGACTTCGCCACCAGTATCAAAAGTGGGCAAGAGGCACAGAGAGGGACAGATGCTCAAGAGAAAATTGGGGAAAACATGGTACCTCCTGCTGATTCTCCTGTCCTTGCCTGTCTTGTTCGTGGCTAGTTGGGTTTGGGCAAGTGCTTCTGGAGGCCCTGTGCCCCGGACAAGCACTTCCCCTTTTCGGCAAGCTCCCACCAGGCAGGCCGTGCAAACTCCTATTTCACGTTCGCCCCGGCTCCTGAAGGGAAAACTGGCCTCACTCGGTTGGATCTATGGACGCGATTGCCAGCGGGGTCTACAGGCTTACCTTCAGACCGCTAGCATCAATCCTGACGGGGCTTTAGTTGGCACCGGCTGGCTCGATGCATCTAGCGGGAAACTCACGAGCAGTAAGAGGAATAACTGCCTTCCTGGGAGCCTTAGCATGGATAATGTGGTGCAACTTGTGCATAATAAGGGAGGGATGGCCTACCTGACCATCACGATGAGAACTGCTGGTGGAATCGAAAAGACCTGGACTTCCCAACAAGAGTCGGCCTACATTGAGAAAGCCACCACTGATCACCGCTACATTGATCCAATTGTGCACGAGGTGATACGTGCTCACTACGATGGGGTTATCATGGATCTAGAGACGGGAGATCGTCATTATCCTCACATCCAGCAACTTTTTGCTACTTATAACCAGCAGGTATGGGCGGCACTCAAACCACTGCATAAATGGTACGGGATTGCGCTCCTCCACAAAGTCAGTGACCACGATGAGTATTACAACATCAATGCTTTCGAGAACTGGTCTCTGCTTGCTCACACTGCTGATTTCATCGTGGTGATGGCCGTCGATCAATCGTATTTCACGCCAGGTCCAACGGTGAGCGTTCCCTGGCTCAAGCAACTGCTGGCCTATGCACTACAAACCATGCCTGATATGCTCCCACGTATCGTCTGGGAATTGCCGCTCTATGGTGCCTCCTGGTACAGAGAAGGGGAGAAATGGGTCTTTGACAGGGGCGTCACCTACCAGGACGCACAGACCCTTGTGGAACAGGTGCCACAGGCCCAAATCGATATAGGTGCTAGCGATCTCAATGATCCCTATGCAGCCCATCTTGTCTATACCGATGCGTCGGGAGTGAAACATGCCCTCTGGTACCATACGGCCAGGAACCTCCTCCACATCATTACTGAGTTCCGGCAGGTCCTGGAGCAGGAGCCAAATTTTGCCAACAGCCATCTGCAGATCGCCGCCTGGTATCGTGCCACCTGGGAACCAGGCGACCTGTGGTCGTTACTCTTGCCCGTTCTCCCAAACTGAACCTCACCTGGTTCTCTTTTCAAAAAGAGCACGGAGTTCAGCCCCTGAAATCGCCCCCTCGGTCATGCTCGTGTAGGTCCCCTGCTCAAGTAGTTCTCGAGCAATGTCACGTAGACGAGCCAGAGCAGCACGCATGGGTCCAGAGCCAAAACTGACCCTCGCCACACCAAGTTGAGCAAGTTCTGGTATTGATGGACTCTTGGGACCGGCCAGGATATTGATCGGCCCTTTGATCGCCTGGGCCAGGTAAGCAATAGTGTTCGCATCACTCACTCCAATCGGAAAGAGACAATCAGCGCCAGCCTGGCGATACGCTTTGGCCCGTTGCACCGCCTGCTCGAAACGACTGGTGGCATCCCCGGTCGGCAGTAAAAACACGTCCGTCCGAGCATTGACCACCAGAGGCATATCCATTGATAACGCTAACTCTTGAATTGCTTTGATAAGCTCGACCTGGTACGAGACGTCCACGAGGGCTTTTTCCTGCTCTTTCGTCGAATCTTCAATGTTGATGCCAACAGCTCCTGCATCAATGATCGCCTTGACCGTCTGGAGCACCTCTTCAATCGTGTTGCCATAACCTGCCTCAATATCAACTGTGACAGGAGACTCCACCACTCGCGTCATACGTTCCACGACCTCTATCATCATATCCCGGCTTATCCGCTCTCCATCAGGATAGCCAAGCGAGGCAGCAACGCCAGAACTGGTTGTGGCGATAGCTGGAAACCCTGCCTGTTCGAAGACATTTGCACTTGCTGCATCCCAGGCATTCGGCAAGACAAGAATGGAGGATGCATGATGAAGCTGACGAAACTGAATAGCCTTGTCCTTCTGGCTAAGGGAAGCCATTGGTGTTACCTCCTTGAGCTACTAGAGGAACTGCGTAATCATCGACACCAGCCACTCGGCGCGGTCTACGAGCGTCACATGCGTGGTGCCGGGAAGCACCGCGAGCTGGGAACGTGGCAGGCCGACGAGGTCGCCCGCCACTTCAAAGTGCGGAGTCGCGCTTCTCTCTGGGCTGGTAGGAAAGAACCACAACCCCAGAAGGATGCGTTTTGGTGTTGACCAGTTTCAGCTTCACCTGGTCCTTGATGCCTTGAAAGAGAGGCTTGCCGCTGCCTAAAATCACCGGATGGACTAAGATCTGATATTCATCGATCAAGCCAAGGTTGGTAAGCGTTCGCACCAGACTGGCGCTCCCGTAGATCACCATGTCGCGTCCAGGCTCGTGTTTCAGTTGCTCGATTTCTTCTGGAACGACCTCTTTTACCAGCCGTGAATTGTTCCACTCCACGCTTTCGAGCGTCCTGGAAAACACAATTTTGCGCATCGCATTCAACTTGCGAGCATATTCTTTCTCGCCCTCTGAGGCATTGGGATTGTCAGGTACATGGGGCCAGGAGCCAGCAAAACTTTGATATGTCACTCGTCCGAGCAAGAGCGTATCTGCCGAGCTGACCAGATTGTCCTCATAGGTGCCCATGGCTTCGTCGTAGATCTCCCCGATCCAATCCATTTCCCCGTTTGGTCCTGCAATGTAGCCATCAAGGGTCATCCACATGGTGACAATGATTTTTCTCATGGTATTCTTCTCCTTCGATGTCTTGGTATACCTTCTTTTCTAGATTCCGGACAACAGTGTAACTCTTGCTCCTTCAACCAGCCAAGAGCCAAACGCCCTATATGTTTTCAGCCAATCGGCTTATTGGAATCATAACATTTTAGGAATGTTACGGTTCGGCAAAAAAATCGGCTCTTGCGCAGGTTCCCTGAATTTGGTAAATTGAAGTGGTGACCCCAGAGAGGGAAGACCCTGCTTATGCAGGTTCATGAATCCTGACCAACCTGGAGTTATCCCGAATCAGCGAGGCTGCGCAAGAACGTTTTTATCTGATAAATGACACCCCGGCAGGGAAGCTCTCGCCCCTGCATCCCTATTAAGGAGAAATGGTATGCCAACTCGTGAAGCATTGGCCTTCGATATGTATGGTACGCTGGTTAATCCGATCCGCATCTGGAAGCAGCTTGAGCAGTATATTCCAGGTGAGGCTGTGCAAGTTGCCGAGGTATGGCGGCAGAAGCAGCTGGAGTTTACCTTTCGCCTGACTGCGATGGAGCGATACGAGGATTTTGAGCAGGTGACTCGCAAGGCGCTGGACTATGCTCTCGCTACAGTTAAACGGGAACTCGAAGCTGGTCAGAAGGATGCTTTGATGGCCCAGTACAATGACCTGGAGCGGTTTCCTGATGTCGAGCCAGGCTTGCAGCGCTTGAAGGAGGCAGGCTATACGATGGTTGTCTTCTCCAATGGAAGCCCATCTATGCTGGCTGGGATTATGGATGCGGCGAAGCTTCATCCGTATTTCCAGGGGTTTGTGAGTGTCGATGAGGTGAAGGTATATAAGCCGTCTGCGAAGGTGTATCGGCATGTGGCGGAGCGCCTTGGACGGGCAGTTGGTGAGGTGCGGCTGATTTCGTCGAATCCGTTTGATGTGATTGGGGCGCAGAATGCTGGGATGTTGGCCGCGTGGGTGGATAGGTCGGGAGGGATATTTGATACGCTGGGGGAGCGACCGGAGGTGGTTGTGGGGAATCTGGTGGAGTTGGCGGAGGGGTTAGAGGTGAGATGACTGTTAAAAAGACCATATCTTGACTCTGGCACACTTTTGGTGAGAAGCTCATCAGTAAATGAAGACAATTCTTTGGATGATAAGAGGAAGTGGAGATGACATCTCCTCAAAGAAGAAATGAGAGGATTGACTAGCTCCATCCCAAGGATCTTCCTCGAACGTGTCATGAGGAAGGCTCTGGTGGTTTTAAAGAGCGTGAAGGACGCGCTGGCGCAGAAGGGGAAAGGTAGCTCGACCGTACATCATCCGTTTGATGAGCTTGATTTTCGTCACCTGACCTTCGACTTGTCCATTACTGATGGGAAGGGTTAATCCTGCTTGGACGGCTGCTTTCTCCTGCTCGACACCCTGTGCAAAACTCTGAAGTTCGGGAAGCCCGCTCTCTTGAACCTGGCTGAGCCAGGCATCCAGGCGCTCTCCTTCCCGATGCCGCATCATCTGTAGAAAGTCCTGCACGAGCTGATAGGTGGGATTGAGAGACACATGTGCCAGACGAAAAGCCGCCAGATCTTCGCGTTGGATCTCGTCCAAATGGTCTGGACGACGCATGAACAGCCAGACCGCCGATGTCGAGGTGGAATGAGGCAGACGAGGTGTCCCCGCCGACGTCACAATCTCAGTGGTTTTGAGCGTCTCCAAGAAGCGATAGACCATGCGCTCAGATCCGCTATACCCCTGGAACCTGACTTCCCGCCAAAGCTGGCGGCCACTGTGCTCGCCTTCGCGGCCCTCGTTTGAGCACATAGGGGGCGTACGGATCAAACTCGCTACGATATTTGCGTCGTGGTCTGCTCTCGGGAGCCACACCGATGTTTCGCCAATCCCGCACGGTTCGCGCTTTCATCCCAAGACGAACAGCAATCTCTTGCGAAGTCAGTCCTTGCTCACACAAGGCGAGCACGAGGCACGATAGCGATCTTGTCGCTCTGCACGCCGCGTGGCAATGGTCTGCTTCACGCTTTCCTCTTGCGCGGGCCGCCATTCTTCAAGAGGCAGGAGGCTGTCTCCGCGCACCTCCGTCCCAGCTTCTGCTCCTTGGCTGGCAGTTTTGCTCTCCAGGAGGACACGTGCTAGGAGCTGCTGGACGGCTTCCGACAGGTTCTTTGCCACATGGAAGCGATCAGCCACCTGCATCGCTTGAGGAGCGCCGGCAGATACCGCGCTGGCGTACTCACTGCTGCGATCGCGGCTCACATGGGTGATTTCGGGATGCGTTTTCATCCAGGCCGCTGCGGTTTCTTTTTGACGGTCAGGCAAGAGATCAAGGATTTGGTGCCGTTGCAGATCCACCAGCACGCTGCCAAAGGTTCTGCCACGGCGGAACGAGAAGTCGTCCACACCCAGGTGCAACACCTTGTCTGTCGTCTTTGTGGCAAGCTTCATGACTCGACGCAAGATACTTGTCCGCCAGATCTCGATCCTCAGACGAGAACCCAGGCGTGCTCCCAAGCGTCCGCACGAGGCCAAGCCACTGGCTTCGATCGGCTGACCCAGTCGGGTGGTCAGGCGTGCCCATGGTTGCAGAAAAGCCGTGAGCCGTTCCGCAAAGATTTTCCGTGCACAATCCCGATTCGTCCAAAAGAATTTGCGCACGTGCAGGATCAGTTGCACCTGATGGCCTCCACATGCCAGATCAGCAGCTTTTCGGGTAGAGTGGCTGTGAATGCGTGACGTGGGACACTGACAGCCTGGACATGCTGACTCAGAAGCGGTTGAAGCGACCTGAATAATCAGAACATGGTTCACAAGATCAAAAGAGAGAACCTGCAATCCAGCAGGAAGACCAAGTAGCGATGAGAAAGACACGGGTTTGAGGGACTCCAGGGATGATTAGTGATGGTTTTTCTATTGGTCCTTTATTTTATCACTGCTTGCAAGCTCATCCATCACCAAAAAGGTGCCAGAGCCA
>WNGG01006734.1_pt1 | contig 14745 bp, 11 predicted proteins | sample 5400661 | NCBI WGS metagenome assembly WNGG01 (sample SAMN13153372, study PRJNA577476) | soil metagenome | isolation source: 100 cm soil or saprolite under Garry oak tree replicate 1 | place: USA:California | collected 2016-06-15
GACATGATGGGCTTGATGCTGGTCGCGCCGCTGATGCCCTTCTACGCGCTCGACCTCAAGGCGCCGGAATGGCTGGTCGGGCCCCTGATCGCGTCGTTCGCGGTGGCGCAGCTTATCTCGTCGCCGATCTGGGGCAAGTTCTCCGACCGCTACGGTCGCCGGCCCGCGATGCTCATCGGTCTGGGTGCCTCGGCGTTTGCATACGTCATCTTCGGGTTCGCCACCAGCCTCTGGATGTTGTTCGCGTCGCGCATCGTGCAGGGACTCGGCGGCGGGACGACCGGGGTGGCGCAAGCTTATGTCGCCGACACCATGGAGCCCAAGGAGCGCGCCAAGGCTCTCGGCTGGCTGTCGGCCGCCACCAGCGCGGGCGTCGTGATCGGCCCGTTCATCGGTTCGGCGGCCTACAACTTCGGCCGCGAAGCACCGGGGCTCGTCGCCGCAGTGATGGTGCTGATCAACGTCTTTTTTGCCTGGAAGTGGCTGCCGGAGTCGCGGACGGCTCACGCGCGCAGTCCGAGCGGACACTTCGTTCTGCCCGAGGGCCGATCTGTGCAACAGGCGCTGGTCGAGATTATCCGTCAGCCAACCACACCGGCGCATCGCGTCATCTGGATTTATGTCGTGGGGATGCTGGCACTCAACGTCGTCATCGGCGTCCTGGCGCTGTACCTCAAGGACACGTTCGCGATCAGCGCGCGCACCATCGGGTATTTCTTCCCAATCTTCGGGGTTGTCGGCGTGCTCATGCGCGCCACCCTCGTGGGGTGGTTCAACGCCCGCTACGGTGAGATCCGCACCATGCAGATCGGGACCATCTCGCTTCTCCTCGGCCTCGCGCTCATGCCCTTGCCGGCGGGCTTGCTGTCGCCGGCGCGAGCCATGCCTTTCTTCATTCTGTTTCTCATCCTGGTGCCGATGGGGACGGCGTTGCTGTTCCCGGCATCGACTTCGCTCGTGAGCCAGCGGACGGATCGGCACGAGCTGGGATTGGTGATGGGGGCGCAGCAGACCTTCCGCGGCATTATGAGTATCGTCGGACCCGTTGGCGCCACGCTCACCTTCGCCACACTGGGGCACGGTGTGCCCTTCCTGCTTGCCGCCGGTGTCGTAGCGGTGGCGGGGCTGCTGGCATTCCGCGAGCGCCCGCACGAGCCGGTGGTGGCGGCAACGGCCTGACGACCGCTACCTTCTGGCCATGAATCTCGCCGTCTATCTCGCCTTCCTGGGCTGGCTGCTCCACCCTGCGCCAGCCAGGCCCAAGCTGGTCGTCGTCATCACCGTGGACCAGCTGCGGCCCGACTACTTCACGCGCTGGAAAAGCCAATTGACGGGAGGCTTGGGCCAGCTGGCGACCGAGGGGGCCGTCTTCACCGACGGCTATCAGGATCATGCGGTCACGGAGACGGCACCCGGCCATTCGACGATTCTCTCCGGGATGTGGCCCGCGCATACCGGCATTATCCGCAATTCCGAGGGTGTGCAGGACTCGCTTGCGCCGCTGCTCGGCACCACGGGTCCGGGCGCGTCGCCGCGGCGCTTCCGCGGCACGACACTGGTTGACTGGCTCAAGGCGGTCGATCCGGCCACACGCGTGCTGTCGGTGAGCCGGAAGGACCGCGGCGCCATTCTCCCGGTCGGGCGCGCGAAGGAACAGGTCTACTGGTATCAGTCGGGCTTGTTCACGACGAGTCGCTACTACGCCGACACGTTGCCGACATGGGTCCAGGCGTTCAACGCGCGCCGCTTGCCGTTCAAGGCCGCAAGTACGGTCTGGTCGCTGCTCCTCCCGGATAGCGCGTACAAAGAACCGGACAATGAGGTGTGGGAGAATGGCGGCACGGGCGTCGTCTTTCCGCACGCGCTGCCCGCCGACAGCATCCTTGCGGCCGCAGCCATCGCAGGCGTGCCCGCCATGGACTCGCTGACGCTGCTGTTCGCGCTCGAGGGTTTCGAGGCGCTGAAATTGGGCCGCAAAGGCACGGACATTCTGGCGGTGAGTCTGTCCACCACCGATGCGGTGGGCCACGCGTTCGGCCCGGACTCCCGCGAGATTCACGATCAGGTCCTGCGTCTCGACCATTACCTCGCCTGGTTCTTGAAGCGTCTCACCGATCGCGTCGGGCGCGACAATCTCGTCGTCGTCCTCACCGCCGATCACGGCGTCACGTCCTTCCCCGAGCGCACGCGCGCCAAGACCGGGGGCGCGGCGTATCGCGTGTCGCTCGACACCCTGGTGACGGCGCTGAACCGCGATCTCGACCGGCTCGCGGGCGCCGGCGGACCGCCGCGCGACTGGCTGGAGTTCGAAACCGGCATGCTGTTTCTGCGCGACAACGGCCGGTTCGCGGCGATCGGCTTGAAGACCGACAGCGTCCTCGACGCGCTCGCCGCGCGCATCGTGCGGATTCAGGGCGTCGCGCGCGTGATCAGACCGGCGGACCTGCCGCGCGCCGACACGGCGTCGGATCCGGTCGCCCGCCGCTGGCTGCATCATCTGGCGCCCGACGCGGGCGTCGTCCTGACGGTGACGCTGCAGCCCGCGTCGGTCTGGGACATTCCCAACGTGCCGATCGCGATGCACGGCCAGCCGTCGGAGGACGACTCGCACGTCGCCATCATTTTCTGGGGCCGCGGCGTGCGCCGGGGATCGTACTCGGGCCGGATGAACACGGTCGACATTGCCCCGACGCTCGCCGTGCTGCTCGGCGTGGCCCCGCTGTCGCTCGTGGATGGGCGCGCGCGCACCGAGGCGCTGGAACCGAGGAAGTAGCCGTGGTGCAGAAGCAGACGGCGACTCAGATCCGCCGCATCGAGGAGCTGCAGCAATACGTGCGGACCGTTGATCACGTGCGGAAGCTGATCGCCGAGCTCGAATCCAACCGGGCCGCCAAGCCAAAGATCATCGATGGCATCTGCGGGAATATCGCGCGGGAGCTGTCCCACATGCGGCAACGCGCGCTCACCGCGAATCTGGGCACGCTGCCGGACGTGGCCGGCACCCTGGCGATCGTCGCCAGCCGGGCCGGGACGGGGATCAACATGAAGGTGCGCGCGCTGGCGGATGGCGTGAACACCATGTCGATGCAGCTCGATCAGGCGCTCAAGATGGCCCACGAAATGCCGCCCGAAAAAGACAAAGAGAAGACACAATCGTAGCGATCGACTGTCGCGCGTTGACCAAACGCTTCGGCGACGTCGTGGCTGTCGCGGGTCTCGATCTCACGGTCGGAGCCGGCGAATGCTTTGGTCTGCTCGGGCCGAACGGCGCCGGGAAGACCACTACGATCGAGATCCTCGAAGGGCTGACGTCGCCCGACAGCGGCGACGTCGAGATTCTGGGGACACCGTGGCGCGACGGCGCCGCCGGACGCGCGCTGCGCGAGCGGCTCGGCATTCAGCTGCAGGAGACGCAGCTCGCCGACAAGCTGACCGTGAGCGAAGTGCTCGCGCTGTTCCGATCATTTTATCGCCGGTCGCACACCGTCGAGGAGGTGCTCGCGCTCGTCGAGCTCGAGGAGAAGCGGAAGGCGCGCGTGGTGACGCTCTCCGGCGGGCAAAAGCAGCGGCTGGCGGTGGCGATGCGCGAGTTCTACCGCGAGCCGGAAGCGGTGTTCTGGGTATTCGGCTTTCCGATCGTGCTGGCGTTCGCGCTCGGGCTCGCCTTCCGCAACACGGGCCCCGGCCAGCTGCAGGTCGGCGTGGTCGCCGGGCCGGGTGACAGCGCCGTTGCCGCCCTGCTCGATTCGTCTCCCCGGTTGGTCGCCACCGTGCTCGATACCGCGACCGCGCGCCTCCGGCTGCGGACCGGCCGAGTCGCGTTGGTCGTGATTCCGGGTGATCCCGTGGTCTATCGCTACGACTCGACCCGTACCGAGAGCGGGCTCGCCCGCCTGGAAGTCGACGAGGTGCTGCAGCGCGCGCGCGGGCGGAAGGATCTCGTCGCGGTCCGGGACGACCGCGCGGTGGCACCGGGCTCGCGCTACATCGACTTCCTGATCCCCGGCCTGCTAGGCATGAATCTGCTCGGCAGCGGCATCTGGGGTGTCGGATTCTCCGTCGTGCAGGCGCGCCAACGCAAGTTGCTCAAGCGCTATATGGCGACGCCGATGCGGCGCAGTCATTACCTGCTGAGCTTCATCCTCTCGCGGCTTGTATTCCTGATCGTCGAGGTCGTCGCGCTGGTAGGCTTCGGGTGGTTGCTGTTCGGTGTCGCGGTGCGCGGATCATTCGCGACGCTGGCCGGGATCACGATCCTCGGCTCGTTCTCTTTCGCCGGACTGGGGCTGCTGGTGGCGAGCCGGGCGAAGACGATCGAGGGTGTCTCGGGACTGATGAACCTCGTGATGCTGCCGATGTGGATTCTGTCCGGGACGTTCTTTTCTTATGCCCGGTTCCCCGACGCGATGATCCCGTTCGTGAAGGCGCTGCCGCTCACCGCGCTCAATGACGCCCTGCGCGCTGTGATGATCGACGGCGCCGCCGTCACGAGCCTCGGCACGCCCCTGGCGATCGTGGTCGCCTGGGGTGCGGTGAGCTTCGTGATCGCGCTGAAGATTTTCCGCTGGCGTTAACTTTCTGGTCGAAACAGCGCGGCAAGTCTTCGCAGGAAACCCCCGAACACCCCCTTCACCGCGGCCTGGAACGCGCCGGCGGAGTGGAAGCGCTCGGCGGGGTCGCTGCGCAGCGCGCGCCGGAGCACGTCTTCGAGCTCCCGCGGGACGTCCCGTCGCTCGGCGGACAACGGCGGCACGTCGTCGGTGGTCTGCTTCGCGAGAATCTGTTCCGGCGTCTTCCCGCTGAAGGGCGGCCGGCCCAGCAATACGAAATAGGCGACTGCCCCCAGCGAATAGAGGTCGGCGCGTTGGTCGACCCGCTCGCCCAGGAGCTGCTCCGGTGCCGCGAACTGCGGCGTGCCGCTGCGGGAGGTAGCGCCACCGAAGCGGGCGCCGCCGCGCAGCGCGATCGCGAGGCCGAAATCGGTGATGCGGAGCCGGCCGTCGGGCTCGATCAGCATGTTTTCCGGTTTCAGGTCGCGGTGGATGAGACCCATGCTGTGGGCGTGCTCGAGCGCGGACAGCGTTTCGTTGAGCAATCGCTCGGTCTGCTCCAAGGAGAAGGTCCCGTGGCGCTGCACCACCTGTGCGAGGTTCGATCCCGGGACGTATTCCATCGTATACCAGGTCAGGCCAGCCCGGCCCATAATGTCGAGGATGCTGACGATGTTGGGATGCCGCAGCCGGGCCGCGAGCTGCGCCTCGCGGCGGAAGCGTTCCATGACGCCGGGATCCGCGGTGAGCGCCGGGTGCAGGACTTTGATCGCGACGTCGCGCTCGAGCGCGAGATCACGCGCCCGGTACACGCGCCCAAAGCCGCCGGCACCGATCTCCTCGAGCAGCTCATAGTCGTCGCCCAGCGCGCGCCGCAGGCGTCGCTCGAAGCCCGACTCTGTCACGCTCGGTGCGGCGGCGAGCACCTGGAACGTCCCCGCGTCACTCACGAAGTCCTCGAGCATCTCCGTTGCCGTGTAGTAGCGGCCCTTGGGCACCTGCGACAGCGCCCGGATGATGACGCGCTCGACGGCGGCGGGAATCGCCTGGCGCAGCTGGCGCGGGGGGACGATGCGCGCGGGATCGGGGTCCGGCGGGTTGCCGGTAAGGGCGGCGTAGATATTCGCGGTGACGCTGTACACGTCGCTGGCCGGCTCGCCGGCCTCTCCGGCGCGGACTTCCGGCGCCATGTACGCCGCGCTCGCGTCGTCGGCCTGCATCGGCGGGAGGTAGGGCAGGCACCAGTTGGAGTACCGTAGATCGGTGATGACGCCCTGCCCGCCGGTGTTGATCATCAGCGTCGACGGGACAATGCGGCGCATGATGATCCCGCGCGCATGCGCGTGCTCGAGCGCGGCCAGAAGATCACGAATGAGCGACATGCACTGCGGAATCGGGCGCGGCCCGCGCCGGAGCGCATCCGCGAGGCTCTCGCCTTCGATCCAGTTGGCGGTGCGATACGCGAAGGTCGCGATCTCGCCCGCGGCGTAGACATGCCGGATCGCCGGATGGTCGAGCTGCGCCAGCGTTTCGGTCTCACGCATGAACCAGGCACGACCCGGCGCCTCGGCCGCGAGGTGGACGCGGATCGAGACGTGCCGCTTCAGCACGCGATCCCACCCGTGATACAGCGCGCGATCCGCCGACAGCGCCACGAGGTTGTCGAGCCGGAAGGTCGGCGCGAGCGCGCGCAGGGCATCGTCGAGCAGACCTGCCGGCGGCGTCTGCGCGACGCTGGGGACGGTCGTCACATTGGGTATCGGCGAACGTCGGTCTGGCGTGGTCACGAGCGAGTAATGTAGCCGGTCGCTTCGGCTGGCACGAACCACCCGGAGTGCGCAAATTGATCGGGATGGACAACGAGCACCGCCCGATCCGGCATCACGTCGAACGTCGCGTGCGGCCGGAGCGGCGATCGGGACTCGATCGGCGGATCACCGAACGCCGGCAACGGAAGACCGCGGTGCTGGTGGAACGGCGGGGGCTCGCCGACCGGCGGAGTCGCGTGGAGCGCCGCACGTTCGGCCCGCGGCGCCTGCTGAAGGACCGGCGTGGCTCGGGCCTCACGTTCAGCGACCTCAATCCATCCTGACCTTCACGACCGCCCAGCCGTCGCGGCTCCCACGCGCGTAGCGCGCATCCCACAGATAGATCGTCGCGCTGCTCGTATCGACCTCGGCCGCCAAAAACCGAGCGAACTGCGCCATGGCCTGCCCCTCGCGGGTCTGCGTGATGACGCGCTGGACCTCCCGCGCGCGAAGGTGTCGCGCTAGCTGCCAGTCGACGCCCGCGACCGTATCCATGCTCGCGTAGATCGCCTCCCACGTGAACGGCCGGCCGACATTGGTGAGCGCTGCCCACGAGGCGCCGGGACCGAAACGGCGTTGGGCCACCTGACGGATCTCACGCTTCCGGCCCGCCGCGACGACCGCCTGAGCACCGGCATAGGCAACGAGTACCAACAGGGCGAGCCCCGCGGCTCGTTGCCGGCCCACCGGGCCGAACCAGTAGCCGATCCAGCCGATCACCGCGACGATGTACACCACTCCGTACACAACGAGGACCCACGTGGCCACGAGATCGTGGGCGCGGACCAGGAAGAAAGTGATGGTGCTGCCGACCAGGAAGACCGCGGCGAGTGGAGTCCAGTGGCGCTCCGCGCCCCACGCGAGCGCGACGAGCGGCACGAGCCAGAAGAACGGGTCCACGATACCGACCCAGTCCAGGTAGTACCACGTCCCACTCCAGGGAAGAAACGGCCGCCAACCGTAGGAGCCTTGCCAGTCCATGTAGAGGTGGCTGAGGATCGCTGCGCTGATGCCCGCGGTGAGCCATCCCCATGCCGGAACGGCGACCGCGCGACCGTGCCGGCCCAGGATCCAGCGCGCCAGGCGCCACCCGGCGCCGATGAGCAGCGTGAGACCGACGATCTCCACGGCGGCACCGATGAGCGAGTGCGTGATACCACGATGGAGCACGAGGTAGTCGGCGCGGGTTCCGGGAATTCCAAGGAGGAGCTCGCACAAGTCTGGTGTGTTTGCCGCGACGATCCCGATCGATGCGGCGCGCGGCACGTGACGATCCGCGACCGCGCGCATGAGCGCCGCGCCGACGAGCGCGTGTGCGAGGTTGTCCATGCTACACGATGCCGCTGTTTATTGCGGATGGGGAAGTGATTTCCGTACATCGGGCGGGGCTGCGGCAGGGACCCCGGTTCGCGCGGTCCGTGCCGGTCGGTCTCTAGCTAGTTCCTCGAGAAATCGACCGTCACAACGACGGTGCTCGGCTTCGACGCGGGGCGCTCGCTGGAAATCAGCGCCACCGTCGAGACAGCATGCTCACTCTGAGTGCTGGAATTCGTAACCGCCTGGCGGACCGCGCTCAGGGCCTCAAAGCCCTGGCGCGTATCCACAACCGTCGCGGTGGCTTGCAGGGTGCCACGAGCTTGGGCTTCTGCATCCCGCCCCATCAGCGTCAGCGCTCCAACCACCAGAACCGCTACGATCCCGAACCGCATTGCCTGTTCCCCTGAGTGAGTACCGTTGGATTTCGGCTTCTCACTAAGGCACGCGGCGTGCCGAGCAATTGTAACTACGTAATGCTTTATGCTGCAGTAACTTGAATCATTCTTGCCGGCTCCGTCCCGCCCCTAAGACCGTCAATAATTCTGACACTCGTTCGCGCTTGCGTTCGCTAACTCTAAGTCCTATTTTGGCTTCCGCTATCCCCCCCCGAAGTCGTCAAAGAATTTGACAGCGCATAGGAAATTGGCGGTTGGCATAAGCCTTGCCATGACTTTGCTTCCGAAGCGTGGAGGCGCCGAATGGCACTCCAACTGATTAAAAGCTCGACACCAAACCTAGGAGTACGAAATGCGCAGCATCACGAAGCTGTCCCTGGTGGTAGGCGCCCTCGTCCTGACGGGCACGACGCTCCAGGCCCAGACGAACAACGCCAGCATCACGGCGACGGCAAGCGTCCAGACGCCGATCAACGTGGTTGGCGCCCAGCAGTTGAACTTCGGGAACGTCTTCCCCGGCGTGAACAAGACGGTCGCAGCTATGGACCTCGCGAACGCCGGCCGCTTTGACATCAGCGGCCAGGCAAGCACTCCGGTAACCCTGTCGTTCACGCTCCCCGCCACGCTCGGTTCCAGTGGTAACACCATGCCGATCGTGAGCTACGCTGGTGTGCATGCTCAGAACAGCACGCAGACCGGTGGGATTGGCTTTTCTCCGTCGGCGGGCGCGAGCCCGAGCCTGAACGCATCCGGCCAGCTGTGGGTTTGGATTGGCGCGCAGGTGCAACCGGCGACGAACCAGGCGGCGGGTGTCTACACGGGTTCGATCGTCATGACGGTGGTTTACTAAGCGACTGGAGTTTGGCGTCGAGTTGATGGCGCGCCGGCAGGGGATGCAAATTCCTCTGCCGGCGCTGTCGCAAGGAGACGCACTCAGCATATGAAACGCAAATGGTGGATCGTGACCCTCGCGATGCTGCTCGGCGTGCCGCTCTTGGCACAGGGCAAGCCGCTCACCGTCACAGGCATCCGTGGCGTGACGTTCGGCGCCGTGTTGCCCGGTGTGCCGCGCGTGGTGTTGCGCACCGATCCCACCAACAGCGGCCAGTTCGACATCAAGGGACCGAAGGGCAACGTGCTGTTGTCGTTCGTGTTGCCACTCAGAATGACGGGACCAGCGGGGGCACTGATGCCGCTCAGCTTTGGAGCCAGCGATGCAGGCTTCTCACAAACCCAGGCGATCGGGAGCCAGGTGGGCTTCGATCCGAAGCAACCGTTCACCGCGACACTTTCCAACAGCGGCCGCGGCTCGGTGTTTGTCGGCGCCACCGCTAATCCGGCCACGAATCAGCGCGCCGGCGCGTACACCGCGACGATTATCCTCAACGTGACGGTGCTGCCATGATGCGCTCCATCGTCCTCGCCGGCCTGCTCGTGCTGGCCGGCGCGCAACTCCCCGCGCAGGGCGTCATGGTCGCCCCGCACGCGGTGTTCATCGATCATAACCAGCGGAGCGGGTCGGTCCTGCTCTATAATCCGGGCACCGAGCCGGTCGAAGTCACGATCTCGACGATCTTCGGCTATCCGACCACGGACTCGAGCGGCAACATCAGACTGAACACGATCGAGAATCCGGACTCGACGGTGCCCTCGGCGCTCGCCTGGATTCAGGCCTTCCCGCGGCGTCTGACGGTTGCGCCCAGGGAACGGCAGACCGTGCGACTGCTCGCGCGGCCGCCCATCGGACTCGCCGACGGCGAGTACTGGCTGCGGCTCGTGATTGCCGCGCAGGCCGGCAGCGTGCCGATCACCGGCGTATCGGATACGACCGCGATCCAGGTGGGCCTCAAGCTCGAGGTCCGTACCATCATCGGGGTGAACTACCGCAAGGGTGCGGTGATGACGGGTGTCGCGCTGTCGAATCTGCGCGCCCAGGTCGTCGGCGACTCGGTGATCACCCGCGCCAGGATCGAACGCCGCGGCAACGCCGCCTTCATCGGCGTGATTCGCGAGACCCTCGTGGATTCAACCGGCGCGGTGCGTGCACAACGCATCGGGGATTCGCTCGTCACGTCGTACCGATCTCCGATCGGCGTCTATTTCACGATGGAGCCGCGTCTCGCCAGTGCGATTCCGGCACCGGGACTGCCGCGCGGCCGCTATTGGCTGCGCTATGAAGTCGTGGCGGAGCGCGAGGATCTCGATCCCAAGGTCGTCCTGAAAGCTCCGGCGGTCCGCGATTCCGTTCAGCTCGTGATTCCGTGAGAAAGATCCTGCTGCTCGTCGTGGGTCTTGGTCTGCCCGCGCGTCTCGCGGCGCAGTCCGGGGGAACTGTCTCGGCCGACGCCGTGGTGGTGACCGTCGGCATGACGATCGCGACGCTGCGGGACTTGAACTTCGGCACCGTCATCAAGGGCGTTCCGGCGACGGTGCTCCCCACCGCCGCCACCGCGGGCGCATGGCAGGTCACCGGCAGCTCGAATGCGTTCGTGATCATCAGCTTCACGTTGCCGACGCAGCTGACCAACATTCAGGCGCTGCCGGGCTCGACGATGCCGATCAGCTTCAGCGCGGTATCGGCGGTCTGGCAGCGCGCGACGAACAATCCGGTCGGTGGCACGATCTTCAATCCGGCGACCGGGGCGGTCGGCCGGTTCGGTCCCGCTCCAAATCCGACCATGTACGTCTGGTTGGGGGGCACCGTGAACCCCGCCCTGACGGCGAAGCCTGGGATTTATCAAGGGAACGTCATCGTCTCCCTGATCTACCAGTAGGCCATGCTCGCTCTGCTGGCGGCCCTGAGCCTCGGTGCCGTCGTGCCTCAGGATACTGTGCCGGAGGCAGTCGTCATCGACCTGCGCATCGGCCGCATCACCGGCACGACGGTGCAGGCGTATCGCGTGCGCTCCGAGGTGCTGCTGCCGCTGTCACAGTTTTTTCAGCTCGTCGAGATCCGCCATCGCCTCACCCCGGATGGACGGCTGGAAGCGACGGTCGATCCAGGCAACCTCCGCATCGTGATCGATCCGCACAGCGATTCGATGCAGTATGGCGATCGCCGCGTGCGCATCGAGCGGGAATTCATTCGCTTCGAGTCCGCGGAGCTGTACGTCGGCAGCGAGCGCCTGGGCGACTTGCTCGGCGTGATGTTCGCCGTCGATTGGTCCGATCTCACCGCTACGGTCATTGATCCGTCTCCCCTGCCGATCGCGCGGCGGCTGCGGCGTGAAGCCGCGCGCGCCGCCTACCTGCGGCGTCCCGATGGCATGCGCGCCGACGTCACGTTGGGCCTGCAGCGCCCGTCATGGGACGGCGTCGTCGTCGATTATTCGCTCTTTTCGCCGTCGAGCGATCCGCTTGCTCGTTCGACGTATGGATTCGGACTGGGCGCGGACGTCGGCGGCGGATCGCTCGAGCTGCTGGCGCAGAGTGTCGGTCCGGCGGAGCAGGGCCAGCTTCACGTCGATGCCTCGTGGACCGGCGTCTGGCGGGAGAACCGCTGGGTCAAGCAGCTGCGGTTTGGCGATGTGGCGTCCACGGGCCCGCGCTCGCGCGCGCTCGAGGGCGTCTCCATTACCAACGCCCCGTTCGTCCGGCCATCGCTCATCGGATCGCTGCGCTACGGCGGTGCGCTCGAACCGGGGTGGTCGGTCGAGGCGTATCGCGGCGGCGACCTCGTCGCCTACGATTCGGCCGACGCGTCGGGCGCGTTCCGCATCGACCTCCCGGTGCGCTACGGCGAAAACCCCGTCGACTTCGTCGCCTATGGTCCGTTCGGCGAGATCCGCGAATTCAACCGCACTTATCGGGTGTTGACCGAGCTGCTGCCTGCCCGTCGGTTCGAGTACGGGCTGTCGGCAGGCCGCTGCCCGCAGCCGTCCTTCATCTGCAACGCGACGACGAATCTCGACCTGCGCTACGGCGCCACGGCGCGCTGGACCGTGCAGGGCGGACTGGATCAGTACTGGCGGGACTCGCTTCCCGATCGGACGCACCCCTACGCCACGCTGGTCGGCAATCCGAGCAACGACTGGGCGATCCAGAGCGAGGTGGTCGGTGCGGGACTCGTGCGCGGCGCGCTGCGCTACGAGCCGTCCGTCGATCTCCGGCTGGAAGGCGAGTACGTGCATTTCGCGCGTGATTCGGCATCGGTGCTGGCGGTGCCCGGCCGCCGCGCGCAATGGACCGTCACGGGATTCTTCCGTCCCAAGACGAGCCACGGGTTCTTCTTCTTCGATGGACGGTTCGAGCGCATCAGCACCGATGCCGGTGCGCTCACGCGCACACGCCTGGGCGCATCAATCCAGACCGATGAGATGCGCTTCCTGCCGTACGTGCGCACCGACCACGGGCAAAGCACGGCCGGAGCGAGCGGTGTGACCAACCGTGAGTACCTCGGCCTTGCGACGTTCGTGATGCCACAGGCCCGTTGGGGCAGGTTCCTGAGCCAGACCCTGCTGCGGACCAACACGGAGATCGAACGGCAGGCCGGTCTGGTCTCCTGGTCGGCGTTCGCCGCTCACCCGCTCGCCCACGGCGTGCGTATCGAGGTGGGCGCCAATTGGCTGCGCGGCGATGCCGGACTCACCTACACCGTGACCGTGACGTCGTACTTCTCGGCGATGCGCGCCGTGACATCGATGCTTGCGTCTCCGGGCCAGCCGGTCAGCGCGACGCAATTCCTCCAGGGGTCGGTACTCTGGGATCCCCCGGGCCCCTCACTCGAACGTTCCGGCCTGTCCGGGCGCGTCTTCATGGATGTGAATGCCAACGGCATCCGCGACGCCGGCGAACCGGCGATCCCGAACGCGCGCGTGCTGGTTGGCTCGATGTCGGCACGCACCGACTCGAGCGGCGCGTATCGCGTCTGGGATCTCGTGCCGTTCGAGCCGGTCATCGTGAGTCTCGATTCGGTGTCGCTCGACTCGCCATTGCTCGTGCCGCTGTTCGCGCGGACGAGCATCGTCCCGGGACCCAATCGCTTTCGCAGTCTGGACATCCCGGTGGTGGAGGCGGGCGTCATCGAGGGCCGCGTCGTCCGCAACGGTGCTGGAGTGGGCGGTGTGACGCTCATTCTGACCGATCAGCGCAGCGGCAGCCGGCGCACGCTCGTGACCTTCAACGACGGCGCTTTCTATCTCATGGGTGTGAAGCCAGGGGATTACGAGCTGACCGTGGAGGAGCAGGTGCTCGACGCGCTCGCCGTGGATGCCGAGCCGGTCCGGTTCAGCCTGACACCGACGGCGAACGGCATCGGCCGGTCGGACCTCGAGGTGCGGCTCAAGTCGAGGTTTTAGCGGCTTCTGCTACCTTCCGTACGACGCCCTCGAGCTTCGCGAAGTCGTACGGTTTCACGAGCGAGGGCACGCCAGAGTCCCGCAACAACGACGATGTGTCGCTCGCGAACGTATCGCCGGTCGTGAAGATCAGGCGGTTCACCATCGCCGGATGCTCGCGGCGCAGGCGCTCCAGGAACTCCCCGCCGCTCATCCCGGGCATCCGGACATCCGAGACGATCACGTCGAAGCGCTCGCGGCGGAGCACACGGAGGGCATCGCCACCGTCTTCGACTGCGATGATGTGCATGCCGCGGCGTTTGAGAAAGCTCACGACCGCCCGGCGCAGGCCCTCTTCGTCGTCGATCAACAGCACGGAGAGCGCGTCGCCCGATTCCCGTGCTTCCTCGGGTATCGGCATGGGAGACGGTGTCGAGCGTTGTCGCGTGCGGGCGTCCCGCGGCAACGTGAGCGTGAAGGTCGCGCCGTTTCCCGGGACGGAGTGCACCCCAATCCGGCCGCCGTGGTCGTGCGCGATCCCGTAACAAATCGACAAGCCGAGTCCCGTCCCTGTGCCTTCCGGCTTGGTCGTGAAGAACGGATCGAAGATTTTCTCTTGAATGTCGATCGGGATGCCGGGCCCGGTGTCGGCGACCTGAAGCTCCACGCCTTCGTCGCCGGCCGCCATCGTCCGGATCGAAATGACCCGACGGCCCGGCACCGTGGTCAGCGCCTGCTCGGCGTTGATCAGCAGGTTGAGCAACAGCTGCTGAACTTCTGATCCATTGGCCCACGCTTTGGGGTTCGCCTCGTCGAGCTCGAGATTTACGGCGATGTTGAGCGTGGTCAGGTGATACGATCGCAGCGCGAAGGTCCGGCGGACGATTTCGTTCAGCTCCACGAGTGTCCGCTCTTTGCTTCCGGCGCGTGCGAACGCCAGCAGGTTCGATGTGATGCGCCCGATGCGCGTCGCCTCGTCGTACATCATCTGGACAGTCTCGCGCTGATCGGGCGGGAGCTGATCGAGCAGCAGCGTTTGGGCGAATCCCGAAATGATGGCGGCGGGGTTGTTGATTTCGTGAGCCACGCCGCTCACGAGCTGTCCCATCGCCGCGAGCTTCTCGGCTTGTTGCAGTTGCGTTTGCGTGCGGCGCTGCTCCGTGATGTCGCGCACGAGGACGAGGACCTTGGGGATGCGGCCGCCTTCGCGCACCGGAGCGAGCAGGACCTGGCCGGTACCGTCGCTGCCGTCGGGCCGCTGAAACGGGACCTCGAAACGGCGGAGCTCGCCATCGAACGCCGCGGCCAGATTCTCGCGCGCGATACGGGCCCCCGTTCCCTCGAGCCACCCCAGCGCCGAGCGCCGGCCGCCGCTCTCCCGGGCGTCGCCGGGAGCGGC
>WNGG01011459.1_pt1 | contig 14743 bp, 16 predicted proteins | sample 5400661 | NCBI WGS metagenome assembly WNGG01 (sample SAMN13153372, study PRJNA577476) | soil metagenome | isolation source: 100 cm soil or saprolite under Garry oak tree replicate 1 | place: USA:California | collected 2016-06-15
TCTGGGGCCTCCTCATCAAGAACTCAGCAGGAACTCGCCAAGACCGTAGGTCGCAACTCAGCAAGCGATCTGCGACACGGAGGCATCCTACATGGCCTGGATCGTCAAGCTCCCACCCACCTCGTCACCCAAACCCGCTGGCAGGTGCGCTATCGAGACGGAACCACCCAGCGCTCCCGCCGACATCTATCCCACCAAGGCCGAAGCGCTGAGTGTCGAACGCATGATCGAACGGTGAGAGTAGGTCGTATACTCCGACCTACTCTCACCCGACCACGCCTCGATGCGGGTCCGGGAGTAGGTGACCATGATCTGGTCTGGTGGCCCAACTGGGACGCGCTCGCTGGACCCCCTGGTCCAGACGGGGACATAGAGGCACGCGTAGCGCTGGTCAGCGAATCGCGGGTGTCGAGCGGCTGGACCATTCCGTGACATGACCGACTCGAACATGTCTGGGATGATCATGCACGCTATGACGCGTGAGGAGACTGGTGTGGGCTTCGAGGCTGGCTCGGCGCACGACGAGCTCGCCGCATTGCGCGAAAGCCTGTGGTACCCGGAGGTCGACGGCGTCCTGTTCGATGAGGCTGTCCGGTGCTTTCAGTAGGCTCCAAGTGGGCATCGGCGGCAACCTCTTTGGAAGGAAGGGGCCGCCGATGCTCCCTCCCACGGGCTCAGCCAGGCAAGCCAGTCACCGCAGCAGGCCACCGCCACCAATGAACCTCAGGATGCACCGATGCCCGTACGCTCGAAGGCCGTCGGATCGTGCTTGGCCCACAGCCTGATGAACGACCACAAGGTGTGCTCCTCCGAGCCAACGCCACCGTAGCGGGTGACGCACCCGCCACGCACCAGCGCTGCCGCGACCTGCTGCTCGTGGTGCTGGACTTCCTGCCGCACCCACCCACCTTCCCGACCCTGCAGGAGTGGCACCAGGTCCTGCCGCAGTGGTTCCTGCACGCCTGCGGGCCCGAACCCAGCCGTGCCGAGGAAGAAGCCTGGCTGCAACAGTGGCGAGCCGTCCCACCACACCAGCAGCGACAACTGGAGCAACAGCGCCCGTGGACCGTGGCCGACTGGCTGTACTGGTTCGACCCGGCCAGCGACGTGGAACGCTCGTGGCGCTGGTGGGACGGCGGCGTGGTCGACGACGACCACTTCTGGATCGACGTCGACGTCATGGAGGACCCGGCAGCCCTCGGGACACTCGAGTGGCTACTGCGCGCCGCCGGCGCGACCGAGATCGACCTCGACTACTGAAGGACCACGTCGTCGCCGAGACGGTCGTCCCTCACAAGCTGAACGTCCGCACCCTTGCCCTCTCCCGGCTGTCCGCCACGACTTCAAAACCGCGAAAGTCGAGCTGGTAGACCTCCAACGGAATTCCATGGCTCTCGTACGTCACATTCATGGGAGGATTTCTCCGTAAGGCTGCTCGCAATGGTCCACCGAGCTTGCTGAGATATTCACGACACTCCTGGGCGCAGGTCGATCAGCATCTCGCCAAGAACCATGGAGGTGCAAAGCGAACATCTCCGGGCTGTCATACTAACTGGAGTTTCGCAGTTTTGCTTGGACTGCTGACTCAGTCAGCCGAGGAAACTGTTCAGGGGGTGACCTGGCGGGGAGCCGGGGGTTGCCCTCAAACGGCTCGCGCAGGGCCGCGCAGGCCGGCATCCCGAGCCTGTACCCATCAGCTTCGGCATACATTTTGTCACGAGTGGCTGAGACGGACTTGCTGCGCCTGGCCGGCTGGAAGTCGCGCGATATGCCCGGCCGCTACGGCGTTAGTGCCGCCGACGCCCGCGCCTGCGCTGCCCGCCGCCGCCTGTCACCGATGGACCGGCTGCAGACATCGAGCAGACCGGGTTGGCTCACCCAAGGGCGTAGGCAACTGCCGACTCAAGCGACATGGCCCTGCCCTGGTCCCGCTCCACCTCGAACGCGCCACCACCCAGGGTTGCGCGGGCAGAGGCTACAGCCTGCTCGTACTCGGCCTGGTCGTCGGGGTCGAGCACCTGCCCCGACGCCTCCACGAGCGCATCCACCACCCCGAGCAAGCGAGCACCGCGCTCGGGTTCGGCCCCTCCCGTCAGCACCCCGGCCATCACCACCAGGCCGGCCACCGTCAGACCCTGGTCGCCCACTGCCCGCATCTGGGGGATGCCCTCGCGGAGCAGGGCCTCCGCACCCAAAAGATTCCCGAGCTGCTTGTCCACGGCGGCCAGGTTGAGCAGCTCCATGGCCACCATCCGCTGGTCGCCAAGCTCCCGGCTGAGCGCCAGGCTGTCTTCGTACAGTGCTCGGGCTCGGGGGTAGTCGCCAGCTTGGCGGGTCCCGGCGGCGAGCAGATGCAGCGGGGCAGACACCGCCTCCGGCTCCTGCAGCCCACGGGCAACGGCAAGGGCCTCCTGCGCACGCGCGCGCACGGCCTGATGGTCACCCTCGCGGAATGCCACTCGGGCCAGCCCAACGAGGGCGTTGGCTTCCCCTCGGCGGTCCTCCGCTTTGCGCGCCACCTCCAGAGCCTCCTGGTTGAACGCGCGTGAGGCTTCCTGGTCGCCCTGGCGGAACGCCAGGAGTCCGGCCCCATAGAGGGCTTGTGCCCGAACCGGAGTCGGCTCGGCCGCTGCGGGCGTGGCCAGCACCCGCTCAAGCCATGCTCGCCCCTGGGCGTTGTCGCCCCGGACCATCCAGAAGCGCCAAAGGGCGACACCGAGCCTGAGCGCTTCCCGCTCGCCGCCGTGCTCCAGAAACCACGCCAGGGCGTCGCGGATGCGGTCGTGTTGTGCCTGCAACCGGTCGAGCCACTCCCTGACTTGTGGCCCGGTCAACTCCGGCCGTGCCTCCTCGGCAAGGGCGAGGGTTGAGAGGGCTTCGCTGCGATCCACAAACACCCCCAGTTATTCGCGCAGAGACTCCCACTGATGAGAGCTCCAAGTTAACACTCTCCTTGCCCTGCTCAAGGATCCGGGTGTGCTTCCGCGGCTGCTTCACCGCCCCCACCTTCACCACGTTCTGCGGGCTGGCCTGCGGGTTCTGGGCCCACGGCCAAGCCAAGTTCGAGCGCACCCTTGCCGGTGCAGGACAGCAGGCGACGTTCGCCCTGGGCCGAAGCCTGCTCGTGCGGCTCACCTCTCGAGGACGTCTGTCAGGGAGCCGGTCGAAGTTAGTGGTGGTTTGCGCCGCGCGTAGCCTACGAGCCGCTGGGGGTGGCGAGTACCCGGGTCAATCCGTCAGCAGCCGCTGCATGAGGTCGCGAAACGCGGCGGGCGTCCAGCCCAGGGTTGCGTCGCCGACCTCAAGCTCGGCGCGGCACACCCCCGGCACGTCGGTCCCAGCCAGCTGCGCGAAGGTCCAGACCCGATCCTCCCCGGCGATCCGCAGTGCAGCTGCCCTTACGGCGCCCGCCTCACGGTGGAAGAGCAGGTGCATCATCGGCGTGTGCGGCGGGTCAGGGATCACCTCAACGCCGGCAAGGCCGCGAACGGCGTCGGCGAGCGTCGCCGCCTGCTCCTGGTAGGCAGCCATCCGCGGCAGCCGCGTTCGCAGGCCCACCAGGCCGGACGCCGCGTTGGGCCACAGTCCGTAGAGCATTCCGCCGTGCCGCCGCCGCCGCCACTCCTTGCTCTCGGCGATCACATCCTCCGAGCCCGCCAGCACTGCACCGGCGAGTCCGCCCAGTTGCTTATAAAAGGACGTGTAGACGGTGTCGAACGGCTCCGAGATCTCCGCCAGCGAGCGGCCATAGAAGGATTCGCAGCCCCACAGTCGCGCGCCATCCAGGTGCACGGCCGCACCGCGCTCGCGCGCCCACTCGACCTGGGCGACCAGCTCTTCCCACGCAGGCAGCTGCCCGCCGATATCTCGCTGGGGCAGCTCGAGCAGGAGGACCGCATCGAACGCCTCCAGCCAGAGCGAAAGCTTGGCTACCTCAAGGGCCAGGCCGTTGACGTCCACGCCATAGACGCAACGGGCGATGACGTCGCGCATGGCAATCCGGACCGCGCGGTCGGGGGACTCTATCGACCGATCCCGCCATGGGACAAGCCGCTGCGCGATCCGCCGGGCGGCGGCCACGAGGAATTGTCCTGAGCCACACGCCGGGTCACAGACCGTGAGACCAAGCAACGCAACCTCTGGATCTGGGGCACGCTCGGCCTCGTCAAGCAGCGGATCGAGGGTGGCATCGAGCACGCTGTCTATGAGTGGTTTCGGGGTGTAGTAGGTACCTGTCGCCTTGCGCTCAGCATTGCCACGGTCTGTGAGAGAGAACTTTCGTTCAGATCGGTCGTAGCAGGCTTCCAGGCTTAGCAGGGATTCGTAGATGTTGCCGAGCTCCTCGCCGGCCAAGTCGCGGAAGTCGACCGTGCGGAGCACGCCCGATTGGTCGGTGAACTGGTCGAGGGCGCGCATGGCCGCGAGCAAGCTGCGGTTGCTCAGCTTTGAATCCTCAAGGATACCGAGGGCGCCAGCATCGAACAGTTCCGTGTCGAGGGCGGGCAGCCCCAGACTGGAGCACCCGGCGTCCTCGGTGAACGCGCCGAAGACGATGCGCTGCAGGGCATCCCACCGGTCCGCGTGAGAAGTGCCGGGACGACGTCGGGCCAGCGCGCGTAGGTGGCGCATAGAGAAATAGCGTTCGTACCGCTCTTTCACGCGCGGATCTGCGTCGGGGGTGGGCAGCAGGCCGCGCTCCTCAGCCACCAGGCAGAACAGCAACCGGAACACGAGCCGCATGAGAAGACGCAAGTACTCCTCGGGCTTGAGTCCACCGTCATTGAGCTCACTGCGGAGCTTATCGCTGCCCTTGTGGGCGACGAATCCCTCCCCCAGGATCCGGAGCGCGTCGATAACGCCCTTGTGCAGCCGGTCGAGTGCTCGAACCGCGCGCTCGGCCTCCTGCTGATACCACCGCTCCAACCAGCAATCAGCCGGGCCGGCTGCGCCAATCGCGAGCTCGACCCTGCTGTGGTGACAGAGCAGGTACAACATCACTTAGTCGGAGAGATGCCGCTGGTCAAACATCTCCTCCAGGTCGAACTCAATATGCGGCGATCGGACAATGGAGGAAGACGCACGAAGGAACAGCAGCTTCCGACCGTTGCTGACGATGCCCCACAGGTGTCGGTCACTCCGGTTCAGCAGACCCTGGACCAGGCTCTGTGGTGATCGGGTGGCCGCCCCTGCGACGCCAGCAGTTCGTTGGTCGAGCGGGATGTGCCAGCCGAGCAGATGAACAGGAACTGCTTCCCACTCATGGCTGACGGGATACACATCGCTGCCGACCTTGATACCTGTGCGCGCTGGGCGCAGGCCAAGTTCGTCGAACAGAAATCGTAGCCAGCGATCGCGAGTAATGCTGGTCGCTCGGCTGTCGGCTGAAATGCGAGGGATGGCAGCGCGGTGGGAGACCCAGATGGCCGTCAAGCGACTCCATGAGCGGGTGATGGCGTCCTGCAGACTCTCTCGATCTCGGCCAGCCCGTAGTCTTGTGCGCTGACACCGGGCAAATGCCGGGTCTCGAGCAGACGCGAGAGCGTGTCGGCAGGAAACAAGCCGTCCACCACCGTCACGCTTGGGTAGGCTCTCACCTCCATAGGCATGTTGTCCTTTAGGGAGGAACAAGAGTCTCGTGACAGATCGTACGAGATGCGGACGATGATTGGGAAGAGCCGAACACCTGTACGATTCAGGCGTAGAGGGCAACTTGCGACTCGCCCTCAGGCCATCCGGCCTACCGCTGTGAGCGTCGCAGGCGACAACCGCCGGCCTCAGGACTCATCCACGTCGACCTCCCCCGTCCGGATCAACGGCCCGCACGTTCAGCATCAACGACGACGCGAATGCGGTTGTTCGGACTGGTGACCGCTCGTACACTGACCCGGCACAGCTAACCTGGAGGCTACCGATGTCCGCTGAGCCCGTCGGTGAGTCGACTGGAGAGATCCGCCCGCTCAGGATCTCCCCGGAACTTGCTCGCGAACTCCTCCGCGTCCTGCGAGAGGAGGATCTTGAGCTGCCCGAAGACAGCACGGTCCTGGCGGTCATCGTCGAGCCACATCACGCAAAGCAACCAGCGGCCCCCCAACGACCCGAGGACGGCATCGAAGGCCTCATCGGGGTCCTGGGTGACCTCGACGCCCCGGCAGACGCTTCCGAGCGCGTCGACGAGTACGTCTACGGCCACCGGTGATCGTCGACACCGGCGTGCTCTATGCGGCGATGGCGCCACGCGACCGCAACCACGCTGCCTGCGCCAAATTGCTGCGAGCCACTCGCGAGTTGCTGTTGCCCGCGCCGGTGCTGGTTGAGCTGGACTACTTCCTCACGGAGCTCACCGCCAGCCATCGTCCGTTCGACGAGGTGCTACGCAGGATAGAGAACGGTGTCTTCACCGTCTTGGACCTGGCGCCAGATGACTACCCACGGGTACGGGAGCTGTGCACGCAGTACAGCGACTGGCCGCTCGGGTTCGTCGATGCTGCGGTAGTCGCGCTGGCCGAGCGGGAACGACAGACTCGCATCGCAACGCTCGACCGTCGCCACTTTGGCGCGATCAAGCCGCGGCACATCGCGGCGTTCGAGTTGCTCCCATAGCTCGCGGACCCGCCGGACGCAAGACGTAAGGCGCCGGACAACCCCTTGTGACGGAACCCTCAGATGGTCAGCGGATGCCAGCGGCGCTGTTGCGGCGACTTGATCGCACGAGGCCAGAGCCATCCTGGCAAGATGCCGGTTTTGTCCTGACCGAGGTGCTTGCCGACCCCACCAGCGACGAGCACCAGGACATGCTGGAGTGGCTGGGGCTGGACAAGGCGACCGACTTCGACCCCCACCGGTTCGACGTGGACCAGGCCAACCGGATGCTCGCCGCCGTGGATGCGGAGCGAGGCAGCCGATGATGCAGCGCGCGCTCATCTGTGTGGACGGGCCGCCGGGGCGGGGGCAAGACGGCCTTCGTCGAGCGGCTGGTGGCCGGCTGCAGGCACTGGGTGCTTGCCGTGCGCTGCCGACGCGACCCCACCCTGCGCCGGCCGCGGGAGGCCTGCCCACCGCGACACCCGGAGCTGCGCCGCTACCGGGCTGTCGGCGCGAGCGCGGCCGGGCTGTTCACCTTCCCGCCGGGCGATCTGGCCGCCGACGACTTCTACACCACCCGGCTGCTGGAAGACCCCGCGCAGGCGGTCGTGCTCGAAGGCAACACGCCCGTCGGTGCCGTGGACCTGCGCGTGTACGTCGCCCCGCCCCTTACCCCCGGCCGGACCCTGCTGATCCGCCAACTCCGCGACCGCGCCCAACAGCAACAGGACAAGCTCGGTGCGCTGCAGTGGCTGCTCGACCAGCCCGACGGGATCCAGCAATGACTCGCGCACACCATCGGCGAGTCGGGCCCCATCGGCGCCATCGCCAAGCGGCTGGGCCACGCCAACCCCGTGGTTACCATGCGTATGTACCAGCACGCCGCCACCCTGGTGGAAGAGGACCAGCTCACCACGCGCTCCCTCGGCCTCACCACCCGTCACAGGCCCCGCTGACCCGCCACCAATCTTGGTCAGCCAGTGCCGGTGAACCTCCAGCCACCGCATTCTTTGGATCCTACCGACGGCGTGGGTGGATGACTGATCCATAATTGCAAGCGACAGGCGGGACTTTGATGCTCGCCGATGGATGCGCCACCCGCGATGGTCGAGGGATGATGTCACCCGCGCCTGACCGTCTGCGAAGGGGGGTCCCGGTAGTGGAGTCGATGCATCGGCTGACGGTGTCGTTGGTGCATATGGTGCCGCCGACCCGACGGCAGGTCGAGGTGCCGTCGGACCTGACGCTGGCTGGACTGCACGAGGTCCTCCAGATCCTGTTCGACTGGGACGGCGATCACCTGTACCAGTTCGTGGTCGGCCGGCGCCGGTACGCCGACCCGGGCTATCTGGATGCTTGCGAGGACGACAACGTGTCGCTGGCCGAGGTCGCCGGGCGCGCTGGCAAGGTGATCGGCTATACCTACGATCTGGGCGCGTGCTGGGAGCACCGCATCGTGGTGGATGCGGTGGAACCGGCCCGTGCGGGAGTTCGCTCTGCGCGCTGTGTTGGGGGCGTGGGGCCGCACCCAGCCGAGTACGACGGTGACCGACCGCGACGCTTGGACCTTGACGCGCTCAACAAGCAGCTCGCCAGGCTCCCGCTGCTACGTAAGGCGCGGGCTTCGGCACCCGCGCAGGCTGCGGCAACACCACAGGTCCGCGCGCTGGCGGCGGACGCGCGCCGAACTCGTCTGCTGCAGGATCTGGTCGGCCTGGCACGGTGGACGGCCGGTGGACGGGCCGTCACCCCGACCGGCGCGCTGAAAAAGCCCGAAGTGGCCGGTGCGCTGCAGGTGCTTGGCTTGCCTGCCCCGCCGGCCGGCTTCCACAGCGCCAGGCACCTGCCCCGCCTGGACGCCCGCTGGCGGCTTGCCGAGGACCTTGGCCTGCTGGACATCTCCAGCAAGGATGTCATTCCGGGCCCTGCCCTTGCCGCCCTCGACGACGACGGCCAGACCCTGGACCTATGGACGAGTCTGTGGGAGCTGGCCGCTGTGGACGGCCGCGTGCTGGTCTACGAAGGCCACCCGATCGGCTATCTGTGGGTCACCCCGCCGCTGCTGTGGGCGCTGTGGCAGGCCGAGGTGCCGCTGTCGGCCGCCGAGCTGGCCGTGGTCCGACCGGGCCACGACCGGGTCGGGTTTGTGGCCTGGGTGCTGGACCAGCTGGTGGCGGTCGGCGGGGTCGAACGCCTCGGGGACGGTCGCTACCAGCTCACGCCGCTGGGCCGGCACGGCCATCTGGCGGTCCTGGACCACGACCCTCGCGGATCGGCATGGCGGTGACCCCACGACGGTGACCGATTCCGCCGGGTTCACCGTCGCCGACCTGCGCAGCCGGGCCGGCGAGGAGGCCTTCCGGGCCGCTGGCGAGCACGTGGTGGCCATCGACGGGCCCGACGAGGACGAATGGAGCCTGTACGCCACGATCGAGCTCGACGACGGCCGCACGCTGGAGACGATCCTGCACCATCGGGTCGGCGGGTCGCTTGACGGCGAGTGCGACTGCCCCCAGGGACTGGCCGGGAGCTTCTGCTCTCACCTGGTCTTGGTCGGCCTGGCCCACCTTGGCGTCGACTCGCCTGCGGCGGCCGCGCTGGCCGCGGAGACCGCGCCAGCCGGCGACCTTCGTCCCTGGCTGGCCACCCTGAGCCAGGGCGAGCTCATCGAACTGGTCATCGAAGCCGCCGACGAGGACCGCGACTACCGACAGCGGCTCGGTCTGCGAAGCCGGACGCAAGCATCCCAACAGTGAGCGTCCACCGCCATAGCAGCCCGGACCCGGACGTCCTTGACGGCACGCGGCCACCCGGCTCGGTCGTGAGGTCTCCTGCGGCGAGCACGCGCTCCACATACTCCTTTCCCTGCTCGGAGACGTCGATGCCATGAACCCGGTAACCGCTGCGGGCCAGATAGACGACACGGCGACCCGCGCCAAACCCCACATCCAGCACCCATGACGGCCGCACCGCCTCGAATGATGCGCGAACACCAGGACCTCGTCGTTTGGGTCGCGGAGCCGGAAGGCCGGATCTTGATAAAGGCTATCCCAGTGCATCAGGTCATTTTCGACAGAACTTCTCGATCGTGGCAAGACGCTCCGCCCCTGCTCTCCTGCAGGCGTTCGAGCGGCTCGAGCAGAAGCGGTCGGCCTGACTGTGCTCCCGTCTGAGAGAGCACCTGGTCGGTAACGTAGAGAAAGCATCGTCACGAAATGACCACATCGAACGCTGATCATGCCGAGGCGGGCGGAGAGCGGGATCGGCCGCCTGATGCTGCGGAGGACCTGCGTGGTCAGCTCGCCGAAGCTCGGCGGGAGCTGGACCGGCTGCGGAACGAGAACCAGCGACTGCGGGGTCGCCTGGGTCTGCCATCGCCCGATGCGGTGGCCGAGTCCCAGCTGGACGAGACGGCACCGACCCTGTTCCCGGTCTCCGAGCCGGAGGCGCTGGCAGAGGTGGACGCGCGGTCGCCGCTTGCGGACAAGGTCACGCTGGTCCGGCGGCTGTTTCGCGGCCAGGACGAGGTGTACGCGGTCCGCTGGACCAACCCCCGCAGCGGTAAGGCCGGCTACGCCCCCGCCGTGGCGGGCGGCTGGAACGGCCGCCCCACGACCGGCAGGCCCAAGCGGCACCTGCCCTTGACCGACGAGGTCGTCGGCGAGCACCTCGAGGGCTCCAAGACCATCGGCGTGTACCCGCTACGCAAGGACGACACCTGCTGGTTGCTGGCCTGCGACTTCGACGGTGGGTCCTGGGCGCTGGACGCGGCCGCCTTTGTGGAGGTCTGCGGCCGCCACGACGTCCCGGCGGTGCTGGAGCGCTCCCGCTCGGGCGAGGGTGGGCACGTGTGGATCTTCTTCACCGCGCCGGTGCTGGCGTCGGTGGCCCGTCAGCTGGGGTTCGGCCTGCTGCGCGAGACCATGCTGCTGCGGGCGGAGCTCGATCTGGCCAGCTACGACCGGTTCTTCCCGAGCCAGGACGTGCTGCCCAAGGGCAGCTTCGGGAACCTGATCGCGCTGCCGCTGCAAGGCACCAGCCTGCAGGCGGGCAACACCCTGTTCTGCGACCCGGCCACGCTGCGGCCGTGGCCCGACCAGTGGCTGTTCCTCAGCCACGTGCGCCGCATGCCACCCGGGCAGGTCGAGGCGCTCGCCGAGTCGCTGGCGCCGGTGCGCGTCGGCCCTGAGCTGGCCGAGCCCGGCACGGTCGCGGTGGCGCCGCCGGGTGAGCGGCCAGCGCCCGAGCGAATCAGCGGCGTGCTCGGCAGAGGGATCAGCGTGGCCAAGACCGGCCTGCCGCCGTGGCTGCTGGCCTCCATCAAGCACCTGGCCTCGCTGCACAACCCGGAGTTCTACCAGCGCCAGAAGCTGCGCCTGTCGACCTGGCAGACACCTCGGTTCGTCAGGTGCTACAGCGAGGACCTCAGCCACCTGCACCTGCCCCGCGGCGTGCTGGAGCCGCTGCGAACCCTGCTCGAGAACGCGGACAGCCGGCTCGACCTCGCCGACCACCGGCCAATGCCCGCCCCGCTGCCAGCGCGCCGGCAGCTCAAGGCCGACCTGACCGGCCTGCAGCAGGAGGCGGTCCAGACGATGCTCGCCCACGACCACGGGGTGCTGGTCGCCCCGCCCGGGACCGGCAAGACCGTGATGGGCTGCGCGATCCTGGCCGCCCGCAGCCTGCCGACGCTGGTCCTGGTGCACCGCAAGCCGCTGCTGGACCAGTGGCGCGCGCAGCTGATCAGCACCCTCGACCTCGAAGCCAAGCAACTGGGCCAGCTCGGCGGCGGCCGTAACCGGCCCACCGGTGTGATCGACCTGGCCATGATCCAAAGCCTCACCCGCCTTCCCCCCGCCGACCTGGTGGCGTTGTTCGGGCGCTACGGCCTGGTCGTGGTCGACGAGTGCCACCACGTGCCCGCGTTCTCGTTCGAGTCCTGCCTGCGCCACGCGCCTGTTCGCCACGTGCTGGGGCTGACCGCCACCCCCTACCGGCGCGACGGCCTCCAGGACATCATCACCATGCAGTGCGGACCGATCCGCCACCGCATCGCCCCACGCGACCGTGACGCCGAGCTGGGCGCGCGACGGCTGGCGTTGGAGCTGCGCGTCCGACCCACCAAGTTCCACATCGCCGCTGACCCCGACAGCGCTGAGGGTCCCCCGATCCAGGCGGTGTTCCGCGCCCTGGTCGACGACGAGCAGCGGACCGCGCTGGTCTGCGACGACGTGCTCGCCGCGCTCGCCCAGGGACGCCGCTGCCTGGTCTTGAGTCAGTGGAAGGAGCACGTCCACCGGCTCGCGCAGCGGCTGCGGGACGCCGGCACGCTGCCGATCGTGCTCGAGGGCGGCCTTGCCAAGAAGGCCCGCGACCGACTCCTGGCCGCCATCCATGCCACCCCGCCTGACCAGGACCTTGTCGTGGTCGCAACCGGACAGTACCTGGGCGAGGGCTTCGACTGCCCCCAGCTCGACACGCTGTTCCTGGCCTTCCCGATGGCGTTCAAGGGAAAGCTGGTGCAGTACACCGGCCGGCTGCTGCGCCCCCATCCAGGCAAGCGCCGGGTGACCGTCTACGACTACGCCGACAGCGCCGTCGCGGTCCTGCACAGCATGCACACCAAGCGCCTGACGACCTACCGGACGCTCGGCTTCGCCGACCTGCCCACCGAACCGCTCACCTGAGGCTGAGCACAACCGACCCGCCTCCCGGTAGGACCGCGTTCGGCGCTTCGTCATCGCCGCGCGGGATCACCGACCAGCGCCGGGTTGGCGCGGCGCAGCCGGTCCAAGAACGCGCGCCGCCGAGCGTAGCGCTGCCGGACATCGGCCAAGCGACGACCGGACTCCTCCAGGCCCATCCGCCCGCACCGCAACCTCCCGCAGGTCCACCACCAGGCGCACCGCTTCGTCCGTCGTGGTCAGCGTCGCCGGCTCACCGGGAAGGCAGGCACGCAAGGCGTCGAGGTCCACCGCTTGGACCGGCAAGCGAAACATCAGCCTCCGGGTCCCCCAGTTGGCGAAGTACAGGTGCACGTCAGCCGCCTGGCCACAAGGGCAGACGATCGTGGCCAACCACCACCCGCGTGGCGTCGCGAGCGCAGAGCCGTCATGCTATGGCCCCACGCGAACGAATGCGCGCAGGCGCGGTCCTTGTGGAGAAGCAGCATGGGATACTTCGACGAGCTCGACGGCTGGAGCACCGCCGGCGAGCGCGACCTCGACGAGCTGGCGCCGCTGCTTGATGCCGACAGCCGACTTGAACTGCACCGTCGGCTGGTCATGGGCGGTGGACCAAGTGGGTCCAGCACGCGGCACCAGGAGGCCGTCGAGGTGTTCCGGGCCCACCACGGGCTTGGGCAGCCCGGCGCGGTCGGCACCGCCCTGCTGCTGTGCACCTGCTGGCGGTGGCACCGCTGCACGGCCAGGCTCATCGCCGGGATCGTCGCCACCGGCATCCTCGACCCTGAACAGCTGGATGAGCTGGCCGCGCGGCTGCTGTGGCCAGACCAGGTCGCCTACCCGGCGCCGGCCGAGTGGTTCGCGGGCGCGCTCACGGTCACCCTGCGCGACCTGCTGGAGGCTGCAGCCGACCGCGACCCGGCCGCAGGCGACGATGCGCTCGGTGAGGATGCGCTGCGGGACCTTGAGGCTGACGAGGACCAGCCGGTCGAGGTCATCGCCGACCTCGGCGACGGGATCCAGGACCTCGACCAGGTCGTCTTCATAATCGACCGGTCCAAGCCGGTGCCGCACGAGCGCCAGGCGCCACCGCCGCTGCGGCGCTGGGCGGCAACGCATGTGGTCTCCCGCAAGCCGAAGGAGGCCGACGCGGTCGTGGCGCGCGCCCGATCGCTGGGTACCCGGGACGGCGCGGCGGTGATCAGCGGGGTCCTGGACGCCGCAGATGCTTTGGACCCGGACGCGCTGCAGCGGGTGGCCGAGGTCGCCCGGCGCTGGCCACAGCACCGCGTGCGGGCTCAGGCGCTGGAGCGGCTCACCCGGCTGGAGACCGGGCAGCGGCCACAGCCAGCTTCCGCAATTGATCGTCCGCGCCTGCCCGGCCTGTGACCAGCGAGCCGCTCCTTTGGCTGTCGAATCCGCAGTGCAAACCGCAGTGAGCCAGCAGGTAGCTGTGCGTACATCGACCTCGACGTCGTCTCGTCGGTGGTGGTCGAGCGCGATCTCGGCGAACTCCGGTCGAGGTCGAGGCCATCGTGGACGAGCGCTGCCTGATCTGTACGGTCCGCAGGTGCCCGGCAAAGCCACCAGCTCAGCACTGTTGCCTGCGGCGCACCGTCGCGGGCACGAGCGGACTACGCGTCGTCCACCCGTAGCACGATGAGTCCGGAGCGGCGGCCCTGATTCATAGCTCGTAGCGGGCGACCCAGTACTGCCAATCCTCCACTGCCTGGCGTGTCGGCTCGTCCACCCCCACAGCTTCCAGCTGTGCCAAGGGGACCGCGAGGGTCCCACGCTCCCAGCGGGTCAGGACGAACATCTCGTGCGCACACTCCTCCTCCGGCGCCATCCCGACCACCTCCAGCTCGTCGCCCACCCGCAACGGCGAGATGGCGCGCTCGGCCACGCACCTGGCCAGAAACGGGAAACCCAGCTGGTCCTCGAGCGAGCAGTACCAGCCCATCGCCTGCTCCTCAGGGCCGTAGGCATCCACGACGATCTCCATCGAGATACGCTGCTCCCGCTCCTCGTCACGTGCCAATCGTCGTCCCATTGAGGCTCCTCTCGGCTTCAGTTCCCGCCCCTGTCCGGCCGGTGCGCTCGCCGGAAGTGGTCGGCCAGGAACCCGGCGACCGGGGTGACGCTGGGCAGCACAGGCCCTTCGAAGTAGCTGGCCTTGTGGCGCCGCAGCAGCGCCTCGCCGTCGCGCTCCCAAGAGAACCCCGGCCGCTTCAGCGCACGCCGGAGCACCTGGCTCGCCCGCTCGGGATCCTGCTCGGCCAGCCGGCGAACTGCCAGCGGCGGGATGCTCGGCTCCTTCAAGTACCCCAGTACCGCCTGCCGGTGGACTCGGCCCGCGGCCAGCTCCGGGTTGATGAACGCCTCTTGGACCAAACCGAAGCCGGCGAGGAAGTGGAGCCCTTCCACCTGGTCGAAGACCACCCCGACCGTGTCCGCTTCGCACAGCTCGGCAGGCA
>WNGG01018880.1_pt1 | contig 14741 bp, 12 predicted proteins | sample 5400661 | NCBI WGS metagenome assembly WNGG01 (sample SAMN13153372, study PRJNA577476) | soil metagenome | isolation source: 100 cm soil or saprolite under Garry oak tree replicate 1 | place: USA:California | collected 2016-06-15
GCATGCGCAAGGGTTTGGAGTGCCTCCCCCAGCGCCTTCTAACACAAGATTAGTGGCGAGGCTCAGCCTAGCGCTCTGCACAACTTCGCTTGAAGGACTCATAGCGTGTTTTGTGGTTTCTCTTAGAGGGACAAATTGATCACTGTTCTTTTGGATTACTTCCTTCTCGTGCAATTGTATACTCGCACCTTGCAGTGAACTTGTGTCTCTCAGTTGAACCTGGTTCTTTTCCGAGGCCAAGGATAGGTCAATTACGTTCACCTGTCCGATCAAGTGAGTCTCGCCCGAAGATAGCACGCTGGAACTCGTACCGTGAGCCGACAGTGTAACGCCAGACTCCCCTGAGAACAATAGGCCTACCGTAAGGAAGAGGAACGGTACCGTCCACTTCAGATTTGGTACCTCAAACATGCAACATTCCCCAGGCTAGCTTTAATGCTTATCGAAGGTTACATTTTTTTCGCACCTTCATGACTATTTCTCGCAGAACAAGCATTCATGCTCGCGGTCGCCCGAGGCAAAGTAACAATCGGAACTTATCGACCGTCTCCTAGAAGCTACCAAGATCCGGAACGATATGGGGAGATGTAGATATTGACCAAATTGCCGATGACGACCCGAATTGGAGTAAGGAGAATAGTAATCGAGGTAAACCGAGACTTGACTGTCGAGCAAATTGAAATGCTGGATGAGACCCTGAAAAAGCTCGGCTTAGTGAAGGCGACAAAGGTTACACTCGCCCGCAGCGAGCGTTTCACCTTAACAGGCTGCCAGCCCATGGCAAGTACTCCAATGACGCGTCATCCGATATCAAGGATGCACAGAGCGCCTGATCCTAGATTGAATCCTACCAAGGGCTTAGACGTCACTCAGAGAAAAACGTAGTGAAGATCAGCCTGTGGAATTTTAACTCTACACCAAAGCTTCTTTGACGAACCTCTTTTCCATGGTAATCGCATTTTCTCCGTCGCCATAGTATCCTTCTGCCAACCCGGTTTTCGTGAACCCCCTCTTCGAATAGAGATGGATAGCTGCCAAGTTGCTTTGGCGTACCTCTAGCCTCAAGGGCCTTTCTCTGGAAAGCCGTTTTTCGAGCTCCACAAGCAATGCCTCTCCCAGACCCTTCCTTCTACTATCCGGGCGCACTGCTATCGAGATCAAGTGATCATCGTCCGCCCAGCGATCGACAACCCCGTAGCCTACGATCTCGTTGTTCAGGGTGAGCACGAGAAACGTTTCCGGATTGTCTCGTGCGAGTTCAGATAGAAAGTAGGATGGATACGGATCGTTGAAGCTTGCCTCTTCAAGGAGTGAAATCTCCTCTATGTCCTCCTGCCTGACTGTTCGGATGTTTTGCTTCGCGACTGTTAGCAACCGATTCTTATCCCTTTGAAGATCTTGCGGCGGCGACTAGAGCAGCGGCTACGTTTTCCCTACCCATGGCGAGGATGTATGGTCCGAGTCTGGGACCGGAATCGGCTCCGATTAGTATCCTGTATAGGGTCTTGAAGAATGGGCCTGGTTCAAGGCCGTGCTTCTTTGCTATTGTGAATACGGCGTTTTGTAGGTAGACCTCGTCGGTGCTTGCGTTGATTATTCCGGCGAATTCGAGTACTGCGTCTCTCTCTTTTCCTTCGATTTGTATCTCTCTGGTTGCGATGGTCTCGATGTCTCGTGCCCAGTTGGATGCCCTTTCCAATCTCGCTAGGAAGTCAGGGTCTGTAGGGTTGACCTTGTAGCCGTAGCTAGCGAGCTTTTCGCGAACGAACTCAGTCTCCTTGCCCTTGGGAGCAACCTTGACCAGGTAGACTAGCAGATTGTGCGGGACATGAACTGAAGGTGCTGAGGGTGGCTTCATGTTCCAGCAGTATTCGTAGAGTCCTTTGAGTTTCGCAAGTTCTTTCGGATCTTTGACCTGTTTACGGCCGAAGTAGATGTCCTCCAGCTCATCGAGTTCGGCGATGTACATGGGTATGTCCTTAACCCAAACCGCTCTAGAACCAACGCTCCTCTTGAACATCAGAAGAAGGAGTGTTTGTGGAGCACCATACTTCAACCACAGCTGAGGAGCTATGACATTACCGACCGATTTGGAGATCTTTGAGCCTGTCTTGTCGATGAAATGCTCGTATCTCGTGTGGAAGGGAGGAGGCTCCCCTAGGACCTCTTCCATCACCCGATCGTTTGCTCTTACAGATTCAATCAGATCCTTTCCGTATCCTTCGTAGTTGATCTTGAGGGCTGACCATCGGGCGGCGAATTCCACCTTCCAGCTGAGCTTTCCATCTCCACTTCTAACATCAACTTCGCCCTGGTGACCGCAGCCCTCGAGCGTCCCTGCCCGAAGTTGCATTCCTTCGCACACGTATTTGACGACGTGTCGTTCTGGGGCATATTCTAGTGCTTTGGTCGTGTATATTCGGCCACAATTCTTGCAAACAGGGAAATAGGGTAGAGTTTCAGTGTATTTCTCCTGGCCCATGGTTTCCTTGATGATCAGACCAACCTTTGCGGAGTTGCGAAGAATTTTGTCGATCTGTTCGTTGAACAAACCCCCCTTGTACGCACGGGTCCCTGAAACTGGGCGATACACTATTCCCGCCTTGTCCAGAGCATCTAGAAGGAGCGAACCCATATGTTGTCCATAACTTTCGTGACACCCGAATGGATCTGGAATGCTCGACACCGGGAACCCGAGGTACTTTGACAGCGACTTCGGGAACCCCGCGGGCACCCGTCTTAACCCATCCATATCATCAGAGAAAGCGATGAGTTCCGTCGAGACCCCTATGTTCTCCAGAGCCATCCTGACCCCGTGAGCTCTCGCGGCATCCCCAAAGCTCCCGATGTGAGGGATACCAGATGCTCCAAGCCCGCTCTCAACTCGCAAGGATTTTCCCGCTCGTCCGAGTCTCTTTTCCCGCTCGACGATATCGGCGGCGATCTTATCGAGCCAAGTTCCTCTTCCAATGATCTGCGGAGGTTCGAGAGTCAATGGTTGGCTAGTTACTAAGTCATGAGTGGTTCATAAAGAATGACGGGGCCCTTCTTGGGTTAGATGACCGTTCGACGATTATCCGCAATCGTCTAGCGCGAACATATTAATGCCAATCGCCGGTTTCGCCGATCGGTGTGTCCTCAAATGAATTATCGAAGGCTCGGCTCGGCTGGACTCAAACTAAGCGAACTATCACTCGGCTCTTGGGTGACCTACGGCGGACAGGTCGGCGAAGAAGTCGCCGTCAAGTGCATGTCCATCGCATATGATAATGGCGTCAATTTCTTCGACACCGCGGAAGCCTACGCAGACGGGAAGGCGGAGACTGTAATGGGGAATATTTTCAAGAAACTGGGATGGGCTCGGGAGAGCATCGTTGTCTCTAGCAAAGTCTTCTGGGGAGGAGACGGACCAAACGACAAGGGCCTATCTCGCAAACACATCTTCGAGGCCTGCCGCAAATCCCTCAAACGATTACAGTTGGATTATCTAGATCTGTTTTTCTGTCATCGACCGGACCCGAACACCCCTATCGAGGAAACGGTTCGTGCTATGGACGATCTGGTTCATCAGGGAAAGATACTCTACTGGGGCACCTCGGAATGGAGCGCTGCGGACATCATGCGAGCTCACGGGCTTGCCCGAGAGTATGGTCTGACTCCTCCTCAAATGGAACAACCCCAGTACAACATGCTCCACCGTGAACGTGTAGAGGAAGAGTATCTGCCCTTGTATCGGGAAATCGGATTGGGGACGACGATATGGAGTCCGCTTGCGTCCGGGCTCCTCAGCGGGAAGTATGCCAAAGGCATTCCCTCAGGTTCTCGTGCGACGTTGCCGGGGTACGAGTGGCTCAGGAAAAATGTCATCACATCAGAGAACGTCGAAAAGGCCAAGCAACTTGAACCAGTTGCCCGAGACCTCGGTTGCACTCTAGCTCAGTTAGCCCTTGCTTGGTGCATGAAGAATCCAAACGTGAGCACCGTCATTACTGGTGCAAGCCGTCCAGAGCAGGTTAGTGAAAACATGAAGGCACTCGAAGTCGCACCAAAACTCGATTCAGATCTCCTAGAGACGATTGAAACTATTTTGGGAAACAAACCTCAACCAGGCCAGGAATAAGAGAAAATCTCTCTCCGCAATCTGATCCATTGAGAGTCTCGGCTCGAGGGTAACAGAAAGCAAGATTCGTCCCCTCGAACGAGGTAGGAAGCCAAGCGAATGCAGGAGAGATATGTTTCCACTCTCCCCACGAACGAAGCAATCGTCAGATTACCTTCTCCCTAGTCTTATTTGGCCAATGGTCTTGCAAAGAGCCATGGACGCGACTCAACTACCACAGCAGATTGCTGCGGACATAGAGAAATCGGGATTCCCACTTGAGGTCACGACAGGATTGGCGTTCACCAAGGGATCTTGGACTGTCGTTCATCAGATGGTATATCGCGACCTTGAGGAAAACAAAAGCCGCGCAATAGATGTCTTAGCAATAAAGAATCTCACGCCAACCTCAGGGCCTTTCAAGCAATTGCTCGTCTGGGCCTTGATTGAGTGCAAGAAGAGCGATAACCCCTGGGTATTCTACGGTCCGACAACTGATTCCCTCCAAGATAAGAAACGGACAATTTCGAATTACCTTAAGGTGGCCTCAAACCCTCCCGTCGACATCAAACAAGGGACGTTATTCCAAAACAGCCACTACGTTACCAGAGAACCCTTGGACCGACTTGGACAAGCCCATTACATGGCTTTCATCGACCCTAAGAGCAAATCCCATGGAGTCGACCAGATTTGGACGGCCCTCAATCAAGCTAGCAAAGCCGTCTACTTTTTCCAAACAGAAATCACTAATGACGTATCTCGCAAAGAATCCTCTGGCGAACTACACGTTTTCTACCCCATAATTGTCGTTGATGGACCAATCTTCCTTTACAGTTTGGACCAGAATAGGAGGACGCAGGTAACCGAGACTCAGTATGTCAAGTTCAATCATGATGTCTTAACCCCCAAATCCGATTTGGAGCTCTTCCTAATCGACATTGTAGCCAAGACCTTCCTACCAACTTACATACAATGGCTTAGCGTGGAGGCTAACTCAATGGCGGGACTTCGCCCGGTCAGTTCCTCATAGAATATTCTCGCAAACAATTTACCTTGGCAAGCGCGTGTTCCCAAGGTAAAAGGTCCGGTTCGGTAAGAACTAGCATTCGCAACATGTAATGCCTATCAAGCGTCTCCACAGCGAGCGATTTCAAAGAAACAAGACGGACTTGCTCGCTCTCACACACACCCCAACCACCACGGGTTTCCGTGAAAGTACTTTCCGATCACCCGCTGAAACCCAAAGGCTGAAGAGACCCAACTTGTCTCATTTTCCACATGGTTGAGAAGATACAATCCGAGGAAAGACTGAGGATTGAAACCCTTAGGGGAATATCCTTACTGGCGGATTACTTGGATTCATCATCGATTGTTTCTCTATTTTGGATGGGGGCCCTTTCCTCCGCCATCATTGGCTCGTTCTTCGTGCTTACCTTTTCCTCCTTCGTTCTCGGGCTAGTAACACTGTACTTCGGGGTAGCCTTTGCAATCTACGGCGTCCTGCTTAGATCCAGATTTAGGAGACGATTTAATCGTCGGTTTGAGACCCTCTTTCGTCCCCTACTGACTCAATCTTCTGATTACGACGCAATTGTGAGAGGCCTAGATTCACGGGTAAACCATCTCCTGGTTGAGCTAGCCGAGAAAGAAGGCGAACTCGCAAGGGCCCGAGATGACTTGCGCGATATCGAACTCCGAACTCAACGTCTGAAGCTTGAGCGAAACAAGGAGAAGCATCGCACAGAATCTGCGAGCGAGAAATCATAAAGAGGAAGCAAAGAATGCCAATTACACCTGAACTCCAACGAGCTATAGACAACTTAGATGCCGAAACACAGAGAAGATTAGCACTTCACGTCTCCCACTTCTACGAGGGTAGTATGCCCAAGGGCCTTCGCACTTACATCCGAGTGTTGAAGGTGTTAGCTCCCGTGGGACTCACTTTCACGATGATTCTTCTCCCATTTGTGATTGGAGATTATCTGAAGGGCGCTGTTACAGCGATTTCTCTCGTAGCAGTTATTATTCCTGCAGTTATCCTTGCTATTGTGTCAACAATCACCGTCGGGCTAATCAAACTTCAAGAAGATTGACGACAAACCATTCGATGTCGTCGAAAATCTAGTAATCTTCAACAGTTCCACTGCAAATTTGCTGTGAGTCCGGGCGGGCCCACTATTCTGACCGAGAATTTGAGACGATTTGTGCACACTAGGTGATCGTCACATGCTTCTCGGGGACGATCTTGCTCTCTCGAAGATCTTTCACAATGGCTGCTTCCATTTTATGGTGAAAGACCGTCACCGCGAGTAAGATCGGCGATACCAGACTGAAAACTATTCCGAATCCGATTGAACTGGCTTGAAAGAGGCCCCCCGTAATTAGTTGTAGGAAACGAAATATCGTCGTAAGACCTACGATCCCTGTTACAAAGTCAACAAACCTTGTAATCGGGACGTCAACGATGGCGCCTGGAGAGTCATAGTATCTGAGACCCGAGTCCTCGTAGACCCACAATACAGCATACAGTAATGATGGGAGCGAGAATATGAAAACTACCAAGAGAAGGAACTCGCCCAAGGCACCGAACTCGGTGGGAGGGCTGGCATTTGTGAGCGAGACAATACCTGCGGAAAGAGCTAGACTGAATATCGCTACTCTGATGAATCTTCGCCAGAGGGGCGGAGGTCTTGTGACGTTATCGAAGAAGCATTCGGAAGCCTGTCGGTGGCTCTTTACAAACCGTGCGACAAAGTTGTGGAAACCCGGATTCTGAATGAACTTTGAAAGCACCAACTTCGCCATTCGCCTAGTTAGGAGGTACCAGGTTAGAAGAGGGACAATGAAAAAGACGAAAATGTAAAAGGTTGCCGCAATGAGGCTGCCCAGGGCGATAAGCAACAATAGGAATATGGAAAACGGAATTGCTCCAACCAGGTATGGAATTCTAAGGTCACGCCCCTGAAGATACGGGCCGCCCTTGAAGATCCAATTGGTTAGCGCGATTACTTTTCTAGGTCTCTGTAGAATCCATGCGCCTGCCCATAGGAACACTGCGGAAAGTACGAGGCCCGTGATCCCAGCAGACAGATTCCCTTGTGCAAATGGAATAATCGTCACTAGCAGGAATAGGGCTCCGAAGAAGATGAGAGCCCCACCTGCCACTTGTTGCAGAACTCTGAGAACTCTCTTTGGCATTCTCAACTAAGTTGGTTCATCTTTAGGAGGTTCACTGTGTCACACAACGCTTCAAGAAACTTGGCTAGCGTGAAGCTCGCAGAAAGGCTTCCTATTCACTTGGCGAGTCGCGGGGTTCTCGCAACCTTTGATACTACATTTCACCTTCAACCGAGTCTTTCTTCTTACCAACTCATTCACTCTTAGGTTACATGGCCTGTCTCAGAAGAAAAAGGGGAGTACAAGTGCTCCCGTGCGGTAGCGGGACCGGTGGGATTTGAACCCACGATCTTCGGGTCTCTCCACTTCATGGGTGTCGGAGCCCGATGTCCTATCCTGGTTGTCCTCGCGGGGATGTATTGCGGTCGCCCGCGATCTAGACTACGGTCCCGTCTCGCGAAAGGGCCGACACTGCAAATTCGACGTCTCGAGAATGCTCTAATAAGATGCCTAGATTGAACTCTGCGGCCGTCGTGTGAATTCGGACTTGGCACAGACCACGAGACAAAAGAAACATGATCAGGCCAATCCTTTTGGATCTTTCAGGCGCGAATGCGAGACCTCACTAAAAGCAGGGTACGCAGCTCTCAAGAAAACCTGGGAACATAGACTTCCAGACCTTGACGTCGTGTCGACCCTCGAGGATCCACCCAATCCAACGTTTGGGCAACTAGCCAGCTCACTGAGCTTCGAACTGGCAAAACTCCAGAAGAAGAAGCCAAGCGAAGTAGCCAGGACGCTGGCAGATACCACTAGGCAACTCGCGAAACTCGACCTTATCGGATCAATTGAGGCGACTGAGCCTGGATACGTAAATTTCCGCGCAAACCTTGCAAGGCTCACAGAGCTCACTCTCAAGTCCGTTCAACGGGATGGATCAGAGTACGGACTCATCAAAACACATGCTCCAGAGAGGACCGTTGTTGAACATACTAGCGCAAACCCCGCGAGACCAATCCACATTGGCACTGCTAAGGGGGCTATATTTGGAGACGCACTCGCCCGTCTCTTGGCGGCGAGAGGACACAGCGTTCGGACCCATTTCTATATTGACGACACGGGCAGACAGGTCGCCATCATGGCCTACGGCTACAAACTACTGGGCGAGCCGACTCCAGAGGGGAAGCCAGATCATTTCATCGGAAAAATCTACTCCGTGACCGCAACGCTTGTCGAGATAGAAGAACTGAAGAAACGACTTGTGCTACTCAAGAGAACCACCGGGTCAGATGCGGACGTCATAGCCACAACTAAATCCCTAGACGAATGGGTAGGTATAGCCGCGGACCTTCGAAGCAAATATCCCAAGGAATTCGACGTTCTAGGCAAGCTGATCTCCGCTGACCCCGATCCCGAGAAATCGATTGGGGAACTCATTAGGAAATATGAGAAAAAAGACCCCGATATTTCAGCCTTGATGAGACGTGTCACCCGGATAGTTCTGACCGGGTTTGAGGAGACTCTGAGGAGGGCTCGCATCCGCTTCGACCAATGGGACTGGGAAAGCGACCTGCTCTGGACAGGACGTGTCGCGGAACTCCTAGGTCAACTCAAGGAGTCCGGTTTCACATTCAACGAAGGAGGAGCTTTGGAACTCGACGTATCCAAAGCGGTTGAGAAATTCGGATTGCGCGAGGAACTGGGCGTAACCCCTACGTTCGAGTTTCCATCGCTCACCCTGACCCGATCCGATGGGACGTCCCTCTACCCAACACGGGACATATCCTACACGCTGTACAAGTTCGAACATGCGGAGAGAGTCATCAACGTGATCGGAACTGAACAACTCCTTGCACAGTTCCAAGTCAAAGTTGCATTCTGGATCACCGGCCATCGGAAGGAGGCTGAGAAATTCATCTACTTCCCCATCGGCCACCTCCTGCTCGAAGGACAACGCATGTCGGCCCGACGGGGCCGATACGTAACCCTCGATCAAGTCCTAGACGAAACGGTCTCGCGCGCCAAATCAGAGGTCGATCGACGATCTCCGAGCATCCCAGAGGAGATCAGACAAAGAATAGCGGATAGAATCGCGATTTCAGCCGTTAGATACGCCATTCTCTCTGTCGAAGCCATCAAATCCACGAACTTTGTTTGGGACAAGGTGCTGAATTTCGAAGCGAACAGCGCCGCATTCATCAACTACGCCTACACAAGAAGTTCAGGGATTCTCCGGAAGCTGGGGAGGATAGCGGAGCCAAAGAGACTTGATCTCTTGAATGATCCTGTAGAACAAGCTCTAGTTCTGGAGCTGTCGAAGTTCCCTGAAACCTTCTCGAAAGCTGCTGATGACCATAACCCGACCCTGCTATGCCTATACGCCAACCTACTTGCCCAGAGGTTCCACGAGTTCTACGAAAAATCCGACATATCACATGTCAGCGACAACGAACTCAAGTGGCAAAGGGTGGCGCTTGTTCTAGCTGTCAGAACGGTCTTGAAGACCCTAGCTGGGCTTCTTGGGCTAGAACTTGCGGAACGAATGTAGCTCCTACTTGAAGGACACGATTTTCTCAGCTATCGCTTTGCCCACGTCACTGGTTCGCGCGTTTCCACCGAGGTCGTAGGTCAAAATCTTCCCTTCCTTGAGGACGGAGTTCGTAGCTTTCTCAACTAGATTCGCGGCCTTGCTCTCACCTAGATAGTCAAGCATCATTTTCGCTGCTTCGATAGTCGCGACAGGGTTGACCTTGTTCTGGCCTGTGTACTTCGGAGCTGAGCCACCTACAGGCTCGAACATTCCATAGTTCTCGCCTATGTTTGCGCCGGCAGCGACCCCTAAGCCTCCTACCGTTGCCGCGGCCTCGTCAGAGAGAATGTCGCCATAGAGGTTCATGGTTACTATTACGTCGAAGCTCTCTGGTCGTCTGATCAGCTGCATTGCTGCAGCGTCAATGTGGAGGTCCTCCAGCTCCACGTCTGGGTAATCCTTGGCGATGTCGAGGACAGATTGTTTGAAGAGGCCATCGGTGATCTTCAGAATGTTCGCCTTGTGTACGAAGGCAAGCTTCTTTCTCCTTTTCATAGCCAGTTCGAGAGCGAACTTTGCGATCCTCTCCGAGGCCGTTCGGGTGATGATCTTCATCGCTACAGCCACCCCCGGAGTGACTTCGAACTCCTTGCCAGAGTATAGTCCTTCAGTGTTTTCCCTTACAACAATCATGTCAATCCCGGGCTTTAGCGCCTTCACGTTAGGAAGCGTGCGAGCAGGGCGGATATTGGCGTACAGATTGAAGAGGGAGCGCATCGTCACCGCGGCGCTTCGCGGTGTTCCAGGTTCCTCCGGCGTTGTCATTGGGCCCTTGAGGCAGGCGGAGGTTCTTTTCATCATCTCAATGGTTTTCTCAGGCAAATTCGTACCATACTTTTTGATAGCGTCGAATCCGGCGTCGCCCTTCAGATATTCCAAGCGAACCAATCCGGTTTTTTGGACCGCGTCCAAGACCATGAGCGTCGCGTCAACGATTTCAGGCCCTATTCCATCTCCAGATAGAATTGCGATCTTGTGCACTTTTGCCGTCATGAAGAGTTCTCTCAGTCGAGGTTCAATGGATCGGCGTTGAAAAAGGCTTTCTCAGCCACGATGACCGAATTGAAGCTTCGACGTTCTTCGTGTCATTGATATTCCTTAACTAGGACTAGAATCCTTGCTACCAGTAATACCATTTCAACGGTTCGATGGTGAGACTGATAACAACTGAGATCGAGAAGGGCCTGGAAGGGGTTGTTATTGCGAAAAGTTCTATCACGTTCATCGATGGGCAGCAAGGAATCCTCCGGTATAGAGGGATTGATATCAACGAGCTTGCTGCGAAATCGAACTTCGAGGAGGTCACCTACCTGCTCTGGAACGGAAGCCTTCCAAACAAGGCCCAGTTTTCAGAATTCAAGCGACAACTCGCCGCTCATCGTCCCCTTCCGCCACAAGTCCTGAAACTTCTAAGGGGCATACCGAAAGGGGCGATACCGATGGAGGTTGCCCGAACAGCTGTCTCCTACATGGCAACGTTCCCTAGGAAAAAAGGAGAGACGTTTGACCAGTTTAACCGGCGTGAGTCTTTGCAACTCACATCTACTCTCCCGACAATTGTAGCCAGCTACGAACGAATAAGAAAGGGAAAGACCCCGATCAGGCCGGATCCGCGGCTTGGACACGCGGCGAATTTTCTCTACGGGCTATCGGGAAAGAAGCCCGATGAAGTGTCAAGAGCCGCCTTTGATACGCTCTCCATCCTCTACGCGGACCATGAAATGAACGCTTCTACCTTTGCCGCCGTCGTCGCAATTTCCACTCTAGCCGACCTCGGAGGAGCAGTCACAAGCGCCATCGCTACTCTCGCGGGTCCCCTCCACGGAGGCTCCAACCAGCGCGTAATGGAGATGCTCGAAGAGATCGGGACCGTCGAAAAAGTTGAGGGGTACGTCGACAGTGAACTAGCGGCGGGCAGGAGGATAATGGGGTTTGGCCACAGAATCTATCGGACCTACGATCCAAGAGCCAGAATACTGAAGAACATCGCGGAAAAATTGGCTGAAGAGCGCGGCGGAAGCAGGAAATGGCTCGACATTGCCGAAGAAGTAGAGAGGATCGTCATGGACAAGAGGAAGCTGTGGCCTAATATCGAGTTCTACGCGGCAGTCGTCCTAAACGAGCTTGGAGTCTCCAAGGACTTGATGCCAGCCGTATTTGCATGCAACCGAATATCCGGTTGGATCGCGCATATCTATGAGCAGTACGCCGACAACAGACTCATCAGACCGCTTACAGAGTATGTGGGACCTGCCCAGGTCCCGTATGTGCCGATAGACCAGCGGGCTTAGACGGTCAGCTATCTCTTCGCCGGAATCCATTTTTCCGCTTTCCAGTCCCAAATGATGTGCTGATTGGGATCGGAAGCCTCCACCCTAGGCCGCTTCTCTGTTACAGTATCCATGATGAAGGAGCCACCACAGGATGGACATTCCGCGAGCAATCTCATCTCCGAGAGCTGAGTCAGCTGGAATTCTCTCTTGTCACACTTCGTGCAAGTGAACATTTCAGAACCTACAATCGTTGGAGCAAGTTAGGTCTTTTATCAATTTGCGCCTCGATTGTCCAGTATCGCAATTGACTAGCGTTTTGATTGGCGATCATTGATGACTACAAGTCTTTTAAGCGTGGTCCGCTGCTCTCGCCGGCAATGTTAACGGAAGTAGAAGAGTCGAGACGCAGGGACAAGAGTCTTCTGCGCTTGGGCGGTCTTGCCGGAATACTGGCCGGCATCAGTTTCATCCTAACTATCGTCATACTATTGGGGTTCGTGCCAACTGCCCCTACCACGACCGTTGGACCAGTGATGAGGTGGCCTGACGTCAGATTGGCGATTACTGCAGGAGACGCAATCTACCTGGTCGGTGACATGTTGTGGATTGCCTTCTTCGTTGCATTGTATCGGGCGCTCCGCGGGACAAGCCTCGCACCCGCTCTCTTCGGAGGAGCCCTAGGTCTTGTTGGTGTCATAGTGCAACTCGTCGGAGGTCTCCCGCCTGTCGTTTTCGGCCGGATCTCAGACCTCTACCATGCTAGTGGAACGAGTCCTGTTGATCAGGCGACCCTCGGCCTTTTGTGGCAGGCGGCCCAATCGTCGTTCAATGAGACTGACACTGTAGCTTTCATCCTCTGGAACGTCGGCTTCATCCTCCTCGGAATAGCCATGCTCAAAGCCCCGGCATTCGGCAAGGTCTTTGGCGCGGTAGGCTTGCTGTTGGGGCTGGCTGGGGTGACGGGAATCTCTTTGTTTGCCATAGATTCCGTCTCATTCGCCCCATTTGGCATTCTCGCCTTCATCATCTTTCCCATACTCTTCGGATGGAAAGTCTACACTCTGTCAAGAGCCGCATAAGAAAGTCAAGTTGGACACTTCAGGTAAGAGCGCGGAGTACTAGTTTGTCTGAGGAATCGAGACCGGAATAGATTCCCTTTGGTTCGCTGAGTCATTAAGGGAGACCCGAAGCACAGTTGAAGTGGAGAGAGAAGTCGGTATTGACTCGGCTTTCGGATCGGATCTTGCTTGTCGTCTGCCATTGTGTCGAACAAGTGCCTTGGTCAATGCTCTAGCGAGCTCGAGATTGGTCACGATCGGAATCCCGAACTCAGCCGCCTTTCTTCTGATGAGATACTCGTCCTTCAATATCCGATGAGATGCCGGGTCTCCTTCGTGGCTCGGAATATTGATCACTAGCCGAATCTCTCTGTTTTGTAGGTAGTCCATTATGTTCGGTTTCTTCTTCTCGCTCACCTTGTACAATATCCTGCACTCGATTCCGTTCTTCGAAAACTCTTCCGCCGTATGTTGTGTTGCGAATATTCTGTAGCCTGCTCGCGCCAACATTCTAGCATAGGGGAGAATTCCTTTTCTCGTTTCACCCATCGAGATGAGGATGGCATCGTCTTTCTTTGGAATATAGAAGTTGCTTGCGGTCAGGGCGTTGATGAACGCGTCCTGGAAGGTCTCGCCGAAACAGGCCACTTCTCCGGTCGAGACCATTTCGACCCCGGTGACCGGGTCGGCCTTATCCAATCTTGTAAAGGAGAACTGTGGAGCTTTCACTCCGATTCTTTGCGGAATTCCTTCGCCGGGCTTTATGGTCCCGTTGGTTATTGCCTCAGCGGCCAAATCCATCAGGTTTGTCCCAATTGTCTTGGATACGAATGGCATGCTTCGAGAGGCTCGAAGGTTGCATTCGATAACGAGGGCTTGTCCGTTCTTGACGAGGAATTGGATGTTGAAGGGTCCTTGGATATTGAGACTTCTAGCTATTCTCCCCGAGTAGAATAGGAGCTTCTTTCTCACAGCCTCGGTTATTGAGAGAGTGGGGATAGTCATCGTGGCATCTCCAGAATGGACCCCGGCGTTTTCTACGTGCTCGATGACTGCGCCGATGAAGACCCTTGAGCCATCACAAACGCCGTCAACTTCAACCTCTCTTGCCCCCGTTAGGAACTTTGAGATGACGACTGGATTCTTCCGAGAAACGCGCGCGGCCTCTCGAATGTAGCCTGTGAGTTGTGCCTCGTTGAATGCGACGTTCATCGCCGAGCCCGAGAGAACATAGGATGGACGAATTAGAACAGGGTAGCCTATTTGTTTGGAAAATCGTTTGGCGTCTTCGAGAGATCTAAGCTTGTCCCATTTCGGTTGTTCGATCTTGAGCCTGTCCAACAACTGGCCGAATCTTGCGCGGTCCTCCGCGGCATCGATACTGTCGGGGGATGTGCCTAGAATCGTTGAATGTTCTGACAATCCGTTGACCAGATTGTTTGCAGTCTGTCCGCCGACGCTTACGACCACTCCACGTGGCTGTTCCTTGTCCAGTATGTCCGAGACTCTTTCCAGACTTAGTTCTTCGAAGTAGAGCTTGTCCAGTATGTCGAAATCTGTGGATACAGTTTCAGGATTACAGTTTATCATGATGACCTCTGACA
>WNGG01030758.1_pt1 | contig 14739 bp, 19 predicted proteins | sample 5400661 | NCBI WGS metagenome assembly WNGG01 (sample SAMN13153372, study PRJNA577476) | soil metagenome | isolation source: 100 cm soil or saprolite under Garry oak tree replicate 1 | place: USA:California | collected 2016-06-15
CTCTACCAGGGAGTTCTTGATCATCATGCCGCTCATCGCTTTGTAAGATTGTAGGGCTCTGACGCGGTTTCTTTGTCTGTATTTTTCATAGTATGTGAGTTCCAATGCCCCGGAGAGGTAACGAGGATGAATGACCTTATCTCGGCGACATGGAAGGCAAAGTCCTTTTGAATTCTAGGGCCGTGCAACCCAAAACGGCGAGTATTCCTTCAAGGGCAAGCTTGTATGGGAGGTTCCTTTGGATATTGCAAATGTCAAAACTGTCTCCTATCCTTTCTTCAAGTGGTTTTGTTGGTAGTGAATTGGTTGGCATTGACGTCAATCAAGGTTCGTTTGTGCAATCCTTCAAGTTAATGCAGTGGCTCATGACTTGCAGAACTCATATCCTCCGTTTCACACAATCCAACCTTGCTCAAAACTTCACAGAAGCTGGGATTGCGCACTGTCGCTCTCAACCATGTCCCTCATCGTCTTTTGCTGCCCATTGAAGGACATTGAAATCATCAACAACGAATCCGGTGTTCCGACTGTGCGGCCCCATGGAGAAGCCAAAATTAAAGCCGAAGAGAAAGGTATTGCAAACGTCCTGGTCCCCCTTAGCCACTCCGATGTGAGTTGAGACCTTTCTCGTGCTTCCCAGCGCTTACTCCCCCCCTATCAGAATGTTGCCATTGCTTTCGCACAAGCTTCGTCATAATGTTTTCTGCCCTTGTCGTAGATTAGCTTACCGTTCGCTCGCGTATTCCATTATTCATGTCATGGACGTATACATACAACACAACATGAATAGACTTCCCATTTCGAATGATTCAGGTACACAGACTGGGTTCGCTGGAGGCCCTAAAACCCTTACTGGCCAACTGGGCCTTGTATTCGGTGCCGCGTGTCAGAACATTCAACTGTGATGCGCAGTTTTGACACTTTATCTCTATGGGTTGCTGGGTTAGGCCCTCAATCCGAGAATTAATAAAAGTAGCTTAAGGTTAAGGACAGTTGCTTAGATTGCGGGAAAACAAGAATGAAAAGATAACAGCAGCAAATATAAAATAATGAAGTTAAAGAAAACAATCATCCCAGATGTAATTCAACATTTCCAAGTCATGTTCCACCTCCACAATGGCCCCACCAGTGGCACCTTCTGGCCGCTTGACTGTTGAAGTATTCAAATCTAGTGCGTATTGCACTTGTTGTATTTCACCACCTGAATCAAAATCCACAAGCAAAAATAAAGGATCATCGAGACCAACGGCTTTCACCATAATGTTGGTATTACGAACATCTCCATGCACCAAGCCGGCTTGATGCAGCTGGATTAAACAGTCTCGGACCTTCTCCAGAAACAGGTCACGAGTGCCTTCATTATCCTTCGACAGTAGATCCGGGTTGTCCTGAATGTAGTTGAACAAACTGATGTAGTCATTACTGACATCGTCCATCACAACCATGTATTGTCCACCAGGAAGTCGCTCAACCGCATGAAGTCTCGGTGCAAGCTCCCGCTCCGCAAGGAACCTATGAGCTTGTTCACAATAGCGAGTAACAAATTTAACACAAATTGCAGCCCCATCATGATCAGCGTCTTCGATATTCCCAAAGAAGAAGTTGCGGCCTTTCATGCTTGAAAGATATTTGAAGGGCTTCACCAAACCATCCTGAGTCGTAAACGACGTTGGATACGGATGGAAAGGATTATGAGATGGCAAGACTGGATTTCCACTGTAATCGTGATAATATGACTTTAGAGAATGAATGGCGCGCCGGAGAGCGCCAAGGTGTCGCACCAACATGTCCCTCATTTTGATATCGGTGTCATGATAATGACATGGAATCGCAGGCGACAACATCTGCACAGTGGGGCGATCGGTCCATGCCGCACCAGCAAATGCGACATAAGGACCTGAAATGGATTAGGATTAAATCAGATGGGAAAAAGGGAACATCGCACCGAAAATGAGTACAATTATGCAAGGCAAAACGGAATTACGATATTCACTGGCAAGACTCCGCGTGGCCTCGAGGTAGTAGAGGATGGCTTGAAAAAAGGGCTCGGCTCCCTTGGAACCGACCTCATTCTTGAACTCGGCAATTAGAAGTCGGAATTCACCAATTGACAGATCGCCGTCTGTAGTATATTTGCCAATCATCGTGGGTTTTGCGTCAATCCCATGTTTACGAAATAGCTTCAGAACGGTCTCCTTTCGTTTGTGTTCCTCATCGTAGATATTCCTCATGACCGCCACGAACGCGTGAAGAAGTTGAACGTCATCTGCTGTCGGTATGCAGTTCTCGGCGTCATCAATGAAATTTCCAAAGACGGGATGGAGCAGAGTTGGTGGCAGGGCTGTGGAGAGACCGGAGGGCCGATTGCATGAAATGCGTGTATCCTTCTTTTGTGCGTCGTGGAACTTGTGGGGATCCCCTCCGTTTGAAGGAGCATCCGGCTTTCGTTGGCGACAAAATTGCTGGCGATCCTGTGCTAACTGCTCAAGAGGTCTTATCGGGTCTCTATATGTAGATGGTGGGAACGAGGAACGAGGAGCCGATGAACCTTGATAGAACATGAGAGAAAAATTGTAGAGGCCAATATAACACACACCTGTTCCCGGAACACGAGCTGCGATGTGAATATGACTAACATCTAGCCCAAAGCTGAACAAGTTGGACAAAAGCCTGTGGGGTCTCAAGCTGGGTCCAAGAGTTGGCGGTTGCTTGGAAGCGAGATCGTCGATAGGAAAGGAAACCTTCCAGAGCTCGATGTCCGTGGCATCGATGTTGGCAAACCGGACCGGTCGCTTCTCCTTGATGAGGTCTTTGAGGATGCTGACGTTTTTCACTTTAGGGATCTCCACAGTAAACATCCGATTTCGAACATGAAAGCTTGCAACATACCCGATACTTGTAGGCGGGATCAAATTGAACAGTACCCGGACGGACCACGGCGTGTGCAAATGAAGGGGTGGAAAGGTCGCCAAGTTAGGGAGGTGGTGAAGCAAAGAATGTCAGTGCAAGTCAAGGAAGTGTCAATGAAGCGCAGTTAGCGCACCAGAGGGTTGTTGCACCAAAATGTGTAAATGCTTTGGCATAGGAGCATTCTCCCAGTAGAAAGACACGTCGTCGACTCCATCTAGAAGCTGAACGGTACCATTTCCTTCAAGCGCGTCGTTCGACAATGGATCAGGAAACTGGAGTGCTCCTATTCTTTTGACGAAAGCGGTGATCTCAGCAGTTGAACGAAGGGACAGAGGTATTGGCGTGTTAAGCTACGAATGTAGTCAGACTTGATTTGTTCCCCAATCTGAGGGGTCGTCTCACCTTCCAGAGAGTGAGATCTGAAGCGTCGAGGTGAGCAAGGTGACGAGCTTTCTTCTCCCTAATCATCTCCTTGAGAATGCTGACATTGTCAGACTCAGGAACCTTGACTGTGAAGACTTTTGTTGAATCATCTCCGAGAAGATAGCAGTTGAGCGAGAGCGTAGACATCGAGAAAGGCGGAGTCTCAATTTCATCGACACCGCATCAGCGAAATGATCCTAAGTTCCTTGTCCACGATTGCGATTTCTTCTCAAACCCGTACTGTCTTACCACATCCAATCATGCGGCTGCGAACATGGAGCAACTGCAGGACTTGAAGGCTTGAATGGCGGAACCGTGACAACATGTAGGTAAGTGTCCGGACTTTCTTATCCTCTTAACTGATATTAACCTTTGTACAGTTCCTCTCCGTCGCCCACATCCAATTCGAATCGTTGTCCACCTGTAGACTTTGCCTGGGATCTGAGTGTCATCCGATTCAAGTAAATTCAAGTCACAGACCAAGCACGCTGTGCGGGATCCAAGGAACAACAGGTAAGTCAAACTGAATCCATTATCATGCATATACTCACCTTGACCTCCAGCACACCCGTCTGCACCCAACAACTATTCCCTGCCGCCTATAGACCATCCATGTCGACTGGAGTCCTTGCCGTGAGGGATTCAAATAACACGAAGTGAGTAGACATGTAGTCATCATTGCGCATGCACACATGCTGACCCCGATCTGCAGCGCAACACCTACGCCCAAGGCCATTTCCTTCCACGTCATCCACACTGCCCGTCTTGAGTTTTGCATTTAGCACGGCAACCTGGCGTACATCGCATGCCGTGTGGATTTCCCACTAAATGTCTGTGGATGCAACTTACGACCCAACATACATGACCCATGCAAATCATACCACACAATGCTCGCTTGAGAAAGGCGCCGAGCTGTGCAACCTTGCCATCTCCATTTTTTACGATTTCATCAGTCAGGTCAGATTTCGGACCTCAATGAAGCTATAACGTTGTATCGCGAAGCCCGGCTTTTGCTCCCTGAGCGATACCAATTCGACGCACTTCACAATCTCGCCACTATGCTCGGTATCCGATTCAGCAAAGCAGGCCAACTAACCGATCTCGATGAGCAAATCTCGCTACCCGAAGCTGCTGCGCTTCCCTTGCATTTCCCTTCCACTCGGTGGCTGTTCGGTCTTATCCTTGCGAGAGGGTGTCACTATGGGGCCTTGAAGGGTCACCTAAACAAGAACTTCGAAGATATATATTTCGATGAGGACGCGGTTTACTTGGAGCGCAACTCCCGCGACTTCAAGCGACATATCCGAGTCACCGACACCCCAAGTATATCACGAGGGAAAACTACGACACCTGTAGGAACACGAGGGCTGACCGAGGGGACGGCAAATTGGGTGGTTTCGGAGGCCTCTTTTCCGTGACCTTTACGCATCCAGGAAAGAGGAGAGTTAGGTGCTTGCCTGATTTTTTTGATATTTTTTAGCTCGACGCCTTAACAACCGAGCGAGAGACGGTCTCCAGCCCATTAGCTGTCTCGCTGCCAACAACCCCTCCTAGAGCGGCACCATCTGCATTTACGCCAAGTTCTCCTAGCAAGGTATCTTCAGTTAGTCAAGCGGTGTTGGCAAGTACGTTGCCATCTTTGGTTTCAAAGCAAGGCCAGCTGTTTGATAAAGGGAGGGAGAAACTATTGTATCTGGGTCGCGTCAATCTCTCGAGTAAGTCGCCTCCGTTGGTAAACTTGTATTCCACTGATATGTCTCTGTAGCTTATCCTGACCAGCATGGAGTCAATCCTCACCCTTTGCGCTGCTACCGATCCTACCGAACGCGGTCCAGTAATCTGCTCTAGGTTTCCTTCCTCTATAAAGCACCGCAACGCCCTTGGCGCACATTCCGGCTCATACTCCATCTATCGTGCTCTTTTGATTGCCATGGGTGCCCTCGAACCTACTCATAAGCCCGACTACAGCCTTACTTCACCTCCTATCAACATCCCTCCAAATCCGACCAACAAAGACTGTTTCCTTCGATCCATGGGGACATGTGGTCCCCGAAGTCTTCAAGCATGAGATAGAGGACCTTGGTTTGGACGTTCGTCCAAGCATCGCCATCACGAAAGCCCACTTGAAGATGAGTGAATTGGACGACGCTGCCAGGAAGGGTACCATCGAAGTTGATGGTTCAATCGTTCTAAGGAGCCAACCGTTGACGGGAGCCCAAGTGATGCTGAACCAGGTATAGAGGTCAACATCGGCAAGGCAGCCGTGGTACCTGTATGGTACTTACCCGGTGTGGCGGAGAGGTTCGGGATGTAAGAACTTTCACTTTCGTCATCTCAACTACTCTCCCGCTTAATTCATCACAGTTCGGAGAGTTTGCTTAGGCGCGCTCTGTTCGAGGATACAGGCGGAATGTACCCGGAACTCGTTACACGTCCCGATATCAAAGTCTTCCTGCCGCCCATCGGAAACTTGACAGTTTATATTTGTACGCTCTATATCCTCTCTGTCTCAGTTTGGCCTAACGTGATGTAGTTGACAATCCCGCTTTCATGGCGGACGAAAGCAAGGAACTCACTCCGAGTCCACGACGAATGTGTGTCCGTCTTTAAATTGTCAAATCCCTGATTAATAACCCCCGCCCCTGCTATACAGGTAATGGGTCTGATGTCTTCGGCTCTGACATTTGTACCTGCAAACTTACGCGATTGAGGAATGCATTCGTGGTGCGCAAAATGGTGGCGTTGGTGTAGTTGTCTACTTCCGCAAGGAAGGGCGTGCACTTGGAGAAGTCACCAAGTGCGTCATTAACCTTATCTTGTTATCTTGTGTGACGTTCTCTCAGGTACCTTGTGTACAACCTACGCAAACGTGGCGGGGATTCTGCAGACAAATGTTTCAAATCCACCAAGATAATCGCTGGCGTCAAAGACACGCGTTTCCAAGCCCTCATGCCTGGTGTTCTTCATTGGCTTGGGATCAAAAAGGTTGACAAAATGGTCTCGATGAGCGACATGAAGTATGATGCGATCGTAAAAAGTGGGGTGAGTACCCTTTACCATTTAGTTTATCATATCTTTGAATCTTTCATCATCAGACCATCTCATTCCACCGGATTCCCTCGTCGAGATTGATGCAAAGATTGCTGTGGGTTATTTCTCAAGTACAAAGCACCTTACAGCAGCCGATCTTGTGAAAACGGTAGGAACTTAGGAGGAAACTGAACATTGAGTTCACGTGCCCCAAACGCTTATGAATGACCCTGTTCCTGGTCAATACCTGTACTATTATCTCAACCAAAATTTCTACTTTTATTACATCTCGGGTTGGGCGCTGGACCCGGAAAGTAATAGGGATAGGTTCGGAAAGGGGTTGAAGTCGAGAATCCCGCTTTAGCTGTCCCGGTTCCCACATCTCCGCCGAGCCAATCAACGAATGTGTCCACAGCGGTGACGGTTCCTGAGATTGCTTTTGAACGCGACGACGACGCACCTGTTTCTACCCTCAAACATAATATTGTTCTCTCAGACTCCGATCACGAGTCAAAAAAGATCCATGATGACAACTCGAACCCCCTCCGTCGAAAGTCAAAGAAGAAAAAGATCAAAAGAAATTGTCGAGGTACGTTCTATATTCCACCCATTGACGCGGATCTATGCTGACTGTGCACAGATAATGTTGACGACAACGGTATGCATAAGGATGTCCATGTCCAGGAGATCGACGATGGTGATTCCGATACTAACAAACCTCAACTGTTGAACAAGTCGCAGCCAACCGCGGATATCAAGCATTTCTTCAAGAAGGCGCGGGCAGCAACAAGGACCAAGGGGCGTGTTTCGTGTGTGTGTTGCGCGTGCGTATTCACTTCCACTCTACCTGGAGGCCATATTTTCTTATCCACACACACAGGAAAGGAATTGGCGGTTGCGTGAAGAAAGATTATACCCTTGTTGAAGAAGTTGCAACTCTTTGGCGACACATGGCTGCTCAACATGAGGTAAGGGTTCGAATTGGCTGTATTTTTCGCGCATATACCTAACTAGAATATAGGACAGGTGTGGGCATCCCAATAGGTGGAACCAAAGGCGAACCCGTCCCGACACCCTTCCTACAGCCAGTCCAATCGTAGGCATTGATGGGGCGGTCTAAGTATGAGACAAGGATGCATCAGTAGTTGAAAATCTGATCTACTGGTCTATACAAGTGTAATGGACAACGAATGACCGTGCATGTATATAAAAAAGTGGGCAAATGTCCATGACACCAATACTAACTTATGGTTCAAGAATAGATTGATACAAACAATTAGGGAAAAGACGGATGATGTATCTGTTCAAGAGACCAGACAGTGGAATCAACAAAAAATGCACCTCCACCAGGGCTTCTTCAGAGCATCCTCGGCTGCATATTTGGCATAGGGGGAAGTAATGCCAAGCACCTTCGTGGGGAGGAGAGAGGATAGCGCTGTTGATGGCAAGGTTCTGTGGTCATCGTGAATAGCGACGGTGGGATTGAGCTCTGGTAGGAGGGGTGACCGATTGAAGGTGACCGGGATGATTAGAATGAAGGACATATGTCGGGGGTCGAAGGGTGATGTGAAACCTTGTCCGTCAAACTGACGGAAGTGGACTGGGAGGTAGGCGATCCCTTTTCGGACAAGTTGGCAATATTCAACAACATACTGGCCCTTACTGTCATTGACCCCGCAGATGTTGACAGTCGTTCCACGTCGGAAGGTCAGATTAGCAAGACATTGGGTAGGGTCAATGACAACCCGATAGGCATATCCTGCAAATTCATTTTCGACATGGAAGTAGGTGGTTTTTGGCGAAAGGTCCTTGTCCGATCTGATGTATTTCGTAGGAGCAGTGAAATGGTCGAGGGTAATAGGGCGGTGTCGCCATATCTTCTTCCAATCGTCGTTCGGAAAATTCATCGAAGGTCTGGGTATGCGCAGCTGCCATGTCGGCTTCCAAAACCATTGTACGAGATATGTCAAGGATGGGCTGGGTTTGTGAATGCAGGAGAGGGCGAGTGGTACCGTAAGTTCTGGCAGATTGATACATGGGATAACCTACAGTCTGGACAGTATTGGACAGGTGCCGATTTTTGTATGCCCGTTGGAGTCGCTTATTTGTGGGACAGTCGGCATGAGGTCGACTGGTGTTTTGAGTTCCCGAGGCCTCGATTTCGATGACGACGTCAGCCAGTAAACAAAGCTGAGTCCAGTCCTCCTGCATAAGGGAAAAACATGTCGATGGTTTGACATTTGTATTTATATTTATTAATTGCGTCTTGTCTTGTCTTCATGCTAACCAGATTTATAGTCTGTGTATATTTATAATCTAATCGTAGTGGGATCTGATCGTGTTGCTTGAACAACGTGTGGTCATTCCTCCGCCGAAGAGACTGAGTCCTCACTGCCCCTCAAACATCTACGCTATATCCCTCCTTCCGATACACCATTGCAGAGCTCAGCTGTGGAGAGTGCGAGACAAGGATGATGACGTCGACAGACAACTTTGGAATTTGCGGCGAATTCAGAATTGTGCCACGGTCTTGTCAAGTATGGGTGTGGCGATGTGGTGCTGCGCCCAACGACTTTGTTCACCTTGGGAACGAAAAGGAGGCTTCCGGTGGCCCTCCTCGAGGTAAACCTTCCTACAGTGTATATTATTGTCTCGAATGATATGGCGTTGCCGATAGCGATTACTACATAGGTATTGCATTAAGGCAGGTTGTAGATACAATGGCAGCAACAAGTGAGGATATATAGAAGTAGGATAAGACATAGCAATATGCAATGAGAGAGTGGCAAATGAAGTCCCAATGTTCCATTATTAAAACAATAGCACACATGGCTGGGGAAATTTGCGAGTACAAAATTTGAGAAGAGTGGACGAAGGGGATAAAATCATGGGATGAGAATCGATTCACTTATAGCCAGGGATTCATCATCACGGTCTTCATTTCCTTTCGCTACCTTTTTCTTCCTCATGCCACGTCGGTTCTCCGCTGGATATTCACATCGTGATCGGCGGTGACATTGGCTGGACAATTAAAATTCTTTTTAGGAGGAAGAAAGTTCAACACAACTTACTTGCACGTCTTCAAGTTGTCTTCAGTTCCTGGCAGAGGAGCACCACAGGCGATCTTCCGACTGCGACAGAAGAGACAAGCCAACTTAGCCAAGGGAGGCCTTTTCTTGAACTGCCATTTGTTGGTGGAAAGCAGGCCAAGGCGCATAGTCGGTTCTGCCACCGCCAGTCGACTCTTTCGAGAGCTCCAAGACAGGCCATTCTGGTTTAAGGGCTTGGTGGCAGTGCGAGCCTGAGGTCTGTTGCTCAAGGCAGACGATGGTCTAGCAGGATGAGGATGCGGTGCTCGTTGATGACTGGTATCATGTGCTATCTTCGCTGATGGTGGAGTGGTATGGGTTGGGGGGGGGATTGGTGGCGATTCAGGAGGCAGAGCTACGGTGGCAGGTGCGGGAATTTGACCAGGGAAAGCACTCCACGGTGATGGGAAGCTATTCAGAGCACTACATGTTGGCGAAGATCCCCTAATGATATACGAGTAGGATGGGCTGCTATGCCGTGTGTGGCCTAGCTTATGATGAGGTTGAAACCCTGCAGTGGCATGGTCGAGCTACATTGATCTGCCAAGTTAATGACTGAAATAACTAACAGAGTGAGACCTCACCCTTGAAAATGGTGACTCCGCCTCGTAATTGAAGTGGAGAGGGACTGGGATGGCAGATGCGAGATGATCTGGCAGCGTCCCGTATAGTTTACAGTAGTCAAGTATCAGCGCCTTCAGCCGTTTCTTCTCTTCAGCAGCGCGTCTGGCCTCGGGAAACGTGGTGTAGAAGAGCTCGTTCTCCTCGCGCATGTATTTTATGAACGACGAGTTAACGTTTGGCGTGGCCATGTCATACTCGTATGGGTCGGGCTGCATACTATATTTGGATGTACATAAAAACATAAGATATGAGGACATACCTCGAAGATCCATGAATAATCCTGGGCATGCACGTCCAGGAATGAGTGGAAAGACATGATGGAATACGGGCGTTATCGAGCTCCCTTCCAGGCGAGGTCACGGCAATGTCACAATAGGAATATGCCCGTGACTTTTCCACTCTCTCCTATTATTAGCCACCCCTCGTTTTGAGCGAGGGATGTTCGCGCCCACCACCACTGCCCCCTTGCACACGGACGCTGTTGGCACAGGACGCACAAGGGAGAGGCCGAGTGTACGAGGTACGCTCATCCCTTTTATTGTCATTATTATTATCACCCAACTAACAAAACGTGACAAGGAGGGTTTGGAAACCTTCATTGTTGACCACTTTTTGGCCAATGCGACTCATCACCCCTCGTTTCGAGTGACGAGGGGTGTTTCTGCCCACCACCACCTCCCTGTGAACATGGATGTTGGCACAGGATGCAGAGGAGAGGCTGAGCGTACAAGGCACATTCGTCCTCTTTATTATCATTTTCATTATCTCTAACTAACAAGCAGTACAGAACACGACGAGGAGGGTTCGGAAACCCTCCTTGTCAACCGCTTTTGGCGAACTTGAACGTGACCCATCACCCCTCGTTTCGAGCGGCGACGTGAACATGGATATTGTTGGCACAGGACACAGGAGGGAGAGGCTGAGCGTACGAGGTACGTTCATCCTTTTTGATATCATTTTTACTATATCTAACTAACAAGCAGTGCAGGACGTGGCGAGGAGGGTTCGGAAACCCTCCTCGTCAACTGCTTTTTGGCCAGCATGACCCACCACCTCTCGTTTCGAGTGGCAAGGGGCATTTCCGCCCATCATCACCTTCCCCGTGAACATAGATATTGTTGGCATAGGACGCAGGAGGGAGGGGCTGAGCGTACAAGGTACGTTCATCCTTTTTATTATCTTTATCTTTATCTCTAACTAACAAACAGTGCAGAATGCGGCGAGGAGGGTTTCCGAACCCTCCTCGTCAACTTCGTTTTATTCAACACGACCCACGACCCTCGTTTCGAGCGACGAGGGGTGTTAGTGCCCATCCACCAACCCGTTGCTCGAAAGGAGAGAAGGAGGGCCGTTGGCGCCCAACGTTCCTCATTTCGAGCGAGGGACATTGCAACTATTGTAGCGTCGCTCGAAACAAGACCCTCCTTGTTTTGTATGACCCTCCATCATTACTTAGAATACTTTGTGTATATACAAAGTAAATAAACATGCATGGTATTACACCCCAAGTCGAAGGTCAACTCGGGAATTAATTAAGGAAGGGACCAGGGGCGTGGTCCAACTGTGTAATAAACTACGTTGAATGTGCTGATAAGCAATAGCCCAAACTAAATGTATGTAGTGAGCATTAAACATGACAGAAAACCTCCGAAATCTCTAGCACCCTGCATTGAATTCATCAAATCGGCATGGAAACAATAGGTGAAGGACCACCAGGATGCATGCGAAAAGGTCATCTGCAGGTTCGGGCGTATATGATTGCTCCCTTGACTGAAGAAGTCGCCTCGGCCAGCAGATATAACCACCCGAGTAGTCAACTTCATTGCCAGGAGAGCGATTCCCCTCTGAATCGAAAGCTGTTTCGTAATCGATGATCACCACGTTGACATCGTTCCGTTCGCGCTTAAGAATCAAGTTTGATAGGCGAACGTCTCGATGGATGATCCCTTGACCGTGCAGGTATCTCAAGCCGTCTATCATGCCACGGACAACCTTGCGTGATATGGCCGCTGACTCTCCTGGTAAGACGGGTTCTCCTATTGGCAAGATCCCTAGCTCCCCAGATCCGCGAATCCATACGAGTTCGGGGATATGTAGAGATTTAGCGTCGCGCAATTTTTGCAGGGTCGTGATCTCGTTTTCCAAAGAACGATTATCATGCGTAATCTTCAGCACAAATTGGTTCTTTTGCTCCCGGTGTCGAACCGGGGGAAACCATCTCGGAGTGTTCTTGACAGTTTGACGAGTGGTATGTTTTGGCACCATATCATCCAGTAGTGGAAACACCTTTTTCACAGAAAGCAGGAAATAATGCTTTCCCAACGAAAGGACTGAAAATTTAGGGTCTAATGCTTTATCGAGCGAGGGAATCGTCGCTTGCAACTGTGAGGCAGACGATGTTTCGGCGAAGATGATGGCGTCTGCAAGGGATGAGCAAGGATACTCCTCAATTTTTGGGCCTTTCTCATCAAACACGGCGTCGTAGACCCAGGAAGAGGAATAGTTTGATAGGATCCCTATGAAGCGCGACCGATGTAGTTGCTTCTCGCGTATGCTTTTGAAATAATCCAACATCTGTCCGCAATGCGCGGCCGTTCGTGCTTCGACGCTTGGTAATTTGAATTCCAGAAAGTACCGAATGGAGTATGGGAGGCGAGCGTCATCATATTTCGCAACGCTGACATCTGCGTGGAAATCGTTGCGCTGACTGGTGTCCACTACGAGAATATCTTTTGTGTCTTTGTAAAGGCCGTCTCTGATCGCACCAACGAGGTCTGGATACATGTCGAGCTCTTTCGTCCAGCTGTTTTCCTCCAACGCTGAGAGCTTTGATGTGAGGATCTTTCTACGCGGGTGCTGCTGTCCCTCAATTAACATATTCTGGCCGACCCGCCCAGTGTCTTGTAGGTGTTTCCAGGCCTGCGAACGGGTGACCGATCCTTGCAACGGTTTGAATCTAAAAATGCTCTGATGCAGAAACTCACTTACCCCATTTCCGACCAGTCTCGGCTCTCCTTGTTTCACGGAGGGCAGTGGCGATGTCGGCAGATTCCTCTAATCTCTGGATGACTTCACCCCTCTCTGTGATCCTTTTATCCTTCTCTGCCACCATCCTATCCTTCTCTGCCACCATCCTTTCCTTCTCGCCAATCCTATCATTGAACAGTCTGACCGAACCCAAATACCAATCGACGATCTGGAAGAAACGGGTTATCTATAAGCTATCGATTCCACAGCAAGGACTTACAATTGTGAGCAATAAGTTGACACCCTTTGACTGTTGCGGGCTTAGATCTACTCGAAGGGATGAAACCACCAAACGTGTGACAGGATGACAGATATACTAACCTTCCGGGTAGACTGCGTGAATAAGTTCGATAGAAATGCTCTGAGTGGGTACCAGGCGAGCGATCTCAGTGAGATGGGTGATAATTTGGTCCATAGCTGGAGTAGAATTTATCCAGGCCCTGGGTTTCTTGATTAAATTCGTCAATTAGGGGAAAGAAGATGTGTGTACTGTGAGTTTCACCACGTGAGCCCTGTTTAGGGTCGGTCGAAATCCAATCTAAAACAGTCGGTATGTACTTCCACTATTTCTTTTCTTTCACACTCATTATTTCCGTTTTTTCAGGCCCTTCCACACGACAACGAGGAATCTGTCGTGTTCTTGTCTTTCCACACAATGAGCCAATGTGGAGGGATGCGTTTCTCCTCGTTGTGTTTTTCTATTTAGTTCTCTTTCGTTTCCATACCACGAAGCCAGCACTTACGTACTGTGAGGTTCTCGCAACGGTGAGCCTTGTCCTTTGTACTTGGTATCCAAACAACTCATTTAAATTCTACTAGGGCATTCGCTCCACGATACCATTCGTCTCCACCAAATTGATATCCCCTTAACTTACAAGGTCAGCCTTCTTTTATATCTGATGTTCTACTCACACGTTTACATGATATTAGGTCCTCCGCCGCTTCATCTTGACTTGACTGCTCATCGTCCCGACCGCCGTAGCACAAAGAGTTCAGTGTGAATTGGATGGGGAGCTAACTAGGGAAGGAAGTCGAACCGTCATGACGCTGGGCGTGGGCGTGCAAGGTATGCCTACCATCGAATTTTCTTCTTTCTTTCTAACTACTATGACCGCAGGCACCACGACGAAGGGTTCTCATCATGTCCTATTCTATTTCGATGGAATGAGTGAGGGACGTTTGCTCCTCGTTGCGTTCATTCAAATTTCACCTTCCCTTGCTCAAAACATGAAACGGAGTGGCTTTGTTGTCCACCGCCCCTTGCTCGAACGCGGGCATCAACACCTCCACATCACCAACCAGCACTAACCAACACCACCACCACCGTCTGCTACAAACCTGCGATGAATAACGTGGAGGTGGGAGGGCAGAGGCCAAATCTGCATGGGCGTAAAAGGTATGCTATTCTTTTTCTTCTCTTTCTTAAATTCATTACATCTCTCTCCACAGCAATGATGCGATGCAACTGAGATCCCTCGTTGTGACCTCGATTCAACGCGACAAGCTCCTATATATATTTAAACCCTAATATTCTAGGCTGCCGACGATGGTGCATCGTCGGATCTTTAGAGTGTTATTCAAGTCCTAACATGTCCTCAGTTGCACAAGTCTTATGATTTTGTCCATAAATTTCAAG
>WNGG01007403.1_pt1 | contig 14738 bp, 13 predicted proteins | sample 5400661 | NCBI WGS metagenome assembly WNGG01 (sample SAMN13153372, study PRJNA577476) | soil metagenome | isolation source: 100 cm soil or saprolite under Garry oak tree replicate 1 | place: USA:California | collected 2016-06-15
GAGCCCGCCTTCGGAGCGAGACCGGGTCAGCAGGACCACCACGAGGACGGGCACGAGGAAGATCCTCAGCCCGGTCAGGGCGTTGGGCAGGTTCAACGCCTTCCTCTCAGATCTTCAGGACCTTCTCGGAAACGATCCCTCGCGTGGCGTTGCGCGTGTCGACCACCAGCCGGGCCTTCTCCACGATCTCAGGGTAGCTGTAGGACGAGTGGTCGGTCACGATCACCACGATGTCCGCCTCGCGCAGGGCGGGAAGCAGGTCGACGGAGCGAAGGGTGGCCTGGTTCAGGTCGAGCGCCGGCACCTGGGGATCATTGTAGCTGACCCGCGCCCCCCGGCTCTCCAGGATGCGCAGGATGTCCAGGGCGGGCGACTCGCGTACGTCGTCGATGTCGCGCTTGTAGGTGACCCCGAGGACGAGGATACGGCTCCCCTTGACGCTCTTCTCCTTCTGGTTCAGGGCGTCCGCCACCCGGGCGCACACGTACTCGGGCATCTCGGAGTTGATCTCGCCCGCCAGCTCGATGAAGCGAGCCCGGTAGTTCAGGGTCTTCAGCTTCCAGGAGAGGTAGAGCGGGTCGATGGGGATGCAGTGCCCGCCCAGCCCCGGCCCCGGATAGAAGGGCATGAGACCGGGATGACGGTCTCGATGGCCTGGGCATAGAGCGTCCGGGCCACGTCCGTGCAGACGGGGGTCATCCCGCCGATGATCTTCGGGGTGTTCCGGGTGTGGAAGCGGAGGTTGCCCGGGTCGACGCGCTCGGGCGAGAAGGCCAGGAAGAAGTCCTGCCCTACGGCCAGGCCGCGCTCCGTGAGCATGGGCAGGATCAGCTCTTCGGTGGTTCCCGGGTAGGTCGTGCTTTCCAGCACCACCAGTTGCCCGGGGCGGAGACGGGCCGCGATCGACCGGGCCGCATCCACGACCATCGACAGGTCAGGGTCCTTGGTCTTGCTGAGGGGCGTGGGCACGCAGATGATGAGCGCGTCCGCGCTGGCGAGCTCCTGGAACTCGCGGCTCGCCCGCAACCGACCCGCCGTCACCAGTTCCTTGACCCGGGCGGCGGGGACGTCCTTGATGTGCGACTCCCCCCGGTTCACCCCGTCCACTTTGTCGGGCGACAGGTCGAAGCCGGTGACCTTGAACCCCGCGGCCGCGAACTCCACCGACAAGGGAAGGCCCACGTAACCCAGACCGAGGGTCGCCACCTCCGCCTTCCGGCGGCCCAGACGATCCTTCAATTCTTCGGAGATGCTCGCCATACCATCTCGTCCCGCGGTCTTTTCCGTCATCAACCTCGACCGGCGACTATAGTGGACGCTCACGCTCACTGTCAAACCAACTACCCCCGGAAATGCCCCCTCGTCAAAGAGATAGGCGATCTTTGGCCACGCCTCCGCAGGGTGCTATGATCGCTGTCCTCTTGACCGAGCCCCGATGAAAGCGGTCATCCTGGTGGGCGGAGAGGGCACCCGGTTGCGCCCCCTGACCCTTGGCATGCCCAAGCCCGTCGTGCCCGTCGTGGATCGCCCATTCCTCCGCCACCAGCTCGAGTTGCTGGGCCGGGTGGGCATCCGGGAGGTCGTCTTCTCGGTGGCCTACCGGCCGGAGCGCATCCAGGCCCTTTTTGGCGACGGCCACTCCTTCGGACTGAAGATCCGCTACGCCTTCGAGGAGACGCCTCTGGGAACGGGCGGAGCGGTCAAGAACGCCGAGCCCGATCTCGACGAGCGTACGATCGTACTCAACGGCGACGTGCTCACCGATGTGGACCTGCCAGGGATCGTGACGGCACACGCGGCCGCCGGCGCCTCGGCCACGATCGTCCTCGCCCCGGTCCCCAACCCCGCGGCTTACGGCCTGGTCGAGACCGATGCCGGGGGCCGCGTCCTCCGCTTCCTCGAGAAGCCCGACCCCTCCCAGATCACCACCGACACGATCAACGCCGGCGTCTACGTCCTGGAGACCCGGGTCCTCGAGCTGATGCCGCCCGGGGTCAACCACTCGATCGAGCGGGCGTTCTTTCCCGCCCTCCTCGCCCGCGGGGACCTGGTGCTGGGACCGGTCCACCGCGGCTACTGGATCGACATCGGTACTCACGACAAGTACCGGCAGGTCCATCGCGACATCCTCCACGGCCGCTTCCCAGTGCGACTCGACGGGGTCGCGCGGGACGGCGGCGTCGTCCACCCGCGGGCGCGGATCGACCCCCAAGCACGCCTGCTGGGCCCGTTCTACGCGGGTCCCGGCTGTGAGGTTGCGGCCGGGGCCGAGGTGGGACCCGACGCGGTGCTGGTGGCCGAAGTCGCCATCGAGCCCGGGGCGCGGGTCACGGACTCCGTCCTCTGGGCCGGCTCGCGCGTCGGCTCCGGGGCCCAGGTCCAGGGAGCGCTGCTGGGAACCAACGTCCGCGTCGGCAGGAACGCCCGCGTCGACGGGGCCGTCCTGGGCGAAGGCTCCGTGGTATCGGACTTCTCCTGTGTCCCATAGGGGAAGGGCGACGAGCGGCGAGCGGAGCCGACTTCACGTCGGCGAAGCGAGCGGGGGGTCCTGGGGGGCGCGACTACAGCGCCCCCCAGCTCAAAGATGATCGATCCCGGGATCTTCAAGGCCTACGACGTCCGGGGGCTCTACCCCTCGCAGCTCGACGGCGAGGTGGCGCGCCAGATCGGCCGGGCCTTCGTGGACTACCTCGGCGCCCGCCACATCGCGGTGGGCCGGGACGTTCGGCTCTCCTCCCCCGAGATCGCGGGCGCCTTCGTCGAGGGGGCGCGGGCCCAGGGATGCGCGGTGACCGACGTCGGGATCGTGGGCACGGACATGCTCTACTACTTCGTGGCCCGCCACGACCTTGACGGCGGCGCGATCGTGACCGCCTCCCACAACCCCAAGGAGTGGAACGGCGTCAAGATGGTCCGCCAGGGCGCCCTGGCCCTCTCGGGAGACGAGGGGATCAAGGAGATCCGAGAGTGGGTCATGGCAGGGCGGTACGCCGGGCCCGCGCCCACCGCCTCCGCCCCTCTACACGCCCGTGAGATCCGCGAGGACTACGCGCAGCACTGCCTGGCCCTGATCGACCAAACCCTGGTGCCGGGGCTCAAGGTCGTTCTCGACGCGGGCAACGGCATGGCCCCGGTCTGCGCGAGCGCAATCCTGCCCCGCCTGCCGATCCGCACGGTGCCGATGTACTTCGATCCCGACGGGACCTTCCCCAACCACCCCGCGGATCCCCTGATCGAGGCGAACCGGCGCGAGATCATGCGGCGGGTGGTGGAAGAGAGGGCCGATCTCGGCATCGCCTGGGACGGGGACGCCGACCGCTGCTTCTTCATCGACGACCGGGGCGAGTTCGTCCCCGGTGATTTCGTGACCGCCCTCCTGGGCGAATCGTTCTGCCAGCGCGAGAAGGGGGCCCGGATCGTCTACGACGTGCGGGCCTCCCGCGTGGTCCGGGACCGGGTGGAGGCCGCAGGCGGAGTCGCCCTCATGAATCGCGTCGGGCACGCGTTCATCAAGAAGCGGATGCGCGAGGAGGTCGCGACTTTCGGGGGTGAGGTCTCGGGGCACTTCTACTTCCGCGACAACTGGTTTGCCGACAACGGGATGATCCCGGCCCTCCTCATGCTGGAGTACCTCGGGCGCCAGAAGCGCCCCCTCAGCGCGATCCTGGCTCCCATGCGGGAGCGGTACCACATCTCGGGGGAGATCAACTCTCGGGTGGAGGACGTCGCCGGCGCCCTCGCCCGCCTCGAGGCAAGCTACCGGGACGGCCGGATCCACAAGCTGGACGGCATCTCGGTGGACTACCACGACTGGCACTTCAACGTGCGCCCATCCAACACGGAGCCCCTCTTGCGGCTGAACCTGGAGGCCGCCTCCGACGCCGCCATGAAGGCCCGGCGCGACGAGGTCCTGGCCGTGATTCGGGGAGCGCAGCCTTGACCGGAGCCGGATCGGTGGTTATCATCCTGACGAGGCAGGGACTCGGGCGGGCGTAGCTCAGCTGGTAGAGTACGAGCTTCCCAAGCTCGGTGTCGCGGGTTCGAACCCCGTCGCCCGCTCCAACCTCCCTGTGGCTGGCGCGACGTTCGGCCGGTGGGCTCTTTCAGGAGGACGCATGGGAATCTTCGGCAAGCCTGAGAGCAAGGCCCCAGAAACGCCGCCCCACCGCGTGGTGGCGGTCCCGGCCAGCCCCGTCCCCGTTCCCCCGTCCGCTCCCTCGCGCGCCGCCCTGTGCGTGATCGGACCCAAGACCACGATCAAGGGGGAGATCACGGGCGACGAGGACGTGCTCGTGGAGGGGACGGTCGAGGGGCAGATCCGCATCAGCCGCGACCTCCGCATCGGCCCGGGCGGCACCGTCAAGGCCACGGTGGAGGCCCAGTCCGTGGTGGTGAGCGGCGAGCTGATCGGGGACTGCCATGCCTCGCACCGCGTCGAGATCCAGGCCACGGGTCGCCTCACCGGCAACATCGGCGCTCCCCGGGTCGTGATCGCGGAAGGGGCGACTTTCAGGGGCAACAGCGACATGTCGGTCCGGCGGGACGAGCGCAAGGACAAGGCCGCCGCCTCCTGATCGGCCGCGCCCGCGCGGAACTTCCATGGCAGAGAGCTTCGGGAACTACATCGCGGGGACCTGGGAGCCCGCCGCCTCCGGGAAGACCTTCGAGAACCGCAACCCCGCCGACACGAGCGAGGTGGTCGGCGTCTTCGCCGACTCGGGGCCGGAGGACGTGGAGCGCGCGGTGGCCGCCGCCCGCGAAGCCTTCCCGAGGTGGAAGGCCCTCCCCGCGCCCAAGCGCGGAGAGATCCTCTATCGGGCGGCCGAGATCCTGATCCGCCGCAAGGAGGATTTCTCCCGGGACATGACCCGGGAGATGGGGAAGGTCCTGGACGAGACCCGGGGAGACGTCCAGGAAGGCATCGACATGACGTACTACATGGCGGGCGAGGGCCGGCGCCAGTTCGGCCAGACGACGCCCTCCGAGCTGCCGAACAAGTTCCAGATGTCGGTGCGGATGCCGGTGGGTATTGCCGGCCTCATCACTCCCTGGAATTTCCCCATGGCCATCCCGTCCTGGAAGATGATGCCCGCCCTCGTCCTCGGCAACCCCGTCGTCATCAAGCCCGCCACCGACACCCCGCTCTCGGTGGTCCACCTGGTCAAGGCCCTCGCGGAAGCGGGACTTCCCCGGGGGGTCGTCAACATGGTCACGGGAGGCGGTTCCAAGGTCGGCACCCCGCTCATGACCCACAAGGACGTGCACGTCGTCTCCTTCACCGGCTCGACCGAGGTGGGCCGCAAGGTCTCCGAGGCCTGCGCCCCCGCGTTCAAGCACTGCCACCTCGAGATGGGCGGCAAGAACATCATCCTGGTGATGGACGACGCCCGGCTCGACCTCGCGGTGGAGGGGGCGATCTGGGGCGGCTTCGGGACCACCGGCCAGCGCTGCACGGCGGCCAGCCGCGTGGCCGTCCACAAGAAGGTCTACGGAGCGTTCGTCGAGCAGTTCGTGGCGCGTGCGAAGGCGCTCAGGGTGGGAAACGGTCTCGACCCGAAGGTGCAGATGGGCCCCTGCGTGAACCAGGGGCAGCTCGAGACCGTGGAAAGGTACGTCAAGATCGGCCGGGACGATGGCGCGAAGCTCCTCGGCGGCGGGCGGCGCCTCACGGGCCCCGAGCACGGCCGGGGCTACTTCCACGAACCCACGATCTTCGGGGACTGCTCCCCCGCCATGCGGGTGGCGCGGGAGGAGATCTTCGGCCCCGTGGTCTCCGTCATCCCGGTGGGCTCGCTCGAGGAGGCGATCGAGGTCGGCAACTCGGTCGAGTACGGCCTCTCCGCCTCGATCTACACCCAGGACATCAACAAGGCTTTCACGGCCATGCGCGAGATGTACACCGGTATCTTCTACGTCAACGCCCCGACCATCGGAGCGGAGACCCACCTGCCCTTCGGCGGCACCAAGAACACCGGCAACGGCCACCGCGAGGCCTGCGTCCAGGCCCTCGAGGTGTTCAGCGAGTGGAAGAGCATCTACATCGACTACAGCGGGACTTTGCAGAGGGCCCAGATCGACGCGTGAGCTGCCCCGGGCATTTGGCCCCTTCCCGTTGCCTGAGTATAATTTGCCGTTGACGACACGATGACAGCGCCGACCCTAGACGAGCGTCGGAGAGAGGTGCTGCGCTCCCTCATCCAGCTCCACGTCGAGACCGGGGAGCCGGTGGGGTCGGAGAGCCTTTCCCGGGTCCTGAACCGGGCGCTCTCTCCCGCCACCCTCCGGAACATCATGGCCGACCTCGAGGCCCTCGGGTACCTCGACCACCCGCACACGAGCGCGGGTCGCATCCCTACCGACGAGGGCTACCGGGTCTACGTGGACAGCCTGATGGGACGCCAGCCGCTCGCGCCCGGCGACGCCGCCGCGATCGCCCACGAGCTGCGGCCGGCGGAGGCTTCCGTCGACCACGTGATGGAGAACGCCTCCCATCTGCTGTCCCGCCTCTCCCGGCACGTGGGCTTCGTGCTCGCTCCCGACATCGCGCGCACCAGCTTCCGCCACCTCGACCTCGTCTCCCTGGCCCATCCCCGGGTTCTCGTGGTCATGGTCTCGAACTCCGGGATCGTCACCAACAAGGTCATCGAGGTCGAGGAGCACCTCTCCCCCGAGGAGCTGCAGGCTTGCGCGAACTACCTCAACACGAACTACACGGGCATGAGTCTCTCGGAGATCCGTGCCCGCCTCCTCGAGCTGATGAAGGAAGAGAAGGCGCTCTACGACTCGCTGCTCAAGAAGGTGGTGGCGCTCGGAGAGCGCGCCTTCGCCCCCGAGCCGGACGCGTCGAGCGTCTACCTGGACGGCACCTCGAACATGCTCGCCCAGCCCGAGTTCGAGGACCTGGAGCGCATGCGCGCCCTCTTCCGCACGTTCGAGGAGAAGGGACGGCTGGTGAAGATCCTGAACGCCTGCCTGTCCGGGGACGGGGTGCGCATCCTGATCGGGCACGAGAACCCCGACCCCGGCCTGCGCGACCTGGCCCTGGTGACGGCCACCCTTCCGGTGGAGGGCGAGGCGGGCTGGGGCCTCGGGGTCATGGGCTCGACCCGCATGGAGTACGCCCACGTGGTCTCCCTCGTGGACCATGTAGCGCGCGCGATCGCCGAAGTCCTTCGGGAGATCAAGTCTTGAGCGGCAAGCGGGGGAACGACCGCGACAAGGCGCCGTCCGTCCGCGAGGAGGCCAAAGACGCTCCCGCGGTGGCTCCGTCCGAAGAGGGAAGCTCCGATCCCGGTGAAGGCGCCCTCACCGCGGTCGAGGACGAGGTCCCGGCCGGCGCGGGCCCCTCGGACGAGCTCTCGGCTCTGCGCCGCGAGCGGGACGCGCTCCAGGAGCAGCTCCTGCGCCGGCGGGCCGAATTCGAGAACTACCGCAAGCGCGTGGAGCGTGACCGCAGCCAGGCCGGCTTCGAGGCCGCGGCCACCCTCTTCCGCGAGCTCATACCCACGGTCGACAACCTGGAGCGGGCGCTGGCTTCGGGGGCGGGCGAGGAGACGCTGCGTCAGGGGGTGGAGCTGACCTATCGGGAGTTGCTGACGTTCCTGGAGAGCCAGGGGGTACAGGTTCACGACCCGGTGGGCCGGCCCTTCGACCCGCAGATCCATCAGGCCTTGATGCACGAGGCCCTCCCCGGCTCCCCCGAGGGGACGGTGGTCGAGGTCTTCCGCAAGGGCTACTCGTACAAGGACCGCCTCCTCCGCCCGGCCCTGGTCAAGGTGGCAAAGGCCGTGGAGCCGAGCGACGGGACGGATGGCGATGGTGGTATACACTAACGGTCATCCCGAGCCGACGTCCCTGGTCAGAGAGGAGCGAGGTTCCGCGTGGGCAAGCTGATCGGCATCGACCTTGGTACCACGAACTCCTGCGTGGCGGTCATGGAGGGCGGGGCGCCCCAGGTGATCCCGAACCAGGAAGGGGCGCGCACCACCCCCTCGATCGTCGGCTTCACCGCGAAGGGCGAGCGCCTAGTCGGGCAGATCGCCAAGCGCCAGGCCCTCACCAACCCGAAGAACACGGTCTACGCGGTCAAGCGCCTGATCGGGCGGAAGTTCGACTCTCCGGAGTCGGAGCAGGCGAGGCGGTTCCTCCCCTACGAGCTGGTGGAGGCGGCCAACGGTGACGTGCACATCCAGATCGAGGACAAGGTCTACTCGACCCCCGAGATCTCCTCCTTCGTCCTCCAGAAGCTGAAGGCGGCGGCGGAAGACTACCTCGGCGAGCCCGTCGAGGAAGCGATCATCACCGTCCCCGCCTACTTCAACGATCCCCAGCGGCAGGCCACGAAGGACGCCGGTCTCATCGCCGGCCTCAAGGTCTCCCGAATCATCAACGAGCCGACCGCGGCCGCCCTGTCCTACGGACTCAAGAGTGCCAAGGGCGGCCAGTTCGTGGCGGTCTACGATCTGGGGGGCGGCACCTTCGACATCACGATCCTCGAGATGGCGGACGGCCTCTTCCAGGTGCGGGCCACCGGGGGCGACACCTTCCTGGGCGGCGAGGATTTCGACCAGCGGATCATCGACTGGCTGATCTCCGAGTTCCTGCGGGAGACCGGGATCGACCTGAAGCAGGACCGCATGGCCCTCCAGCGCCTCAAGGAGGCGGCGGAGAAAGCCAAGTGCGAGCTCTCGACCGCCCAGCAGACCGAGATCGTCCTGCCCTTCATCTCGGCCGACGCCTCGGGACCGAAGCACCTCAACACGGTTCTCACCCGCCAGAAGTACGAGTCGCTGACCGACGACCTGCTGGAGAAGACCATCGAGCCCTGCACGCGCTGCCTCTCCGACGCCGCGTTGCGCGCCGACCAGATCGACGAGGTGCTGCTGGTGGGCGGGCAGACCCGGGCCCCCAAGGTCACCGAGGTGGTGCGCCGCGTCTTCGGCAAGGAGGCCAACCGGGCGGTCAACCCCGACGAGGGGGTGGCGATGGGCGCGGCCATCCAGACCGGCATCATCGCCGGCGAGGTGAAGGACCTCGTCCTGCTCGACGTCACCCCTCACACCCTGGGGATCGAGACCAAGGACGGCACTTTCACCCCCCTCATCGAGCGCAACAGCACGATCCCCACCCGCAAGAGCCGGGTGTTCACCACGGTTGCCGACAACCAGACCCGGGTCGAGGTGCACGTCCTCCAGGGCGAGAGCGACATGGCTGCCTACAACAAGAGCCTGGCCAAGTTCGAGCTCACGAACATCCCACCCGCCCCCAAGGGAGTGCCGCAGGTCGAAGTCACCTTCGAGATCGACGTGAACGGCATCGTGTCCGTGGGCGCCCAGGACCAGGCCACCGGCCGTAGCCAGTCCATGGTCATCCATCCCTCCGGCGGCCTCAGCCAGTCCGAGGTGAACCGGCTGGCGGGCGCGACCCGGGCCCAGGAGCAGGCCGACCGGGCCAAGAAGGACCAAGAGACGGTCGTGCACCAGCTCGAGGGCCTGGTCAAGAACACCATGCGTTCCGTCCAAGCCCTGGAGGGCAAGCTCACCCCCGACGAGCAGGAGCGCGTCCTGGCCGCGATGGAGCGGGCCAAGAAGGCCCAGAGCGACGGCGATCTCGAGGAGCTCAAGGCGCGCCTCGTCGAGATGGAGAAGGCGGCCACCATCATCGGCCAGGCCATGCTCCGGCCGTGACCGAGCGCCCTGCCATCCATCCCTAGTCCGTTCCCGATGGCTGCCAAACGCGACTACTACGAAGTGCTCGGGGTTCCGCGCAACGCCTCCGAGCAGGAGATCAAGTCCGCCTATCGCAAGCTGGCCCTTAAGTACCATCCCGACCGCAACCCGGGCGACAAGGAAGCGGAAGACCGCTTCAAGGAGGGCGCGGAAGCCTACGGCGCGCTCGGCGACCCCGAGAAGCGCAAGCGCTACGACGCCTACGGTCACGCCGGGGTGGGCGCGGGGGCCGGGTTCGACCCCACGATCTTCGCGGACTTCGGCGACATCCTGGGCGACTTCTTCGGCTTCGGCGACCTCTTCGGCCGGCGCCGGGGCGGGCCGCGCCGGGGATCCGACCTCCGCTACAACCTCGAGATCTCCTTCGAGGAGGCCGCCTTCGGTACCGAAACCCACATCCAGATCCCCCGCGCCGAGACCTGCAAGGAGTGCGGGGGAAACGGTGCGGCAGCGGGGACCCAGCCCGCCGCCTGTCCCACCTGCGGCGGGTCGGGGCAGGTGACTTTCCAGCAGGGCTTCTTCAGCGTGGCCCGCACCTGCGGCCGCTGCCGCGGCACGGGCCGGGTGGTGGCCAGCGAATGCAAGACCTGCCACGGCGAGGGGCAGGTTGCGATCGAACGCAAGCTGCAGATCAAGATCCCGCCCGGGGTCGACACGGGAAGCCAGCTCCGCATCACCGGCGAGGGCGAGGCGGGCGGCCTGGGGGGGCCGCCCGGCGACCTCTACGTGGTCATCCGCGTCGAGGAGCATGCCTTCTTCAAGCGCGACGGCACCAACCTCTTCTGCGAGGTGCCGATCAGCGTGGCCCAGGCCGCGCTGGGCGGCCACCAGGACGTGCCCACCCTGGACGGGGGCAAGACGCGGATCTCCGTCCCGGAGGGCGCCCAGCCGGGGACCATCCTCCGCGTCCGTGGCCAGGGCTTCCCCCAGCTCGGCAGCAAGCACCGGGGCGATCTCCATGTGCTCCTGCGGGTCGTCATCCCCACCCGGCTCAACTCCGAGCAGAAGCGGCTGTTCGAGCAGCTCGAGAAGACGCTGCCCGTCCCCGACATCAAGGACAAGGACAAGACGCTCTTCGACCGCATGAAGGACATCCTGGGCTGAGGGGGCGGTCATGATCGCTTTCCGGGTGACCGTCCCCGCCGCGGACGAGGACCTCGCCACCGCCCTCCTCTACGGAGCGGGCACCACGGGGATCGAGGTGCAGGTGGGGCCGACGGGCTCGGTCGCGCTCCTCGCCTACTTCCCCGCCGCCGGCTCCGCGGCCGACCTCAGGGAGGCGCTCCGGCCCCTGCCCGCCGCCCGCGTCGAGCCCGCCCCGGTGCCCGAGGTGGACTGGGTCGCGCGGTTCCGCGAGACCTTCCGCGGATTTGCGGCCGGCCGCTTCCGGATCGCGCCCCCCTGGGACCTCCCGGCCGACCGCGCGGAGGTGATCGTCGTGGATCCCGGTCGTGCCTTCGGCACCGGCACCCACGAGACCACCCGACTCTGCCTGGGCGCGCTCGAGGCCCTGTCCGGTGAGCGAGCGCTCGGCCGGGTGCTGGACGTGGGGACCGGCACCGGCATCCTCGCCGTGGCGGCCCGCCGCCTCGGCGCATCGGCCGTGGTCGCCGCCGACCTCGACCCCGAAGCCACGGAGTCCGCCCGCCGGCACGCACGGCTCAACCGCGTCGATCTCGCGGTCGTGCGGGCCGACGGGGGGGCCGCCTTCCGCCCCCGCGCCTTCGACGTCGTGCTGGCCAACCTCTCCGCCCCCCTGCTCCGCACGCGGGTGAGCGAGCTCGTGGCGCTGGTCCGCTCCGGGGGAGCGCTCGTCCTCTCCGGGATGCTGGCCGGGGACGTGGCCGAGATCGTGGCCGTCTGCGCGGAAGCCGGATCGCTCACGCCGCGCGTGGACGGCGAGTGGGCCTGCCTCGTGGGGCGGCGGCCGTGAAGGCCGAGGCATGACCGTCCCGCGGTTCCACGTCCCCGAGGCGGCGCCCGGGGCCCGGATGAGCCTGCCCGAGCACTCGGCCCACCACGCGCGCGAGGTGCTCCGGCTCCGCTCGGGGGCGGCGGTGCGGGTCTTCGACGGCGACGGACGCGAATACGAAGCCACCCTCGACCGGGTTTCCCGCCAGGGCGTCGAGCTGCGGCTGGGCTCCGCCGTCGTCCCCCGCTCCGAGTCGCCGCTTCGCCTCGTCCTGGCCCTGTCGCCCTTGAAGGGAGACCGCATGGAGCTGGTCATCCAGAAGGCGACCGAGCTGGGAGTGAGCGAGGTGTGGCCGGTCGTCACCGCCCGCACGGACGCCGCGGCCCGGCCCGCCCTCCACGGCTCGCGCTCGGAGCGCTGGGAGAAGGTGGCGAGCGGCGCCGCCGAGCAGTGCGGGCGCGCCGTGGTCCCACGGGTGGCGCCCACCCTCACCTTCGACGCACTTCTGGCCGAGCCGTTCGAGGGTGAACGACTCGTGTTTCTCGAAACCCCCGCTCAGCGACGGTTGGCGGCGATCCCGAAGCCGTCCCGGGCCGTGCTGGTGCTCGTGGGTCCCGCCGGCGGGTGGGAGCCGGGCGAGGTGGGCCGCCTCGAGGCCGCCGGCTTCCACGCCGTCGGCCTCGGACCGCGCGTGCTCCGGTCGGAGACGGCGGCGGTGGCCGCAGTGGTGATGGCGCAGGCGCTGTGGGGTGATCTGGGATAGGCTATACTCGCCGCGCTTCATGTTCCTGCTGGGACAGACGGTCGGGAAATACCAGATCCTCTCCAACCTGGGCTCCGGCGGATTCGGAACCGTCTTCCTCGCGATGTGGATCGACAAGAAGGTCGCGATCAAGGTCCCCCACCGCCAGAGCGGCGATTTCGACGACCTTCTCCAGGAGCCGCGCCTCCTCGCCGCCCTCGACCACCCGAATATCGTCGGGATCGTCACCGCCGAGCGGTTGGAGGGGACGTTCTTCATCGTCATGGAATACGTGAAGGGGGAGAGCCTGGAGGCCGTCCTCGACCGCGAGAAGTCCCTCGACGTGCCCCGCGCGCTGAACTACGCGGTCCAGGTCCTGCGCGGCGTCGAGCACGCCCACGAGGCGCAGATCCTGCACCGGGACCTCCGCCCGGCGAACGTCCTCATCTCGGAGAGCGGCGCGGTGAAGGTGGCCGACTTCGGCACCTCGCGCTTCCTCGAGAAGTCGCACGCCACCACCGTGATCGGGAGCCCGCCCTACATGGCCCCCGAGCAGTTCCAGGGGCGGGCGGTGCTGGCCTCCGACATCTACTCGGTGGGGGTGATCCTCTACCAGATGCTCACCGGGACCCTCCCCTACTTCAGCCCCAACCCGGCCCAGATCGAGCGGATGGTGGCCCAGGGCCGCTGCACTCCTCCCAAGATCAAGAACTCGCAGATCCCCCGCGAGATCTCGGACATCGTGATGAAGGCGCTGGCCCCCGAGGTCCCCGCGCGCTACCAGCACGCCTCGGAGTTGCTCGAAGACCTCGCCACGGCCGCGGACATCGACCACAACGCCACCGAGCTCGAGGACATCCGCAAGCGGCTCAAGGCCAGGGATGTGCCGAAAAAAGGATTCTGCTGGAACTGCCGCAAGCCGCTCCACGCCCGCTCGGATGCTTGTCCGTTCTGCGGCGAGGTGCAATAAGCCGCGCGCGCTACGGGCGCGCCAGCAACGGGCGCGCGAGGAGCCGGATTCACTCCGGCGACGAGCGGGGGGTCCAAGGGGGCGCGGCGCAGCGCCCCCTTGCTCGATAAAGCCTCGCCTCTCAGGCACTTCCCCATCACATTCCGTTGACACCCGCCCGCGAGCGGGCTAGAATCGATCGAATCGGGTGGCAAGGAAGCTTTTTTCCGCGGAGGACCACCCGCGGACGTGGAAATTTTCTAGCCGCTGCCAGGAGGAAGCCGGGCGCATGTCCTTCCCGAAGTCGGAAAAGATCTGGATGAACGGGAAGCTCGTCCCCTGGGACGATGCCAGGATCCACATCGGATCCCACGTCATCCACTACGGGTCTGCGGTGTTCGAGGGGATCCGCTGCTACGCCACCCCCGAGGGGCCGGCCGTCTTCCGGCTCGACTCCCACACCGAGCGCCTCTACAACTCGGCGAAGATCTACCGCATGGACGTCCCCTACGCACCCGAGGCGCTGAACCAGGCGATCCTCGACACCATCGGGGTGAACCGGATGGAGGCCTGCTACATCCGGCCGGTGGTCTATCGCGGCTTCGGCCAGCTCGGGGTGAACCCCTTCCCCTGCCCGGTCGACGTCGCGATCATGGTCTGGGACTGGGGCAGGTACCTCGGCGCCGAGGCCCTTGACGAGGGGGTCGACGTGCGGGTCAGCTCCTGGACGCGCATCGCCCCCAACACCCTCCCCGCGATGGCCAAGTCCTCCGCCAACTACATGAACGCCCAGCTCATCAAGATGGAGGCGGTCAAGGAGGGCTACGCGGAGGGGATCGCGCTGAGCCCCGAGGGGTACCTCTCGGAAGGGAGCAGCGAGAACCTGTTCCTGGTCCACAAGGGAACGATCATCACCCCCCCGCTGGCCTGCTCGGTCCTTCCCGGCATCACCCGGGACAGCGTGATCGCCCTCGCCAGGCGGCAGGGCATCCCGGTGGTCGAGCAGTCCCTACCTCGCGAGGCCCTTTACGTGGCGGACGAGCTGTTCTTCACCGGGACGGCAGCCGAGGTTACGCCGATCCGCTCGGTGGACAAGATCACGATCGGCCGAGGCGCCCGGGGGCCGATCACCCAGGCCCTGCAGCGGGCCTTCTTCGACGTGATCGAGTGCCGGGTACCGGACGAGTTCGGGTGGCTCACGTTCCTTAGGGAGGCCCGCGCGGCGGCGACCCCGGCCGCCAAGAGCGCGGTCTAGTCCGCGGCCGAGGCGTCTCCGGGGCGGAGAGGCGAAATGCACATCAACGATCTCTTGAAGATGGCGTCGGAACGGAAGGCTTCCGACCTCCACCTGAAGGTGGGGTCGCACCCCGTGCTGCGCATCAACGGGGAGCTGATCCCGCTCGTGGA
>WNGG01006762.1_pt1 | contig 14737 bp, 10 predicted proteins | sample 5400661 | NCBI WGS metagenome assembly WNGG01 (sample SAMN13153372, study PRJNA577476) | soil metagenome | isolation source: 100 cm soil or saprolite under Garry oak tree replicate 1 | place: USA:California | collected 2016-06-15
AGCAAGACTAAGGCCTGATATAGGAAGAACTCAGGAATCGCCGGTCCTTTCTTGAAAGTTCTCATCGCATCCCCCTTTGCCACGCCTGCCGCAAGACGTCCCGAAATCACTGTCGGCGAGTGAGGCCACGGCACCTGTTGCGCTCGTAACAGCGTAGATCGCTGCTCTGAGCAGTGGACGCCGATTAGTCGAGTGGTTGGTTTAGAGGCGGGCCTCCCCTACTGCCCTCTTGGATGGCCCATTACTATACACCTGGAGTGCTTTCGGCGGAGCAACTCCCGCATCTTTCGCGATCCCGACATAGGAAGAGCACTCGCGGGCATTTGATTGCTCACCTATGTTGACATAGTCCGGTCGGCCGGAGGGTAGTGCCTTGATTTTTGCGTGGTGATTCTGGGCCCAGGGGGGTATCCACTTTCTGTTTCCCACCAACGAAAAGTCTCTTGGAATCTGAACTGCTCTTCTCGTCCACGATTTTCAAGTCGGCAACCCTTCCACAACCGCGCACCCAGCTCAGGGATTCGGCTCGATGCCAATGCGATCCCCTGCCACGGGTCGGTCTGCCGCGCTCGCCGTAGCCCACTCAGAGTGTAGCGGAGAGCGTTCTCCTGGCTCACTCATATCCGCTCATCCTCAGGACACCGAGTGGCGGACCTCGAGTTTGGGCAGAACCGGTTGGCCCAGCCGCATCCGCTGCAGGCGTTCGAGCTGGCTCAGCGTCCGGTCGAAAGAGCGCTCGAGACTCGCTTCGTAGCGGAGCAAGCGATCTGGTTGAGATGAGTCGGGGACATATTGACGAATCGCCTCTAATCGCCCCCTCTCAGATTCGATCGACTTATCGCGCTCGAGTCGCCTGATCTCTTCATCGACCTCTTCGAGGAAACTCCTCTTGCACTGCTCGGGCGAGGCGGACCCAGTTTTCTGTCGCTCTTCTTCCGAACAGCTGGCTTTTGAAAGCCAAATTCGGTACCGCCCATAAAGGGTTAGTCGTCCCCTTTCATTTGTGCGGTCCTGACAGAGTTTAGTCAATATGGCTGAATCCCGATTCGTATCAAAGCCACCCGTGTCGATTCCCGTTTTCAAGTCTCTCAGCAATGCTAGACATTTTTCCCGAATTTCAGGGTCCGCAATTCCTTGCATCAAATTACCGTGAACCTGACCGTCCACAGTCTCTACTATGGTGACCACCCTGGTCGATTGATGTTCTTTGCTCCTACACGGAAATGCGATGCCTATTCGAATCTCTGCAACCTCTGCGGTGAGAAGCCGCCGATATCGCCAGATCAACGTCGCTAATTTCTCGACCAGGATTTCTTCGAGAGTTCCTTTCGGGCGAAAGTATCTTCTGAGCCCTTCCAAGAGCGAATCGAATTCAGACTGTGATTCGCTCTCGAGCAGGACCACGCTCGAAAAGATCCCGTGTTTCGTTGCATTGTATTTGCTCCGTAGCTTGCCGACCGGGGTACGCGGACCTCTGCTCTTCATCATCGCCTCCAAAAAGAAGAAGGATAGACCGGGTGCCGCACCTATCCTCCACTTGCCAGGCACGGCAGCTAATGCGGCACGGTCCCATTAGAGTTGAGCAACAAGCACGCGGCCGTGGCCGGCGATCAGCTGCCCCCGCGCATCGACCAAGAGTGGAACATCGAAGCCAAGATCTCGATGCTGCGTGCGATTTACCCGGATCTGTTTCTTGTTGTGACGCCGAGGATTTTGCGGATCAAGCCAAAGTGAGACTAAGCGGCGATACTCAGTAGAAAGAATTCGCTGAGCCATATTTCAGCCGTCCTTTCGGAGGCACACGGCTCATTGTTCTCATGTTTTTTCCAATTACACGAGCGAGATTTGGGCCCAAAAAAATGCGGGTAGTTAACAGGCCCAGCCATTCCTAAGGGATCTTGCGATTGTGGCGGGGATAATTCGGTCTTTCAGCAAAGCGAATTGTGAATGCCGCGAAGCTTGGTCCCTGATCATAGTTCGGGGGCACTGGCAATATCAGGCCTCTCTTCCCCTGCAGCGTAGCCAGTTGTTCCCGGATCCAGCGAAATTTCTTTATCTTCTCCTCGGTCAGAACCGATCGTTCGAAGCGAAGTATGGTTCCCACGTTCCTTGGTCGCCACGTCGCCAGAATACGCTTCACCTCAGTCTCCGAAATTCGCATTTCTGGATGACGCTTCTTGACGAAATAGGTGGCTTGCGCGACGGCAACGCTGTGCTTTTCGCCCTTCGCGCGTGCCTCATCGTAGGCACACATAGCCAGCGCCGCGCGCGCGAACTGCCACGGCTGGATCGTGTCCTCTTTCTTCCGGGGCCTCCCCCTCTTCCGTTTCTTCATCTCCATAGCCCCCTGTGGTAAATGTCCATCGCCACGGGCCCGCACCTAGCGTTTATTTGGCGATTTCGCCGTCGCGACCTCGCCGCCGTGCACATAGAGCTGACCGATCCCCATTGAAGTCTCGCTTGCTGGAGCCGCAGACTGATCCAGAGCTTACGCACTAACGAGGTCAGGCGATTTTGACCTAAAGGTGTAACGCTCTGTAATCATCAGCTACCGAACCTGCCAGTCTGCACGGTGGTCTGGGGCATGGACTTGCCACCCAACCCGAATGGTTCGAGTAACGGGCAATACAAGTTGCGAGACCGACTGGGCGCGATCATCCAGGGGGGCTGTTGAGTGCCCCGATGTCAGCGCGAATGAGTTGCGGATAGCGCTCTAGCAAGGATCGTCTGGCGTCGCGCCATTCCTGCGTCTCTGCTAGCTCTTTCCGGGCGGTTGCGATCTGGGCTTGTACGGCTTCGAGCGCCGGGCCGCCCGGAATCTTTCGGATGCTAATGAAATAGTCCGGGTCGAGCGCGCGCATCCATATTTCGCGCGGCTTGCTGAGTTCTCTTCCCAACATTTCGGCTGCGAGACTCTTCATTGCCGTCACCAGCCGTTCGGGAGAGTACTCGCCGCCAATGGCGCGGACAGCCGCGCCTACCAGTCGATGGGCCGTGCGGAAGCTGATGCCTTCTTCCCGGACGAGAGTATCCGCCAACTCCGTGACGCAAAGAAAACTCCCGCAAGCTCGGAGGCGCATCCGCTTGTGATCCACTTCGGCGCGGCTCATAGTGCCGGCAAAGAGGCGGAGCGCGCGCACGGCATCGGCGCACATGGAAAATGCCAGTGGTTGTAGATCATCCTCACTGTCCACGATGTCCTCGAAGGGAGTATTGTGCGCGCAACTGAGCACGGCTTGGGCCTGGCCGAATGCCTTACTCGCCAGAATGCGCACGTGCTCCAATGCGACAGGATTTCGTTTCTGCGGCATGATGCTGCTGATCTGGACGTAAGCGTCGCTCAAGCGCAGAAAACCAAACTCTTCCGTGCACCACAACAGCAAGTCCTGCACGAGTTTTCCCAAATTGAGTGTCAGCACGGCGACAGCCGAGGCCGCTTCCGACAGATAATCGATGGCCGCGATTGCGCCGTAGGAATTTACCTGCAGCCCCTCAAAGCCCAGTAAACGGGCGGTATAACTGCGATCGATGGGAAAGCCAGTCGTCGTAATGGCGCAGGCGCCGAGGGGGTTCCGATTAATCGTGGCAAAAGCGGCGCGCAACCGCTGGATGTCGCGACCCAGGAATTCGACGGCGGCGAGCAAATAGTGAGCCAGCGTGGTCGGCTGGGCCGGCTGTGTGTGCGTGTAGGCGGGCATGATGGTTCCCACGTGTGACGCGGCGAGATCGAGCAGCACCTGACGCGCGTCCGCGGTTTCTCCCGCAATTCTGAAGATTTCGCGACGCAGGCACATGCGGTACATCGTGAGATCGATGTCGTTGCGGCTGCGTGCGGTGTGGATCTTGCCCGCCACCTCTTCCCCGCAAGCTTGCACCAGCAGTTCTTGGACGTGAAAGAACAGGTCCTCGCAGCGGCCGTCGTAGCGCGCCCCCAGAATCTTAGGACGATCGAGCAGGGCGATTGCTTCAAGGCACATGCGGGCATCCGCCGTCGGGATAATGCTTTGGCGGGCGAGCATCAAGGTGTGAGCCAAGTGGATTTCGAGCAGCGCGTCCAGGAAATACTTCTTGGCATCTTCGAAATTCACTGCCAGAACGGTTTCAGAATAGACGGGAGCAGGAAAGGGTTCGGAGGATTTGGACGACGATTCGGAAGGATGGTCTGGCTCCTTCAACGCGCGCACGCCTCCATCGAGCAGAGCTGAAAACTGCTGGCCGTGGAGCGCGCGGCAGTCGCCCTAGAAAAAATCATCCGGAATACCCCTGCTTCCAGTACACGAGCGCATCAGTTTAACAGCGGTGCGGCGAAACATCGAGCGACCCTACCATCTCACTCCCAACCCAAAACCGAGGAGTCGGCCCTGAAGAACAGTGGCCGAGGGCGCGAAGCTCGTTGGCAAACTTCCAGACGTGAGCTGCCCGCAGTGCGTGGGGTCCAGAGTGAAGCCGTTAGCCGCGCTCGGGCATCCAGTCGTAACGACAGAGACGCCGGCGGTGTTAAGGGAGGTGACGTTGGGGTGGTTAAAAATGTTGGTGGCTTCGGTCAAGAACTGTGCTCGAAAGCGTTCCTTCAGCGTGAAGAGCGTGCGCGTGTAGCGCAGGTCAAACTGAACAACCTTCGGCCCGCGGACGATATTCCGGCCGATATTGAGCGGCCGCGTGATGCTGGTCACAAGTGAGTCGCCGTTGAGGTTGGCGTTGGCAGTGACGTTTTGCTGGTCACCCGAAGCGATGTTCGTCAGCATGGCAAACTGGTTGTCGTTCAGCAGACGGTTCGCAAATGAGTTCTCCACCTTCGGGCGAGGTGACCACACCGTGCTGGCTGTGAAGGATTGGGGCCGATTGATGTAGCTGTTGCCGCGGTCGCGGAGGCGATTCGTCGTATCTTCGACGTAGACCAGGTTTTGCTCAAAGCCGTTGACGTCGGGAGCGTCGCTGATGGTATGCGAATAGATGTAGGCGGCGCTCGCCACTAAGCCGCGCGAGAAGCGGTGTTCGTAATTGATCTCCAGCGCGTTGTACTTCGAGCTGGCGCCCACATCCTGCAGAGTTACATTGTTGAATGCCGGGTTGGCGCGCGTGCCGGCGTTCACCCGCGAATCAAACACCGGCCGGCCGTCGAGCAGGAAGCCCAGCGGATTAATGAGGTTGATGTTGTGCAGCCACTGTAATTGGCGCCCAGCCGTGTTCACGTAGGCGAACGTGACAGCATCGTTTTTGGAGAGCTCGCGCGAGACCTGGAGCGTCGTGGTCATGGCGTAGGCGTTCTTGAAGTTCGGCGTGACCGTGAATACAGATGGAATCGCCGGAGCCGTGGCTGTCGTCAACGGCTGCGGAAAAGAAGGAGCTCCCGCTGAGGAAGGAGAAAGCGAGGCGTTGAAGGAGCGGCCGGAACCGTCGTTAGAAAGAGCGTTGAACCACAGATTGGTGGGCGGAGCGTCGTAGAAAATTCCCCAGGAGGCGCGGACGACGGTCTTGCTGTCAAGCCTCCAGGCCAGGCCCAGGCGAGGCGATACGTCGCCAGCGGGATTGTGGAAGTCCCGCGAGAAGGGAAAGGGAGCGGCCGCGTTGGCATTCGGCGATAGGAAACGGTCATAGCGAATGCCGTAGGTTACGAGCAACGAAGGGCGGAACTGCCAGCTATCCTGGGCGAAGAAATTAAAGAAGTTGGAAATGTAGGCCACGCGCGTGTTGCCTATGAGAGCGTTCACGGTGGTGTAAGACTTCGGGTTCGCGCCGCTCACCGCCGCCTGATAAGCTGCAATGGTTGGGAAAACATATTGCGTGAAGCTGTCTCCCTGTTGTACGTCGATGATACGCGAATATCCGAACCCAGCCTTGAAAGTGTGCGGGCCGCGGATGTAGGTCAGGTTGTCGTTCCAACTGGGGATCTTTTCGGCAAGCACGTCGCCTACAGAGACGCTTCCGTTAAAATTGGTCGCGACGCCTGGGATACTGACGGCTGGACCGGACCCCGTCAGCGGCCCTGCGATGTGCTTCTCATTCCGGTAGGGATAGGAAAACCGGAACTCGTTGAGGAGTTGCGGTGATATCGTGGTGACCCACTGCAGTCCTCCAACATGGGCGCGATCCCTGAAGTCAGCTTCGGCAGCAATCAAGTTCAGTCCGCCCACAGCGGTGTTGAAGGGATACTCGTTCCGGAAGTAATTGACGCGAACAAAGGCATGGTTCTTTGCATTGATATCCCAATCGCCGCGGACATCCAGGAACTGCGCATGCTGGACCGAAGGTGCAGTACCGAATTGCGAGGCGGGAATGCCGATGGCTTCGAGGGCCGCTTGGTTCGCCGCACTGACAGTAATCGGAACGGGAAGGGCGCGGTACAAGTGCTCGTATGCTCCGTAGATGAAAAGTTTGTCTTTCTTGATGGGACCTCCGGCATTCATGCCGTAGGAATTCATGAGCAGGTTGGGCTTTGGCAGGGTTGGGGAGAGAAGAATTGGCCTCGCGGTCGTATCTACTGGTCCGCGGATCCACTGGAACATGCCGTGGAGATTGTTGGTGCCCGAGCCGGTGATGACGTTATAGATGTTGCCGGTAGTGCCACCAAACTCCGGAGCGAAGCTGTTGCTCACCGTCTGGACCTCGCTCACGTAAACGGAGGAAATCGGGAACAGGCGAAGGCCGTAACGATCGGCTTCGGTGTCCACCATTCCATCCATCTGATAGTTGATGCGGTCCACGAACCCGTTGGTATTGAGAGTGCGCGGGATGCCCAACTCCGGGTTGGGGTGGCCGCTGACGCCGGGCTGGAACATGATCCAGTTGTAGGGGTTTCGCGAAGTGAGCGGCAGATTCTGCACTTCCATTTCGGTGATTGTCCGGCTGATATTCGTTCGCGCCGGGTCGACCACTGGCGCACCACCGCCCACTTCGATCGACGTAGTTACGGCGCCTAACTTGAGACCGCCGTCGACAACTGCCTCCCGGCCTGCTTGCAGGACGATCTCGGTAAACTTGAGTGCGGTGAAGCCGTCCTTCGTCACCGTGACGGTGTAGGTTCCGATCGGCAGCAGAGGGATTACATAATAGCCGTCGTCACCGGATGCGACGCTGCGGGTGTATCCCGTCGCGGTATTGACGGCGGTGACGCTGGCGCCAGCCACGGGCTGGTCACTCGGGTCGCTAATGCGGCCTCGAATCGTGGCGTTAATCGACTGCGATTGCGCCCGCGCGGGAGGCGTGCAGGCCAGGAAGAGGAGGATGACAGCCGTCACAAAACGCGAAGCGTAAAAGTAGACGAAAGGAGACCCACGTTTTTCATTGCTCACTTTGATCACCCCCGGAGATCATCCCCAGACTCGACTTCGTAAGTGTGTCTCAATCATGGAGACTAAACAAGGCCACTTAACAAAGTTTCGTCAAATCCCGTCTGCGAGAATCTCTCGCCCCGAGGCAGGAGGAGGCGGGAGCCTCCATCTCTATTGCGCTGGCGGAGATGGCAAGTTCATCCCACCGGTCGATGTGCCCTGAGCAGCCTCGTTCGGCAGATAACCACAGCCGACGTGGACGGCAACGGCTCATCCGACGTCGTTACCAGCCTGCCGTGTGAACGGACTCTTCTCGTGGCCCTCTCGCGCAAGCACTGGCCCGGGAGCATGCGCCCGAGAGTCCGGTCCTCGCTCTCTCCTCTCGATACAAGAGTAGTTAACCGGAACACTCGGCCGTAATCACCCTTTCTATATAACGCGCCTATCCGCTCATCCTCAGGAAAGCGAATGGCGCACCTCGAGTTTGGGCAGGACCGGTGCGTTCATCCCCGTGCTCGCCAAGCACACCAAGCACCTGAGCCTCGTGGACATCCTCTCGGTCGGTGTGGACCGCATGCAGCGGAACTTCGAGCCGATGCGCCGGCAGGTTGAAGCTTGGCGCACAACCCAGGTTTCTGGATGAGGCCGCGAAGGTCATCATCTATCGAGCTTCTAGGACAACCACGGCGAAGTAAGTAGCAAATTTTTCTGCTTTGCTTCCGAAAAGAGAAGACCCTGCAATCGCCGCAGTCAGCAAGCCTATCTACGAATCAACCGGATTTGGCAAAGCTAGAAAGCTTTTCTTGACGCGATTCTGCGCACGAACTACTCTCAAGGAGACCATCGCGGGCTCTCATGCGTCCTTCAAACCTACGCGCGCTGCTGCGGATCGTGCGATTTCTGCTCTTGATGCTGCTTTGCTTCCTTTTGTCGCCGCTTCCGGCTCAGTGTCAGGACAGCGGCGATGAAGGAACGACGTTCCGCGGCAATCACGCTGAAATAGCCGTAACCGTACGCGACAGTTCGGGAGAGCCTATTTCCGTGTCGGCGATGGTTAAACTCTACCGAACCGGGGGAATTCCGAGCGGCCAAGGAGCTACGTCAAAAGGGCGTGCGTTTTTTATACTGCAGAGTCTGGGAGACTATACGCTGGTTGTAGATGCGGCCGGATACAAGACCGCGCAAAGAGAAGTGTCGGTGCCCGTGGCCGTGAGAGCCGAAGTTGATGTTTACATGAGCCGACAGTCGGCGTCGGAAGATAGCTCAGAAGTTCCCCGCAAACCACTGCTCGCCCCGAAAGCAAAACAAGCCTTCGATAAAGGATTGCAAGCGCTAAGTGAAGACAAGCTGGACGATGCGGAAAAATATGTGGACGAGGCGATGAAGCTGGCGCCAGGACATCCCGACGTATTGTACGCGCAGGGAGTGCTGGATCTCCGACGGCGCAATTGGGTGCAGGCACAAGGCGTTTTGGAAAAGGCCACGCGAATGGATCCGAGTCATGCTCGCGCCTTTGCCGCGCTGGGAATGTCGCTTTCGAACCAGGGGAAGTACGACGCAGCCATCGCGCCACTCGAGACGTCTCTGCAGTTGGACGCTGGTAGCTGGGAGACACGATGGACGTTAGCCAGCGCTTATTACCATCACGAACAGTATGAGGCTGCCTTGAAAATGGCCCAGGAAGCACAAACCCAATCGAACGGAAAAGCCCCGGAAATCGATTTGTTGGTTGCGCAATCGCTCACCGCCGTGGGGCGTTATGAGGATTCAGCGCAGGTTCTGCGTGAATTTTTGAAGAATCACGGCGACCGCCCACAAGCCGCAACCGCTCGCCGCTGGTTGCGGCGTTTGAGCGCCGACGGGAAAATCCGGCCTGACTGATCCTCCCATAATTCCGTTTGGAAAAATCAAAAAAATTGCTTGACAATACAAGACCCTTGGATGGAAGCTCCCTCTAAATTAAGCCGTTACAAGATCGTTATTTGCAAGAGGTTGGTGCAAAAGCTTTCGAAAGGGGTGGAGGCCTTATGTACATTCTTTCCTCATTGCTACCTCACAGCGTGATCCTTTCCCTGAAACGGTTCAGCATGCGCCACGCAGTGCTTCTCTGCGTGCTTGGTCTGGGCATCTCGTTTTCTGCATTTGGACAGGAAGCAACCATCGTTGGCACGGTTACGGACCCAAGCGGTTCGGTGATCGCCAACGTGAAGATTACCGCGACCCATATGGAGACCAGTCTGACGCACACGTTTACGACGAACGAAGCCGGCCAGTATGTGGCGGTCGATCTGCCAGTCGGCCACTACAACATCAAGGCCGAAGCGTCAGGATTCAAGGTTGCCGAGCAAAAGGGTCTGGTGCTGCAAGTTGGCGACCGCGCTCGTGTCGATTTCCAGATGGCTTTGGGGGCGGCATCGGAGACGGTGACCGTCGAAGCCAATGCCGTTAGCGTACAGACGGATTCCGGAGAGGTCAGCAACGTCATCACCGATCTGCAATTGTCACAGATCGCCGTGAACGGGCGCAGCATCTACCAGCTTGCTGCTCTGACGCCGGGAGCGTCGAGCCAGATCAACAGTTACGTCAACACGCCAGTCGGTGGGGACGCCCAGGTGGAGTTCAATGGCCTGCGTCAGAATCACAACATCTATTTGCTGGATGGCGGTGAAGATGACGACCGCGGCGGCGCCGGCGGCATGAGCATCGCGCCGTCGACGGACGCGATCGCTGAGTTCCGTGCGCTCACTTCCAACTACAGTGCCGATTTCGGGCTCTCTTCGGCGGCGACGATGACGATGGTTCTGAAGTCCGGAACGAGTTCGCTGCACGCTTCAGCGTGGGAATTCAATCGCAACGACGCTTTCGACGCGCGCAATTTCTTCAATCCGGCCACAAATCTAAGCGGTACCACGAACCAGGTGGCAAAACTACGCCTGAACGTATTCGGTTTTAACGTCGGCGGCCCCGTCACGTTCGGTAAGTTATATAACCCGGATAAGAAGAAGACTTTCTTCTTCTACAATATGGAGTGGCGCAGGCTGATCCAAGGCAATCTCAACAACAGCCAAACAGTGCCCGACCCGACTACGTATGGTGGTCAGTTTGCTGCCGGCCTAACCAGCACGGCACTCCATACGCCGTGCTCGAATCAAGTCTCCGCAGCAACTGCCAATCAGTATACGGCTAACGGCCAGACTCTCAGCACGGCAGATCCAACGACAGGAGCCTGTTCTGGGGCGGGAGCCACGCTAACGCCTTTCACCAACAATAAGATTCCTGCGGCATTGCTGGACGGCAATGCACAGGCTCTACTGACTGCTGGCATCTTCCCGAAACCTACTTCGGGAAACCAGTTCGCCGGAACCAGCAACACTCCGACGAACCTGAAGGAAGAGATCGTTCGCGTTGATCACAACTTCACCAGCAAGTTCTCCGTGTTCGGCCACTTCGTCGCTGAGCAGGTTAGCCAAGGCTTTGCCATAAGCCAGTGGAGCGGTGCCAACGTGCCCACCGTCGGCGATACCTTCGGAAATCCCTCGTACAGCGGAGTTATTCATACGACGTATGCCATTAGCCCAACTCTCCTCAACGAGGCCGCCTTCAACTACAACGGCAACCGCATCAATATTATTCCGTTTGCGGGCGCGGGCCTAACCAGCTTGGCGCTCCCCACCAGCTACGTCAGCACGAATTCCAGACTGTTCACCGGGCCAAACAACCTCAACCGCATCCCGAATATCGACCTGAACGGTTCGACCGGCACGCACTTCGAAATCGCCAGTTGGCCCTGGAAGAACAAGGCCGACGACTACCAGATTCGTGACGACATTTCGCTCACCAAGGGAGCGCACCAACTCAGGTTCGGAGCGAGTTGGGCGATCTACAAGAAAGTGCAGGATCTGTTCGGCACCACCCAGGGGTCATTCAACTTCGACGGCACGTTTACAGGAAATGACTTCGCGGATTTGTTGCTTGGCTATGCCAAGAGCTACGGCGAACTTGCCGTGCAGGACCACGGCTTCTGGAACAACGTATCCTGGGCCGCCTACGTCCAGGACAATTGGCGCGTCAACCACCGGCTGACCCTCAACCTTGGCTTGCGCTGGGATGGGGTGCCGCACACGTATGAAGCGAATGATCGCATGGGCAATTTCTACCCATCACTCTATGATCCGGCCAAGGCTGCGGTCATGCTCCCGAATGGAACCATAAGTCCTGCCAGCCCGGGCCTCGGCACAAGCCCCAACCCCATTCTCGCGGGCGTTCCGCTATACCTGAATGGCATCGGCGTTCCTGAAAAAAATGGCGTTCCGAAGGGGCTCGTGAACAACCACTGGGCGGCTTTCGGTCCGCGCGTAGGCTTTGCGTATGACCTGACCGGCACCGGCAAGACCGTGGTCCGCGGCGGCTTCGGCGGCATGTACGAGCGCATTCAGGGCAACGACATGTACGACGCCGGTCCAAATATTCCCTTCAGCTTGAACGTCGGCCTCCAAAGCGTCACTTTGGATAACCCGAGCATATCGCTCGCTACCGGTACGGCAGCGAGCCGGCCGATTAATCCCGCCGATATTACGGGCCTAGCCGCGAATAACTACAAACTTCCTACGAGCTACCAGTACAGCGTAGGCGTACAGCATTCGCTGAATGCAAGATCTGTTCTGTCGGTTTCCTACGTCGGAAACCAGAACCGTCATCAGAGTGACCGTAGCGAATACAATCTCCCGAATGCCAGCGCTCTGCCGGCCCTGATCGGGGGTTCTAAATACAGTTTGGCGCCCGGCCTGCCGTTTCCCGGTTTCCGTTCCATTCGGCTCACGGCCGCCGAGGCCAATACGCACTACAACGGACTGCAGATTGATCTGAACTCACAGGTAGGACGCGACCTTCAGCTTCGGGCGTTCTACACACTTTCGCGTGCGGAAGATCCGAGCAACGGCGGCACGGGCGGGGGAGACTTGAACAATGTCTCGAATCCTTACCTGGGCTGGAGATATGACATCGGGCCAAGTGGCTTTGACCGCACGCACGTCGCCGTGGTGAACTTCATCTATGACATTCCCCTTCTTCGCCACAGTCAAAGCCGGCTCGTGCGGTCCACGGTCGGCGGGTGGGAAGTTTCCGGCATCGTTACGATGGAGTCCGGGCTGCCGATTAACATCGGAATCAGCGGCGGGCGAGGCAGCAACGGCCTGCCCAATGCGACAAACCGGCCGGACCTAACCGGCAAAATCTCGTACCCACAGACGACCGTGCCGGGCAAGCAGCAAGGCATTCAATATATAGATCCCTCCGCCTTTTCTCTGCCGACGCTCGGCGCTTTTGGCAACCTGGGTCACAACGCCCTGCGTGCGCCTGGCCGCGACAACTGGAACCTCTCGCTCTTCAAGAGCTTTGTTTTCAGCGAAACACGCGGCAGCAAACTGGAGTTGCGCCTTGAGACTTTCAACACCTGGAACCATACCCGTTTCGTTTATTGCCAGACGTGAGGGAGTGTCCTAGTCTAACTGCATGGATGGAAGGATTTTGCGGCCGCGCTTTTCCACCATGAGGATCTGGAAGCTAGAGGTGGCCTTTATCGCGCTGTTTCTGCCGGTGCATGCAAGCCCACAATCATCCACTCCTTCTGATGCAATCGCCCTCGAACAACAAGGAAAACTGCAAGAAGCCGCCCGGGTCTGGCGTGTGGTTACAACGCAGAATCCGAATGACGCGGCGGCTTTTGCCAGTCTGGGCGTGGTCCTCTCCAAGGAACAGAAGTACCAAGAGGCCGCTTCTGCTTACAAGAAGGCGATGGCGCTGAATCCTAAGCTGCCCGGAGTGCGACTGAATCTGGGCTTGGCGGAATTCAAGCAGGGACACTTCAACACGGCAATTCCAGCGCTACGTGCGGCCCTGGGAGCGGAGCCCCAAAATGCTCAAGCGCGCACCCTGCTCGGCCTGAGCTGCTACGGAGCCAAGCGATTTGCGGAAGCAGCCAAATATCTTGAAGTAGCTGCAAAGTTGGATCCATCCAATACGGAGTTGCACCGCGTGTTAGCGCAGAGCTGTCTTTGGTCAAAGAAATACTCCTGCGCGTTAGACGAATTTCGCCAGATCTTGCTGCAGGATCCGGATTCTCCGGCCACCCATATCCTGACCGGAGAAGCCTTGGACGGGTTGGGGAGAACGCCGGAGGCTATTGCAGAGTTTCAGTCCGCCGCGAAGGCCGCGCCGCGAGAGCTGGAAGTGAATTTCGGATTAGGCTATCTGTACTGGAAATCGCATCAATATGAAGAGGCGAAGAGCGCGTTCGAAAAGGAGCTCTCCGTCGATCCCAGCCATCCTCAATCACTGGCGTATCTTGGCGACATCGAGTTGAAAGCGAACCATCCAGAGGAGGCCCTCGCGTTGCTCAACAAAGCCGTGAAACTGAGAAACGACATTCGAATCGCCTACCTCGACATGGGCACGATTCTCATGCGGCAGAAACACTTTCAAGAAGCGCTGGCCGCGCTTCAGCGCGCCGAGAAACTGGATCCCGCTCAACCCGACGCTCACTACCGGCTCGCGCGTTTGTATCGCCACATGGGGAACGCCGCGGCCTCGCAAAGGGAATTTGCCAAGGTTCGCGCACTCCACGAGAAAGCGGAACTCCAGTGCTGGCGAAGCACACGAACACATGAGTTTGGTCGACGTTCTCTCGATCGGGGATGGCCGGATTCAGCGGAATTTTGAGCCGATGAAAAAGCAAGTCGAAGTTTGGAAAGCACCACGGATTCCAGACGAAGCTGCGAAGCTGGTCATCTACCGGGTCTTTCTCGAGTGCGAGTCCCAGGAGAATGCTGGCCCCGCCCAAGAAGATGAGCAGACCCGACCCTCGATTCAACCACCGCTCACCCTCGTAGGCAAGCACACCGACCGGACATCTGAGCGATTCGTGGGAAGCAAGCACCGGGGTCGACACGTCTGGCTTGGAAATCGAGGCGAAAGCGTTCCCTTTCGGAGAACCTCTGACGATTCGCGGAAGGTCAAGCGATTCCTTGGCTACGACGCGGATCAGACCGTCGCGGCCTTAGCGAGGGGAAGTTTCTTGCTCAGCCCCGCCTTCAACAGTTTGATTTCGAGTAAGCCGTCGCTCACGGTCGTATTCACTGTACCTGGATCAATTTCAGATGGCAGCCCCACCACTCGGAAGATGTGTTTGGAGCGCCGTTCGGAATAGATGGTCGTTCCTTCCTTTTGATCTGGTAACTCTTGCCGCTTGCCGGTGATGCACAGGGAACGAGGGGCAACTCGTACTTCCAGATCCTTTTCGCCGAAACCCGGCACGTCAGCATGGATGGTAAATCCGGTTTCCGTCTCGGTAACGTCCACCGGAGCCTGCAGCAGGATTTCCGACTCCGCGCGGAGCCAGTCCTCGAGAGCATGATCGTGGGTGAACCCGCTGGATTCAAACAACTCGTAGGCACGGCGCGCGATCAGGT
>WNGG01015504.1_pt1 | contig 14735 bp, 15 predicted proteins | sample 5400661 | NCBI WGS metagenome assembly WNGG01 (sample SAMN13153372, study PRJNA577476) | soil metagenome | isolation source: 100 cm soil or saprolite under Garry oak tree replicate 1 | place: USA:California | collected 2016-06-15
CGTACTTTCTGCTTGGTGCTTTGTACTTTGCTCTTGTTGCATACTGAGCACGTCAGTCAAAGAACAAAGCACCAAGTACAAAGTTCTCCTGCTCAGTCTTCATTTGACGCCTCTGTTTCCCTTGTTACGCCGAGCAAACTCGCGGCTTCGTCAGTTGTGTGCGTCGCGACAGCGCTCAGGTCGCCAATGTCGCGGCGGTCCAACAGCTCTTTCGAGAAAATCTGATCCCCAGGCACGATGCCCGCGCCCGGTGGAACCAGGCCGCCGCGCCGCGCCAAACTCATGGCGCCGACGATCGCCATCAATAAAAGCACCGACGTGATCTCGAATGGCAAAAGGTAACTGGTAAATAGTCCGGCGCCGATCGATGACGTCAAACCAACATTAGAAATATTGTCGGTAGGCGTCGAAGGCGATGCCTGGACAAAGAAGATGATGAAGATCGCCTCGGCAAAAAGAACCGCCGCCAGCCCGACAGCGATCGGGATCAAAGAGCGCAGACGCATCGGCCGCTCTTCCGCTTCGACGTTTAGCAACATGATCACGAACACCACCAGGACCATGATCGCACCCGCATAAACAATTACCTGCACGGCAGCGATGAATGGCGCCGCCAGCGTCACGTACAAACAAGCCAACGAAATGAAGACGCCAATCAGCGAAATCGCGCTGTAAAGCGGATTGCGATGCGCCACCATCGAAAGGGCGCAGCCAACCGCCATACCGGCGAACAGAATGAAAAGTAGAGCCATCATTCTCTTGCTGAACAAACCAAGCTAAAGCTTGAACTCTCAACACTCGCAACCAGAGTTCAGAGTTCAACCTTCAGGTTGTAGCCTCGCGTTTCTATCCCCAAAACCCAGCGGACGTTTTTAGAAACTTGCTTACGTAATCAAATACCGGCAACCACTGCAAAGTCGCCGTCAATACAATGTTGAAAATCGCGGCCGGCATCAGATATTTCCAACCAAGCGCCATCAACTGATCGAAGCGAAAGCGCGGCAGCGTGCCGCGCAGCCAGATATAGAGCAACAAGAAAAGAATCACTTTGCCCAAGAAGTAAAAAACTCCCAGCCACGGTAGCTGATGAACAAACGGTCCGTTCCAACCACCAAGAAACAGCGTCGTCGCCAACATCGAAACTGTAAACATGTTCAGATATTCGGCGACAAAAAACAGGCCGAACTTCATCGCGCTGTATTCGGTATGGAATCCGGCCACGAGTTCAGTCTCAGCCTCGGGAAGGTCGAAAGGTACGCGGTTCGTCTCGGCTATTGCGGCGATCAAGTAAATAAGAAATCCCAGCGGTTGCACCCAAATCACGTTCCAACCCGTCACGCCCAGGTGTCCGCTTTGCTGCTCGACAATTCGATAAAGATCTAGAGTTCCTGATTGCAGAATTACGCCGATCAACGCGAGGCCCAGCGCCAGTTCATACGAAATCATTTGCGCCGAAGAACGAAGACCTCCCATCAAGCTGTACTTGTTGTTTGAAGACCACCCGGCCAGCGCAATTCCATAAACGCCGACAGACGTGACTCCAAGCACGTATAGGAGGGCCACATCGAACCGCGCGATGACCAGTTGAATAGTCCCTATAATCGGCAAATGAATTTCCGGTCCAAAGGGATAAACGATGACCGACATCAACGCCGTCGTTGTGACGATGACAGGTGCGAGGAAGTAAACAAAACGAGTCGATTTGTCGGGAATGATATCTTCTTTACAGACTAACTTGATCAAATCGGCGAGCGGTTGGAGCAGACCTTGAGGGCCGACGCGATTTGGACCTAAACGACCTTGGATGAAACCGAGCACACGACGCTCGGTCAAGGTCGTGTAAGCGAACATCGTCATCACTACCGTAAAGGCGATGAGGATGGCGACAAACACCAGGACAAGATGTATGAGCTCTTCCATTCAGTCCCGAATCTTTGCTTCCATTCACACCCGGCTTTTAGCTGGGGGCGCGCTAAGGTATTCAACTGCTGAACTGTTTCAACGGTTTCCTTTCGCACGGGAAAACCTTGAAACGGTTAATAAGTGCGAACTGTTATCTTCGCCACCCAGCTAAAGCAGGGTGTGAATGAGAGTTGAATCCAGCTCCGTTTGCTATAACATAGCTTCACGCGGCCGCAGGCTCACGCTTGAGATTCCCATCGATCGTGATCTGATAAAGCGGCGAAATCCGAAACGTCTCTGGCTTGGGATTACCGGCCGCCAGCAGATGAAACTGGGGCACCTTGTCGGTCAGCGTTCCTAACTTGAATAGTTCGTGTCCGACTAACGGCGTTTCCTCAATTTTTCTGCTGCTCTCATCCATGCCCTCAACGACGCTACGAATCGCATCGATTTCGTTCGACAGATCACGCTGCGGCGCAATCGCGTGCTTCACCTGAACCGGTTTGCTTTCATCTTTCAGCTGCGGATACCGCAAGTTTGCATAAAACGGAATTCGCTCGGCAATTTCGCGGAATACGGCGCTGGCGGACATCTCGAATCCGAAATCTATGCCTAATTCGTTTGCCAGTTGCGCCGTAATCATCCAGTCCGGCTTCGATTGATGCACCGGCTCGATCGACTTGCGGACGCGTTGGACAAAGGCGTCATTGTTGGTGAATGTACCGTCAACTTCCGCGAAGGAAGCGGCGGGAAAGACGACATCGGCAAACGCAACGGTCTCCGTCTCGAACAGTTCTTGCACGACGAGCAAGTCGAGTCTACGCAACGCATCTTCGTTCTGTCGCATGTGCATGGGCAGAAAACTTCCCGCAACATACATTGCGCGAATCGACTCGCCGGCGCCGTCCAGTAATTCAAAGATGCTTTTGTCACCGTCCATCAGATCGTGCGCGCCGACGCTGTTATTGAAAAGTGGCAGCGGATGCAGTAATAGGCGGCGACCTTCACCGGCAAAAACATAAGGCAGTTGCGCGACGACCGCTTGGGCTTTGCTGCTCAGCTCGGCGCCAAACATGATTACGACCTCTCCCTGGGTCTCGTTGATTGTCTTACGTGCAGTTTCGAGTTCGTTTGTATCAATGCCCAGCTTTTGGGCGGCGAGCGAATCGTCATCGCCATTAAAGAGCGCGAGCACCGCGGCATCTTCGGTTCCCGGCCGGAGGTGGATAAATTGCGAAGCCTGCTCGCGCAGGCGAATGCGGACGCTGTTGATTAAGATGAATTTCGCCCCGCCATTGCGCACAGCCTGGCGTATCTGCTTTCCGGTAAGCGGCTGCAACTCTTCCGGCTCGCCACCAATCAGCACAATCGTCTTCGCATGACGAATGTCTCGATGCGTCGCCAGCGGCCCACCAAGATTGTCGAAGAATGCTGTCAGACTGAAAGCGTCCGCGATCGCGTAGTTCTCTGTGCCGACAACTTCAGTCGCGAACTTCTTCAGCGAGTAAAGCGCTTCATTGGTGATGCGCGGACTGCCAATGACCGCAATTGAGTCACGGCCGTTAGCTTCGGCAATAGCGTCAAGCCTCTGGGCCGCGAAGCGAATCGCTTCGTCCCAGGTCGCGGGAATCAGCTTGCCGCCTTTCTGATAACGAATCAGTGGCGTGCGAAGGCGCTTTTCGTGATTGACGAAAGGATGCCCAAAGCGGCCTTTAATGCAGAGGAACTCGCCGTTCAATCCGTTGACGTAACGATCGCGGGCAACGATGCGCATCAGCTCGTCGGCTCGCGAACCAAGCGACATCTGGCAACCATCGGAACAATACGTGCACGTGGAAATGGTCTGCGTTAATTCCCACGGCCGCGCCTGATGACGATAAGTTCCATCCAACAACGTTCCCGTAGGACAAACTTCAATGCAGTTGCCACACTCCGAGCAATTCAGCCAGCCGCCATAAGTTCCGATTACCGTGTTCGAGCCCCGATTGCCGGCTTCGATAGCGTCTTCGCCCATCCATTCGTCGCAGACGCGCGTGCATCGTTTACACAGTATGCAGCGCTGCGGATCGTTGGCGACCATCGGCGAAAGATATTTTTCGGGATGATAATTCTTCTTTTCCGTGAAGCGCTCTTCGAGATTGCCCCAATCAAACGTCAGCTCCTGCAACTCGCATTCGCCGCCTCGATCGCACACCGGACAATCAAGTGGATGATTGGCGAGCAGAAACTCGAGCATAGAGCGCTGCGCCTTCTCGATCTCTTCGCTCTGCGTCGTCACCACCATGCCATCAGTGCAAATGATCGTGCAGGAAGTTTGCAGCTTCGGCATCTTCTCAATGCGCACCAAACACATCCGACACGAGGCTTGCAGCGCGAGATCGGCGTAATAACAGAATGAAGGAATGTCGAAACTGTTTTCGCGGCACACGTCGATCAGCCGCGAACCCTTTGGTACGTGAATATCTTTTTCGTTGATGGTGACTTTGATTAGTTCAGTTGACATTAGTTACTTGGCCTTAACAAACTGATCAACCGTCAAGTTCGCCGATCGAATCAAGCTGCGAAGAGTTCCTTTTGCGACTTCTCTATGATTTGGAATCGACAGCGAGGCAATCTCGCCAGTCTTAATCATGATTATGTGGCTGCTGCTTTGGCGCGCCACCATCCAGCCAAATCGTTCAAACACTCTAACAACTTCCTTTCCGCTTAGAACCGCCAGCGCAGCCATTACGCCGCCACCTCGACTTGCCTGGTTTCAATTGTGAGCGGCAAACTCTTCTCTCGTCTCCAAATCAGCGTCGATTGAAATCCCATTAGTAATACCCGATCATGGTTCTTTGCTTACGTATCGCTCAACGACATTGATCAGCGTACCGAGACGCTCGTTCGTATCAGCTAGCTCCCTTTCATGCAGTTCGGCGATCGCTAGCAGTGAGGCAATAGAGTTCTCATGTCGAGTCATTCGCGCATCAGCCTTTGTCTGGTTCTCTGCGAATGTAGCCTGCTGTTCAATCACTGTGCTCAATAGATTCTCAAAGCGCTGGTACTCTTGATCTGTCATCGCAACACTCCTTTCGGCTCAAATTGATTAGTGCGTGCTAGCTTCGGCTTTCGACAAATGCTTTTCGAAATCCTCAGGAAATCTCTTAATCGCCGATTGAATCGGCCACGCCGCGGCATCGCCGAGTGGACAAAACGACTTGCCCTCGATGTTGTCGCAGAGATCGAGCAGCAACTTCGCATCTTCCGTTCGCCCGCCACCGTTGTCGATGCGTTTGAAGATTTTCACGAGCCAATCAGTGCCTTCGCGACATGGCGTGCACCAGCCGCAGGATTCGTGTTTGTAAAACTCGGTTAGGTTCTTCGTCGATTCAAAGATATCGACCGTTTCGTCCATCACGATGAAACCGCCCGAGCCAACCATCGAACCGGCCGCGACCAGACCTTCGTAATCCATGCGCACGTCTTGGCCGATGATCTGGTCGGCGCGCATGATGTAAACAGACGAACCGCCGGGAATGACCGCCTTCAATTGCTTGCCGTTCGCAATCCCTTCGCAGTCTTCCATGATGAACTTTTCCATGTCGTCATAGCCCATCGGCAATTCGTAAACGCCCGGACGATTGACGTGACCCGATACTGACCAAAGCTTCGTGCCGCCGCTCTTCTCAGTGCCGAGTTTCTGATAAGCCTCACCGCCCATCTTGATAATATCGGGCACTGCGGTAAGCGTCTCGACGTTGTTGACGACGGTCGGCGCGGCATAGAGACCGGAGACGGCAGGAAACGGAGGCTTCATACGTGGATGGCCACGCATGCCTTCCAGCGAACTCAAGAGGGCGGTTTCTTCGCCGCAGATGTAAGCGCCTGCGCCCGTGTGCGTGTAAATCTCGCAGGAGAAATCTGTGCCTAAGATATTGTCACCCAGCAAACCCTCAGCGCGCGCTTCGTCCAGCGCAACGTCCATGATGTCGATCAGATACTTGTATTCGCCTCGCGTGTAGATGTAATTCGTCTTTGCGCCCAACGCGTAAGCCGCAATCAGTATTCCTTCAATCAGCATGTGCGGGTCGCGTTCCATTAAATAGCGATCCTTGAAGGTGCCCGGCTCGGACTCGTCGGCGTTGCAGACGACGTACTTCGGCTTGGGCGAATCTTTTGGCACGAAACTCCACTTCATTCCGGTAGGAAAGCCCGCGCCGCCACGGCCACGCAAAGACGACTTCTTTACTTCGTTGATGACGTCATCCGGCGACATTGAATCGAGGACTTTCTTAATCGCTTCATAGCCACCGTTGGCGCGATACACCTCGAGCGAGCGCGAGTTTTCGAGATGAACTCGGCGCAGCTGAAGTGGTTCACATCCGATGGCTGTTATTCTCATACTTAGTCGGGCTTTCTGTCAGTCGTTCTCTCCGAAGTCGTCACCGTGGTATGGCTGTTGACGAAGTACTTCATCCGCAAATAGAAGGTGCATTGCACCGCCGGCCCCAGACCGATCGGAGTCAGCACCAGGTCGAATTTGCCTGGCGCCAGCGGCTCGAAATAAAACGTGCTGTTCTTACGCCGTTCAACCACACGATAATTGTCGTCTGCATTTCCCGCCTCGAAGGCTTTGTATGAGTTGTAAGCTTCAAACGGCTGAAAAGTGTCGAAGTTTTCGACGGCGACAGACACCGGGGTTAGTTTGAGACCGAGTTTCGCGTAGGTGTCTTCCTTCTGTTTCAGGATCTTCTGCGCTTCAGCAATCATCTGGGCCCGCACAAGACCAAGATCGCCGGTTATGTAGTCGACTTTGATCAGATCAAAGATCCCGCCCTGTGCAGCCAGCGGGACAATCTGGTCGAGCAGACCGCGATCCTTGTAGCGAATGGCGAAGTTTTCCTTGATTTGAAAGCCGGAGATCTTTTCGCGCGCCGTCGAGCCCTTGACCACGTAATCGTAGACGCGATTCTGAGTAATGAAGTCAACGTAAGTGTCCTCGGCGCGAATTCCCAGCGCGTTCAAGCCACGCTGAAAGGCGGCAACCTGATCCTGAAGTTTCTTATTTGCCGCTTGCACCGTTTCGGCTTCCTGGGCCAATCCGAAAACCGCAATGTACTCTCGGGTGTCGACGCTGGTCAGAATTTTGGCGTCGAGGAACTGATACGTCGTTATGAGCATGTTCGGTTGTTCGGCAACCACCATTTCGGTGACCGTATCGGGGTACGCAGGGCGACGTCGCACTACGTCACCGGGTTGCTGGCCCTGATTGGCATACACGCGGTTCCCAGTCTCCTGGGCCGGACAAGTCAGCGCGCAGAATAAAATGAGCAGCGAGATGCAGAGTGTCTTTTTCATCATTGTTCTCCTTTTGAGATTAGCAGTCGATTCAACTGCTCTGATGCTTCCTCTGTTTCATCTCGTTGGTCTTCGGTTCAGAACAAAGTGTCAATTATTTGATCGACCTTCTCCGGCGTCAGATTCTCGTGATAGTCAAAATTGATCTGAAACATCGGCGCCGTTCCGCACGAGCCGAGACATTCGACTTCGGATAGTGAAAACTTGCCGTCGGGGGTTGTCTCGCCGACCTTGATTCCAAGTTTCTCGGAACAATGCTTCGTAATCTTTTCCGAGCCGAGCAGCTTGCATGAAAGCGTCTTGCAAACTTGAATGTGGTACTTGCCGACTGGCTGCGTGTAAATCATCGAGTAGAACGTCGCGACTTCCCAAATGTCAGTCGTTCGCAGATCGAGTCGCTCAGCCAGATAAGCAACGGCCGGCGGATCGAGATAACCGCGCTCGCGCTGCACTATGAACATCAGCGGCAGAATCGCTGAGCGCTTCACCGGATACTTCGCGATGTGCCGATCCATTTCGGCCTCAACTTCAGGCGAAAACATCGCGACCTCAGCCGGCATCGTGACCGGTTGCGACAACGGTTTAATCTGAGCTAGCGGCGTGCTCATAAGAGACTAAAGCGACCAAAAGGACTAAAGTGACCAAAAGGGCGAAAGTCAAAGGCCCAAGACCCAAGACCTATCTGTCTATTTCCCCCAGCACAATATCGATCGATCCGATTATCGCGACGATATCCGCGATCATCGCGCCGCGCGACATGTGCGGCAGCGCGGAAAGATTTACGAAGCTCGGGCCGCGAAAATGGACGCGCGCCGGCTTTGGCCCGCCAATCGATTTGATGTAAACACCCAGCTCGCCTTTTTTGCTTGACGATCTTGTGCGACTCTTTCATCTCACGCATGCGAACAAGATAACGAGCCCAAACATCGCAGTCAGGTTCAACCGGAATTTCAAAATCGTATTTTTCATAGCCCGTGTATGGATTCGCTCGGCGAATATCCAAGCCGACGCCGCTGCCGCGCAGCGATGGCCCGGATAATCCCCAGTCGATTGCGTCTTCCGCGGAGATGTAGCCAACGCCTTGCGTGCGCTTCTGAAAAATTCTGTTTCCGGTCAACAGCCTATCGAATTCATCGAGCGCTTTCGGAAGATCGTCTTGAAATTGCTTGATGCGCCGCTCGAATCCCGCGGGCAAGTCCATCATCAAACCGCCAACGCGAAAATAAGATGGAGTCAAACGACCGCCCGACGCGGCTTCGATCAGGTTCATGATCTTTTCCCGCTCGCGAAAGCAGTAAAAGAAGACCGTCATCGCGCCGAGATCGAGCGCGTGCGTCGCTAGCCAGACCAGGTGCGAGGCGATGCGCTGTAATTCGCAAAAGAGCACGCGAATGATCTGCGCGCGTTCGGGTATCTGAATTTGCAGCAACTTCTCGACGGCCATCACGTACGCCAGATTGTTTCCCAGCGGATTTAGGTAATCCATGCGGTCGGTGATGACGATCCCCTGCTGATACTTTCGGTACTCAAAGAGTTTCTCCATGCCGGTGTGGAGATAGCCAATGTCGGGCGTGCACTTCACCACCATCTCGCCGTCGAGCACGAGTTCCAGACGCAACACGCCATGGGTCGAAGGATGCTGCGGCCCCATCGAGATCGTCATCTGCGTGTCGAGCGGGCGATCGACGACCTCAAATTGGGACGGAATGTCTATGGTTGCGCTCATTATGAAATCAGGCACAGAGACACAGAAAAACGAAAATCAGCCACGAAAAGGCACAAGAAGCACAAGAGAAAATGAGCCTCTGTAGTGGAGGTTTCTCTCGTTTTCGTTTTTGTGCATTTTGTGCCTTCTTGTGGCCTGTCCTTCTCCGTGTCTCTGTGCCTTGGTGGCAAATTATTCCAGACTGTACGGCTCGTAGCCTCGCAACGGAAAATCTTTTCGCAAAGCGTGACCCTGCCAGTCATCCGGCAAAAGGAGGCGGCGCAAATCCGGATGAGCGTCGAAGATTACCCCAAAAAGATCGTACGTCTCGCGCTCGTGCCAGTTCGCGGTGCGCCAAACTCCGGTGACGGTCGGCACGTGTACGTCGTCTTCGTTGAGCAAGACCTTGAGCCGGAGCCGTTGATAACTCTTCGTCGAAAAGAGGTGATAGTTGACTTCAAAACGTGGGTCTTCTTCAGGCCCACGATCGAATCCGCACAGGTCGGCGAGGAAATCAAACTCGAAGCCCGGAGTCACTTTCATGAACCCGCACGCGGACACTATCTGCTCGCGTGGGACGGTAATCGTCGTCTCGCCCAGCGCTTCGACAATTTCGGTGGTCCAATCCGGGTGTTCACGCTGAAACGCCGCCGCAATCAGCGACGGCGTGCCTATCTTCTCGGCGTTACTGGATTGATTGTTCTCGACTGCCTCTTGTCGGTTCTCTTCGTCCATTTAACCCTTCGGTTTTCGGGGAATGCTCAGAACGATCGGCGCTTTTCATGCCGTGAAGCGATCGTATAAGCCTTGGTTTTCAGCGCTTCCGGTTCGCGCAAAGTAGATCCGTCTGTGACCGGCAGGGTGCCCGGTGTCACAGCTTCGCGCGCTTCAGCTTCGACAACATCCCGCCGATCGCGCACGGATTCCTTCATTATCTTCTCCTGCAACATCATCACCGCATGAATCAACATCTCTGGCCGCGGCGGACAGCCGGGAATATAAACATCGACTGGCACGATCTTATCGACACCCTGGACAATTGCGTAATTATCAAACACGCCGCCGGAAGTAGCGCAGGCGCCCATTGAGATCACCCATTTCGGTTCCGGCATCTGATCGTAGATGCGTCGCAGCACGGGCGCCATCTTTCTCGCGACGCGTCCGGAGACGATCATCACATCCGCCTGTCGCGGCGAGGCGCGGAAGACTTCGGAGCCGAATCGCGCCAAATCGTTGCGCCCGCTGGTTACGTTCATCATCTCGATGGCGCAACACGCGAGACCAAAAGTCGCGGGCCATAACGAAGACTTTCGCGCCCAATTGATCAGCGAATCCAAGCGGGTCGTCAGGATCTCCGGTAAGGCTTCGCCGATTACGTTTTCGAGTCCCATAATATTTGCGCTACGCTGCCTGTTTCTTCACGCGACGCGCTTCCGATTCTTCCAGCAAGCGCGCTTCCGCTTGCGCCTCGCGGCGGGCACTCATGCTCCAATCGAACGCGCCCTTTTTGATTACGTAGATCAAACCCGCAGCCAGCAGCGCGATGAACAGCAGCATCTCGAAAAAGATTAAATTTCGCATGCCATATTGCGGCAACGAGAGCGTTCTGAATACCACCGCCCAGGGCACCAAGAAGATGACTTCAATGTCGAACAGGATGAAGATCATCGCGATCAGGTAAAACTTTACCGAGAAACGTTCGCGTGCTGACCCGACCGGATCCTTGCCGCACTCGTAAGGCATCAATTTCGTGCGGGTCCGTTTGCGCTGCCCCACAAGCTGAGACAGAACGATGAAGGTGATCGCGAAACCAGCCGCGACTACAAACATCAAAAGGATCGGCAGGTAGTCGATAAGTCTGAAATTCATCATCATCCGAAGTGGCAACGTCCAAAGTTCAGGCTACGCTTCGCCCTTAGCTCTTCGCCCTTTGCCCACTTGCTTGAGAATCATTGTACAAGCAGGATCGTATGGTAAGGATCTTAGAGTGTCAAGCGGCTCATTCGTTGATTCGCATCGGCAAAAAATTGATCTGGATTGACCGTTGAAAAATCGTTATGCTACTTTCGACTTGCCTCTCTCAACGACTCCGTGAACGGCTTACGACTTGACGACAGTGATTACCGGCTACAACACAGACGTGGAATACGACGGCGTGGTTTACCATGTCCAGACTGAAGACAAGGGGATCAATACGCCGCTCATGCTTTCATTGGTTTATCTCGATGGCGCCATTCTGGCGAGCAAACGCACGCCCTATGACGATCTGGTCGCATCCGGTTTCGATCAGGCGATTCTGGCCAAGCGTCTTCAGCGACAACACAAGCTGATTTGCGCCGCCATTCGCGCCGGACGGATTGAAGAGCTAAAGCGCTTCAGTGAACGCGGCGCTGATCGCAAAGCTGCGGAGCCAGGTAGGCGAGCCAAGGAAGAACATCGCGAGCCAGAACAAACTGACATTCGGGAACCAGAGTCACCCAGCCAAGAGAACGCTCAGAAGACGACCAGCGTCGCGAAGGATCGCTTTTCGATTTCGGAGACGATCGAAGAAGAAGAAGGATTTAAAGTCTGGCTGCTCGAGGAACCTGTATTGCGCGCGGGCGATTCGGTCACGCTCCGAGTACTGGTGACTCGTTGCGTCGGTGATGATCGATATTCAGTCGCGAAAGCCCGAGTAACTCTGAAAATCCTCGGAAGCAGCTTTCGGCCGGAATCGACGATGGTAACTTCCGACAAGGATGGCGTGGCGTTGATTTTTGCGCAGTTGCCAACATTTATTACCGGTCGCGCCGCAATCCTGGTAAGCGCTGAAGCCGATGGTGAGACGGCCGAATTGAGACGAATCATCTTGCCTGCATGAATCCCCGTGAACGACGATGCAAATCCACGTCAATGGAGAACGACGCGAGTTAAAGGACGAATCGCAGCTGAGCGATCTGTTGCAGGAACTCTCGCTCGCACCTGAGCGGGTCGCCGTGGAACTCAATCATGAAGTCGTGCGCCGAAATGATTGGCCGAATACCATTCTGAAAGAAGGCGATCGCGTTGAGATCGTTCATTTCGTAGGTGGGGGAGAACAGGAGGCAGAAAGCAGAAGGCAGGAAGCAGAAGGCAGTAATTGGGTGGTCATTTCTATTTCTTCTGGCCTCCGTGTAAACTTTCCTAAAGAAGACTCCTAACCGCAACGCGGTTGCGCCCTTCAGCCCAGGGTTGCCGCTTCGCTACCCTGGGATCACGGATGAAAAAGTAATCAACCGCAAAGCGGTTGCGCCATTTCCTCAGCGAATCAAAAACGGCGCAACCGCCTTGCGGTTGTGGATCCATGAAACTCTTTACCCAGGGTAGTCGAAGCGGCAACCCTGGGCTGGAGGCCGGAACCGCGTTGCGGTTCGGCAGCGAGCATGCCAGAGGTGTATCGACAGAACCTCGAGTGGAACTTCTATTTCTCCTGGCCTCCGTGTAAAGTCTTAGCAGATTGAGAAAGGGAAGTTTAGTTTTATGTCTACTGCCGCAGCCGCTCTTACCGATCGTTTTGAAGTTGCCGGTCGCGTATTTCATTCGCGCCTAATCATCGGCACCGGGAAGTATCGCACTTATGAAGAAATGGAAGCCGCGCACCGAGCGTCGGGCGCGGAGATGGTTACCGTGGCTGTGCGGCGCGTGCCGCTGGATCGCAGCAGCGAATCTTTCCTGGATCATCTCGATCCATCTTTGCGGATTCTGCCGAACACCGCAGGCTGCTACACCGCGGAAGAAGCGATTCGCACGGCGCGTCTCGCGCGTGAAGCCCTGAATACCGAATGGATTAAGCTGGAAGTAATCGGCGATCAAACAACGCTCTTTCCCGATAACGAACAGACTCTGGAAGCCGCGCGCACGCTGGTGAAGGAGGGTTTTGTCGTTCTCCCCTACTTCACCGATGATTTAATTGTCGCGAAGAAACTTCTCGATGCCGGTTGTCCCGCGGTCATGCCTCTGGCCGCGCCCATAGGCTCAGGTCTCGGCGTGCAAAATCCAACGAACTTGCGCATCATGCGCGAACAACTACCTAACGCCACGATCATTGTCGACGCCGGAGTTGGAACCGCCAGCGATGCCACCATCGCCATGGAACTCGGCGCTGACGCAATATTGATGAATACCGCAATCGCCGAAGCGCGAGATCCGGCGAAGATGGCAACGGCGATGAAATTGGCGATCGAAGCGGGACGATTAGCTTACGTTTCCGGTCGTATGCAGAAACGTCTCTATGCCAGCGCCTCCACTCCCCTGAGTGGCGTGGTGCGATAGTAGTTAATCTTAATCTCGGACGTGGCGCCTGACTCGCATGAGGCGCGCTCTTAAGCGCCACCCTGCCAGCCACCTAAGTCCATTAAGAAAGCAAAGACGCCAAGCCAGGCGAATTGAAATTCTTTCATAGGCAGCACAATTGAGCTGATCAGGCATGGATTCGTGGCAGTGGCAGTGTTGCGCGGATTCGGCGCGCCGGTGGTGAAGTCTGAAGCGTTCTGGTCTGTATCAGTGCAGCCGTTGTTATTTCTTAGCACCGCGTTTGTATTGCTCGACGCAGGCGTTGGTCCGGAACCTTCGAAGCAGTTTGCCGTCGACCCATATCCGACAAAGTCCCGGATGCTCGCTCCGGTAGGACATGACCCTGTGAGAGCCGTAGTCGTATTGACGAGCGCCACTTTGCCGGCCGTCGCTGACATTGCAATCGTGCCGGTCGCTTCAGGCGTTGGTAAGTTCGCTGTCCCTCCGGCGCCGGCCGCTTCCTGAATCAAATAATATTGACCTGGTGCGAGTGAGGTTGCCGTTAGATTCGTGACGGACCAACTGGTTCCGGTGGCCGTCGCAACCTGGACTGACCAACCAGTCAGGTTAACTGTCTGATTGCCGCTATTGAAAATCTCGATGAAATCATTTTTGAAAGTCGCTCCCGAATTGCCACCACCACCATAGACTTGGCTGATCACTACCTTGGACACTGGTGTCGGCGTCGGCGCCGGCGTCGGAGTAGGAGTAGGAGTAGGAGTTGGGGTTGGCGTCGGAGTTGGAGTCGGAGTCGGAGTCGGAGTCGGAGTAGAGGTCGGAGTTGGCGTCGGTGTCGGCGTTGGCCCGGGCGTCGGGTTGCTGCTTAGGTTCTGCGGATCGCTTGGACTGATCATTTGAAAGTCGTTTGTGTCGGGTTTGCGCTCGTAACTTCGGTTCGTGTTCGTAGTCAGCGCGGTTAGCACCGTGCCTTCCTTGAATGCTGAGCCCGTGCTCATGCCAACTTGATCGACGATGGAATCGCTGGGCAGCGTGACCGCGATGCCGCCATCGTCGGCAACGCCGCTGGTATAAGTTTGATCACCGGCGACGCTGCCACTGTAGCCGCCGGAGTTTGTGGCCAGGAAGTGTCCGCGCGCCGGCAGCGTCGTGCTGGCATTAATCGTAAGACGCGTGGTTACCGCTCCGCCGCTGCTAGATCCTCTTAACTTCCAACCGCTGATATCTATTGGGCTGTCGCTGCTGTTGTAGATTTCGATGAATTCGTCGCTCGCGCCGGTTGGCCCGTGCGTGCGGAACTCGCTAATGACCACAGGCGGTGTTGGCGTGGGCGTCGGTGTAGGCGTAGGAGTTGGCGTCGGAGTGGGTGTAGGCGTCGGAGTCGGAGTTGGAGTCGGAGTCGGAGTCGGAGTCGGAGTAGAGGTCGGAGTTGGCGTCGGTGTCGGCGTTGGCCCGGGCGTCGGGTTGCTGCTTAGGTTCTGCGGATCGCTTGGACTGATCATTTGAAAGTCGTTTGTGT
>WNGG01005279.1_pt1 | contig 14731 bp, 18 predicted proteins | sample 5400661 | NCBI WGS metagenome assembly WNGG01 (sample SAMN13153372, study PRJNA577476) | soil metagenome | isolation source: 100 cm soil or saprolite under Garry oak tree replicate 1 | place: USA:California | collected 2016-06-15
TATTTCGCGGTGTAATCGTCGATGCTTAAACCAGCCTCTTGCGATTTCGCAATGATACGGTCTTCGACGTCCGTGATGTTCATCACGTGCGTGACTTTGTAACCTTTGAACTTCAGATAGCGACGCAGAATGTCGGCAGCCACGGCCGAGCGGAAATTGCCGATGTGTCCATAGTCCCAGACGGTCGGGCCGCAGTAATAGAATCGCGCCTCGCCCTCGCGCAGCGGATGAAACTCTTCAAGGCGACCGGAAAGCGTATTGTGGAGTTTAAGCATCGGGCCAATTAACAATTGCGCGCCAGGAAAACTCGAGGCGCGCCTGAGCGAGAGTCTAGGTAAGGATTGATTGCGAGTCAAACTGGAGTGGCTGACGCAGTATTGCCACAGAGACACAGAGGCACGGAGAATAATGGAACAGTGACGTCTTCATCTAACGTACTCTGTGTCTCCGTGCCTCTGTGGCTCATTCTTTTCCGAAATGATCCCAGCCACCAGGTTCCAATTCCCACACCCGCGCGCCTTCGGCAACGCGTACGCGCTGCGATGCTTCCTTGATCTCTCCGACACAGGCCATCGCTGATATCGATCATCGCAGTTGCCAAAGGTTCTTCGCCCAGCACCAGGCCCCAACCCACTCGTGGTTCAGGACGCAGGTGACGAAGAATCAGACTTTGAATGGCGTGTGAATCCGCATCGGCCGCGTCTTCGCATTCAACGCGCGCGCCCCGCTCGATCAAGCGCAATCCTGCTGCCGATCCGCCAAGCGATCCGGTGACGAAAAGCTGATCACCACACCGTGCGCCCGAGCGCAAAACGGCACGCTCATGAGCACACTCGCCAAGGACGATCGAATCGATGACGATCTTTTCGGGCGTGCGAGAAAGATCGCCACCAACGAGGCGGACATCGTAGCGGTCCGCCAGCGCGAAGAAGCCTTCATAGAGCTGTTCGACAAAGCTGGAGTCCCAGATGTCCTGGGGAACACCGATCGACAGCAGCGCCCAACGCGCTCGCGCGCCCGTCGCGGCAATGTCTGACAGAGAAATCGCGAGCGCTTTATGGCCCAGCATCGCCGGCGGTGTCGAGTCGCGACGAAAATCTACGTCTTCGACCAGCAGATCCGTTGTGACGACAGTGTCGCGTCCAGCCAGTTGTCCGACTACGGCGGCGTCATCGCCAATACTTCGCACGAGGCCGGCTGCAAGAGTCTCTCGCTTCTGCTCGTGGGCGCGAAGATGTTTGATGAAATCGAGTTCGCTGCGGGAGTGCATCAGAGGTTGCGTCGAAGGGATTCTAGTCCGGCTTCGATCGTTTCGATCGAAGTGGAGAAAGAGAAACGCAAATGACCTTCGCCGTGTAGGCCGAAGACAATGCCCGGCACGGCAGACACCTGCGCGCGTTCGAGCAGTATCTCTGCTGCTTCGCGGCTGTTGTGGCTGATGCGCGAAACATCCGGGAATGCATAGAACGCGCCGGCGGGTGATTCGCAATAAAGATCAAGTTCATTCAGTCCCGCTAAAAGCAAATCGCGTCGCTTGCGATAAGCGACGCGGTTGCGTTCCAGAAAGTCCGAGGTGTTGGTAAAGGCGGCCAGCGCGGCCCACTGCGTCGGTGTTGACACACCATTGGAAGAATAGAGCGTCGTCTTGCGCAGGCCAGTCATCCACGGTTCCGCGGCAACGGCGTAACCCATGCGCCAGCCGGTCATCGCGAATGACTTCGAGCAGGTAAAAGAAGTAATGGTTCGCTCAAACATTCCATCGAGTGAAGCAATAGAGAAGTGCTCGCCTTCGTAAACGAGATCTTCATACGCTTCGTCGGCGATCACAACCAGATCGCGTGCGCAAGCAAAGCGCGCGACCGCCTCCGCCTCCTCGCGCGTGAAGACAACTCCACCCGGATTCTGCGGCGTGTTGTAATAGATCGCCCTGGTGCGCTCAGTCGAGTATCGGGTCAGGGTTGCTTCAAAGCCGCCGGCACGCGCTTCCTTTGTCGGCACGAGAACAATTCGTCCCTGACAGTGAGCCACCAGGTCTTTGATCGGAGTCCAGTAAGGCGAGAAGAGAAGCACCTCTTCGCCGGGATTAACGACCGATTGGAATGCGCCAAACAGACCTTGCATTCCACCATTCAGCACAATCACGTCCTGGTCGCGTGCTGGGATGCGATTCTTCTCGCGCAGCTTTTCAGCAATCGCGGCGCGCAACTCTGGAATACCGGACGACGGCGCATAGCGCGTCTTGTTCGCTTCGAGAGCGTGCACCATTGCTTCCTTGATGAATTCCGGTGTATTGATGAAGGGTTCGCCGCCTTCGAATTGGTAGACGGTTGTCCCTGCCGCGCGCAGCGCCATTATTCGGTTGCGGGTATTGACGATGTCAGAGAAGCCAACTTCATCGAGCCGCGCGGCGAGTCGGAGAAGAGCAGGGGACGTCGGCACTTTTGTGGAAGAACCTCCCAGGATGCGGCTATGTAACAGAAACCGAAGGATTATAGCTCGGGCACCTGACCCCGTCCAATAGCGATAACTTCGGGTGCTCGTTGGTTGAGAAATCAGAACGCGTTAATGGAAGAACTGGATGTTTTGATAATCAAGCCACAAAAACAGCGCACTAACTACCACGACCGCGATCACGATACTGATGACAATTAATTGCCAGGTAATGACAAGAGAGCCACAGTAAGGACACCGATACGCCGTGTGGCGCACTCGCTCACCGCACCAGGTACAATACTTCTTGCTGCGATCTTCCTTCATATGCCCCTGAGAAATACCAATGTGCGCAATCGGGGACGCCTTTGCGCAAAAAGCATTCGCCGGATTGTACCGCGTTGACGAGCACGGCGCTTAGAATCGTAAAGAGTCGCGAGTGTCAGACGCCGCAACAACCTTATGGCTCCAAAATCGCTCAAGTTCAGAAGCTGCATAATCGGCACCTTCGGGCGACTGCGTTTACCCCCGAGACCACGCTTTGGAGGCATCAATGATATTTCAAACTTTAGAAGTTACCTTTAAGACTTAGTTTTAACTAGCATCCGCTAAATGCAAGTATTGACATGCTAATAGGTCGTGAGTAACATGGCTGCAGACCGAAGCATTGCGGTTTCGAAGCGCCCGATCTTACTTTCAACTTCCTGAGCCAGCAGTCAAGGATAATTTGAGTTGAGCTTTCTAAAAGCATGAGCCATCCCGCTGTAGCAATCCCCGAAAAACTCTTCTTCAAGATCGGTGAGGTCTGTCAGCTCGCGGGTGTCCAGGCACACGTGTTGCGCTATTGGGAATCGGAATTTCCTACGCTGGCGCCGCAAAAGAATCGCGCCGGCCAACGCGTCTATCGCAAGCGTGACGTCGAGATGGCGTTGCGGATAAAAGAACTTTTGTACGAGGACCAGTACACGATCGCCGGAGCCAAGAAGCGACTGGCGCACGAGTTGCGCGCGGGTGGGAAACTGAAGGTCATGTCGCCGGAAGGGGCCGATGAAGATAACTCGCAGGCCACGGTCCCGGACGTCTCTTCAGCCACCGTGGCGTCGCCCAGAACATCAAGTACTTCAGGCCATCCGGAAGGCACGGGTCACAGAACCGCAGTAGAGCGCACAGCCCTGAAACGAATCGCGTCCGAGCTGCAAGAGCTGCTGGGAATGCTTGAGGCGGAAACCAGGAAGGCGCGTTTGTCGAAGAAGTAGACGGCCCAGACTTGAGTCAGATTTTCTCGGTTTGACAAATCGTCTTTTGCAGACATACTTGAAACAGATTACGGGACGTGGCGCAGCCTGGTAGCGCGCACGCTTGGGGTGCGTGAGGTCGCTGGTTCGAATCCAGTCGTCCCGACCAATTGGAAAGGCTCTCAGCTCAGTATTCAGGTTGAGAGCCTTTTCATTTGGTCCTTCATAGGCCTGAGAAGGCCGAGACATCTCGTTCGCACTGCTTTGAGTTAATTCTTCAGCTCCAGGATCACGATCTCAGAAGTGAGCGTCTTATGGACAGGACACTTGTGAGCGATCTCTTGTAATCGAGAGCGTTGCTCATCTGTGAGGTTCCCTGCAAAGCTCACTGACCGCTCAATGCGATGAACAAATCCCTCTTTGGTGTGCTCGCATTCGTTGCAGTCTTCCGCGTGTATTCTTTGCTGTCGCAGACGAACCTGCAAGCGTTCGAGCGGCCAGCCCTTGCGCCGCGCATAAAGCATCGTCGTCATTGAGATGCAACTACCAAGCGCGGCCAGCAGGAGAGTGTAGGGATCTGGACCAGCATCCTCGCCTCCGAATGCAACCGGCTCATCAGTGATGAATGAATACGAATCGCCGTAGCGAACTTCGTTTCGCAGGTTCGCTAGAGATGTTACCGTGACGTCGCTCATCGATGTGTCTCCTTCAGGGTCGTTGAAGCATACCAGATCATCCACTGTTTGATTTCCGCGCAGCCGTCGCGTCCCGCTTGCAGTGATCGAATTCGTGCGGCTACACTCGTTGCGCTCCGGGACAAAATCAAATTCACTTCGCGGTTGGCGGTCGTCAATTGCTTAAGGACAGAGAATGAAGATTCACGAGTATCAGGGCAAAGAGCTATTGAGGAAGTTCGGTGTCGCAGTGCCGCGCGGTTTGGTCGCGCGGTCGCCGGAAGAGGCTTATCAGGCGGCGAAAGAATTGGGTACCGACGTAGTGGTCGTCAAGGCGCAAATTCACGCCGGTGGTCGCGGCAAAGGCGGCGGCGTGAAGCTTGCAAAAAGCGCGGACGAAGCGCGGGAGTCGGCGCGCAAGATGCTGGGCATGAAACTGGTCACGCATCAGACTGGTCCCGAAGGCCGCGAGGTGCGTGTGCTCTTGGTTGAAGAGGGTCTGCCGATTGACAAAGAGTTTTATCTCGGCATTGTGCTGGACCGCGCTTCTGGTCGGCCCGTGTTCATGGCGTCTGCGGCAGGCGGTATGGACATTGAAGAAGTCGCGGCAAAGACGCCCGAACTCATCCTGAAAGAGACCATCGATCCGGCGGTTGGTTTTCGTTCTTTTCAGGCGCGCAAACTTGCCTTCGGTCTCGGAATCCCAGCGGCGTTGATCGGTCAGGCGGTCAAGTTCATGCAATCGCTCTACAACGCTTACGAACAGATGGACGCGTCGCTGATGGAGATCAATCCGTTCTTATTAACCAGGGACAGTCGCCTGATCGCGCTGGATGCCAAGGTGAACTTCGACGACAACGCGCTGTTCCGTCACAAAGAGTTTCTCGATCTGCGCGACCTGAATGAGGAGGAACCGCTGGAGATAGAAGCGTCGAAATTCGATCTCAATTACATCAAGCTCGATGGCAATATCGCGTGCATGGTGAACGGCGCGGGTTTGGCAATGGCCACCATGGACATCATCAAACTCGCCGGCGGCGAGCCGGCAAACTTTCTTGACGTCGGCGGCGGCGCGTCGCAGGAACGCGTTGAAGCGGCGTTTCGGATCTTGCTGGCGGATGAAAACGTGAAGGCGGTCCTGATAAATATTTTCGGCGGTATTGTGCGCTGCGACATGGTCGCGCGGGGTGTAGTCGAAGCGGCAAAGAATCTCGGCATTAACGTTCCCGTAGTCGTGCGTTTGGAAGGAACGAACGTTGAAGAGGGCCAGCGCGTGATTCGCGAGTCGGGTTTGAACTTCACGGTGGCGCAGGGAATGAAGGACGCGGCTGAGAAGGTGGTGGCGTTAGCTGCCTAGATGTGATTTAGCTGGGCCTTTTTTTAGTCTCTTCTGGAATTGTCTATGGTGTGCGGCTGGTCTTAAGTTCCGTTAGGAACGGAATATTTATAGAGACGTGCATCACAACGAATAACAATCGAGGGAAGTTGCCGCAAGCTTGCTGCAACTTCCCTCGACGGTTTGAAAGAACTGGGCCCGCAAGCTATAAACGTCCGACTCCTGACGGAGTCACATTTTGATACCAGCTCGCCCTTTGACTACTGGCTTTGCTTACGATCAACGGTGAATCTCAACAAGATACTTCGCGTCATTATTATTATCAGCCGCTTCGGTCTCGTGGCTTTGTTCCTGTTCACGGCAGGCGCAAAGCTGGCAATCATCAAAACGTTTGCCGGGAATGTTGCCGAGCTTCTCAGTGCTTCCCACCTCAATTACGCGCGCTGGATGTGGCCCGCCACCATCGCAGTTATCAGTTCTGAAATTGTTACTGCGTTATTGCTGCTCGTTTCGAGGACCGTGCGGATCGGAGCATTGTTGTCCGCGTTGCTGTTAATGGGCTTTGCCGGTTTTGCGCTTTACTACGTCTACGTTCTACATGGTGAACCACTCGAGTGCGGTTGCTTTGGCGGGATCATTGGGAGCCAGCTCGGAGTGAAGACGGCGTTGCGGAACCTTGGACTACTTGTGCCGGCGCTCATCGTGCTCTTCGGCGCGCGTAGCGCCAAGCCATCTGGAAACTGAAACTCAAAACTAACACGCCGTCACTTCAGCCCTTTCTCGCCGGCTCTCGTCGCATTCGATTGATCTCATACCGCGTGTTGTCAATTCGTTCCTGCACGTACGGATGGTCGGAAAACAATGAGCCGAGTAGTCCCAGGTCGTCTACGCGTTGCACCTTCTGAAACATAGTGATCATAGCCTGCGGGTCAAAGCCCGCGCGCGGCATCGCGCGCACGCCGAGGTAGTCGGCTTCGCGTTCTTCCTCGCGGGTGTGAATCGTCAGAAAGCCTTCGCCGATGATTTGCACGAGCGTCGTGCCCAAATCCCGCGCCGCGTCGCCGGCAATTCCGGTGATCGAGCCGAGCGCCTCGGCAATGTCCGTGTTCTGTTGACGTTGTTTCAGCGTTTTCAAACTGTGCCGCGCGACCACATGTCCGACTTCGTGGGCCAGGACGGATGCAAGTTCGTTATCGTTGGCAAGTTTCAGCAGCCCCGTCGTGATGTAGACATGCCCGCCAGGAATCGAAAAGCCGTTGATCTCGCGGCCTTCGATGAGGTGAAACGTGTAGCCGAGCTTCGGCCGCAGGCTCACGCGCGCCACACGCTGGCCGAGGCTGTCGACGCGCGCTAATCCAACATCGGTCAGCTTGTACTTCTTTGTGACTTCGTCGTGAATCCGCGCGCCGAGCCGAATCTCATCGCTCTCGCTCAACAGACCGTCGTTCGAATACTCCTCGTCACGAAACTGGGAATAGGGATCGCCAAACTGCGTTACTTTCGTTGAGTCTGTTCTTTCGCTCGATGAGCGTGCTCGCGGCGTTGCCTTGATTGACGCAGAGTGTGAACGAAAAGCTGTCGCGGACAGCAGGAACGCGCAGAGAACGAAAACCAAAGCACCTGGCATTGATTTAGATTTTTGTAATCGTGACTTAATAGCTTCAGCGCCTCCCATGCGGAGATTGATTGCGGCAGCAGACTTTATCATAGACAGTTGAGCAATAGTAAAGGTTGCCAAACAAACCTTGTAACGTTTCACCCTTTGGCGGAACAGTTTTCCCCATCTCTTGCGACTCAACTCGCCACTCGCGGTTGCGCTGTGTACAATTCACAAACATTTCGAAAGGTGAAGTCTGGAAAGGATTCCCGGGTAACAGCGCATGGCAAGTCTTTCATTCTGGGGAGCCGTCGGCACGGTCACCGGCTCGAAGTATTTGATCGAAACCGACCGCGCGCGCGTGGTGGTAGACTGTGGCATTTTTCAGGGCCTGAAAGAGCTGCGCGAACGCAACTGGCAGGAACCGCCGTTCGATCCGCGCGCGGTTGACGCAGTGCTGATCACTCACGCGCACATCGATCACACGGGCTATTTGCCGCGTCTCGTTTCAAATGGTTTTAGAGGGCCAGTCTACTGCTCAAAAGGAACGGTCGACTTGCTCAAGATCATGCTGCCGGATGCCGCGCGCCTGCAAGAGGAAGAGGCGGACTATCGTAATCGGCATAAGATCACAAAGCACCTGCCTGCCCTGCCTTTGTACACTGAAGAAGATGCGCGCCGGACGCTCGGGCTGATCCGGCCAGTCGGAAACTCAGGTGAGCCGGTCCAAATCGCGGCCGGCATTCACGCAGAATTTCGTATCGCCGGACACATCCTCGGCTCGAGCATGGTCCTGGTGCACATCGACGGCGCGGGAGATGAAAGCGCAGGGCGGCAGGTGCTCTTCTCCGGAGATTTGGGTCGTTACAACCAGCCGATCATACGCGACCCGGTGCCCCCGCCGGCTTGTGATTACCTGCTCGTCGAATCAACTTACGGCGATCGCCTGCACGATCCGGAGGATCCAAAAGAGACGTTAGCTCGAATTGTCAACAATGCCGCAAAACGAAATGGCCCGATCTTGATTCCCGCCTTTGCGGTCGGCAGAACGCAGGAAATCGTCTACTTGATGCGCGAGCTTGAGGACGAAAAGAAGATTCCGGTCTTGCCAGTTTGTGTTGACTCGCCAATGGCGGCTGCGGCCACAAACGCCTACAGCAGCCGCACCGAGGAGCAGGATGAGGATTACGCAGGTGTGCTGGCAAAACAGCAGCACCCGCTGCGCACGCATTCAATGCTCACGTGTTCGTCAAGAGAAGATTCGAAACGATTGAACGCTGCGCAAGGCGCGCGCATGATTATCAGCGCGTCGGGAATGATGACCGGAGGCCGCGTGCTGCACCACGCTTTGCGCATGTTGCCTGACCCGGACGCGACAATCGTCTTTGTCGGTTACCAGGGCGCGGGCACTCCGGGCCGTCGCATCGCCGATGGGGAAAGGGAAGTGAAGATTCTGGGCCAATGGGTTCCGGTTCGTTGTCAGATCGAGCACATCGGCGGCTTCTCAGCCCATGCGGACTGGAAAGAGATCATTCAATGGCTGGAAGGAATGCCCTCCGCGCCACGCCGAACTTTTGTCACGCACGGCGAGCCCGAAGCGGCTGGGGCGATGGCTGGTCACATCCGCGATCGATTTGGCTGGAACGTAACTGTCCCAGGCTATGGCGACAGGGTTGAAATCGCGTAAACTATCACCCAGAACATGACAACGAGCAAAGATCAAGATGAACGCTTGCAGGCCTGGGTTCGGAACTGGCAAGTTGTTGGGCCTGAGCTTGAGCGTATCAGACGGGAAGAGATTCGTCGCGCCAAGACGCAGGAATCTATCAGGCTCTTCGATTTGGCATTTAAAGCGGCGCTGAGAAATACCCCGCCACGCGCCACTTCCGGACTCGTCGAGTTTCAAAGACTGCTTCGCAAATTACCCACCAATGATCGATCTCGTCACTGAGGCGCATCAATTTCAACTATTCTGCCGGCTCTTGGGTTGGCAGTTTTGTTTTATCGGTGGCTTAGCTGTGCAGCACTGGGGCGAGCCGCGCCTTACGCGTGATATCGACGTCACGATTCTGACCGGGTTTGGCGCTGAGCGGGATTTTGTTTCGGCTATCCTTAAATCGTATGAAGCGCGCCGTCCCGACGCTGAAGAGTTTGCTCTGCGACATCGAGTGCTGCTGGTGCAGGGAAGTTCGGGAATCGGTCTCGACATATCGCTGGGCGCGATCCCATTCGAGGAACAGATGATCAGACGCGCCGCAGACGTGGAATTCCTGCCCGGCATCGAGTTGCGTCTCTGCTCACGCGAGGATCTGATCGTGCTCAAATGCTTTGCGAGCAGGGCCCGGGATTGGCAAGACGTTGCCTCCGTCATTGTTAGGCAGGGAAGTGACAATCTGGATTGGAGCTACATCACGTCGAATCTGGAACCGCTGGCGGCGCTCAAAGAGGAACCGGAAATTATAGAACGGTTGTCGCGCCTTAAGCGCAGTGAAGAGCAGTAGATTTGTCTGGAAGATTAGTTGCTGCTTGACCATCGCGTGCGACAGTTGAGCGCACAACCGGGAAAGGAAAACTCTGATGGAGCGAAATGCCGAGACTGCTATCCCCTCCTTGAGCCTTCGGAAAAAACTTCTGTTGGTTTCGGTTGCTACAATCTCCTCCGCGCTGCTTGGCTTGGTGATCGCGGAGATAACGATTCGCCATACCTCCAGGTTAGGTTATGTCACGCCGGAAACACTAAAGAATCGAAGTCTTCAGTATTCACCAGCACTGTTCGCCAGACATGTCTTTCCGCAAAAGGAGGTGCGAGCCTACGGTGAGTGGAGTAACAGCCCGGAATTTTACATCAATGACAATGGCTACCGAGGGCACAGCTTCGCAGCCACCAAGCCGGAGGGAGTGATACGAATCATAATCTACGGCGGATCTGCGGTCTTTGATCCGTACCAGCCGGAAGGAAGGGATTGGCCGCATAGAGTTGAGACAATCCTTAAGGAAAACGGCTTCCCGCAGGTTGAAGTCATCAATGCTGGAATTCCAGGGCATGCCTCGTTCGACTGTTTTGGCAGACTGTTCGCGGAAGGCCATGTTTTCAATCCGGATTATTTAATTTTTTCCAACGCCTGGAATGACATCAAGAACTTCCGCTCAGATCGGCCTCTGCTGAGACAGCTTCGCCCCTACAAGGATGATGAAGATCCGCGTCTCAACTATCAAGGTACTCTTGATCGTTTTCTGTGCGAGCATTCTCAACTGTATGTTCGCCTGCGGGGCCGATATTACAACTGGAAGCTGCGAGTTAATGCCGAGGGTCGCGTGCCCGAGGGTGATTACGTCTCTGATTTCAATCCGGTGGCGCTGAAACAGTACCGAATAAATCAACAAATGTTTATCGATATGGCCCGAGAGATAGGCGCTGTTCCCGTCCTGATGACCGAGGCGAGACTGGCAGCGCCGGACAACACTGAGGGACAGAAATCTCGTATCGTTTACGAGTCCGTGAAACTCACCCCTCAAGGCTTGCTCAAGTCTTACGAGGCTATTGAAGAGACCGTCCGGCAGGTATCTTCTGAAAAGCGAGTTGACCTCCTTGATGTGAGCAAAGAGATGAACGGAAAAGATGAATTCTTTTTAGATCATGTCCACTTGACTGCAAAGGGCTCGGAAGAACTGGCCAGGATTACCGCGCAAAAGTTGGCCGAGCTTATCAAAATAAAAACTCCCGCGACCAACAGACAATAAATGGCCTCCACACAAAACCATGGCGGCTTACTAAGGGCGCATCTCGTCTCCTTTGCAAGCTCGCCGAATTGTTTCTCTTCGCCTCTCGCTCTATCCTGACGATCAAGTATTGGTGGCGCTCTATGTTAGAACGATGAAGCCGGGCGCATGGTCCTGCTTCCTCATGGAGCGAACTTCCGCCGCATGTTATACTTCGCGCTCTTCTTTACACACTTTTCCAGTAGGTGAAAGTTATTGAGCGTCCTCGTTGACAAGAGCACACGCCTGGTGGTGCAGGGAATCACCGGCAAGGAGGGATCGTTTCATACCAGGCAGATGATCGAGTATGGAACGAATGTCGTCGCCGGCGTGACGCCAGGCAAAGGCGGCACTACCCACGAAGGCATTCCCGTCTTCAACACCGTTACTGACGCAGTCCAAGAAGCCGGCGCGAACGCTTCGATTGTTTATGTGCCGCCGGCGTTTGCGGCGGATGCCATCATGGAAGCGGCTGACGCGGGTATTGCGGTGATCGTTTCCATTACTGAAGGAATTCCGACGTTGGACATGGTCAAGGTCAAAGAATACCTGGCAGATAAATCGACTCGTTTGATTGGACCGAACTGTCCGGGAATCATTTCACCAGGTAAATGCAAGATTGGCATCATGCCCGCGCACATTCATCGCGAAGGCCGCATCGGCGTCGTGTCGCGCTCGGGAACGTTGACCTATGAAGCAGTGGGCCAACTGACGGCGCTCGGGCTGGGACAATCGACTGCGGTCGGTATTGGCGGCGATCCGATTGTCGGCACTTCGCATGTCGACGCATTACGATTGTTTCAGGCAGACGACGAGACCAACGGCATCGTAATGATTGGCGAGATCGGCGGCACAGCCGAAGAAGAAGCCGCCGCGTTTGCGAAGAATAATGTGACAAAGCCGATCGTCGCATTCATCGCCGGACAGACAGCGCCGCCAGGGCGGCGCATGGGTCACGCCGGCGCGATCATCGCAGGCGGCAAAGGCACCGCCGCAGAAAAGATGAAGGCCCTTGCGGATGCGGGCATTCATGTCGTCAAGTCGCCGGCGGATATCGGCGCGGCGATGAAGGACGCGCTCGGAGCATAATCACTGAGCAATGAAAACTTGTCCCTCGTGTCACAAAACCTACGAAGACGAGACGATGATGTTCTGTCTCGTCGACGGAGCAAGATTGCTGCAACCAACTGCCGCCGGCCCAAATGCGACTTTGATTCTTCCTCCGCCGCGAGTTACCGAACCCGGGCCAACTGTAGCAAGTCCGCAACCAACACTGCGCGCTCAGCCGGACCTCATGCAGGTGGGTCCGCGGCCTTATGCACGCGACTTTGATTCATCAGAACGCACGCGCAGGAGCGCTCTTCCGTGGCTGCTCGGAATCGTGATCGTGCTTTGCGTGTCCGGTGAGGTGGCGTGTCTGCGCCCTCAATGCTAGCAAAAAGGACTGCGAAGCCCGCAATCATTGAGTCATGAAAACCTGTCCCTCATGTCACAAATCCTACGAAGATGAGACGATGATGTTCTGTCTTGACGACGGAACCGAGTTACTGCAAGCGACCGCCGGCTCGGGCGATCCAAATGCAACTTTGCGTATGCCCGCGCCGCGCTCGACTGATCCTGGCCCAACTGTAGCCAGCGCTAACGCGCCGACGTTGGTCGAGCAACCGTTGAAGCCGCAGGCGGAGCCGCAGCCTTTTGTGTCACCAGGCTTCGGCCCTGCGGAACGCACTCGAAAGAGCCCGCTTCCGTGGATCCTGGGCACTGTGATCGTTCTTGGCCTTGCGGGGATTGGCATTGCATTTATCGTTGTGCGCGCTCTTCAACAGCAGAACCAGCAGAGCGTTCAAGGCGGCACGCCGACGGCGTCACCCAGGGAGGCAGATATCACTGCTCCGGTGTCGCCATCGAGCACGCCGGTGGACTCGTCCAACTTGTCGAAGCCAGCCACGCCAGACAATTCGCCAACGAGATCCACTGCCGCGAACGCGGGAGCGACACCGAAACCAAAACCGACAACCACGACCAAACCTCCGCCCGAGCCGACACCGGTGGAAGAAAGGAAACCGACTCCTCACGCGCCAATCTCGGGCGGTGTGCTCAACGGAAAGGCGATCAGCTTGCCTAAGCCTCAATATCCAACGCTTGCGAGGCAAGCGCATGCTTCGGGAACCGTTATCGTGCAGGTGCTCATCGATGAAGCCGGCAACGTGATTTCGGCGCACGCCGTCAGTGGCCATCCACTTTTGCAAGCAGCCTCGGTGGCGGCGGCTCGACAAGCAAAGTTCGCGCCGACGAAACTCTCGGGACAACCGGTCAAGGTTAACGGTGTAATTCAGTATAATTTCGTGGCTCAGTAGGCGCGAGATAGGAAGAGAACAGAAGCAATGGCAGGAGGACAATGGCGGAACAATCACGCAGTCTGACATTTGGCATTATCAAACCCGACGCGTTGCGGGCACGGAACACGGGACACATCATCCAGCGTATTATCGAAGACGGCTTCAAGCTTCGCGCGCTGAAGATGCTACACATGACCTTGCAACAGGCGGAAGGCTTCTATGCGGTGCATCGCGAGCGGCCATTCTTTCCGGGCTTGACGGAATTTATGTCGAGCGCGCCCTGCGTGGTAATGGTGCTGGAGAAAGAAGGGGCGGTCAAAGCGTGGCGCGATCTGATGGGCGCGACTGATCCGGCCAAAGCTGACGACGGCACCTTGCGAAAAGAGTTTGGCGCCTCGGTCGGCGAAAACGCCGTTCACGGGTCGGATTCAGACGAGAATGCGGCGATCGAGATAGCGTATTTCTTTAGTAGGCTGGAAGTGGTATAGACAAAGACGACGTACGATGGACTATAGACGATGGACACGCGGATAATGAGGGATCGACATAATTCCGGTCTGGTGATTTTTGGGCTTGAGACTTGCTGTTTGCGTTGGTCGTTGTCCATCGTCTATCGTCCGCGGTCTGATTTCACATGAAGCGCTGCCCACGATGCAATCAAGAGTTTGCTGAGGACTGGTTGACCTTCTGCACCAGTGACGGAACACCTCTGACCGAGGCGAGCTCCACAGGAGATCCGCCACCAACGATGACCATGCCCCGACCTTCGGTAACGGTGCCGCAGGAAGAGCGGCCCACGATGAGGATGCCTTCTGAGGGAGTCTATGGTGGACCTCTTTCAGCGCCTCAGCCGCAACAACCGCTCGCGCCGGTTTGGCAACCACCGCCGGCGCCCTTCGCGATGTCGGCGCAGCGGCAACAGACCCTGGCGGTAACGTCACTTATTTTGGGTATGTGCAGCATGACCCTTGGTTGGTGTTGTGGTCCTATTGGTCTGCTGACAGGTCCGAGCGCTATTGGTACCGGCATCTTTGCGCTGGTGCAAATCAAGAATGACCCGACCCAATACGCAGGAAAGCCGTTAGCCATTATCGGTATTGCGACCGGCGGGCTCTTCCTGCTTTTATGGGTCCTGTTCATCGTGATCTGGGGAATAGGTGCAGCACTGGGCGGCCTGCATTAGGCACGGCGTAGTTCGCCCGCTTAGTGAAGGCGCGAAGCCAGGGTTGCCAGACGCCTTTGCAGCTTTAGAATCGGGTGCCGTCCCGCAGTTGAGTGGTTTGCCAATTAGGAAGAGAGTCTTCTAGTGAAACGCTGTCCAACCTGCAATAAAACTTTCGCCGATCCAAATCTTAGCTTCT
>WNGG01007055.1_pt1 | contig 14730 bp, 16 predicted proteins | sample 5400661 | NCBI WGS metagenome assembly WNGG01 (sample SAMN13153372, study PRJNA577476) | soil metagenome | isolation source: 100 cm soil or saprolite under Garry oak tree replicate 1 | place: USA:California | collected 2016-06-15
GAGTCAGCTTCGATGAGTTCTGTCGAACCAGCGGTCGCTGTGATGAATCTTCTCTACAACAACTGGTCGATCAGCAGCCCAGCACAGGACATTGCAACAGGCGGTATCGCCACCAAGGACCCGAGCAAGGTTCACTTCACCAACAGGTGGTTCGCACCTGTGCCGCAGCGCCTCCACCCCCACCAGATCACGGTTCGTCCGCTTACCAAGCCCTACAAGCCCATTCAGATAGGGAGCATTACCAAGTACTCGAACTTCGAACAGATTGCTATCCACGTCTGGGTTCTACCCAGTCCTCAGCTGACGATCGAGACAGCCCACGTCGACCTCTACAATATGCTGACGGAGATCCGTCGCATCATCAGAATTCTCGGAGAAACCGCAGGGTCCGGCATACAACATCTCCTGTTGAGCCCATGGCAGGACAAGAGTGAGCTCGACAAGGAAGCTCCACGTCTCCACATAGAGGCCCGGGCGACCGCGATCATCTTCGAGATGAGCACTAGCTGACGGGGTGATTAAATGAACAGAAAAATAGCGGCATTACTCATACTAGCAGCTACTCTGGCTTTCGAGATCCCAGTCTATGCTGGACTCATCGCGACCCAGCAGACAACCGGTCATATCAGGATAATCAACGGCACGAACGCCGGCATCAGCGTAACACCGACCTTCCTCGAGTTTGGTAATGTTACCTGGGGAACAACCGTAACGAAACCAATCACCGTTCTCAACACTGGAGACTGTATCGAGAACATCAACGCTACAGCCAACCAGGCAGCTCTCGTATCAGGATTCATCTTCCAAGGTCTCAAACCCGGCCACCAAATAGTCGTCAACGCCACCTACAACACGGCAGTCTTCAACAGCCCAGGCGACTACTCTTTCACCATAGACTGGACAGCAACGTGCAGCTAGGTTCGAAGTCCTCAGCTTTGTTCAAGTGCAACAACTGCGACGTAGAAGCGCCCATCGAAGAGCTCAGGGTGAAGCCTGAGCGCAACAATAACATGCAGTTCTTACACTATCACAACAAGGCAGAGAGACCTCCATTCTTTCTTGATATGCTTCTATGCGATCGCTGCAAGTTCCTCTTCAAAGAATGGCAGCGAAACCACGGCTGTACAGGTATTCGTTCCAGTCTGATTCACAACTACGTGCTACTTCCTCTCTCTAATTGGTTTCGAGAACAACTAGTGAAACAACACGCCGAAGCGAAAAGCCGCCTTTCCATGGCGAGGTGGGAAATTCCACTTAGCGCCGAGCATCGTCAAATTATTGCCACCGCATAAGATCTACGTCGAAGTCTTTGGCGGGGCAGCCAGCGTCCTCCTCGCCAAACCACTCAGCCAGATCGAAGTCTACAATGATCGAGATGGAGCACTTGTCAATCTCTTTGAAACGTTGCGTAATCATCCTCTTCTCTTCCTCGAGCGATGCGAATTTCTACTGTACAGTCGCGAACTGTACCAACGATGGGGCAGTCAGCTCAAGAATTCTTTTCGCGGTGCGGACATCGACCGTGTTGAGGCGGCTGTTCGAACGTGCTTCAGCATTACCAGCGGGTTTGTTGGGGACCCCACTAAAGGATGGGCTTTTGATCGTAGCGGCTCCCGAGGAGGCAGCCGCCGCTGGACCTCGATCTGGGAAAAAGTCGCCTTCATCAGCCAGAGAATGATGCACGTCAACATTGACTGCCTCGACTTCCGCGACTGCATTAAGAACTGGGACACAGAACAGACGTTGTTCTTCCTCGACCCCCCATACATGAACACAGTATCCGAAGGCTACTACGGCTTCACCGACCAAGACCACGCGGACCTAGCAAAGCTCCTCGCTAGTGTCAAGGGAAAATGGCTCATGACTTACAACGAAAGCGAATCGCTACGCGCGCTATACAGGGACTTCCAAATTCGAACAATTACCTCTAGCCTCGCCTCTCAGAAAGTCTCACGAGGGACTCACAGGGTTCCTCTCAAACAGTTGCTGATATCGAATTTTACCCTTCAAGAATAGACATACTCTATGCCACCGACCGAATCTATCTGCTTCCAGATCCTTGACTAGCTCTATTCGGATCTATTCGTGAAAGCATACATCCGAACGCCTTCTCTTCGCTCCCGACTGATGTGAACATCTCCCCCGCTGTCTTTGTACAGCCAGAGTGTAGCCTTGTCACTTCTCTTCAGACCCAGCGCGAACATGATGTCTTCTGCCAGGGCTTCTCTAGAACTCACAGTGATTTCCTGCTCCTCCATATTTGCCGGGGCCGGGTTGTTGGTCTCCAAATCTCGTTTCGACATGAGAGATCTCACAGCACCCTATTCAGAATAAGAATGCAAGAGGAAGAAGAAAGCAATGTCTGTGATCCCATCTGGAGGATGGTCCGTACTAACCGTACTAAAAAACCCGCAATGGGTTGAAGAGAGCGTCTACGGCGCGTTCCCGACCAATCCGACCATGAATTGGATTGGCGCAATTGACAATTTTGATCCGAAGGCCGATATGCAAAGCATTATGATTCCACAGGTCGGAACTGAGGACCTGAAGTACATTCTCAAGGGCGCTGAAGTTTACACAATAGATCTGGAGTACGGCCTCCAGACCTCCACTTTTGCAAAGTACGGGATCAGTTCCCAGGGAGGCGGAGCCGCCACTATCGACAAGAGCTTGAGCGTACTCTTCAGCGCCAAACTCAACGCCGTCGAAAACTATGTCGAACTTCTTGGTTCCCGAATAGGATCCTTCACCATTTCATCGCAAGCAGGCCAGTTGACAAAGGCCAAATGCCAGATCCTGGCGAAGGCGATCCCTATTCCCTTCACCTCCAGCCCCATCGGGTCCGGGTCCTTCGCGACAGACCCCGTAACCAATCCCTGGACATTCTATGATGGCGGAAGCAATCCGGTCACGATCAACTCAGGGTCGCCCGTGAACCCCGACGTCAGAGAGTTCTCGGTGGCATTCGAAAGGAACCTGGAGAGGCTGCATGTGCTCGGGCAGAGCCAGCAAAAGTTCCTGACGCCGAAACAACGTCGGATAACGGGGAACTTCACGATCGTCTGGGAGGACGTGAATCAGTACACGAACCTCACGGCTGATCTTCCAGCAACGATCACCTGGGTACTCAAATTCGGGACGTCGACACTGACATTGTCAGGCTGCAAGATCCACAAGCTGGACGACTTCAAATTCTCGCCGACGGAAGTTGTCTATGAGAAGTACGGTTTCACGGCGCTAACAGGAAGCATCACCTAGATGAGCGTCAATATCACAATCGAGAATGATGCGGATATTGCTCGTCTCCTGCAGACGCTTCCTCCAGAGGCTTTTGCAGCTGTCCAGACGCTCGCGAAGGAGACTGCTGTTCGAGTGGCCGAACGAGCCAAGGAGATCGTCCCTGTTCGAACAGGACACCTGCTCGGTAGCATCGATACAGTGTTTGACGAGGAAATTGAAGATCCAGATTCAGACGGATCACCCCGGGCATTCGAGCCTGTTCAAGTAGTTGCGGACACTCCCTATGCAAGTTTCGTGGAGTTTGGCACTAGTAAAATGGCCGGGCAACCCTTCTTGGGACCCGCGGCGGAGGAACTGGAACCTGAGTTCTTTGCGGATGTCGATTCGATCCTTGAGGGACTTGGACTCGAAAGAGCAGACGAGTCGGAGGCGTTAGAACAATGAATGTCGAGGTCAAGGTCGGAGTGCCCCATGCTCCGAAGTATCATGGGTCCTGGCGCGTTCGTAGTCTTACAGTTGAAGAGGCTGGAGTAGCTCTCCGAAGTCTTGCTGCTGGAAAGGACAAAGTAGCCTACATCAACGCGTTGATGGTGGCCAGTGTCGGTGGGCCTGTAGTCCTGGACGCGAAAGGATTGCAGGAGATGCCCTACAAGCTCTATCGTGAACTTATGGACAAGGTCTTGGAACTGAACGAGACCTCTGCGGAAGAGGCAAATTTTTCGCAGAGCTCGCCTTCCGAGACTCAGCAGTAATCCCTCTGAGACATGAAGAAGAGATCCGGCGAACAGTCAGATACCACATTTTCGGGCAAGAGTACGGCTGGACACCCGACGAGGTCGACCGACTCCCCGCGAAGGTCGCGAACAACCTACTGATTCTATTCCATGTCTCATCAGCCAGGCGACACTCCGCACAACAAGAACTGGAGAACAAGATGGTCAAGAGATGAACCTTCGAACTATTGCCCTCTGGATCACGGGCCTCGCAACAGGAATCTTCCTCATGGTTGTAGACGAGATTCTCTCACTCGCCCTCTACTGCGGAGTAACCTGCCAATACGCGATTCCAGTTCTCGGAATGTTCAGTCTCTGGGAGAGCTGGGAACTCGCTTTCGCTTGTCTCGTCCTAAGCGGCTTGGCGTCTCTCGTAGTCATTGGTGAGAAACAGTGAGCGTAACTGGCCTAGGAACAATACACAGTCTACGAATCATCTTTCACGGGGTCGACCGGGTCAGCAACGTCACTGACACAATCCAGAGTAAGGTTCGCGCCCTCGGCGGCGCTATCTCCATTCTTGGTGGAACTGGGATCCTCGTCACTAATCTCGGAGAATCGTTCGGTTTTCTAAGCAAGAAGCAGGCTGAAGCCCTGGACAAGGCGTTCTCTCTCGCCGCCGCGGTCGGCAGTTTGATCAGCATCTTCGCCCGGTTCGCACCCGCACTACTGGCAGCAGCCTCGGCTCAGAACATCATGAACGCCGCCACCGCTGTCGCCGATGCTCTCTCCGGACCCTTAGGCTGGGCGTTACTTGCAGCTGCCGCTGTGGCTCTTACTGCCTGGGGGCTTTCCCAGACGATCAATCAACCTACTGGAACCCCGAGCGAGACGACGGCATCTGATCAGAGAACCGGAGGCCGCGCTCTTGGAGGGGGCATGGGTCGAGGACAGTTCGGGCTTGACACATTGGTAACTGGTCCCACAATGTTCCTCGCAGGAGAATCTGGTTCCGAACGCGTCACTGTCACGCCGTCGGGAAGAACCGATGTCGGTGGAACCCAGATTGCTCCTACGATCAATATCTACGGCGCCACGGATCCCGCTGCGTCTGCTCAGGCCATGAAACGCGAGTTAGAGCTACTGATCGCACGGGAAGTCGCGAGGAGAGGATAGATGACTGTCATTGTTAGGAGCCCAAGTTGTCATCCTGACGCCCAGATCAAGCTGGATTATTTCGAGGTGAGATCGATGGGTTTTACCAAGATTCTATGTGCAAAATGCGGGGCACTTCTCGCACTTGTCCCTACTTCGCCTAGGAGATCAAAGTAAACGTGGCAGCAGGCGATGTTACAATTACCCGAGGAGTAGGAACCAGAACTGACTTTATCGATTCAAGCGCAACTCAACAGAACGCGGGAACCGTAAGTGGCGTCACCGTCTCGTCAAACGGCGACCTTCTTGCCTGGTCGGGTACATTCACGAACCCCGTAGCCCAGGATGGCGCAATAGTCTACATCAGCGTTCCAAGTCTCTCCGGCACAACCTACCCCTTCACTCTCGGGAGAGCACAGATCAATACGATGCAGGGCAACTTCAATCTCACTGGCTATGTTCACTACACTGATAGCACCTCACAGATCAACCAGCCAAACCTAGGAGGAACCGCAGGACCAAACTTTCTGATAGGAACAGGAAACACCGTCTCCGGGAAACTCATCGACCGCCTCGGCTTCATCGTGATCGCGAACACCACACAAACCGGAACTTTCAACTTCACAGTTACACTTGACTTCATCTACATCTTCAAAGAGACCCTCACCCTCCCAGCCGCCAGCCAGCCCCTCCAGCTGCCATTGCTACGGCGCGCTGCAGATCTACAAATCCCTAGTAGAGAGGGAAGTGTTCTCCAAGACCTTGGTAGTCCTAGCCCACAAATCGAGGTAGGAGGAGAGCTCATCACGACGAGCTCGCCCAACAACTACACCGGAGATCAGTGGTGGGACGTCCTTGTCGGAACCTGGCTCGAAGCAAACTGGCAATGGTTCGCCAGCGATCGCGTCGCCTACAAGTACCAGATCACGGAACTTAGCAACACACAGAACCCCGGACGCGTTGGATACTACGACTTCAAGCTACGTTTGAAGAAAGTCGACATAATCTCTGCAACCGCCCAGACATTCGCCAGCAACAATGGAACAGGAGCAATCCAGTAGATGCCCCAGCCCTATCTCAAGCCAATAGTCGAACTCGATATCTTCCACTCTTACGGAGTTGGCTTTCGAGAGGACAGTTTCCTTCAGTCCGGGACTACCCACAATTGGAATGCGCCTGATTCAGGCGTAACCGCGACAACTGACGGTGATATTCTCACTCTTTCTGGAACCACTGCGACCAATGGTTTCTCTCGAGGACCAGGATTAGCCCTAGCTACTGGCACGATTAACAAAGTGGCCTTGAGAGCCAAAGCCGGTACAATCGCCATAGGCTCAACGATCGATTTCAAAATCATATTCACGGATACATCAACCCAGACAGTCACCGTTACCCTCGGACGCAACTATGCAGTTACACCCAAGAATCTTACAGCCAGCAAGACCATTGACAGCATCAAATGGCTGAACCAGTCATCAACCGGCACAGTGCTCATCGATCTGGCGATAATGACCTACAAATCGATCGTTCTGACGAGCGAAGACGAAGCAATCGGCCCGGAAACCACTGGATCTACCACAGCCGTGAACGAAGCAGTCTTCAAACTCCGGAACGACGGCGGAAAATATACCTCAGGAACCTCGAAACTCGACTTCTATGACGACGTCAACATCTACATGGGATATCTCCAAGACGATCTTCAGACCCGCAAACTTAGCAAGGCCTTCGGCGGCTCAATCATGGAGATCGACCCATCCCTTGACAGCTCCGGAGACATCTTACAAGTCAACTGCAGCGGCTGGGCCCAAGCACTCCTCAACGCCTTTGTCGTGAAAGACTACGGCAACGGCTCAGATAACTCCTCGATCACCACGTTCCAAGCAACGATCAATGACATGATCAATAGCTTCGTCAACCCTGACGGTTACCAGCTAAGCACCACTTACATTCAGAATATCTCGGGCCCACCCGCCATTACTTACATGCTGTTCAAGAACGACCAGGCATTCGACGCAATCAAGCAAAGCGTCGACCTTCTCACTGCTGGAGATCCTACAACCGCGACCGTGTATCCCGCCGAGTTCTGGGTCGACAATTCGGAGAACTGCCACTTGGCACCGTTAGGCGCTTGGGGATCAGACCCGAATCCTTCCACCTATCCAAATACGCTGAGCGTTGGCAGCGAGCATATTCTGAATAATTTCCGCAAAGACATTCTCAATCTCAAGAACAAGGTCCACTTCGTCACGGCAATGGTTGAGCCGGCTAACGGAGATCTCTGGACTGAAGGAAATGCTAGTGCCTGGAGTTTCAGCAGCAATGGTGTTGGAGGGTCTAGCAGCGTGCTCAATGACAACAGCGCTGGCAACTTCAAGGTCAATTCCTTCAGCATCAAGGCGAACTGGTCCGGGATGAGCCCGGCCCCGACCACCGTCGCGCTGAGCTACCCATCAGCTGCTAACCTCGGATTAGACTTCACAAAGTTTGGTGGAAAGATCACTCCTGCGAGGATCATCTTCTACGTCAAATGTGACCAGACTGTCTTCTACCCTCAGGTTCAGCTCGTAACCAGCAGCCCGAATGCAGTCTTTACCAGCCCTAGTCTCCCAGATGTCAACGGAGTCAACACTAGCGACTGGCATCGATTCGAAGTCTACATCGGCCCATACGGAGACAACTTTGTCGCTGGTCCCAGCGCGAGCTGGACCAACATTAACCAGATACAATTCCTCTTCTCGTTCAACGCACCGGGTGCGGGGAGCGGCAACATCTGGGTCGACGGAGTATACATTGAAGGACAGAACCACTTCGTCGCCACCGATAGCACTCGGATCAGCCAGTACGGCGCTCGAGAGACAAGCCTCACAAGTCTCAAACATCGAAAAAGTGTGACCCAACAGGCCCTAGCGAAAGCGGAACTTTTCCGGCTTCACAACCCCGTAATGAGAGGGACCGTCCAGGTTCCGGGGATTCCAGATGTCCTTCCAGGACAGAAGGTCACGATCAACGCGCCAAGCGCCAATCTTTCAAACGCCACGCTACGGGTTATCTCCGTAAAACACCACTATGGACAGGACAATTTCACAACAACACTAGAGCTAACAGACGATGTAACGAACTACCAGAGCCTACAACTTACTAGCATGGCCGACCTTCTCCTACAGATCCACACTCCCACCTCGAAGGCGCAACGACAAAAAGACATCGAAATGGGAAACCCGCTGACGCTGTCAGGACAACCGGACTTTACAACGACAGCTCAGACCAGAGACTACCCTAGCTAGTAGCGACTGCTGATTCAGTTTCATTCTCGTGTCTGAGAAAAGTAGCCAACGACGCCTCAACCATCTAGGTGTCGAGTCATAGTAACTGGCGTGAAAGATTAGCTGTTAATCCCAGCCGTATGGAAACGGAGCTAGCCATCAAACTACAATATTCCGGGATCCACTACCAGACACAGGTAGAGATACCGATTACAACAGTCGACTTCTATTTTCCAACGACGCCAAGACCGACGCTAGTATTTGTCGATGGGCTGCCGCATCTGAGAATCAGTCAGACGGCAAAGGATGAGGAGCTCAGAACTCTCCTGAGGAAGCGCGGATACAAAGTTATTGAACTCATCTACCGCAGCTATTCTGACAAGAAACGGGACGAACTATATCAGGAAATCGTCAAGCAACTTGAAAGAGAACCGAGGGCGGATTTCTAGAGAACCTTCTTTGCAACTCAAAATTTACCTTTGGTTCGAGGATCGTCGACACTTCTTTGGACTCCTTGTATTAACGTAGGATTCGTGGGCAATAAACGCCTATCCCTGTTTTCGATCGATATTCGGTCAGAACGAAGTTATTGCCCTTCTTTCTTGAACGGTCTTCCGGGCTCTCCAGCATGAGCGATGTTACACCATTCACATCCGCAACTGCAGATTCCCCACTTCTTTCCCCAAACGTTGCAGCGAGGTCTGTGAGTTACCTCGTCGTGGAGACTATGACCTAACGGGCACGGTGGAGCTTTTGCCATGGCGTTTAGCTGTCGTCTTCTCTTTCTTGTGATTCCGACCCCACCTGGTGTCATGGTTGTAGAAGCTTCTCCAATTCCTTAGCTGCGTTGTCAAGAATTCTTTGGACTTCTCTGCTTTCATCTTCGGATAGTTTAGTTGGTTCATCAAATCTCAGAGTCAGCTTAGCGGGATGAGGTTGACGAACACTGCTCCCAAATCTAACATATCCCGTCTTGTCTCCTCCACGCCACAATGCTTGTTCTTCTATCCTCTGCGATAGATTCTCCAATCGTATTTTCGTTGATGGGTTGAATCCGCGTAAAAACATATCAGCGGTTATACTCTCCAGTTCAGCTTTCAGAACGTACAGAGGGTCCGCTTTCCATTCTACAGTCTTCAAGGCTCAACCGCTGTTGAACCACTAACAAATTAAAGTCCCGTCTGATGTAGACGGAAGGTTCTACTTCTTAACGCGGGCTGCGATGTCCACCAAGATTTGAGTCATCTCGGGTATTTCGAACTTCTTGAGTTCTCCCATCCGTTTCAAGTAGTCCATGACGTTGTGAGTTTTCGCGTTTGCCTCGAATTTGAATGGTTTGACCATTTCCAAGAACTTGCCCATCGCGCCTTGCTGGTCAAGGTCAAATTCCGACTTGTGTTCCTCCAGCTTCCCGACAAGAACCCCAAAGTCGAGCGGTCGTCGATGTTGCTTATCGTAGTATTCCTCAAGTTTAGAAGGTCCCAACTTGTATTGGAGTATGTTGTAAACGAGGTTCTCAATCAGCTTTCGTGACAAGACGAGCACGGCATTTGGAAGCCGCGGATCACTGTGCGCAGCATTAATTTCATCTTCAAGCCTCTTGTAGAAAACCTGCGGGTATACGAAGGATAACAACTTCTGGGGTCGAGGTTCACCTTTCTTTCCGCTTAGGCTCTTCTTAGATTGAACAGTCGTAGTTGAGACTCGACTAACCGTTCGGCGTGTCTTCAGGTGTTCTTGGAACTCGCTTAGCTTGTCGTCAGGAACTTCGAATCGAGGCTTGCTTACATCCAAGCCAGCTTCGTCGTGAGCAACAAGAAGTAAAGCAATATCTCGATCAACAACACCTTCAGCTACAGCCTTCGCGTTGACTCGATTCAGAAGTTGACGAGGCTTGATGCCATTGAGCTTAGTGCAGACGGCTTCTCGCAGTGTCTTTGAAAGGGTCATTCAGTCTCTTCGCTGGCTTTCTTCTCCCGTTTAGACTTCGTAAGTGCCATGTGAATAGCAGGCTGAGTCTTGCCAAGTAGGTCGGCTATCTCTTGCTCAGTAAGTTCGAAGACTCTCAAGAAGTGAGCTTTGCGCTCCGTCGTCTTTTCGTCCTTAATCTGGGCATAGGCGAAGACTTTGACGAGGTTCCTTACCGCTTCGGCTAGAGAATCACCTTTCTCAGACTTCATTTCTAGACCTTCCTTCGCTTGGTAAGCTTACCAGCCAGAATATCGCTGATGTTTGATTGCGCTCGGTGAAGAACTACTCCGATCTCTGGTTGACTATACCCCGCAGCATCAAGTAGCCTTGCATTTCTCTCCAACTCCTTATCGCTGATTTCTCGTATGGCCCCAAGTGCAGCAACCTTGACGTAGGATTCGATAAGCTTCTTCAGTTCCTCAAACTGTTTGTCAGTTAACGTTACTCCGCTCGACTTCCCACCCGCTTTACCCGTTGGGTGTGTTTTCGAATTAACATAAAAGATGTGGGGTTTTCTGTTCCTAGTTTCCTAAACTGTCAATTGATGCAACCCGTATAGCATCGTTGATACCAAATCTCTGAAGTGGTCTATGTCTGTATCGGTAGGTTCGGGACTCGCCAACTCATGGTATAGGGTACATCGGAGGTCGTAGTAAAAGTCGAGGGACTTCCAAATATCTTCTTCAAAGGCGGGAGCGTTCTTCTTCATCATGGCGACGAGAGTCTTTCTGTTGGAAAGCTGCTCCTTTGTGACACTCACGTTCTTGATTCGTATCAGGTAATCTCTGAATGCTATCTCAAGACAACTATCCAGTAGAAGAAGACCAAACCTGTTCTTGTTTTCCAGCTTCTTTCCAAGAATCAGATCAGCTGCATAGACGTTCTCAACTAGCGCTCTTGTCCACGGTTGTTCCCGAATTCTATCCTTGTTGAGATTTAGTAGGCGTTCAGCTTCGGAACGGCTCTTAGGAGGAATGCTCGGCATTTGCTCGGGCTTTAGAACGAAATCTTGCCGAGAGGTCAAATCAACAGTCTCGACTGTCCCTTGTGAATGAGCCGCTATCTGCGCCTCGCTATCTCCAATTAGCCTTCTCGAAAGCTGAACATACGGGGTACAAAGTTTCAGCAAGTCGGCTTTCAGACGAGATATGATAGGGTTCGAAAAGTCCAAGCCTGATTTTGTGCTGTTCCATGGCATATCCTGATTTGATCCTCTTATCCTAACTATGCACCTGAACCATGCGTGTGCAGCGTGCGGATAGCCCAGTAGTTTTGTTGTGAACCCAATTTCCGGATCTTTGTAGTCTTTGAGAATCAGTCTGTCGTTGCAATAGATGTAGAATCCGTACTCCCCGGTTTGCCGTGACGCTAACATCAAGCCTACTGTAGCGTTAACGTACACTCTTCTCCCACCCGTGCTAATGAAAAACTTGTAGTCCCGCGGATGTCTCCCTTCCAGCGGAAATGCCCAATTCTCGAACATTATGGGCTCTACCAGTTCACCGTTCAACCAGATCGTGAAGGTTTGGTCCGATAGTATGAGACCGTAGGTTTCCGATAACGCTCGTTTCACGTCGGCGATAACATCAAGATTGATGTCGAATTTTACCTTCGTAACTTGGATATTTGTCCTGCCGGGAAGGATCTCAGAACTTCTGTACTTGGGAAGTTTCCATGAAGTAGAAGTTATCCACGCCTCGTCAACCTTGATTTTGAATGTGCCTTCACTTTCGAATCTGCTGGTGACCTCAGCCTCTCGTGCCAGCGCTACAATGCCTCGTTTCATTCCAAGTCCGAATTCTCCGATGGTGGTTTCGGTGGGGGTTCGAGTTGTACCTCCGGGCTGCATCAACAAGTTGAGGTTCCCCTCCTTTATTCCACCAGCATTGTCTTCATACGTAAACTCCTTCTTCTCCACGTTAAGTTCGAGGTCTACCTTGAGAGTAGGCTTACCCCGAAGTTTCCATTCGTCAATCGCATTGTCAACGAGTTCGAGTATTCCCTTCTTCAGATCGATATCTGAAGCCATTGAACCCAATATCTTCTTCAGAGGAGTAGCGTCGATGTCCTCGACGAAAACGTCTTGGGAGGTTAACAGCGAGACTACACCGTATCATTGTCTCGGAACCTGCCTTAAATTCTTTCAAGAAACGGTACCGTTCTATACTTCCTGACAGCGACTTCTATTGCTTCTTAAGGAAGAGAATGTGCTCGGACTTCATTACGTTCTGAACTCCTTCAATCGGTCGCTCGAACCTTTGAACGAGAACTAGACCATGTTTCTTGCCAAGCCTTACGATCTCATCTTCAAGTCGCAATCCGGTAGCCTCCTCTATTTTGCCCAGTTGTACGCTGTTCGACCCGATAATCACGACCGCGAACTTCCCAGACTTGAGGACTCTACCCATTTCAGTCAGGAACTTTCCAGTGTCGTCTATATACGCGAAGACCTGATTCTTCAATCCCGAACCCCTTAGTCCTATCATGTTGTCTCGTAAGACCGAGAGATCGTATCCGAGGTACTCAAGCTGGAGACTATCCCCTTTCAGGTAGTCTATTGCGAATGAGTAAGGCGGAGACGTAATCACAGCATCGACTGAGTTGGACCGTATTTTGTCCAAGTCCCTTGCATCGCCTTGTTCCACCTGCGCATGTCCAAGATGGAGTCCCAATTCATCACGTATCCTGATGAAATTTCCAATTGCTGCCACGTATCGTGCGAGAACGATCGGTAGAAGCTCTGGGAACTTCTTGGTCTTGACTCTCTTAGAATAGCCCAGTGCATCGAGATAGGCCAACAAGAGGATAGGGTGAACCTTTGACGTTTGGATCTCTGATATATCTCCTAGAGTTTGCTGGACTCCACTTAGGGAGAGCCGTTCAAATACAGAATCCCCCTCCTCACCAAGTGAGTCCAACTCATCCTGCTCCAATGAAAGACCTTGAAGTTTGGTTCTAGACATAAAAACCGCGAACGGGTTCATGTCGAAACCTATCGAGTCAATTCCAATCAATGACGCCTCAACGTTTGTGGTTCCGCTTCCAGTCATCGGGTCCAGTACGAGGTCCCCTTTCCTAACGCCGATAACGTTCATTATCGCCTTGATTAGTTGAGGATGAAACTTCCCCCTGTAGGGGAATAGCCCGTGAGTCGCATAGCTTGTTTTGTACTTGTAGACTTCGAAGAAAGCTCTCAGTCTGGCTGAATTCTTGCCGACTTGCAAGGGGAGCCCAGAACACAGTTTGAAGTGATTAGTTTGTCTGCCATCTATTGTTGCAAAATAGGCTGATCTCAGCACGAGTTCGTCTTCGCTGAGAGCCGCTAACTCTGCCAACGCCAGTTCGAGCTCGTAGATGCTATTCAGACCGGGCAGAAGTTCGTAGTCTTTTGGGAGGACCCGCTGACTTAGACTCCCAATGAGGGAAGTCGGTCTTTTTTCAAGAGCTCCCAGCGTTGTCGTCATGTCATAACCCCGTCGACGGGGAGGCACATAACTCTATAGACGAGAAAGACCGGTCGGATTATCGAGGGTCTTTAGCGACTCGACGGATTTCAAATTTGAAACTCGTCAGGACTGAAATACTGATTGACAAGGGAGGTTTCTCTTCCTCCGATGATTGGAGAACCGTCAAAAGGGACATTGACATCGCAATTAGGTCGATGGATTGGCCTACAGGTACGGGAAAGTTTCTCCTATTTGATGAGAAAGGGAAGGGTCGGCACAAGGGAAACGGGGTGGGAGCGATCAGGGAAATGTTCCTCCGACTTCTTCTTAATCAATCTCAAGATTGGAAAACTGAGGTAAAGCTGAATATCCCTGCGAGAATTGAGCCGGGTCCTGTGGATGTGTCCAAGCGGATCGGAGACAAGTTGTTCGCTGTCGAATGGGAAACTGGGAACATCTCTTCCAGTCACAGAGCCATGAACAAGCTATCGATGGGTTTGCTCAAAGAAGTGCTTGTTGGTGGCCTTTTGATTCTGCCAACCCGGACAATGTATCCCTATCTGACAGAGAGAATTGGGAATTTTGAGGAACTCGAACCTTATTTCGATATGTGGAAATCGCTTAGCCCTAACAGAGGCCTCTTAGGGGTTATTGGAGTGGAGCAGGATGGTGTCAGCAAGAACGTTCCAAAGTTCAGCAAACTGACCTCTGGAAGATCGGTCGAGTGATCTGGATGATCATACGAGAGGATTGGTGCCCATTCTAGTGATTAATTAAGTGCGGACGCGTTCAGCAACAAGCAGAAAAATAGCCCTGAAAAGGTTTCGGCACAGAGTTTCCTATTTTGATTAGTGAGTCGTAGCGACGTAGGAAGAAGCGAGCAAACCTCAATCCGAAGAATGCGTCGTCAGCTAACATCTCGCATTTCGTGAGAAGCGCTGC
>WNGG01014932.1_pt1 | contig 14727 bp, 12 predicted proteins | sample 5400661 | NCBI WGS metagenome assembly WNGG01 (sample SAMN13153372, study PRJNA577476) | soil metagenome | isolation source: 100 cm soil or saprolite under Garry oak tree replicate 1 | place: USA:California | collected 2016-06-15
GGGGCAACGTGTTTGTAAACATCGACGATAAGAGTTCCATGGTGGAATTTGACGCGAAGACCCTCGCCATTAAGGCCGAGTGGCCGCTTGCACCCTGCGAAGGCCCTTCTGCACTTGCCTATGATGCCGCGCACCGGCGGCTATTCGCGGCTTGTGACAAGGTGATGGCCGTGGTCAATGCGGATACCGGTAAGGTCGTCGCGTCGCCTCCTATCGGTGGGGATGCAGACGGGAATGGGTACGATCCAGCCACAGGCCTGCTGTTTGCGTCCTCTAAGCAGGGGCTGATTTCCGTTATCCACCAGGATTCACCGGACAAATACAGCGTACTCGCGAACGTTACGACACAATTCGGCACGGGCACCATGACGCTGGATACCAAAACGCACCATGTCTTTACGGCGACGGCAGACTACACCACACCAGCGAAAACGGCAGAGAACCCCAGACCGCGTGCGAGGCAAGTTCCGGGGTCGTTTGTAGTCCTGGAAGTGGCTCAGTAGCTGGCGATCGAAGAAGACCGCAATTAGTCGGAATGTTGCCGCAAGGACAGCGCGACCACGCTCCGGAGAAAACGGCTCGCGCGCGCGCGATGGCGCTCTTCCATCGGCTGCTTGGCTGAGGAAGCGTAGCTAATTCGGCGTCACTTTATAGTCGCTCATGTAAACGACACTATCCGCCTTGGACCACACACCAATCCGCCCGGAAACGGGTTGGGGCAGGTCGTGTTCGAGCAGCAACTTTTCGTCCAGATAGCCTTCTACTTTGTTGCCGGCAATCCGGACCTTCAGCGTGTGCCATTGCTTGGTGGCCGTGGGAGTGTTGCGAATCCACTTGACGGACGTCCGCTTTCCATTGACGAATTGCCAGAGGACCAAATTGTTCTCTAGGGAATTGGCGCGGACCGTTAAGTAATCGCCGTTCGACTTCAAATTGAAGAGAATTCCCGCACCCTGGTCAATGCGTCCGGCCAGCGGCTTGAAACGCATGCTGATCTCACCGTTGCGGAAGTCGTCGATCCCCACAGCCACCGCGTAGGGGTAATAGGCAAAAGATTTTACGTTATCGAGGAATTCCGCGTACCGCTCGCCATAGAGCGCGCGAGCTTTGTCCGCGATATTGGCGGCCGGCTGGCCCTCTTTCCACCGGCTACCGTCTACCATCAAGACCTTGTTGTTACCGTCCTGTGCGATGGTCCAAACGCCGACAACAGGCGTGATGGTCTTCGGTTCAGCGCCGACTGTTTCTGTCGATAAATCGAACATCTTCGGCGCCGCTGCGGTTACCACCAACGCCAAAATGTAAGCTAATGCAATACGCATATTTCACCTCCTGGAGAATAGTAGCCAACCTACAAAAGATAGTGCGGGCCATAGAACATAGAAGATCAACTCAGCAGCCCGGGGAGAGCTGACAACGAGTGGATAGCCGGGATAAGCGGCCGGGTCGTCGGCCGCGGGTGGCGACACACCAGCCAAATTCCAGAGCAGCGGCAAAACTTCCTCGGGCGAAGTGGAACGGCTATCAGCCCGGCGCGAACCAACCTCATAGATAACCACCCCATAATTCGGATCTTCTCCGGTCCTGAAGATTGCGGCGTGGTCCGCTTCCCGATTCACAATTTCGGTGCGGGGAAGTATGCGCCTCAACTTAGCTAGGATGGACCGATCGAAATCCATCATCCGTGGGTCTTCCGGCGCGAGATAGGCCGAGATGCGGAGTGGTTCCCGAATTTGCAGCAAAGCCTCGCGCACCGCCGGAGTGAACGAGTGGCGCTGATCCTCGGTCAGATCTACCGATCCAATGGCCTGAGGTGCGAGGGCAAGAAGAGCAACGCAGACAAGCACTGCCGTGCCTGTTCCGAGCAGTTTGAGCGAAAACGGAATGCCGGGATGCCACCACAACAGTGTCAGTGCGAAGAGTCCTCCAGTGGCGAGCGCAATTCCAGCGACAACACTCCAAACCAACAGGCCCTGTTCGAACGGCTTCAGTAGAGCCGTCAAAGACAGCCAGGAGATCCTAGCGAACCAAGATCTTTCACCCGCTGCTGCGAAATCCAGGACCCAGGATCCGAGCGTACAAGCCAGCGCGAGCAGAGCCGCGGTCGAGGCACTCTCCGCCACCGCCGCAGCGAAGAGTGCGATGGCTATCACAATCACGCCGTAGAGAAAATGACCGAGCAAAAGGCAAAGCGCCTCGGGCACGAAAAGGTGCCCCCCGAAGAGCCGCCAAAGTAACAACACGAAAAGCCCCGGCAACTCGACGACCAGCCAGGCAAAAAGTGCCGCCATGACTTTTGCCGCCAACAAAGTGGAGGAACTCAATGGCGTTTGCAACAGAAGTCGCAGGGCGCCGGAGTCCTTATCCGTGGAAATCATCCGGATGACCAGGAAGGGAAAGAGTAGTGTCAGTGCCAGATAGATTGCGCCGTAAGTGGGGATGATCACGCCGTCAAAAGGATTGAGCCCCGCGGCCAATTGCGGCGTAACCAATGCAGGCCTGCTCGCTTCAGAGTATAGGGAGATCGCCTGAATAACGCTGTAGCCGACCAGCGGGCCGGTCAACAGCGACAGTATCCAGAGACTGCGCGAAACCAGCAGTGATCGCAGCTCGAGCTGGATGGCGGAGCGCATGATCAAACCAGCTTAAGAAAGATTTCTTCCAGGCCAGAGCCCGGTGCGCAGCCAGCACGATCACGGAGCTCGGATAGGGTCCCTTGACCCGCAGGTTTCCCGCCGCTCAGCAGGATGAATTGGTCGCAGGCGCGTTCCGCGTCGCGAAGTTGGTGGATGGAGAGCACCAGAGTACGGCCCGTGCCAGAAATCTCGCGCAAGAGCGGCACGACTTCGAGTACCTGCTTCAGGTCCAGCCCGTCAAAAGGCTCATCTAGCATCAGAATCGGCTGGGTCGAAAGTAAGCCAAGGGCGATCAAGAGCCGCTTCATTGACCCCTTGGATAAATCGGACACTCTCGTCCCCACAAAATCCCGAAGCTGAAGGCGGTCGATTATTGCTTCAGCATCATTCTTCGCGCGCCCGAAAATCGACGCGTAAAAGCGCAGCACAAATCCGGCCTGGAGCTCCGAATGTGGCCGCGTCGCGTCTTCGACATAGAACAGTATTCTGTAGCGCGCGAGCGCTGGTATTAACTTGCCTTCCCAGGAGAGGGTCCCCCTGTCCATTGGCAGAAGGCCGGCCATGCCCAGCAGCAATGTGGTCTTTCCGGCGCCGTTCGGCCCGATCACGCCGGCAATGGCGTTACGGGGGATCTCCATGCTAACTCCGTCAAGCGCGAGCAGGGCTCCGAAATGCTTCGAGAGATTTTTCACGCTCAGCATGTGGGCATGCACCTGTGACAAGCTTGCAAGATATTCTCCTGAATACCTGAAAGCTACATGAAACCGCGGTCGGGCTGGGGGCTTTAGCTCAGCTTGCACATCGGTTGTGCACAGGGTTGCAAAGAAAAAAGCAGGATGCGGCTAAACTAAAGTCTTCGTTTGCCCGATGCTGTAGGATGCCCGAACTAGGGCGAAAACGAGTACGTATATTTGACGGCGAAACGGGTTTCCCGCAGTTGTTGTGGGTTCGCCGCGGCGAGGCTGGCAAATTGCGTTCCCAAGTTGTAGATGATGTAAAGGTCGCTGTCAGGCCGATAGTTATACCGCAGCCGGAAATTGGCGCTGACAGCCTGGGTATTCGCCGTATCCATCTGGATGACGCTGCTGAAAGTCAGCAATCGAGAGAACGAATAGCTTGCTTGCAAACTCGCCAAATCGACGGAGAACTTTCCCACCGGCAATCGGAATCGATTCCAGGTTTGCGAGGCGGAAATCGAAACTCTTGCATTGGGGCGATAGTTCGCTCCCACACGTAACTCGTTTAGCGTCCCGCCGTAGTAGCCGCCAAATCGCTCGAATAAGTTGTAGGTAAAGCGACGGTCCTGTGCGGAGTAAAAGGTAAGCTGATGGCGAGCGAAGTGATATACGCCCGTCGGAATATAAAATTGCTTGTAGATGTTAAGGGGAGTTGCGAGTCGTTGCGTAAACACGTCCGCGATATCGTCGTCGGTGTAACCCCCGTTATTAAACTCAGCCCGGAAAGTGCCCTGCCATTCCTGGGTTGCCACGGCGTTGCGGGTGTCGGGGGCGTGGAGAAGGAAGCCCTCGAATTGCAGTTCGCGGATGCCGCGGAGTTTCGGGCGGGCCTTAAAGTTCAGATTGGCATAAGTCTCATTGGAATCGGTGCGCTCGATGAATCCCAGTTCCGGATTGAAGTTAGGTCCTATTTTCCGGCGTTCAATGATGCCCTCCAGCCAATTAGATTCGTAGGTCAAGGAGGCACCGACGTCGCTATTCCCGCTGGGATTCCCCAAGGAACGCGTGCCAGCGGCGTGAGCGTCCACAATGAGGTTCCTGAAGAAGACCAACCGCGTATCGATACCGCCGGTTTGGTTGTAGGGATCCTGAACATTTCCTGAACGCTTGTCGATTCCCATGACGCCAATGTAGGAGTCACCGAACAGGGAACGCTTGACGCGCACGGCGCCATAGTTGCCGTAGGGATTGGAACCGCTCGGCCGCGTCTCCACCTCCAGGACGCCCAGTTGAAAGCCACCGAGAGACCCGGTGAGTTTCGCTCCGCCGTTAACGGGCACCTGCTGGCCAGTCACGGAGTCAATCCCAATCTGACGTGTGAAAAATAATTGGTCCCGGTCGCCGATATCGAAGCTGAAGATTCCCGCGTTTTCCAGGAAGAACTGGCGCTTTTCGGGAATGAAGATCTTGAAGGGCGTCAGATTGAATTGCTGAAGGTCCACATCCGCGTCGGCAAAATCGGTGTTCCCCGTGAGGTTCAGCACGAGATCGGAGCGAAGGCCATATTTGATATCCAGGCCGCCCGTGAGCGGGAATTTCGGGTTTTGTCCGCTCAGCTTGTCGTAGGTTGCCAGTCCGTATGGTTTCACAATGAAGAGCCTTCCACTTCCAATGTCGGTTATGCCCCGGAGCTCGCCGGCTTGAGATACCTTCGTGATTCCAAACGTCCTCAGGTAGGCGCACCATAAATCCTCTTCGTTTTTTCTGCGAATGAATCGCTTGAAATTTAGGCCCCAGACGATGTCCGTCGACTTGGTGAAGTTAAGGGTCGAGAAGGGGACCTCTACCGTGGCAGTCCACCCATCAAAGGTGATCCGAGCTTCCGAGGTCCATACTCCATCCCATCCGGGGTCGAAGTCTAGAAGCCGGCCGCCCACCCTCACTCCGTGCTCCTCAATGATCAGGCCGTCATGCTGGGTACCCAGGGGATTGATCTCGAAAACGTAAGCATCACGGCGATCATGAGCTTCGTCGATCAAGATCTGGAAGTGATCATCCAAGTCTTGATTGACATCGCGGCGCAGTTCTGTTGCGACAATCCGAGAGGGTTCAGAGTCGTAGCAATGAATTCCAAAGTAGATGGCTGTCGGAGTGTAGACAATGCGAACCTCGGTTTTTTCTGTCGCTGGCTCGCCTTCGTACGGCTCACGCTGACGAAAATCAGTGATGATCTTAGCGGATTGCCAAAGCGGGTCGTCGAGGCTTCCGTCGAGCCTTGGCTTATGATCCACGGGAATGGCTTCTGCCACTCGCGACTCTCCCTGAGGAACCGTGGGTATTGCCCCTCCAGGCCGGGCGCTTGCCTTGCAGGACAGGATGAGCGGGGCGGCGAGAAATAGACTCTGCACGAGACTACGGTAGCTACGGGATGGGTTTTTCACGCGCTGTAGTAGAGCAGTGCAACCTGAAAATGGCCTGAAGCGATGGCAAACGTACAGTCATGGCAAGTGTCGAATCCCGATCTCGACGAAATGGAGTTCTTGTTAAGCCAATTCTTGAGGGCAGTCGGCTGCTAATGGCGCACGCCGAACCTGATCAGATTTCTCGCCTTTCTTTCAGGAGCTTTTCAGGTTTGGTGAATAGGATATGGCACGAATCGTTTCAAGCAGAAATCCAAATTCCGTTCCACGAGCCGTAGGGACTGCGCGCCGGTTGGATCGAGTCAAGACTGTGAAGGAGAGCGTGATGAAATTCGCCACCGCAATGCTGTTCCTCGCGAGTTTGCTTGCGCTCGGTGGTTCGACTGCCGCACAAGACTCCCAAGTTCTGTCACTGGAAGGCCGCGTCGAGTTGCCGAATGTGAAAGGTCGCATCGATCATTTCAGCGTCGATGTGAAAGGCCAGCGTCTGTTCATGGCCGGCGTTGGCAACAACACTCTTGAGGTGATCGACCTGAAATCCGGAAAGCAAGTGCGGACGATTTCCGATCTGGCGGAGCCGCAGGGAGTGTTCTACGATGCTTCCACCAATCATCTGTTCGTCGCCTGCGGTGGTGACGGCGTCACGAAGATATTTGATGGGACTACATTTCAACTTTTGGGAACGGTGAAGTTCCCCGACGATGCCGACAACATTCGCTATGACGCCCGCAGCAAGAGCGTGATCGTCGGATACGCAGGTGCGAAGGAGCTCAGGAAACGGACCGAGGGAACCGGAGGACTTGGATTTATAGACGCGAGTGGAAAGAAAACCCGCGACATTGTCATCGATGCCCATCCCGAATCGTTTCGGCTTGAGGAACAGGGAACTCGTATTTTCGTAAACGTTCCGGACAAGCAGGCCCGATGGCGCTCGACGAAGCCCATCACCGCGTCTTCGTCGGGACCTGGACTCCGCCGCGCCTGCTGGTCTTTGACACAGTGGCAGGCAAGCAAGTCGCGGCCCTCGAATTTGGCAAGCCCGGAGTCGTGAATGGAAACACGGACGACCTCTTCTACGACTCGGCAAGGAGCCGCATTTATTTGCTCAATGGCCTGGGCTCAATCGACGTCTTCCAGCAAAAAGACCCCGACACGTATGAGCGGGTCGCGAGCCTCGCGACACCACCCGGCAGCCGAACTGGCCTTTTTGTGCCGGATTGGGGGAAGCTGTTCGTGGCCGTGCTCCAACAGGGCACGAAAAATGCTGAGGTCCGCGTGTACCAGGCGAACTGAGGCGTAGATTGCGCTTCTGCCCCTGCCGTTTCCTCGCCTGGCAGTAGTTACTGCCGTCTTCCGAGCGGAAGGTCTCACTGTCCTGAAGAACCGTCCCACGTGTTCAATCCCGCGTTTCGTACACCCATAGTTCGGCGCCTCGGTCGGCGCGAGCGGGAACCGCCAGATAGAAGCTATTGTGTTTTCCCACCTGTCCCGTGTAGGCACTGGTTCGAGCGCCGATTGTCGTCGGGATTTTTGCGATACGCTCGTAACGGTCAGGATCAAGCTGCTGGTAAACGAAAATGAAGCCCTCTCCGCTCGTGACGTAGATGCGCTTGCGATCCTGATCAAAAGACATGTCGTCCGTGTCGATGGCGCCGGGAAGGCTGGCGATCTCCTTGCCCGTGTCCATATCTAGCACGAGCAAACGCGCAGGCTTGCGGGCGGCCACGAACAGACGGCGGTGCTGTTCATCGAGGGCCATGGGGAAATTTGTCCCAGCACTCTGGAGTTTCCATTTCTCGATTTTTCGTGTATTCCGGTCAATGACAGCGATTTGACTGATCGACGCGAGATTGACGAAGATCTTGGGGCCTTTCTCCTCCAGTTGAAATGACTCCGGATGGACGCCGACTTCGAAGTCTTGGCCGATTTTCTTGTTGGTCGTGGCGTCGAACACCCCGATCGCGCCCTCGCCGTAACCGACATAGACACGCTTGGCCACTGGATCATAGCGGAGTTGGTCCGCATCGTCGGAAAACTTTACGGTATCGATCAGCCGGCAGGTATCGGCGTCGAGGACCGTGCACGAGCCGTCGCCTTCACTGGAGACAACGATGCGGTTCATGTCGGGAAGATACGCCACCATTTGAGGCTTGCTAAATCCTTCCTGAATGCTGCGGTCTCGCCTGCCACGTGCTGTATCGAGAACTTCCACACTGTCATTGCCGTAAACGGCGGCGAACACACGGCCACCGTTGTTGTCCACGGCCATGTGGTCGAAGCGGCCGATCACACCTGGGATCGGGATAATGCGAACCAAAACCAGTGGCGCAGACTCGTCGCTCGGCAGTTCCTGCGCCGCTCCACCGAGGGAAAGCAGCAGCAACGCAATCATGACGTACACGGCTCGCAACCGCCCCATTTTTATCTCCTCGTGAATGCTAGAGAATCGGGAATCGCCTATAACGGCTCTCACTCCTGAACTGTATAAGCCCACACAGCTGCTTCCTTACCGGGCGTCGCGGGTATAGCGAGGAAGATGCGGTCTTGGCCCTTCTTTCCAATTCGTGGAGTATAGCCTGCAGTTCGGGCTCCTATAACGGTGGGAATTCTGACGAGGCGCTGATAATGGTCAGGATCGTTCTGCTGAAAGACATCGATGAAACCTTGTCCCCCTGGGATGTAAACGCGTTTGTGGTTGGCATCGTAATACAGATCGTCCACGTCAGCGACGCAGGGCTGGGTTGCCACGACTTTGCCCGAATTCGTGTCATAAACGACCAATCGAGGCGGCGTGCGGGTGACAATCAGCAATCTGTGATTGGCCTCATCCAATGCCATCGGGAAGTTTTCCTCAAATTTCGCTGGCAAGTCCCACTTCGTAAGCTTCTTTGTGTTCCGGTCGATTACCCCAACCTGCTTCAAATCCTCCAAGTTGACATAGATGTTCGGCCCTGACTTTTCCAATTGGTAGGATTCGGGGTGGGCGCCGATCTTATACACTTCGTCCAGACGCTGGTTCGTGGCTGCGTCAACCATTCTGATTGCCGCTTTGTCTTCGTCGCCGTACCCGACATATACGCGCTTCGAAGCTACGTCATACCGCAGATTATCCACATCGGCGTTGTAGTCGATACTGGCGATCAGCTTGTAGTCGTTGCCATCGTAGATATAGAGCTTGCCTTTGCGGCTGGCGACAAAGATCTTGTTCAGCCCAGTCGCAAAAGCGATGCCCTGAGGTTCCGGAACGCCCGTAATGTGGTGCACCACTGTTCCTTCCACCGTGTTGATCACCTCGACCGAGTTGTTCCCCAGCGCTGATATAAATATCCTGCCAGGCTCAGTCGGGTCGAAAGCAAAATGGTCGAACCGCCCGTGAACACCCGGTAGAGGAATTTGCGCGGTCAAAATGAGCGGCCCATTTTCATCGGGCGCCGAGTTCTTTTGGGCTGAAATGGTGTATGTCAATGACAAAACCGCTATCACCAACCCAATACCACAGATTTTCTTCATCCTGCCCTCCCAAATGAGTCAGGTTTTGGCCCGTCTTGAGATCACTTCTGCGAGGCGCAATCCACTTTTGCAGGAATCTAACGTCTCAATCTGAAGATTACGTGAATACGGTAAGACTCTCACCTGGGGTTACGCTTCTCCCACAGCTTCTTGAGTCACTCTACGCCGCAGTTCATCCGTCCGATTCTGGCGTGCGGGCTGATCTCGCGTCACTTACCGGGCACGACAACGAAAAGGCCCTTACCATAAACCGGAACGAAGATGTGCCCATTCTTTGCATTGACGGCGACGGAGTGAACCCCGGCACCCTCGAAGGGAATGTCGCTAACGAATTCTTCCGTGGCTGCGTTGACCACGCCCACCGCTCCCCTGTTTGCGGTGCTCAACTCGGTTGCTCCTTCCGAGGTGTGCGCGAAATAGTAGCTGTTCGAGGCGGGATCGTACCAGACTTCATCCGTATCGCCGACTTGAGGTATCGGCTTGCCGACCTTGCCCGTTCGAGGATCAACTGATAAGCCACCCACACTGCCGCACACCGTCATGAGACGGCCGTTTGGCCCAACGGCAAGGCCGCTGAGCGTTAGATCAAGCACGCCACCTTTGCATTCGACGGGAAAACTCTTGATGGGATTGGGCAGCTTGTGTGAATCGAACACATCGATGCGATTCTTAGCTCCGGGCACATTCTGATAAAACCAGCCGGTCTCCCGATCCCAAACCGGCTGTTCCATGCCGTCCTGGCCCGCGGGATATTTGTACTGACCCAAAATCGATCCGTCCTTGACAGAGATGAATGTGAGAAACGGCGGCATATCTCCGTCGCTCGAAACCATCAGCATCTGGTCCGTGGGGTCGTAAGCCAATTCGTCCACCCGAAACTTACCGCCGGTGGGAATCTTCCGAAGAATGGCCGTGCCGGTCTTGGTCGCGTCCGCTTCAATGATGTTCCCAGCGCCGTCGCCTGCCCACACGTGGCCGGAGTCATCGGTGACGACACCATTTGGCCCAGAGCAGTGCCGGAGGTTTTTCGGCTGACCAGGGCATGGTCTGCTGCCGGTAAACTGGCCCTTCCCGATGAAGCCGAGAAATGTATCCGTGGAGGCGTCGACAAGATCGATGGCGTTATTGGAGCGGTCAGTCAAATAATATTTTTGCGTGGAATTATCGACCCAACTGATGTCGAAGCCATAGTTGCCGTAATTGGTTGGGGCACCCTTGACCATCGAAATGTGACGCGACTGGGCCAGAGCCAGGGTGGCCAGGATTGTACCGATCACCGCGATCGTTACGAGTATTTTCATTGCAAGCTCCTTGATCTGTGGCGTCATCAGTTTGTAAGCAAGTCGAACTGACTTACTTCTCATCTTCAAAAGTCCACACTTGCGCCACCTCACTTCCCTTAGCTGGAATTCTCAGGCAGCACCGATCGCGGCTCGCGAATTACTCTATTCCGGCACACCAAAATTCCATACTTGTGCCGGTTCCAATCCGGCAGAGGGCACGCCGACATATAAGCTCGTGCCAAAGAAAATGCCGGTGCGCACGCCTACGGCTGTAGGGATGTTTGAAATCAACTTATAGTGGTCCGGGTCATTCTGTTGGACCGCAGTGATATATCCTTCTCCCCCAAGTGCATAAATGCGCTTGCGCTCCGCGTCGAAATAAACATCGTCGGCCGATCCTCCTATAGGAACTGTCGCAAGCTGTTTGCCGGTATCGGTATCCAGCACGACCACCAACGGAGGTCTCCGTGTGACCACGAAGAGCCGGTGATCGTCTTCATCGAGCGCCATAGGATAATTTGCTTTGATTCCGTTTAGTCCCCACTTGGTCAGCTCGCCTGTCTTCCTGTCAATAACATTCACGATGCTGTCATCGTCCGGTACGTTGACGAAAACCCGAGACCCCTTCTTTTCCAACTGGAACGATTCGGAGTGACCACCAGAACCCTTGAGGTCCTTCCCGACATGGGTTTCTGTTGCCGCATCGATCATAGCGATGCCGCCCACGATGCCGACCAAGACCCGTTTTGTAGCTTCATCATATCGAAGGTTGTCCGTATCAGATTCTTCGCCCAACGAGATGCTCTTGCGAAGAGCCCACGTCTTGCCGTCATAAACGTTGACCGTGCCGTTTCCTGCGTTGGCCACGAAGAGCTTGTCGAATTCCGGAACGTAGAGTACACCCTGAGGTTCGTTCAACCCCTTGATGCTCTGCACTACCTTGGCCTCGAAGGTGTTGATTACCTCCACCGTATTGTTGCCAAGTCCTGCGAAAATCAGCAGCCGGCGTTTGGGGTATGCGGTGAAGTGATCGATGCGACCGGTGACACCCGGCGTGGGAATTCGTTGAATGAGTTGCAACGGCGCAAGTTCGCGGGTCGGCGCCTGAGGTGCTGTGGTCGGCGTTGGAGACGACCCGGTGGTCCCGCAAGCGGAAAGCAAAGTGGCGGCAGCAAGCGCAAAGAGGCCCAGCAAAGCATGGAGATTTTTCATATCTTTCCTCCGGTAAAATGTTGCTTCAGAGAACCAGATTTCAGACTCCTGGACTGCACTTTGTAAACTACTATATGCCCCTCTTCGATTTTTCCTCCCTGCACTCTTCGACTACATTCACGGTTGTGGCTCGAAGACAAAGATTGCGGCATCCTCCTTGTCGTTAGCCGCGGCGGCAACGTAATAGCGATTGAGTTCCGGGGACCAAAAGGAGGTGCCAGCGAAGGATCTCGTGGGAATCTTTCCAATTTGTGCGTAGTGACCTGCATCCTGTTGTTGATACACGAACACATAGCCGACATCGGTGTCTCTGCCCCCCGAAATGTACACTCGCTTGTGCGCCGCGTCGAAATAGACACCGTCCATTCCCTCGACCGTCAGAAGCTTGACAATTTCCTTCCCGGACGTGGAGTCCATCACAATCATTTCTGGTGGGTTTCGGGTGCCGATCAGGAGACGATGGGTGGATTCATCGAATGCCCCGTCTCCCGGACGTTCGCTGCTTACCGGCCAGGTGGAGATGATCTGGCGCTTTTCTTTATCAATCACCTGAATCTTGCTGGCGATCGAGTCGAATACGAACACGGTTTGTCCAGACTTATCCATTAAAATCTCAGCCGCCCGTGGCCCTACTTGGATATCAGCAATGTGCTTTTCGCTTCGCGCCTCGATGATTCCAACTTCTCCGTTTTCCTTCCCTGCTGCCCTACCGCCGTATCCGACGTAGAGCAGTCCTGCACGAGCATCGTAGGCCACGCGATTGGCGCCAAGGTCAAGGTGGATCGAACTGAGAAGCTCGAGAGTGTCGCCGCGGAATACCCGGACCATCCCATCATCATTGCTCGCCACAAACAGTTTGTTCAGCGCCGGAAGGTATGCCACACCCTGAGGTGCCCTAAATCCGGGGATGCTGCGCGTCCATTTTCCTTCTTTCAAGTCCACCACTTCCAACGTGCCATTTTCCAGGGCGGCGATGAATAGTCGTTTTCCCTTCACATCTACATCCATGTGGTCGATGCGCCCTTTGACATTGGGCATCGGAATCGTTTGGACCAGCCGTAGAGGCTCCTTGTCCGGCTCAGGCGTGGTCGCTCGAATGCCGGAACCAATGATGCAAACCGATGCGATCAGACCTATCAAAAAGAGTTTTCTCATCCTATTCACCTCGCCCCAAACCGCATCTTTCTGAGATGGATTTTAGAAACGTGCCTCCTTCGAATAATCAGTCAGGTCCTTATCGCTGCGGCTCGAAGATCAAAACTTGCGCTTCTTGCTTTTCGCTCGCTGGAGCGGCTACGAAAAATCGATTGAGTTCCGCCACCCACAACGACGTGCCCGCGCCCGGCGCCGTTGGAATCTTGCCCGTCAGCTTATATTGGTCGGCTCCGGTCTGCTGATAGACGTAAATGGAACCAACATCAAACCCTCTTCCCCCAGAAGCATAAACGCGCTGATGCGCCGCGTCATACCAAAGGTCGTCGATGCCATCGACGCCCTCAAGCTGAGTAATTGTATTGCCTGTCTGGGTGTCCAGGATCGTTAGCAGCGGTGGCATGCGAGAGCCGGCGAAAAGGCGATGATGCTTCTCATCCAGCGCGAGTGCCACGTTTCCCGGAACGCCGGCGACAGCCCAACTGGTGACCTGTTCACGCTTTTTTCGGTCCACGACGCCGAGCTTGCTGGAGCCGGCAAGCGTCACATAGATTTGTGAATTCGATTTGTCGAACTTGATGCCGCCCGGCCGAGCATCGGTTTTGATGTCCCCCACATGTGTGCCGGTTCGCGTGTCGATAACAGCGAGGGCTCCGGATTTCGCATCGCCTGTACCGATGTAAAGGTAATGCGTTGCTGGATCGTAGCCCACATGGTCCGCGTCATCGCCAACGGGGAAGCTGTTGATCAGTTTGAATGTGTCTCCCACGAAGATTTTGCAAGTGCCGTCGCCTCCATTGGCCACGAACAATTTATTGAAGTCAGACGAATAGAAGATGCCCTGGGGCTTGCTTTGCCCTGGAATGCTGGAGATTCGCTGGTTCGATTTGAGATCGACGACCTCCACTGTGTTTTGTTTGTCGCCGAGCGCGGCGATAAACAGCCGTTTGCCCGGCACGTCAACTCCCAGATGGTCCAGCCGGTCTTGCACATTTGGCATGGGGATCTTTTGAACCAGTTTCAGGGGTGCCGCATCTTGGCCGCGGATGGTTGGGACGAGCGCGAACAAGAGACTCAAAGCCAACGAGACACGGCGTTTATTCATGATTCCCTCCAATCAGGTCGTGCGCTGACTTGCATCCTCACGGCAGGACCTCATAGACCTCGACGTAACCCTCTTCGAGTTTTCCGCCTTGCACTCCCTCCACCACATCCCGGTGCTCCGAGACCGCGACGTAATACCGCTTCAATTCCGGCACCAGCATCGAAGTCTTTCCATGAATGCCGCCCTGAATCCTCCCGATGGATTCGTAGTGGTCGGGGTCGGCCTCCCTCCACACGTCGGCAATGCCTTCGTACCCTTGCAGGTAGATGCGCTGGCTCGCGGCATCAAAGAACATTTCGTCGGAACCGCCGACGGCAGGAAACTGAGCAATCATCTTGCCGGTATCCGTATTCATGACAATCATCCTACCTGGCAGCCACCAATCCGGCTGGGTAGCATACATCCGGCAGCCGACAAAAAGCCGATGATGTGCACTATCTACGGCCGCGGCCATTGGAGTCTGACATTCTGGAGCCGTGGGCCAGGTAGTAAGCACACTACGCTTTTGCAGATCGATGACCGCGATTTGGTTTTTATCGGCCAAGTCGGCGTACATCTTTTTGGGACCCGCGCCGGGCTCGATGGCCATGGCCTGGATGTTGGTGCTATCTACCTTGATGTCGCCCAGGTGTTCCTTCGTCGCGGTGTTGATGATGGCGATCAGGGTGTAGGGAAGTCCCGCCCAGCGGGCGCCACTGATACTGTAAAAAATCTGTGTGGCCGGATCGTATG
>WNGG01005059.1_pt1 | contig 14723 bp, 15 predicted proteins | sample 5400661 | NCBI WGS metagenome assembly WNGG01 (sample SAMN13153372, study PRJNA577476) | soil metagenome | isolation source: 100 cm soil or saprolite under Garry oak tree replicate 1 | place: USA:California | collected 2016-06-15
AACGCCTTCAAAGGCATTGAATCGCAGAAGGCGACCGGCCTGGGCGCGGTAGCGGGCGGTATTTCAGAGGCGCTGGTGACGACCGCCATCGGGTTGTTTGTTGCCATTCCCGCAGTAATGATGTTCAACTACTTCACCGGACGGGTGGAGTCCTTCGATGTGGAGATGGACAACTCCTCCAGCGAATTGATTGATTATTTCCTGAAGAAGCGGGTAGTAAGGCGCTAATCAGGTCATGGCATGGTTGAGTTGAGGGAAACGGTACGAGTGAAGTTGTGTCTTTTTTGTTTTCGGATTCCATAATGCGAGATGTAGCAGGCTACGTCTCTACGAGAACGGTGAACCAGCGGGCGCGGCCCGCAGTCCTTGGATCAGGGAGTAGATAATATGCCACTGGCAAAACGAGACGAAGGCAGCAAGGTCAATTCCAACATCAACGTGACCCCAATGGTGGATGTGATGCTGGTACTGCTGATCATCTTCATGGTGATTACGCCCATGCTGCAAAAGGGCGTAAGCGTTGATCTGGCCAAGACCAATAACCCGACGCAGATGCCGGATGCCGACAAGGAAGACGCGCTGCTAGTGGCGATAACCCGTGACGGCAAAGTATTTTTCGGCAATGATCAGATAGCTCCCGACCAATTGACTAACAAAATCAAGGACCGGCTGACGAACCGGCTGGACAAGCGGGTGTTTGTGAAGGCTGATGCCCGCGCCCGCTATGGAGCGGTGGTGGATGTGGTAGACAACGTACGCTCGGCAGGCGTGGACCAGTTGGGATTGCTGACGGAGCAGCGCAAGCTGGGAGCTCCTCCGGCGCCGGCGACCACACCGGGAGGCGCAGCCCCAACGAGTCCGGGGAAATGAGCTGAGTAGCGGCACGACTAAAAGGTCGTGGCTTTCCAACGATCCTGCAGAGGTTTGATTTTTAGTCTTTGAGAGGAACAGATTATGGCAATGGCAATGGGGGGGAAGAGCGGCCCCTCGTCCGACATCAATGTGACGCCGCTAATTGACGTGTTGTTAGTGCTGTTGATCATTTTCATGGTGATCACGCCGGTGACGCCGAAAGGCCTGGACGCGCTGGTACCGCAGCCACCTCCGCCCAACCAGAAGCAACAGCCGCCTCCTACAGACCGCACCATCGTGGTGCAGGTGCTGAAACCGGCCGGCGGGGGGAAACCCGGACTAAAGATCAATCAAGATGACATTTCCTGGGACGATCTGCAGAACAGACTATCGGATATCTTTAAGACGCGGGCCGAGAAGGTAATGTTTGTGAAGGCCGACCCCGACCTGGAGTTTGCGGATGTGGCGCAGGTGATTGACATCAGCCACTCGGCGGGAGTGGACAAGGTGGGCTTAATTACGGCCAAGATCGAGCAGGGGGGATAGAAAGCAGCTCCCGGCTTCTAGCCTTTAGATCTTTAGGTGTTTGTTGCAGGCTCTCCCGCCCAGGCGGGAGAGCCTTTTTAGAGAGATGTGATGTTCTATGAAGACTAGCGCAAGAGGGCTGGTGCGGATCTCGGCAGGGCTGGCGGCCGGTGTCCTGCTATTTTCAACCATGGGCTGCAATAAGCTGAAGGCACGCGACCAGCTCAACAAGGGCGTCCAATCCTACAAAAACGCGCGCTATGAAGAGGCGATCGAGCACTTCAAGAATGCGGTATCGCTGGATCCAAAACTGACAGTGGGTCGCCTCTATCTGGCCACCGCCTATGCGCAGCAATACATCCCTGGCGCGGACACCGAAGAAAACAATCGCATGGGACAAGCGGCGATTGACGAGTACAAGAAGGTCCTGGAGCGCGATCCCAAGAGCATCAACAGCGCCAAGGGAATCGCTTACCTGTATCTGCAAATGAAAAAGTTCGACCAGTCTAAGGAGTTCTACCGCAAAGCCAGCCAGTTGGATCCGAACGATCCCGAGCCCTATTACTCCATAGGGGTGATTGACTGGACGCAGAGTTATCAGGCAGCGGCGGAGGCGAAATCGGCCATCGGATTGAAAGTGGATGACCCGGTGAAAGACAAGAAAGACAAGCCGATCTGCTACAAGCTGCGGGACACCATGAAGGACAAGATCGATGAGGGCGTGCAGGTTCTGGAGAAAGCGCTGCAGTTGCGGTCCGACTACGACGATGCCATGGCGTATCTGAACCTGGTGTACCGGCGGCGCGCCGACATCCAATGCGATGATCCGGAGGCGCGGGCGGCGGACTTGAAGCTGGCCGATGAGTGGGTGGACAAGACTATGGAGACCAAGAAAAGGAAACTTGAGAAACCCGCGGGGCCCGGCGGAATTACCACAGAGCCGGCAAAACAGTAGCGGCGCCGCGCGAGCAGGAGCTAGCGGCCAGGAATAGTTTCACTTCTTGATGAGGACTACGGCTTCTCGACGAGAGAAGCCTTTTTCATTTTTAAAAAGCTTATCCACCAAGCCAGGCAGGAAACGCAAGGCGCTCTCGGCGATGGGTTCAGGATGAGAAGCCGTTTTGTGTGAAGGGGTGAGATTAGAATCGGTGGTTCCTCTGGGGAGGGAGAAACGTCCGTCTCGTTGTTTGCTGCTTCTCTGCTTTTCCTCTCCTGTCGCCTGCTTGGGCAAGAGCTAAGAAGCAAAAGCCAAGAGCCGCTTCATGTTCAAGAAAATCCTGATAGCCAATCGTGGTGAAATTGCGGTGCGAATAATGCGCGCCTGCCAGGAGATGGGGATCCCCTCGGTCGCGATTTATTCCGAGGTAGACCGGGCGTCGCTGCACGTCCGCAAGGCCGACGAAGCCTATGCGATTGGGGCGGCACCGGCGACCGAATCGTACCTGAGTATCCCGAAAATCCTGGAGGTAGCGCGCAAGTGCGGGGCGGAAGCGATTCATCCCGGGTATGGATTCCTCTCGGAGAATCCGGAATTTGCGGCGGCGTGCGCGCGGGCAGGAGTGAAATTTATTGGCCCCACGGCGGCCGCGATGGCAGGCATGGGATCGAAGACCCGCGCCCGGCAGGCGATGCAGCAGGCGGGCGTGGCGGTGGTTCCGGGATCAGACCGCGGCCTGGAGTTACGAGCGGCAGAGAAATTAGCGGGGGAGATTGGGTATCCAGTGATGATCAAAGCGGCTGCCGGCGGAGGCGGCAAAGGCATGCGCTTGGTGCGCACGGCTCGGGAGATGCGAGGTTCGTTTGAGGCGGCGCGCAGCGAGGCAGAGCGGTCGTTTGGCGATGGTGAGGTTTATCTGGAGAAACTGCTGGAAAGGCCGCGCCACATCGAAATGCAAGTGCTTGCGGATGAGCATGGCAACGCGGTGTATTTGGGCGAGCGCGAGTGCTCGATCCAGAGGCGCCATCAGAAAGTGCTCGAGGAATCTCCTTCGCCGGCTGTGGATGAGGCCATGCGCGGGCGCATGGGAGAGGTGGCCGTACGGGCCGCGCGGGCTGCAGGCTACACCAACGCGGGCACAGTGGAATTTCTGATAGACGAAGAGCACAACTTTTATTTTCTGGAAATGAATACGCGCTTGCAGGTGGAGCATCCGGTCACGGAGATGATCACCGGGCTCGACTTGGTGCAGTTGCAAATCCGGATTGCCGCGGGAGGGAAACTTCCGTTGGCGCAAGAGCAGGTCCAATTGCGCGGCCATGCGGTGGAGTGCCGTATTTATGCTGAAGATCCGGAGAACAAGTTTTTTCCATCACCGGGGAAAATCACGCGGCTGCTGACGGCGGCAGGGCCGGGAATTCGCGAGGACAGCGGGATTTATGAGGGCTGGACGGTGCCAGTGGAATACGACCCATTGCTTTCCAAGCTGATTGCGTACGCCTCGACGCGGGCAGAGGCAATCGCGCGCATGCAGCGGGCTCTGGGGGAATATTTTGCCGGTGGAATCAAAACCAATGTGGCGCTGTTCCGTAGGATTCTGGAGGAGCGCGATTTCCTGGAGGGGAAGTTCGACACGGAATTTCTTGACCGGATGCTGTTGCGCGATTCCCGGATTTTGCCGGACAGAGAAGATGATTTCCGGATAGCGGCGATTGCAGCAGCGGTGTTTACGATGACGAACCAGGCAGCGGTGGTCAACGCGGAGGGCGGCGCGGTCTCTGACTGGAAGCGGACGGCACTGCAAGAGGGACTACGGGAGAAATGAAATACGAAGTTGAGATTGCGGGGAGAAGCTATGGCATCGATCTCAAGCGCGAGCATAGGGAGTGGCGCTGCCGCGTAGATGGAGAGAGCGTCTCCATCGATACGGTGTTTAGCGCGCACGATATTCTCTCGCTGTTGGCCGGGGGAAAATCCTATGAGATCAAGCTGGAGCGCAATGGCAGGGAGCTGACTATTGTCCTGAGCGGCAGACGCTATACGGCGGAGGTGCTGGATCCCCGCTCGTTGCGCAGCCGCAAGCGGGCGGCATTGTCGGAGGATGGGCCGTTGAGCGTGATAGCGCCGATGCCGGGGAAAGTCGTCCGTGTGCTGGCGCCAGAGAACACCAAAGTGCGAGCGGGCGGAGGCGTGGTAGTGATTGAGGCCATGAAAATGCAGAATGAGCTGAAGTCGCCCAAAACTGGCAGGGTAAAAAAAATGCTGGCGAAAGAGGGGGCGGCAGTAAATGCCGGAGATGTGCTGGCGGTGGTGGAGTAATTTGGGCTCTGACCTCTTTTGAATCGAATCTCAATGATCCAACCTATTTTTGGCCGCTATTTTTCAAGACCTCATCGGCGTAATAGTTTTCGACTTTAGCCTGATTGCGCAGAACCTCAAAGTACGCGGCTTTTAGCAACTGCTCGCGGTGCTCGCGCAATTGCTCGCGAATAGCCTGCTGCACGCGAGGATCACTAAGATCACGCTGGCCGGCGGGCTCGCGGGCAAGCAGTTTGACGATGCGGTATCCGCGGGGGGAGCCGGGACGGTTCAGAGTAATGACGCCGCTGAACTGGCCGGGCTTGAGCTTGCGGACGGCATCGCGGGTGGCAGGATCGGTGGACTGCAGGCCGGATTCGGGAGTGAAGCCAAGATCCCCGCCGTTGGTGGAGCTTTCCGGGTCTTCAGAATAATTCATGGCCACATTGGCGAAATCTTCGCCACTCTCCAGACGGTTGAGGATGGTCTGAATTTTTTTGCGAGCTTCGGCATCATTCTGGGCCTTGTCGCTGCGCAGATTGTGGACTTGCGGATTGGGCTGGGGAGTGACCCAGATGTGGGCCAGATGGTATTGCGGCTCGATCAGGTTGAACTCGGGCTTGTGAGCGGTGTAGTAGCTGGTGACATCTGCGTCGGAGATGGTGACTTTGGAATTGATTTCCTTATTCATCACCTTGTCTACGGTGATGGTGCGGCGCAGATCGCGCTTAAGGTCGTCGGCGGTAATCTTGCGCTCGCTCAGGCGCTTGTTGAACTCCTCCTGAGTGTAAGGCGACTTCATCTCGTTGAGTTTGCTCTCTACTTCTTCATCATTGGCCAGGAGGCCAAGTCTTTCAGCGCGCTGGGTGAGGATTTCCTGATCAATTAGTTCGCGGAGGATGCTGAGACGCAGGCTGGCAGCCTGCTCCTGGGCGGGCTGCTGGGGAGCGCCGGCGGTCTGGTTGCGATAGTACTTTTCCATTTCGACGCGCTGCAGTTTGTGGCCGTTGACCTTGGCGATGACATCTTCGGCAGTGTTCTTGCGCTGGCAGGCGGGGACCAGGGCGAGGAGAGCCAGCGCCGGCAGCACCCGAGCTTGCCGGGCACTAGCTGCCTCAACCAACGCTCGCGGCGCTCGCAATAAAATGCTTACAATCAAATACATAGATTCTTTGCTGCGCTCGGAATGACATCCCGGAGGGGATAGCATGCGGGATAAGAATTCTTCCCAGCACTATTGCTTGTCTCCGGAAGCAGGGGCAGAAGCGGGGACCGGTGCGACGGGCGGCTTCTGGCCAGCATCCACGAGCGCCCGGTCAATCACGGCGCGCACCTGTTCAGTGGGATAAGCGCCGCCAACTTTTTCGCCATTGATGAACAACGTCGGCGTGGCGCTGATTCCGAGCTGCGAGGCTTCCTCGACGGAGGCGCGCACGGCATCATCCTTCTGTCCTTTCACGCAGCCCTCAAGTTTGGGAAGATCGAGCTTGTGCTTGCGTGCGCCTTCCAGAGCAATGCGATCGAGGGCGGCGAACTGTTCGGGCAAGGGACGCTTTTCGCCGGTGACCTGGCGCGGATCGGCGTGGAGGGTGTCGGCGAATTCCCAATAAGCGTCGTTGTTTTGAGCGGCCAGACAGTTGGCGTCCACGGCGGCGTGGTTCGCCCAAGGATGGATTTCGTAGAGCGGGAAGTCCTTGTAGATAACGCGCACCCGATCGCCGTAGGTCTTCATGAGCTCAGAGAACAGCGTTTGGTGCATGCGGGAGCAGTAGGGACACTGGAAATCGTCGTAATTAACGATGACAACTTTGGCGTCGGCGGGGCCCCGAGAAGGACGTCCCTGAATGTCGATCTTCTTTATGTTCTCGGCGTAAGGGTCGGCGCTGATGTCGAACTTGGTAAAGCGAACGAGGGACTTGCCGTCCCTGGAGACCAGGAAGTCATGTTTCTGCTTGCGGTCGCCCTGAATGAAAGTCACGGTGACGTTTTCGTAATTGGGAAACTCGCTGGTCTTGCGCTCACCGACGGTGAGACCCACGCCGGGCGGAACGTCGAATTGAGTGCGGATTTGGCGTTCGATGCGCTTGTTAACATCGGAGGTGGAGGACTGAGCGGAGCAGCCCAGACACACCAGTAGCAGAAAGACGAATGCGCGCTGCAGCAATAACAAGAGAAACCGCCTGAACATGCGAGGTAGAGAAGATTATCTCATGGCCGGAGCTTCTGGAATGCGTAGGTGGCTAAAGCGGTTGCCGGTTTCACTGCGACGGCACCTCTGAAGGCTTACCTCAGGGAAGCCGCGCCTTCGACTCGCAATGCTCAGGATAACAGTCTTGGTCGGTTTACTTGCCAATGCAGAAGCGGCTGAAGATGAGGGCGAGGATATCGTCGGTGGTCGTGGCGCCGGTGATTTCGTCCAAGGGGCGGAGCGCGTTGTAAAGATCGAGGAGGATCATCTCGTGGGGAGTTTTCTTGTCCACAGCATCGGCGGCAGCGTCGAGGGCGGCGAGGGCATCAGCCACCAGCTTCTGATGGCGAACGTTCGTGAGAAAGCCGCTCTCCTGCTGGATATCGCCGCTGGCATCCCCGCCAATATGCCGCAGGATTTCCGAACGCAATTCGGGAATGCCTTCGCCCGTAAGGGCGGAGGTGCGGAGACGGGAGTTGCCGGCGAGGAGCTTGGCGGTGACCAAATCCCACTTATTTTCAACCACGATGGCGGAGCTCTGTCGGGCATTTACGTCGGCGAGCAGCTCGTTGTCCGCAGAAGTTTCCTCTTGGCTGGCATCGAGAACGACGAGGACGAGGTCGGCGTCGGCGACGGCTTCCATGGATTTGCGAATGCCGATGCTCTCGGCTTCGTCAAGCGCCTGGCGAAGGCCGGCAGTATCCACCAGCTTGACGGGGATGCCTCCGATGGCGACGGTCTCGCTGACCAGGTCGCGAGTGGTGCCTGGAGTGGCGGTCACGATGGCGCGCTCGCGCTCGACTAGACGATTGAAGAGGCTCGATTTGCCGACATTGGGGCGGCCGACAATGGCCAGGGTGAGCCCTTCATGCACGACTTTTCCGTAAGCGAAAGATTCCGCCAGGCGCTCGAGCGGGGCGCGGATTTCGCCAATGCGCTTGAGAATTTCGCCGCCATGGAGGACGGAGACGTCGTCTTCGGCGAAGTCCACGCCTGCCTCCATGAGGGCAACCAGCTCGACCAGTTTTTGCTTAATGGGTTGCAGACGCTTGGAGAGCGCGCCCTCGAGCTGCTGGGCGGCAACTTTTGCCTGAAACAAAGTTTGGGATTCGATGAGGTCGCTGACCGCTTCCGCCTGGGTGAGATCGAGGCGCCCATTGAGGAAGGCGCGCATGGTGAACTCGCCGGGTTCGGCGAGGCGGGCGCCGCGAGCCAACGCCAGCTCGACGATGTGTCGCAGGACAACGGGAGCTCCGTGGGCAGAGATTTCAAGAATGTCGTCGGTGGTATAGGAGTGCGGCTTCTCAAAGAAAGTGACGACGATTTCATCTATGCGTTCTTTAGTGTTTGGGTCTATGAGTTCGCCAAATAGAGCGCGTCCAGTTTCGACAGGTTGTTTGATTTTGAGCATGGGGGCGGCAATAGAGCGGGCGTCGGGCCCCGCAAGACGCACGATGCCGAGCCCGCCGCGTCCCGCAGGCGTGGCAATGGCGACGATGGTGTCGTCGAGTTGCACGACTTGATTTTAAAGGAGGCAGAAGGAGTGGGATGGCTGCTAACGATTTTTGCGGCGTCCCGATGGGGAAGCTGCCAAGGGGGCCGCGTCGCGGATTAATTTCCCGCGCCTACATTTTGCCAATGGCCGACTTATCCTTTTCCAGATGGGCGAAGTGGGCCTGCATCTGCTCGTAGACGCGGTCGATTTTGCTGTGCAATTGCGCCACTTCGAGTTCGGCTTTGAGATTGACTTCGTAGTCCAGGTCGGCCTTGAGACGGTCTTTGGAAGCCTGGCGATTCTGGCTCATCATGATGACCGGCGCCTGCAGGGCAGCCAGCGTGGAGAGCACCAGGTTTAGCAGAATAAAAGGATATTCGTCGAAAGGCTTTTTGCCCCATTGCAGCAGGGCGCGCAAGGCATAACTGTTCACAGTCATCCAGACCACCAGGATGAAGCCGAAGATGATGATGAAGGTCCAGGAGCCGCCAAAGGTAGCGACGCGGTCCGCGACGCGCTGACCGAAAGTGAGCATCTCTTCTTCTTCCACATTAACGTTGCGCGATACCTGAGTGCGCAGCAACTCGTCTGTGGTGCGGAGGCGGCGTCCCATGACGGTGAGCAGATCCATAGCGGCATGGGGATGCTGGGTGACAAACTCCAGAAGTTTTTCTCGGTCGAGGGTGAGAGTTTCCGTATCTTCGACGGCGACGGCGCTGGCGGTGCGGGGGCCGCCATCGAGCAGTGAAATTTCACCGAAGACATCGCCGCGCTCGTTTTCCCCGAGAATGATCTTCTCACCCTGAGTGTTCTCCACATATACCTGCACGCGACCGGTGCGGACAATGTAGATGGCATCACCGCTATCGCCATAGGAAAAGATGGTGTCGCCCTTGTCGAAATGCCTGGTATCGAGAAGCTGGGCGAGGGTGGTGCGCTCATTGTCGTCCATGAGCGCGAAGATGGGAACTTCAGAGAGCATGGCAATCTCAGCGGACATCGGAATTCTCCCTGGCGGGATAATGACAACTCTGAAGGATGGATGCCAGTGTTTTTATGTCCCTGTGCGCGGGAGTTATCAGCGGGAGGTGGCAGGAGCAGGCTTCTTGGGCTGGTAATCGCGAGGATAGACGACCACGCAGCGTTGTCCAGCTTCGCCCTGACTTTCGGTCTTGAGATCGGCCTGGTCACGGAGGGCAAGATGAAGAACGCGGCGCTCGCGCGAGCTCATAGGATTGAAAAAATAGGGGAAGCCAGTTTTGCGGACGCGGTCGGCGGCAACTACAGCAGCCAGCTTGAGCTCCTCAATGCGCATGCTGCGATAGTTCATGCAATCGAAGCTAAGCTTTTCGTGCTCGCCATGCTCCAGGCGGAGCATCTCCAGCGCCAGGTGCTCGAAGGAGCGTAGCAGCTCGGCGCCGCGCTCGAGCAGCAAGGGGCTGTCAGAGCCAGTGAATTCCACCAGAATATCGGGGCGCTCCCAGTCGCGATCTTCGGCCACGGGCGGATCCACGGTGATGCGATAGCGCAGGCGCAGGGCGCTGTTGGCAATGGCGCCGCGCAGGAACTCGTCAATTTTTTTGGCGGAGGCGACTTTGTTGGCGATGGGCATGGAGTTTGTGGATTGAGTCACTGAGTCATTTATTTACTGCATCATTTTATTGTGAGCCGTGCCTAGTGGAATTGCGGCTCACTTCTTCTTGCGGGCGCGTTTTTCCATCTCTTCGCGCATTTCGCGGCCGAGCTTGGTGCGGTTCATCCAAGCCTGCTGGGCGATAGCGAGCACGTTGCCGATGGCCCAGTAAAGACCGAGGCCGGCGGCCAGCGACCAACTGATTACGCCTAGCATGACAGGCATCATCACCGACATCATTTTTTGCTGCACCGGGTCCATGCCCGTTTGGGGCGTCATTTTTTGGGTGAAGAACATGGTGATAATGATGGCGATGGGCAGAATGTGCCAGGGGTCAGGCGAGGAGAGGTCGCGCACCCAGAGCCAAGGGGCGTGGCGCAACTCGATGGCGATCCCCAGCATGGTGTAAAAGGCAAACAGAAATGGAATTTGCAACAGCATGGGGAAACAGCCACCGACTGGATTGATGCCTTCCTTTTTATAGAGGCCGCCGATTTCCTTCTGCATGTCGGCGCGGCGCGGGTCGCGCATGCTGTATTTTTTGTACTTCTCCTGGATGGACTTAATCTGCGGCGCCACCCGCTGCTGCTTGAGCATGGACTTCATGCTGGAAACCCGCAGGGGGAGTAGGGCCACGTTGATGATGATGGTGAGGATGACAATGGACCAGCCCCAGTTGGAGATCCAATGCTCGTGGGTCCAGCGGAGCCAGAGGAAAAGCGGTTTGGCGATGATGCCGAAAAATCCGAAGTTCACAATGCCGCCGAGGCTGGGAGCGCCGGCCTGACCATGAGCGGGCGTGCCTTGGATGGATTCGAGAACGTCGATGGCCTTAGGCCCCACAAATAGTCTTTCGCTGGTAGCACCATTTATGTTGCCCACGGCCGCGCCCAGTACTTCTACCTTCACAGTTTCGCGGAGATCGGGCTTGTCCAAATTTTTGGGGACATCCAGGCCATTGCGCAGCGTGACCATGGCAGTCGAGTCAGGGTCATCGGGAAGAAAGACGGCGGCGAAATACTGATCGAGTGTTCCCGCCCAATGGAAGGGACCGCGCAGAGTGTTGCCGCTGCTGATTTTTTTTATGGCGACGCGCTCGATTTTGTCTCCGAATTGCCAGTCAATGCGGGCGGCGCCATAGGAGGGCGCGACGGTCTGGTCTCCAAAGCCCGCGGGCCATGCCGGATAAGCCTGCAGCGGAGCGGCGCCGCGAGTCACCAGAGTCTCAATCTTGACCACGTAAGAGTGATCAAAGCGGAAACGCTTGCGGACCGTGATATCGGAATTGGAGTACTCGAAGCTAATGGCGGCGGGGGCGCGGAGGGGCGACGATTGTTCGCGCGTCCCTGCCAGGGGAGCGACCTGCTCGCGTTGGTCTCCAGCCTCGGAGGTGGCGAGGTATAGCGCGGAGTTGAGCTGGGTGCGCAGGTTCTCGTCGTAGGTCCAGAGTGAAAGCGGAAAGCCGTGTTGTGTGGCGGCGAGCTGGTTCACCAGCTCTAAGGGGCGGCGGTTGTCGTCGGTGTACTTTTTTAAAATCCAGGATTTTACCTGCGCACCGCGGTTAGTGAAGGTGATGCGATAGAGGTCGTTCTCAATTACAATCTCAGATTCGGATGAGGCCTGGCGAACTCCGCTTTGGAGCTGCCCCTTGGTGGGAGCTGTTGCCGCGGCCGGCGGCGGCGGACTTGCCGGGGCTTGCGTGGGGGCGGATGGCGCGGCCGGCTGGCCGGAAACCGCCGGCGGCTGACTTCGTTTGGCGTACTTCATGATCAGCGGCTGGGTAATGGCGATGACCAGAAAGGTGAGTACAAAGGCGAGCAGCAAGCGCCGTTCCGTGCCGGGCTCCTGATTGGGATTGTGGAAGGCGGTCACAGATTAGCCGCCCGAATGGAGGCGTCCTGGGCGGATGGCGAGAGCCCCTCGCCCGCGGGAGGGGAAGTGAGGCAGGGATCGTATCCACCTGCCGACAAAGGATTGCAGCGCAGCAGCCGCCAGATAGCTTTAATCCCGCCGCGCAGAACGCCGAATTGCTCCACGGCTTCAAGTGCATACTCGGAACAAGTGGGAATGTAGCGGCAGGCCGGTGGGAGGAGCGGCGAGATCAACCATTTGTAGAGGCGCAATAGGAGTTGGGCGAGAGACTTCATCTTGGTTTTTCACTCATCGCGGTATTTCGCTTTGGCGAAGCCTGCTCGATAGTGTCAAAAGCGCGGCCAATTTCAGCCAGCAAATCCTGGAAATCAGTTTTCAGCGCCGATTTCTTGGGATTGATGACGATATCGAATGGCGAAGAAAGGCGGGCAAGCTGCAGGCGTACCGCCTCGCGCATGCGGCGGCGAATGCGATTGCGCTCGACGGAACCACCGAGGGCGCGGGAGACAGTAAAGCCGACACGGGGGGCGGCAGCGAATTTTCCGTTTACAGCGGACCCAGAGCGACGCAGGAAGAAGACTGTAAGCAGCGCGGAAAAATGACGGCGGCCCTCTTCATAGACGCGCTCAAAATCGGCGTGCTTCAACAATCTGGTAGAGCGTGGAAAAGCAAAGCGGCGCGAAGCAGGGGCAGCGCGGCGGCGGGAGGCTGGTTGGGGCGTGTCTGTTTGCAAGGCGAATTTCAGATCAGATTGCCTACTCGCGGAAGCCGGGCTTCACCGAGACACGTTTGCGTCCTTTGGCACGACGCCGCGAGAGCACTGCGCGACCGCTCTTGGTGCTCATCCGCACACGAAAACCGTGGGTCTTGGAACGGCGGCGGCGGTTGGGCTGGAATGTGCGCTTCGGCATGTACGATTGCGCTCCTGCCTATGAATGGGCGACTGAAAAGTATAGCTGAGGAGATGGAGGCGGGCAATGTGGGGGAGTTCCGCTTCTAAAATCTTGGTCGCCCAAGGTTCGGCGTGAGCCGCCTGCATCCAGCCCGAATCGGATTGACCCAGTCGCTTCGGAAAGATGCACCGGCCGCGCGACAGTAGTGAACTAACCACTTGACAGAAATTTTTGCAAGGCGTTTTAGAATTTTTTGCGCCAAAAAAGCTTTGGAAGATTTCCACACCCGAAAAATTTTCCGTGCTACGATGCATAACAGTACAGCACAAACCAACTGCACTGGTTTTTGTGCGAAGGTGAAGTCACCGAGCACACTGCACTGAATTCTTTCTCACCGTCTGACCGAAAAAGCCCGCTGGTTCTTCCGGCTAGTATTTTTCCATGAGGGGGGGGGAGAAATCCGCGACACCACCAATGAATTTGAAGCGCCCGCTCCCGAAACTGGGGGACGCCAATTTTTACGGGTTAATATGGCATATTCCAGCACCGCAACCATCGCAGCCGACCCTTGGATCCAGATCCTGAGCGCCCTGGAAAAAAAGATCACCCGGCATTCCTACGACACCTGGCTCAAGCCCACCCGCTTCAGCCATCAAAAAGAAAAAATACTGTTTGTCCGCGTGCCTACGGCGGAGTTCCGCTTGATCGGGGAGAAGTTCGCTGACCTGATCCAGGAGGCGATTGACAATCTGGGACTGGAATTCCGCGACGTGGAGTTCGTGACCGTGGAAGAAAAGCCGCCAACCACGCTGCGGCACAACGGAGGACTTTCTGGTCCGGCCAGTAGCACCAGCGCGCGGACGGCCCAGGCGCGTTTTGATTGGGACACGGCGGCACAACTAAACCAGCGCTACACCTTTGATGGATTCGTTATCGGCTCGGGAAATCAATTCGCGCATGCCGCCGCACAAGCCGTCGCGGCCACACCTTCCAAGGCCTACAACCCGCTGTTCTTGTATGGTGGCGTGGGAATGGGGAAGACGCACCTGATGCAGGCGATTGGGCATGAGATCAAAAAAATGAGCCCGGAATGCTCCATCTGCTACGTCTCCAGCGAAAAGTTCACGAACGAGATGATCAACTCCCTGCGCTACGACAAGATGACCAGCTTCCGCGATAAGTACCGCACGGTGGACGTGCTGTTGATTGACGATATCCAATTTCTCGCCCAGAAGGAGCGGACGCAGGAAGAGTTTTTTCACACCTTCAACGCGCTGCACGACTCCATGAAGCAGATCGTGATCGCCAGCGACCGGTCTCCGAAAGAGCTACCTGAGATTGAGGACCGGCTGCGCAGCCGCTTTGAATGGGGATTGATTGCCGACATCCAGCCACCGGACTTGGAGACCAAAGTCGCCATCCTGCAGAAGAAAGCAGAATCGGAGCGGGTGGCGCTGCCAATGGAAGTGGCGCTGTTCATCGCGTCGAACATCCGCAGCAACGTGCGCGAATTGGAAGGAGCGCTTATCCGGCTACTGGCGTACGCCTCGCTGACCGGAGCCCAGGTGACGCTGCCGACGGCGCAGGAAGTATTGAAAAATTTTATTGACGCCCAGACCAAGCGGGTAACCATTGATTCCATTCAGAAGGCGGTGGCGGAACAGTTTGGACTGCGCACGGCCGAGATCAAGACCAAGAACAACTCACGGGCCATCGTCTTTCCGCGGCAGATTGCGATGTATATAGCCAAGCAGTTGACGGAGGCCTCGCTGCCGGAAATTGGACGGCAGTTTGGAGGCAAGCACCACACCACCGTGCTGCACTCGGTGGGGAAGATTGAGCAGGCGCGCAAGTCAGACAAGGATTTGAATAGGGTTCTCAATAAATTGACCGAGATCCTGAGCGCATAGGCGCGCTTTTCGTCTCGTTTTCCACCTGTCGGCCGGGTCTTGCGGCGCGAGAGCTGTCGAATGGCTGTGCAAGGTGTGGATTGCGGGGTAGAAATTCCGAGAGCGGACGAGATTTAGGGC
>WNGG01005062.1_pt1 | contig 14718 bp, 18 predicted proteins | sample 5400661 | NCBI WGS metagenome assembly WNGG01 (sample SAMN13153372, study PRJNA577476) | soil metagenome | isolation source: 100 cm soil or saprolite under Garry oak tree replicate 1 | place: USA:California | collected 2016-06-15
AAGTACTTCGATGCTCAACCTCAACACGGTAATTTCTGCCGTTGACTTTGAGGTTGACTAGCGACTTTCCTCTGCCGGTGCCAACCGCCTCTGGCGTATAGGCCTCGGCCGGCTCGACGTTCAAAAGGCCCGTAGAGATGACCGCAGTGCCGATAGCGCCCCCGCCGAGCCCCTTCAGGAAGCCGCGTCGGGATAACCCCTTATCTTTTCTTTCTTGTTCCATGGTCGCTAACCTCCTTTGTCCCATTCATGGGTGAGCCGCATGTGACGATAAAAGGGTTATTATAGAAGTCTCGTGCATGTCAATGGGGAAAATGGACCTTGCCGCGGGCGCGCAAAATGTATAATCTCGGTGGTCGTTTCCATGGCTGAAAAACAAGCCCTGCAGTCCGAAGGAGCACAACTCGCCGAAGTTCTTAACGAGCTTGAAGCAGAGCACGCCGTCAAGGAGATCTCCGGCTGGGAGTCGGGTTTTGTAAATTTGAGCCGCGCCTTGGACGGTCTCCTTCCAGGACTCTATTTGCTCATCGGCCCGCCGGCGTGTGGCAAGACTTCGCTGGCCAAACAATTGTTGGACCAAGCGGCGATGAACAATTCCGTGCCGGGAATTTTCTTTAGCTTCGCCGAGCGTAAGAAAGAACTGAGAATCAAAACACTGGCGCGACTCAGTGGAGTAGAGAACCGAGAGATAAGACGAGGCAGCGCTTACTTGCTCCACTGGTACGGTGTGCCGAGACTTGGAAATGTCGACGCAGGCCAGCTACCGCCGAGTTGGGAGAAACTCAGGCGCTCGGCGGAAGAAGCGAGAAGCTGGTTAGATCTCACCTACATCGTTGAGTGCGATCGTCGCATGACGCTGCACGACATCGAAGATCAGATCCAGGCGGTCAAGCAAATCCAAGGTCGCGATCAGATAATAGCCGCGGTCGATGATGCCCAACGTCTGGCTCTCAGCGAACAATCGCTGGAGAACCGTCTCGCCATCCTCGCGGATCAGCTGCAAGCAATCGCAGTGAACTCGAACGCTGCCCTATTCGCGGTCTGGCCCGATCTCCATGGCAAACGCGATACGACGCCTGATGCGTGGGCCGACAGAATACCGGGGGCGGATGTGGTTTTGGTGATGGAGCGAAACCAGAAGAGAACTGAAAAACTTACCCCACCCAATCAAGCAATCATCCTTCACATCGTCAAGAACCGCGGCGGTGAACGAGGCAGTCTCGCCTTTGAGTTTTCTCCTGCGTTTGCGAGATTTGTCGAAGCGGAACCGAGTTGAAAGAGTTAGGAGTGGCGATGGCTGCCCTGGGTGTTTAGGCCTTCCCAACGATAGCACTTGATCTCGCAGGCATGTCCTTCCACTACCACCGCTCCCACATAGCCGTCACACGGATCGAACTGAATGAGACACCAGTTTGGTACTGTCCCTTTGATCTGAACGCCTTCGTCCGTTAAGACGATTTCAACTTCATCCAGTTCCCCGCTCAGTCCCGTGCCTTTGGCCTTTAAGAATGCTTCCTTGCTCGTCCAACATTTATAAAACGCTTCCCGTTGAAGCCGGCTAGAAAGGGCGCGGAGAGCTATGACTTCCTTAGGAGTAAAAAACCGCTCGGCAACCTCTTCGAAGGGAAAATCCTCGCGAACGTGCTCCACGTCGACGCCGATCTCTCTACCGTGAATCACCGCCAAGAGTGACACCGCGTGGGAGTGGGACAGATTAAACTCGAACTTCTCCGCGGCAGGACCAAGGGCCAGCTTGGGCTTGCCGTTCGAACCGATTGAAAACTGCAAATCGGCGGGATTTGCATTCAAATAAGACGCGAGGATGGACCGCAATGCGCTATGCGCGACGATGTATCGCCGGCGGTACGTTTCAAACCTGAATCTCAAGGCTCGCTCGCGCTCCTCTGATGACAGCAGATTCCGGCAACACTCCACACAGAGACCGGCATCGTCCATTTGGGTCGACCAGAGATGAACTTCGTTTTCACCTAGGTCGACATGTTCTTGAGGCAAGGACCACATAAGCCCGGATGGGAGAGAGTTGGACATGAACGGTGGGGTTATTCACCCAGGATGCTTGGCACAGGCGGCTCGTAAGCGGCCACCGCCGCGGCAAGCAACGAAAAATCGCCTATTCTTTTTTGTGCTCCAAATCGGCTTCTCGCGAAATTTTTTTCACGGGGATCTTGCGCTTTGATTCTGAAAGGATAAGATATGTCGGACTAGGTGAACCTCACCCCGTGAATTAGCTCCCGGTACAACGAGTGGTTTTTAAACTAGCTCTGCCAAAAGTTTAAAGCGTTTACCCCAAAGAGGAGGTAACTGCCATGTGGAGCCGAGTGTACCGCAATCATTTCATTATGGCTTTTCCCAGCTTCGATACTGCCACGAATGCCTGGGCGCCTCAAGCCGATATCAGCTGGAGCGGCGGGCCATCTCGCAAGTCGGAGTTTGTCAGATTCCCAAAACGCTTCATGACCGAGAGAGAAGCGGTAACCTTTGCGCTAAGGAGGGGCCAAACGTGGATTAACAGGCGTCTCAGGCACTCGCATATCGGAATCGCTTCGGACCGTGGCCGAATAGTCGATATGATCGGGGCGCTGAAGGAAAGCCTCGCAAAGGCGGCTCCCGAGCAGCCTCGCCGAGATCAAGCCGCAGCAAAACGACGGACGGAAAGCACATTCACGTTTGACCAATTTAAATCCGCTATGGCTGAGAGTGGAGTTCATCTCAGCGAACGGACGTTGCAAAAAAGTTACACCGCATTGGTCAAGCTGCGCAAAAACAACCACTTGTCTTGGGCTCAGACGAGACAGAAAGTGGAACGTTCTCAGCAGGAGCTCCGAGCGGCCAAATCACCGGCGCGACGGCCGAGAGGTGCGCGGATTCCGTTCAGCGAGCGTGGCTGGCGCAACATTGGGTGATCTTGCAGCGACTCGAACTCTTTTAATTACCAAAAAAAGATCGTACCTTCCAAGCCGAACATACAGCACCAGCCTCCTTCTTTCTGCCGGGGAACCCGATTGGGAAAGCTTGAACTAGCAACAAGCACGCGCAACTCCCGTTGACAAACGATACGCGGCTTTTCTACAGTTACGAAACTTTAGCCGGGAGGTGACTTCGATGTCAGAGCCCATCCTCAAGGAAAAAGATGGAGACGTAGCGACGATCACTCTGAACCGACCGGAGGTCGGGAACCGCCAAACCGATGCGACCTGGGCTCAGCTCACCGAAATGCTCGACATCGCCGCCAAAGAATCGCGGCTGATTGTCTTCAAAGGCGCGGGCGACGACTTCTGTTTGGGTCGCGAGGCCATGGGCCAGCAGAGTCCCGTTCTTGAAGCCTACGCCATACGTGAGCGAAGCGAGACGATTTTCAATCTCTACGGCGCGTTTCGCAGCGCAAAAGTTCCTATTATGGGCGTCGTTCAAGGCCGGGCGGTCGGGCTGGGGTGCGCTCTGGCGGCGCTTTGCGATATTACGATCGCCAGCGACAAGGCCCGCTTTCAACTTCCCGAAATGGCCCACAACATCATGCCGACCATCGCCATGTCCGCGCTGGTCGATCGCGTGTCGCGCAAGGCCGCGACGTACTTAGTCTACTCGACCCAGGAGATCGACGCCCACAAGGCGCTCGTTTTCGGTCTGGTCAGCAACGTCGTTCCCGCCAACGAGCTCGATGCGGCGGTGGCCAGTCTCGTGGAGCGGTTTAAAAAAACTCCACTTCCGGCTTTGCTCGCGGTCAAAGAGTACGCCGGGTCCGCTTTCAGCATGAGCACCCAGGCAGCAAACGATTTCGCTCGCAACCTGCACGCTACCATCAATAGTTTTTCAGGAATGCGACCGTAAAAGAGATTTTCTTCTCATTATTCTCTGCCTATGTTATGGGCCGCGCGCAGGGCTCGAGACCAAAGGCACAGTCTGAGCCAAGTCCAGAGCGACGCGAAAAGGTTGAACCGGGAAGGCGCTCCCAGATTCAATTATCTAGGCGTGACGCGAGGTCTGGCCGCACACCCTGCTTCAATCAGAGATTTCAAATCATAATCCAGCAGTTCGCCGATCCGTTCGACCGTTAGGTCCACTGTATCCGCCGGCGGATACTTGGCAAGAATTTGCCGGTCGTAAGCGTAGTGGCCCTGCCGGGGAAATATGGCGGTCACCCGTCGGCGCCAGATTTTCTTGATTGCGGCCAAAATGTGGAGCTTGTCATCTACCACGACATAATGCTTCGCCGGGTAGCGGCGCCGGATATGCTCGAGCTCCAGCTCCTTATGAACGTAGATCAAAGTGTGCCCGTCTACGGCATCGAGTAACCCTGAACGTTCGATCTTGCGCGGCTGAAAGACCACGTCACCATCTGTGAGAATCACCGTCGGTCCCCATCTTCTGAGATGCTCGATAACGTCAAGCGAATTGGGGAAAAGACGGTTCGCAAACGGATAATCCAACAAAAATAAGGCAACCTCCAGCAAATGCGCCTCGCGCGGATACTCGGTCCGGTAACGTCGAAGCGCGCCCAGGTAATCCGCGTATCCTAACTCCGCGCGCAGCTCCTCAAAGATCTTCCAATATCGCTGCTGGTGCTGACGGCCAACCGCCCGCTCGAGGTGACGCTTCAAATCAACTATCACCCGATCGTTATCCAGCAGCGTGTTATCGACGTCGAGGAGAAATACAACCCTGGATTGCGTCAATTGTTAACCCTCTTTGAACGATTCAGCGGGATGTTAAAGTATCAATATCACAGTTCGTTAGCGGGTGCGCTCAACTAAGAGAATATTTTCGGCTTATACATCCGAGCCGCGCGCGAGGAGACCAGTATGGAAGAACATTCCGATGCGTTCGTTTTTTTCGGCGCCACCGGCGACCTTGCCTATAAGGAGATTTTCCCGGCATTGCAGGTACTGATCCAGCAAGGTCACTTCGATGTTCCGATCATCGGCGTCGCCAAGTCGGGCTGGAGCCTTGACCGACTGAAGGAACGGGCGAGAGACAGTTTGAAGCATCACGGAGGAGTGGACCCAGAGTCGTTTGACGAGCTTTCGGCCCGGCTCCTGTACGTCGATGGCGATTATCAAGACGCTTCGACCTATGAGCTTCTGCGTCGGGCACTCGGTGCGGCGAAACGACCGCTCCATTACCTGGCTATTCCGCCGAGCATGTTTGCCACCGTCGTGGCCCATTTGGCCCAGTCCAATTGCGCAAAAAACGCCCGCGTGGTGGTTGAGAAGCCGTTCGGCCGCGATCTCGCATCCGCGCAGGCGTTGGACCGCACGCTACATGAATACTTTCCGGAGAGCGCGATCTTCAGAATCGATCATTATCTAGGCAAGGAGCCGGTTCAGAACCTCCTCTATTTTCGCTTCGCCAATTCCTTTCTCGAGCCCATCTGGAACCATGAGCACATCCAGAGCGTGCAGGTTACCATGGCGGAAGAGTTCGGCGTTCAGGGCAGGGGGAAATTCTACGAGGAGGTGGGCGCCATCCGCGACGTCGTGCAAAACCATCTGCTGCAGGTCATGGTGCTCCTGGCGATGGATCCCCCAGCTTCGAGCGATGCGGTGTGCATTAGGGATGAGAAAATTCGCATCATGCGGGCGATGCGGCCATTGGAGCCCAGCTGCGTTGTGAGAGGACAATTCAACAGCTACCGCCGGGAGCCCGGTGTATTTCCAGACTCGCATGTCGAAACGTTCGCGGCCGTTTGCTTTTATATCGACAATTGGCGTTGGGCAGGCGTGCCGTTTTACATCCGGTCCGGAAAGTGCCTGCCGGTGACCGCCACCGAAGTCTTCGTGAGTCTTAAAAATCCGCCGCACTCGGTTTTCGGCGAAGCCGTTCCCAGCCAAGCGAACTATTTTCGCTTCCGCCTCAACCCCGATTTTGTTATTTCGGTGGGCGCCCGCATCAAAGCCGGCGGCGAAGCGATGGTTGGAGAAGAAGTGGAGCTTATCGCCCACGAAGATGCATCCGATAGGATGTTGCCTTACGCGCGTTTACTCAACGACGCCATGCGCGGCGACCGACGCTATTTAACCGCCAGGATGCGGTGGAGGCGGCTTGGCGGGTTATCGATCCGGTTTTGGGAAATGTCACGCCGCTGCATGAATACGAGCCCCATACCTGGGGTCCAGCTGAGGCAGATGCAATCGCCGCGAATATCGGAGGGTGGCACAATCCCCGGCCATGCGAGAAACTTCCCACATGGATTCCGCGGGGATTTTGAAGTAGCTGTGGCGGTACCGTGCGAAAAGATGCGCCCGCAGATCGCTTCTGTTCTCCCGAGGCCGCATCCTGATCCGCTTCAAGGCAGCGGGCCATTTCAGCTATTTCAGTAGAGCAATGACAATTGCCAAGATGGCAATAACGGCGGTTCCTATCGCGGCAATAATTAGCGTCTTCAAAGATTTCTGAATATTTTCAAGGAGCGTTTCGACGATCTTTAATTGCACTTCAACTTTTTCGTTTAGAGCTGCTTGAAGTCCCATCGTTTTTTCGAGATTCGCAATCCGAGCTTCGTCGCTGCCCATCCGAGAATCGCTAACGACCCTGCGAATCGCGCTCACAACGGGGCCGCTTCCCAATATGAGAGGCCCCAGTTTTTCGAGTAGTCCTCTGATTGCCGTCGTCGAGATCTTCAACGACCTTATTATATCGCAGTTATTGAGCGGGACGAAGTGCACAGATGATTATTTTTCCCGTGCACTTGGAGTGACGTTCCCCTAAAATCGATCAAGGCAGCAAAGCGCAAACAAACGTTGAAGCATTTACCAAAAAAGACGCGCCGAGCGCTAGGACGGCATCATTTCATTAACGTTACAGATCTCGAATCTGCCTGCCGCTCGCCTTATCTTCGCCGGTAGTAGTCATAGTCTTGCCCTTGGAGTTGATCGCCGATGAGCGCGCCGGCGCCAAGTCCCAAGCCGCCACCAATCGCCGCACCGGCTGCCGGGTGCCCGACCGCGGCGCCAATGAGACCACCTGCCGCCGCGCCGCCGAGAACACCAATTCCGGCCGCTCTCTCTCGCGTTGTGAGAGGCCCACCGGCGCAGCCGACAATCGCAAGCGTTCCTGCCAATAAAAGTACTGGAGCTTTACGTATCAGTTTTTGCTTTATGTTCATGTTCATTGCCTCCCCTTCTCAATTAGCTCGGCTGACTGCCTTCTTCCGTGCCAGCTGTCTTAGAGAAGGAGCAATGGGCATGCCGAACCAAAAAACGCGAAAAACTAACCGGTTACAGAAATGCTAAAAATAATCGGGATAGGTGAAAAGGTAAGGAGGCAGGAAAGAATTACCTGCCGTAAAAAATGCCCTGGATTCTCAACGCAGGACCAAATTGAAACGCTTTTACAATGGTTGTTGCTAAGAAATTTAGCTGCAATCCAATCAATCGTCACGGGTTACTGACCCGCGTATCCATTAAACACAACTAGGACGACAGAGCTTTTTTCTTTTCTTCAAACTCGTCCTTATTGATCTCTCCTCGCGCATACCGCTCACGCAGAATTCCGAGAGCAGAATCCGATGTGGATTTGTTTCCACGGATGAGCCAGCGGATGCCCACGATTAGACCGACAATAATCAGCGCCCAGAACAGCAACATCATCAGCATCATCCCGATGCCCCAAACTCCCCACCACATCGGATGCATGTCCCATCTCCATTCATAATAGCGCTCCTGCGCAAAAAGATCGGTCGAGATAGTGACGATATACAGCGCCAGCGCGATCTGAAAGATTCGTTTTTTCATCTTTCTTCTGGTCTAGCCGTCGCCGCAAAAACTGCCGGCGGAGCAAAGCTTCGAGCCGATGCCGGAGCCGATTCGATGGCGGCCATTCCGTTGCAGCTCCCGAAACTTTTTGCCATGGTTTCAACCCAGGGGTCCGCGATCCTGTTTGCTTCTGCGCAACGTCTTCACTCCGAGGCGGGCTTTTTGTATCGCGCGCTGGGCACGATTTCCGCGACGGTGCCGCCCGGCGCGCGGAATTTGATCGGCACGACACCGGGATCGCTGATGACCTGACAACCGAATCGGGCGAGCTCCGACGCGTATTGATCGAGATCCTCCACTTCGATGCCGAAGTGGTGGATGCACGGTCCCTGGCCGGAGGCCAGTGACTCGGCGGACTCCTCGGCGTCGTATTTGATAAGAGCAAGATCGATGACGCCATCCGTGAGGTGGCGCGAAGTATGATCCCTCACCTTACCTTCTTCAACCGGGACAAAGCCGAAGAGTTTCTCGTAGAACTCGCTGCTTTTTTCTAAATCGTCAACTTTGAGCGCCAGATGAACAATTCGGGCCATATTCCCTCCTTTATGATTATGAATAACGATGCAAATCACCTCTAACTCGCGCCCGGATAATAAGCAACCAAAGATGCAGTGATTGCCCCGACCGATGAAAGGCTCCGTCAAGTTCAACGTTTGACTTGCAAGCCATGAGTCCCGCGAGTACGAGCTCGCCAGGAGAGTTTCTAGAGATAACCTTTTTTCTTGAAATAGAAATACAACGTCAGCGAGATCGAAGCCATCACGGACATGGCGGCGAAATAACCGTAGCGCCATTCCAATTCGGGCATGAATTTGAAGTTCATGCCGTAGATGCCCGCAATGGCGGTGACCACGACGAATATTGTGCCCCAGGTGGTGAGCCGCTTCATCGTCACGTTGAGCTGATTGGATGCGGAAGCCAGGTGGATTTCGAGCGCGCCCGACAGGATATCCTGGATGCTGTCGAGCTCCTCGGTGATCCGGATCAAATGGTCGTAAACATCGCGGAAGTAAACAAGATTCCCCGGCTGAATGAATGGGAAATCATGGCGGGTGAGCTGGTTAAAAACTTCCCGCTGGGGTGAGACCGCGCGGCGGATGTGGACCAGCGAGCGCTTTAGCGCCAGAAGGCGGTTCATGTCCTCGTTCCTCGCCTGCTTGAGCAGCCGGTCTTCGAGTGAGTCGATCTCGTCTTCAATATCATCCAGAAGGGGAAAATAGCTGTCTACGACCAAGTCCACGAGTGTATAGAGGAGAAAGTCAGTCCCTCGGCGAAGTGCGGGAGGAATTCTCTCATGCAATTGGGAGTTCTCTATCAAGCCGGGCAAGGGGCCATAATGCACGGAGACGATCCAGCGGCGGCCGAGGAGCAGGTCCAGCTCGGAGGGTTCGATCTGCCACTTCTTCTTGCACAGCAATGGATGAATGGCCATGTAGACGTAATCTTCAAACGATTCGATTTTGGGCCGCTGGTTCTGTTGAACGATGTCCTCTAACGTCAGGTGGTGAATCTTGAGCTCTTCTTCCAGAAAGCGGAGTTCCTCATCGGTCGGCGCATCGAAGTGAAACCACAGTTTGGCATCGCTGCGCCGCAAAAGATCCGGGATGGAATCTCGACTGACTTCCTCGAGGCCGTTAGTCGTGGAGCGCCGAACGGTAAGCATGCGACCAGTTTATAGCATGATCGGAAGGCTCGGCAGAAGAGATTGGTAGCGGATCGCATGGTCATTTACTTAAGAGTCTTTCATCCGACTATGCCGGAGCTTTGCAACTACTCTCCGATGAGACAACCATCCAGTCCACAACCGGACACGGGAATCGACTGAACAGGCGTCCCGCCTGCCGGACACAATTGGAAGCTTGGATGTTTCAATAGAGTAATTCCTGGTAACGCTGGTTGCTTATCCGCCAATCTCCTTTTCGCTGGCGGTCTTGGTTCCTGAGAAAATTATTCCACTGATTCAACCACTTGTCCTAAACTATCCCAAGTGCGTCCGATTGGGATATCATTGGCACACGAGTTGCTCATTGATCCGTATAGTAGATCTGTTTCTGAATGAATTGAAAGCTGACGAAAAGGTTTTTATGTACGAGTTTTTGTTGCTTGCGGTCGTTGTCATCTACGTGGCTATCTCTTATGGGTCCGGAGCCCACTAACGAATTGACAATGTCCTTAGAACAAGCGGATCTTCCCGTGCGCCAACTGGCTTGCAACCTGGCAGCGCAGGTGCAGCACAAAACCATTCCTAACTTTCCCAGCGTAAATGAGCCTGTCCTCCCGATAGCGCACAAGCGGGCAGCAGAGCTGGGGGAATAACTAAAATGAAGCAGCCCCCGGGTGTTTCGCGCTTCGGGTCGGTGGCCGATGACCTAACCAAAATCCTCTTACAAAAAAACGGACTGGAGGGTGCGGTCAACATTCGAGAGTTCGATGGAACCGCGGAAGTGGGAATCGCTTTCAGGCAACGGCAAATCGCCGCGCGGTCCTCGCCAACCTGCGCGTCGATGCCCCGACGCGGATCGTCAGTCCGCGAAGGGTTCATCGACCAGCTTTACAAGAAACGGTAAACAATCTTTCGCGACAACTCATACGGCTTATGTTCGGACCGAGCCGCGCTTTCAGCGTCACACAGCATGGCGTCGGCAAAAGCCGTTAAAACTCCACACTATAATCATTTCCTGTATGATTCCTGCATCTTCCAAAGCCACTACCCGTATACGAAGAGCCGATGAAGTAACATGCCATGGTTGTTCCCCTGTCGCCCTGCAGTGACGCGGTCCAATAAAAGAGCGGGCCTCTCACCGTAACTTCTGAATTACTGTACGCGCGATTGAAAGTCTCTCCATAAGCAGCGTCTGCACGCGCGCGCGAACTCCCAAAGAAACCGTCAAAGGCGTTTCCATAAGCAGACGAATCAGGGGCCTCTATCGCGATCGATCCCCGGCCAAAAGTCTGCTCGTAACTCTTCACGAAAGTCGTTCGTGCGACTCGCTCGAATGTACCATTCAACACCTCGCCATCCGATCCCATGACCTGGATCAATCCCGTATCTTCCCGCGCAAAACGGTACCTTCCGCTCCACTTTTCACCATCCGTGGAATGCATGCTCAAACTGTGGACGCACGCCGACAAAGTCAATAACGAAAATAGTAATGGAGCGAAACCAGATCGTTTCATCTCGATTAGACGCGCACTAACATGCAGCCGGAAATATCGCCAATGACAAGAGAACCACGGGTCAAACTACGCCGACATAACACGCAGCTCCTAAAAAAACGAAGCCAATTCAAGGCTAGAATCCGTTCATACCGTTGTTGACAGTAACTTGGAATCTTTAAACGCCTGTTACCGCGCTTCACTCATTTGCTGTCGAAATCGTAGACCAGCTGCGCTTTGATGGCGCTATTGATATTGTCGGCCATGGGGTTGCGGATCTCTTCGCCGATGTGAGCGACCGCCCCTAGTGTCCGGCCGATCAGCGCGAATGCTTTGGTTAGCTGCCAGGGGAGCCCCATATCGAGCGCGATCGCCCCGATCGCCCCGGTGACATTCGCGGGCAGCTGCCTTCCGTATTGCGCTTCCGCCGCCTTGCAGATCCGTTGGATGAAATCGCAGTAGCGTCCATACACACCTGTCTCGCGCGCGATTTCGAACAGACGCACCGCGCGCGGGTCGCCTTCCGGATGAGTTCGGTGGCCAATGCCAGGGATCCTTTTTTTCTTCTCCGCATACTTTTTTACTACTGCCGAAGCCGCCGCATCTATGTCACGTTCTGAACTGCCGGTCGGAAAAGCCTTGACGAGCATCTTTGCCGACCACTCGGAGGAGCCGAGGTGAACGCTTCCGGCTCCAAGGATCGAAGACGCCACCGCCGCTTGCATCGCCTCCGGCGCCGTGGAATAACAAAGTCGCGCCGAAACCACGCTGCTGACCATACCGTGCTCGACGAGAATCGTCAGCAGAGCATCGGTCATCCGCCTTTCGCCATCGCTCGGGAAGCGTCCAACCAACATTAAGTACGTCATGTCGCTAAAGGTAATTTTGCCGACGAGATCCTTCGTCAGATCATGGCCGCGAATCAGGACACGATGCAATTCCGGCTTTCCCAATCCCGTAACAATTTTCTTTTCATCGCTCATAGTTTCCTCCTCGGCTCCATGCCTTCGTGCGTCAGAGGTATCATAAACACGAGGTGGTCTGTCAAGCTGACGTTCTTCCGCCCCGATCAAAAGACGGTCAGGTTCGCGCTGCCGCCCGGTAAGTTGACCGATACAGTTTCCCCGTTTCGAAATTTGTGAGAGAAGAAGATTTCGTGCAAGACTTTCGCCAGCAATTCTATTGTGGATCAGTTAGTCCGAGAGGCGCTTATCGGGCAGCGTTACAAAAACCGGCTTTCTTCTTCAGACTCGCCGTTGCAGCAGACACTCGGGACTAAAATCATGACGGCGCCAGGACGATGCTCGTAAAATCGGTGAGGAAGTGTATGATAATCGGTGCAACCAGGCTCTTCCGCCACAGGTAAACCAGACTGAACACGACGCCCAAAACAAAAACAGCGATTGCGCCCGCCGTTCCTTCATATCCATGTCCCAAGGAGAAAACGAACGATGACAAAAGCACAGCCGCGCTGGTTCGACCCGTGACTGCCTTGAAGCGAAGAATCAGGTAACCGCGAAAAATAGTCTCTTCCACGACTGCCACAACGGTTACGATGAGGAAGCCGACGATCAACTTCGTGAGGCCGCTTAGTGGGAAGAAACCCGGCAGTTTCGATGGCGCAGAAAAGCCGGCTTGATGCAGAACACTTTCGATCAGGTTGCCGCCAAAGACGATGGGAACGAACAGGATCAATCCCCAAGCGATATCACCTCTAAGATAATCGAAATTCCAGCCGACTTGTCGGATCGACTCGCGGTTGCGCCAGATAAAATAGAGGACCAAACTCAATAGCGCCAGATCGTTCAGGATCGACGAAATCGCCACTTGCATAAAACGCAGATCCGCCTCGCCGACCGCGAAGAACGAAACAGCCATCGACGGCACAATCAAAAACAAAAAGACCGCAACCTCAATCAGTTGCACCTTCCGGCTGGGTTCGTCGAGAGGCGTTTCTGACCCGTTGCTGTTTTCCAAATCCGCCATCAATTGTCCGGAAAGGGATCGAGATGGGAAAAATGCTTAACCTTAAGGAATCTGCATGGTAACGTTTTCTGACTGGAGAGGCGTTTGTCTTCCGGCTAAGCTTCTTTCAATGAGATTCGAACAGCTCGCTTTTCGTCTTTGACTTCTATCTTGCCCTCGCGTGCAAGCCATCCTACAGCCATTGACACCATCGATCTTGGAGCTTCAACCTTTTTTTCCAAGGTACTGAGGCTCGACTCTCCATTGGTACGCAAGAAATTCCAGACCAAACCGGCGGTGTCACCAATCGTTTTAACTTCCAACATGGCCATACCTCCATGCTTTTTAGTTTGGCATCTTATTATTGGCTTGGGAAGTCAGCGGATAAAAATTTTCGGCAAAAATCACCGTTCTTACGAACTGTGCGCGGGCAAAAAAAACGTCGGGTGACGACTGGGATAATTCTCATAAGTGTTTTTTGATACCGCAGTCGGCTTGCTGCGAAGAGATTCAGTTAGTCGCCGCTTGGAGACCATAGAATCTCCGTGGATTGTCTTCGACAATTTTTCTGTGCATCTCGGCGCTGATCCCGCCATTCTCTTTCAAAGTTGTGAGCGCCGCTAACTCTGTGGACGAATCCGCGTGGCCATAATCTGTGCCGATCATCATCGCACCTTGGCCTGTGTGACTCAGTAAATACGGCACATCGTCACCGATCTGACAGGTGACGTACATGCGGTATGCTTCCATTAGATTGTCAGGTAGTCGATTATTTACGGTATCCATGCGCCGGCGGAGCTCATAGATCACCCACGGTATCCACGACGCCGCCGTTTCAATGAAACCAAAGCGCAGTTTCGGAAACATCTTGGGCACGCCCGAATTGACCAAGCGAAAGAACGCCCCGACGTTGAAAATTCGGTATTGATTAAAAAAATCCCGGCTGCCATCCGGGTTGGCAAGCTTGCTTACCACGTCCCAGTTGCCGTTTGCCTGGTGCAGCCCGATGGCCATGTCGAGCCGGGAGGCTTGTTCGTACAATGGGTAGAAGTAGGGATCGGTTATGTGCCGCGATCCTTCGAGCGCGCGCATAAAGACGCCGCAGGCGCCGTTCTCTCTGGCGTACCGCAATTGATCCAGCGCGTCCGGTATACTGAGGAGGGGAAGGACGCACATCCAGCGCAGCCGGCCTTTTCCCTGTCTCCAAATGTTCGCCAGCCAGCGGTTGTAAGCGCCGCAGAGTGCGACATCCACTTCGGGACGTTCGGTACACTGATCGAGAAAAATACTCGGATAGAGTATTTGGATATCGATGCCCAATTCGTCCATGTGTCGCACCCGCGCACCGACATTCTCGACGTCCCGGGTCTCTATCGACGTCGTCATGTTCCTCCCGAGTTGCTCGGATTTTTTGGCTAGGTCCTCCGCGCTGAAGGTAAACCGAAATAGGCCGCGAATCTTGCCATCGATCACCCAGTGCTGCCTTCCCGAATTGTCTTGCGGGTCGAACAGAGCAGGTCGATATTTCTGCTCAGCCGGCTGTAGGTAGTCCCACGTGCGTGGGCTTTCAACAACGTGCGCGTCCGCGTCTACCCATCCCATAGGTTCCTCCCTCGTGAGCATTTTGGATCTTCGATTTTGGATTTTACTCTCACCTCTGACCTCTTTATGGAGTCTCGCATTCATTTGGCAGCACTGTGCTTCTTCACCCAGCCAAGAATGATGCTATTCGTTTCCTCCGGCGCTTGCCAGAAAAAGCCATGCGATTGTCCCTTGAGAACTTTGAGCTCCGCGCCTGGAATTCTTTTGGCGAGAACTTCCGATT
>WNGG01005458.1_pt1 | contig 14716 bp, 13 predicted proteins | sample 5400661 | NCBI WGS metagenome assembly WNGG01 (sample SAMN13153372, study PRJNA577476) | soil metagenome | isolation source: 100 cm soil or saprolite under Garry oak tree replicate 1 | place: USA:California | collected 2016-06-15
GCTCGTGGGTTTCGCGCGTTCTGCGGCATTGGGTGCGACGCGTCTGCGGCCTTTGGGAGGGTGGCGGAGTTGTGGGCGGCAGGCAACCAAGGTCGCGTTGCCTGTGACCGGCGTTAGCGGGCTGCCCGCGAGTCACCAATGACGGCACGACCCTCGGCGGCGAGGTGCCGCGTCAGCCGTTACGGCTCTGCTGGCCCAGGGGGACATCCCGGACCCCGATGGCCCGCCGACGCCCCGCAGATACCATGTGGTGACACGCGGCGTCAGCCGTTACGTATATGGGTTGAGGAATTTATCCCGAACGGCTCGCGCGGCATGTCACGTTCTTTACCACGGCGTAACTTGCCGCAGCGAGCAGAGACGACACTCAGCTTGTGGCCGACGTCGCTCGTCGTTCCGTGTTCTCCGCCCAGACACTGTCCGTGCTGGCCGCACTCGTCAGTCCCCGCGCCGGCGGCTCCGCGCCGGCGACTCCGGCGTTAATCAGCGCAGCGATCGCTGGATCGCGGCGGAGCTTGTCTAGGCAGCGGCCGCGGTTGGGCCCAATGCTCCCGACCGGGATCCCCAGCTTGGCGCTGATATCGGCGTACGGCATGGGACCGTCCTCGATCAGCAGGGCGAGCAGCCGCTGGCATTTCGCGGGCAGGCGCGCAAACGCCTCGCGCAGCGCGGCGCGGCGCTCCGCCGAGAGCAGGTCAAGCTCCGACATTCCGGCCCGCGCGTCCGATGGGGTATCACACATCGAGCCCACCACAACGGTCATGATCTCGTTACTCCTTTTCATGCCAAGCCGCTGCGGGCTGCGGTGCCCGCTGGTCATTCAGGTGACGCGTCGGCGTCGGGTCGGATGCTGGCTAGACCGGCGTTTGCTGCTGGTGAGAGCTTGCCTCGGCCGCGATATCAGGGGCCAGGACGTGCACGCCGTTGAGCCAGCGGGCAGCGCGAGTCACCCGGTCGGGCGCTAGACGCACGAGGGTGTGATTGTGCTCCTCGCGGTGCACGGCCACGGTGATCAGGCCAACGACGCCAGCGGCGACGCCGGCGGCGAAGACAGCGAGGATGGTCATTGCTGACAGTGTGACAGCAGTCATGATGGGTACCTTGCTTTCTGCGTGGGTGTGGTTGTGCACGAAGGATTGCGTCGCGCCGCCGTGGCCGGAGCGCCTAGCTGTGCTTTGCTCGCCGGGCCGGTCAGGCGTAGTGGCGTTCCCGTACCGGAGCTGAGCACCCACCGCTCCGGGGTCAGATCAACCTGGTCACGGATCACGCTGGTGAACGGCCTGTGGTCTGGAATAGAACGCATGAGCTCAAAGGCCTTCCTAGTCCGCGGTACGGCGGATCCGTAGGTTGCAGGCGAAGCGTCGGTGTACCGGGTCGGCTACTGTCATCCACTGTGCTCATCGGCTTGGGTGGAAACATGGATTAGACCTACAATCGCCGTCCGGCGTCAGCCAAGAACGTCCCGACCATCCGGCCCCGGATGGCTCCAACCGTCGCCGCAGCATCCATGAGCACCGCGTCAGACACCGCACGAGTGTCGAAGTCCATGCCCAGCAACACACGCCGCCACGCCGCAACGCCGACTCATTCTGAACTGAACTCTTAGACGCGCTCGAAGACAATTCGCAGGAGACCGAGATGGCGTTTGGTGAAGGCGTCGACTGCCGCGCTCAGGTACCGCTCATAATCCATGACGATGCGTTTGCCGACCAACTCCGTGGCACGCTCCCGGCTTGCGAGCAACCTGTCCAGCCAAGCCTGGCAGGTGCGCGCATAATGATCCGGATCGTTGCGTGCGGAGACGACGTCGAAGAGACGTTCGCTAGCCTCGAGTATCTCCGACGGCCAGGGGAGCACAGACTGCGGGAAGATATCGCGGATGATGAACAGCATATCGAGCGCAGTCCGCCGATCCATGCACACATTGTTTCCTTTGGCGTTGGTCTGCAATGCCAGCCGCCCACCGCGTGGTAACCACTCACTGCACGAGTTGAAGAATCGTCGATAAGCGGCGACCCGGTCCGACCGCGGCATACCGAAATGGGCGAAATGCTCGAAAGCGCCGATAGAAATGATCGCGTCATAACGAGCTGACGGTCGATGGTCGACCCAGTTCTCGACACGCACGTCGTAACGGTTGTCCGGCCAGCTTGACAGGTACCCGGCCTGCGCCGCGCTGAGGGTCAAACCCACCACGTTGGTAACGTCGTGCTGCTCGACCAGCCTCCGCAGCAGCCCGCCCCATCCACAGCCGACGTCGAGGACGGCGGCCGCGCCGATTGCCCCGGCTTCCCGGGCGAGGTAGTCGAACTTGCGTTCCTGGGCGGCCTGCAGTGTGTCAGCATCGCCGTCCCACAAGGCGCAGGAATAGGTGAGCGTCGGGTCCAGCCACAGCGCGTAGAATTCGTTGCTGACGTCGTAATGGTGCTGAATGGCGGTCGGCGAGGCGCCTTGATAGTCTGCCGTCCCGGTCACCGCACAGCCCTCGGGCGACATAAGAGTAGCGGCTTATTCGACATCTGCGACCCCAACCGCTACCTCCGTGCGCTCGGCCAACGGCGCGGGTGGTATCGATTTCACCATCCGACCACCACCAACCCGACTCAGGACTTCAGACCTGTGCTCTTGGCGCTCCCGGTCGATTCGGACGACGCCCCAGGCCAGGCCGACGGCCTCCATACCCCGGATCACCAGTGCGCTAACGTCGAACTCCCACCAGCGCAGCCCGTGCCTCGCCGACCTCGGGAAGGCGTGATGGTTATTGTGCCAGGACTCGCCAAACGAGAGCAGGGCCAGCCAGGCGACATTGCGGGACTCATCCGGAGTGTCGAACCGGCGGCGGCCGAAGTAATGACCGATCGAGTTGACGGAGTACGTGATGTGGTTGGTGAAGAAGAATCGTACGAGACCACCCCATAACGCACCGGTCAGAAGGCCCTGCCAGGTGCCGGAGAGGGCAAATCCCAGCACACCGGCCAGGATGATACCGCCGAGAACGAACCGGATGAAGTACCTCGAGATGAACCGCATGTCCTTGTCCCGGACAAGGTCGGGACAGTAACGCATCAGGTCGGCGGAGAGCTTTTTGTTAAAGAGCCAGCCCAAATGTGCGTGCCATAATCCGCGTAGCGCTGTGAGAAGCCCGGGCTCGTCGTCAAGGTAGGGACTATGGGGGTCACCGGGCTTGTCGGCGAGGCGGTGGTGATGACGGTGGTGCGCGGTCCAGATGAGCGGCGGACCCTGGCCGGCCATCGCGCCGGCGGCGGTGAAAAAGATGCGCAGTGGTCTGTAGGTCTTGAACGAGCGGTGTGCCAGCAATCGGTGATAGCCGGTGGAGACGCCTAAACCGGCGGTGACGTACATCACGCTAAAGACGATGAGATCAGACGGCTCGACCGCCTGGTTCCATAGCAGTATGATCGCAGCCACCATACCCAGCAGCGGTAAGACCGACGATGCGATGATAAATCCGAAGTGTTTGCGAGGGCTCACCGGATATTCCCCCTTGCCATCTAATCAGCCGCTGGCCGACCGCTGTCTTCCAATGCAGGTTACTTAGTTGGTCGCGCTCAACCTTTGTACGTGGATAGACCGACATCGCCGAATGGTTGATCGCGTAGTCGCACGGCCTCGCGCCAGCCGGACTCTGCCGCCCGCTGCTGGAAAGCGTAACCCTCGGGGGTGTGGCGGGCAATGCCGTCGAAGAAGGTACCTAGGACCTGTGTTGCGTGCAGCCCTTGGGCGAAAAGTGCCTGATTAATCAAGATCTTCTGCATCACCAGCTGGTTGATCGGAAGACGCGCGACGCGCTGTACTAGCGTCTCGAACCGCTCGTCAAGCTGGTCGCGGGGAACACTCTCGCAGGCGAGTCCCCATTCGTATGCTTCCCGGCCCGACAGACAATCACCGGTGAACAGGAGCCGCTTGGCTCGCGCCGCGCCTAGGCGGGCGGCCCACAGGGCAGAAGTGGGCGAGCCCCAGACCCGCGCCGGCGGGTATCCGATCTTTGCCTCATCGTCCACAACGAGCAGGTCAGCGCAGAGCGCAAGATCTGTCCCACCGGCCACGCAAAAGCCCTGAATCTTACAGAGCACCGGCTTTTCTGAGTGGAACAGGCTCATAAACGCCCGCACGTTGCGCACCATCATCTGGTAGTCGGTCACTGGATCCCACACTCGCCGCGGATCATGGTTGCGCGCCGTTACCCGTGGGTCGAGTGGACCCTCCGGCGGCGAATGGTGTGGTCCAGTGTTACTGGCGTCGTAGCCGCTGAGAGACTCGGCGCTGGCGGTCAGGTCATAGCCACTGCAGAAGCCTGTTCCGTTACCAGCGAGGGCGATCACATGCACATCTGGATGGAGATTCGCCCATTCCACGCAGCTGGCAAGTTCTCGGCTCATGTCGAAGGTGATCGCATTGCCGTGTTCGGGCCGATTCAAACTGACGCGGGCGACTGGCCCGTCGATGTTGAACGTCAGCGTGCTGCAGGAGGGCTCACCGGTTCCATCGGACCCAGCGGACGTGCTCATGCGGATCACTCCTCGGCAACGGGGTTCGTCGCATTGTGCGCCTAGCCCAGCGTAGAGCACGCATTTCGGTCGGACCGTGTGGGCCGACGAGCCGCCCGCGCCTCCGGTTCCCCAAAACGGTCAACCTCGAATTAACCTGGAGTGAACCGAAATCTCTCGGTTAGACGTGCGCGAGTACTGATCGTGCGATCTGCGCTGGGGGTAGGGATGGAAGCGTGGTTCGGGGTACTCGGCGATGTTGAGGTCCGGCTGGATGGCCGTCTCGTTGAGGCCGGGCATGCCCGGCAGCGATGTGTACTGGCGGTGCTGCTGGTCGAGGCCAACCGCGTAGTCTCGGTCGCTCAACTGGTGGACCGGGTATGGGGAGGTCAGCCACCGCACCGGGCCCGGGAGACGCTCTACAACTACCTGTCTCGACTGCGCCACGTGCTGGGCCCGATTTCCGATGTCGATCTGGTGCGCCGGTCGGGCGGATACGTACTCACCGTCCACCAGATGGCAGTGGACCTGCACCGGTTCCACCATCTGGTAGCCCAGGCCCGCACGGCCGAGGACGAGGAGCAGGCTCTCGCCATCTTGGAACACGCCTTGGGCTTGTGGCGAGGCGAGGCATTTGCTGGGATCGATACGCCCTGGGTGAACGGGCTGCGGGAAAGCCTGGAGCGGGACCGGTTCGCCGCCGAGTTGGACTCCACCGACCTGCAACTGCGCCGGGGTGGGCATGGGTGGCTGCTCAATGAGATAGCCACGCGGGCGGAGGCGCACCCATTGGACGAACGCGTGGCCGGGCAGATGATGCTCGCCTTCTATCAGAACGGCCGCCAAGCCGAAGCCCTTGACTACTTTAACCAGGTGCGTGGCCGACTGGCCGAAGACCTGGGCATCGACCCCGGCCCGGCGCTGCAAGGGCTGCAGCATGACATCCTGACCCAGGCACCCGCGCTGACCTGGCGTGCGCCTCCACGCCGACGCACGGTTCCCTCCGAGCTCGCGGTCCTTGGCCAGACACCGCTCCCGGCCCCACCGGAGCCCGGGGTCGAGGAGGTTTTCGTCGGCCGCAAGGCGGCCCTCGGACGCCTTACCAAGAAGCTGGCGATGGTGCACAGTGGCCGGGCACAGGCTGCGCTGGTGGCCGGGGAACCAGGCATCGGGAAGACGTCGCTGTTGCGGCGCTTCGCCCAGCAGACAGGCGTGGCCATGGTGTGGGGTTCCTGCCCGGAACAGGTGGCCGCCCCGCCGTTGTGGCCGTGGGAGCAGGTGCTCCGCGCGGTAAAGGCCCGCTGGCCGGATCACGTCGTCCCGGGTCGAATCTCCGGGCTTCTGGACCGGGACACCGTAACGGCTCCGGACGCCGCTGACGTGGCCGGTGCTGTGTTGCGGCGTTACGAGGCGATCGGGCAGTACCTGTCGACTGCCGCCCGTGAGGGGCCCCTAATGGTGGTGATAGATGATCTGCATTGGACCGACCGGACCTCGCTGCAACTGCTGGCATATCTGGCCGAGTTCCAGGCGGCGAGTCGGGTGATGCTGGTCGCCTCGTACCGGCCACAGGAGGATTCCGCCGCGTTGATTGACACGCTGGCCGCGCTGTCCCGCTGTGGGGCCGAGCGGATCGAACTGCGTGGGCTGGACCGTGAGGAGACGTTGGTTCTGGCACGGGCGATCGCTGGCCGCGACGCTGTTACGCCGAAGGCAGCGACGGCGCTGCACGCACGCTCTGGCGGCAACCCATTCTTCCTGCGTGAGCTGATCCGGTTTCTGGACAACGAGCTACACCTGGATCACGCGGACCTGGTGCGGATACCCCCAGCGGTTCGGGAGGTTGTGCTGCGCCGCTTGACCAGTTTGCCGAACACCACCGTCACCCTGTTGTCGATGGCCGCGGTCGCTGGACGGGAGTTCGACCTCGCCGTGGTCGCTGAGGCTGCCTCGTTGGAGGTCGAGGCGGCGCTGGAGGCGATCGACCCGGCGGTCGCCGCGGGGTTGGTAGTCGAGGATGACGAGCGGTTGGGTTGGTTCGCCTTCAACCACGCACTAGTCGCCGAGGCGCTCTACGAGGCCACCGGCCGGTGGCGCCGAACCCGCCTCCACTACCGAATCGGTCAGATCACCGCCCGGGTCTGGGGTGGGCGCGAGGAGCGGGCCGCCGAGATCGCCCGACACTGGTTGCTGGCCGCCGAACTCAGCCCGAACATCGCCGCCCAAGCCTCTGCCTACGCCGCGGTCGCAGCCGGCGTGGCCGATGCCCGGTCGGCCCACGAGGCCGCCTCCGAATCCTGGAAGCAGGCGCTGGCCGCCGCCGACCTCGCTGGCGACCACGTCGACCTGTACCCGCTGCTTGTCGGGTTGGCCACCTCGCTGTACCGGTCCGGAGACCCCCGGCACGGGACCCCTGTCTTCGTCCAAGCGATGGAAGAGGCCCTCCGGGATGACGAATCCCAGGGCGCAGACATCTTTCGGCTGGTCACCGTCGCGGTAGCGGCGTTGTGCGACTCGAACTGGTACCCGGTTGTCGGCGGCGCCGATGACCTGCGGCTGGTCGACGTCCTCGAACGTGCCCTGCCGCGACTGACCGAGCCGGTGCAACGCGCGTTACTGCTGTCCTTCCTGGCCGCGGCCCACTACTACGACGACAACCCCCAGCTTCGTGTCGCCCTGTCGGACCAGGCACTGGCCCTCGCTCGCCCCGCGGCCGATAATGCGGCCCTGGCGCGCGTGTTGTACCTGCGGGCCTTGGCGCTGTTCGTGCCCGACTATCCCGACGAGTGCCTTGCCGCGATCGCGGAGCTGGTCCGCGTGCCCGGCCTGCCGCCACCGCTGGTGGCCGCCGCGCGCGTGCTCAACGCCTGGTTGCTCGCCACTGTGGGACGCGTTTCGGAGTCTGCTGCCCAGCTCGACCAGGTCGCACTCGTCGGCGAACACGTGGTTTCGCCCACCGTTCGCGTGCATCTGGGATGGGCTCGGGCCAGCCTGCTGCTCCTTGCCGGGCGCTGGTCCGAGGCCGACGAGATTAGCCGCGCCACGTATACCCGGCACTCCGGGATGAGCTTCGGCGTGGAGCAGGGCATCGCACGGCGGATCCGGATGATCCAACGCTGGGAGGCAGCATTCCTGACCGGCCGCAGCGCGGACCTGATTGACGAGTTGCAGGCGGCGGTCAAGGCCATCGGCACGCCCGGGCTTCGCACCATGCTGATGATGGCGCTCGCGGAGGCCGGACGCCCGGCCGAGGCGCGCGCCATCCTGCACTCCCTTGCCCCAGGCCCCCAGGACTACCGGTGGCTCTACACACAGTGTTGGTGCCTGCTCGCCGCGGTGCGACTCGGTGACACCGAGCAGGTGACCCGGCTGCGCAACCAACTGCTGCCCTACCGTCGCATGGCCTGCGCCGTGTCCGTGCACGTGATAAGCGGGTCGGTGGCGTACTTCACCGGCGAGGCCGCCCTGACGCTTGGCGATCCCGATGCCGCGCTGGCCGATCTTGCCATGGCTGTCGAAGCCGACGAGGCGATGGGAGCCCTGACCTGGCTGGCCCGGGCACGCGATGCCTTCGCCAGGGCCCAGCGCCTCAAGAACGGCACCGACCCTGCGCGGATAATTGCACGCTCGTGACCGGCTAGAGACTGTGTCGCGGGATCTGATCTCCGGAGTGACGGACAAGGTCACTAACGACGTGGCCGCGCGTGGCGGTCCCGGCCGCTCGATCGCGTCTATCCGGCCGGGCGTGGTTACCCCGGTCGCGAACTACTGCTGGGCCGGCTTGTGCCGGTAATACGGGCTGGACTTCTTGCTGAAGATGAGCACCATCACCGCAAGCTGGACGAGCCAGAGGACGGCAAGGGCGATCAGGTCGCCTGGGGCGTACACGGCGGCACCCTGGCCCGGCCAGCCGAGCAGGCCCGCAGTGGTGAGGGCGAAGAACGACATGAACAGGACTCTGGCCCAGTCATGTCCCCGGCCGTTCGCCCAGGCCATCCACAGCCACAGGCCTATGGCAATCGGCCCGAAGACTTCAACGGCGACGAGATGGACGAGAACAGCGTGCAACTGCGCCGGGTCCCTATGGGCCGTGGCCGACTTGACGCTGCCTGCGGTCACCACAATGGTGATCCAGGCGGCCAGCTCAACGGCCGCGCCGGCGCACATGAGCCGGACAGCGGTGAACACCGTACGGCGCGGGACCGTTCAGCGCGGCGGTGTAGTGGCTCGTGATGGCGGCGGCGCTCAGCGCCGCGTTGTAGACGGCCAAGTCGTCGATGCGTCCGGTGAGGAAGTAGGTGCTGCCGCCTGGGCGCCGATCGCGCCGCTAATGGTCGCGGTCGCGGTTGCCGGCAGGTCGGTGCGCTGCCCGATCTGCACCCCATTGCGATAAAGGGTAAGCGTGTTCCCCTTCCTGGTGAGTACCCAGTACACCCAGGTGTTGATGTTCGACGCCGGGCTGTTGGGCTGGAGCACATATTCGGTCCCGTTCAGCCAAACCCCGGCATAGGCGGCAGTGGCCGGGCCGGGCAGCCGACGGACGATCGACGCGCTGGCGCGGCTACGTTCGGTCAGCCTGCTTGGCCTGCAGCCATGACGGTGATGGCGTCCGCGACATCGGCGGGGCTGACCAACATATGCAGATGCCCGCCATGCAGGTCCCGCACGGGCCAGCCTCGTCGGCGCGCCGCGTCGGCCTGGTGCTTGTAGGGCTCGGAGAAGCACAGATAGCCGGGGCGGCACGTCGGCCAGGAATCGGGTGTGGGCGGTAGCAGTTCCTCGAAGAAGCCTAGCGGCAGCGCGCTGGCCTCACGCGTCACAGCGCGCCAACTCGCCTCGTCAGGGAAGAGCCGTGACAGCCGATCGTCCGGCCACCACTTCGGCCACGGCGGGACCATGCCGTGGCTCGCGATTTCGCCCAAGAAGCCGAGAGACTCGGTGCTGACAACTCTGGCGCCGGGCAGTTCCGAGGGGACGGTCGCGTCGGCAAAGACCACCGCAACCTCGTGCGCCGCGATCTCCTCCGCCAGGTAAGGGGCGAAAACTCCCGAGCCCGAGTGCAAGACCAGGACCACTCGGTCCCGCGGGCCAGCTCGTACTTGCCTGGCAGCCAGTTCCACCAATCGGCGGGTATACGGGGGGCCCGCGACCGCGAACCCTGCCAGCGACGGGACCGCCACGTCGTACCCGGAAGCAGTCAACTGCTCGGCGACGGGCACCCAGCTAGCTGGCCCGAGGCTAGGCGCGTGCACCAGCGCGAACAGCACGCCCACAGCCGGCACGCTAACACGGGCGCGCCTGACCGGCGCAACGCGCGGGGGCAGCTGCCGGCTCACCAGACGAAGTACTGGGCGCTGGCACCTCATCGGAGGGAATGCCGAGCGCCTCGGCCACCATGCGCAGACCCTCCTCGCCGGGGACGGTCACCCGCACGGAACCAGCGACCCCCAGGGAACGACCTGGCCGGACCCGAACGCCACCTGCGGCCAGGCGCTCGACAAGCTCGTCCTCGTCAGGCGCCAGCACGAATACGAAGTTCGCCTGGGACGGGACGACCGTGTAGCCGGCGCGCGCGAACACGGTGGTCAGGTGCGCCCGCATCGCACGCGTCAATGAGCAGACACGGGCCTTGTATTCGCGGTCCCGCATGGCTGCAGCAGCACCAGCTTGCGCAGCGGCGTTCACCGGGAATGAAGCCTGCGCCTTGCGCACGACGTCCACCACGGCCGGGTCTGCGAGCAGGTACCCGACGCGCGCAGCGGCCAGACCGTAAGCCTTCGAGAACGTTCGCACGACCGCAAGGTCTCGGCGCTGTGCGATCAGCGACGCGCAGGACAGACCGGTGGCGTCGTCGGCGAAGTCTGCATACGCCTCGTCCACCACGACCAGGCCCGCCCGCCGGTGATCGAGAAACTCGGACATCTCGTGGCGGCGAACCGCCGTGCCCGTCGGATTGTGTGGATTGCACACAATCGCTAGATGCGCTGGGCAGTCGGCGAGCGCCGACAGGTCGTGCGCCCAATTGACTAACGGCCGTTGGACGACGTCCGCGCCGACCAGGCGACAGGCTCGTTTGTGCACCTGGCATGCGGGGTCGGCCATGGCGACCCTGCCACCACCGCCCGCGTAGGCGGCTAGGAGCAGGCGGAGGAGTTCCTCCGAGCCGTTTCCCACCACGACGTTGGCCGGATCGAGCCCCCACTCATCGGCGATGACGCCAAGTAGCGCGGACGAATCCGCCGCGGGGTAACGATGGGCGCCGGCGGTCGCCGCCGCCATAGCCGCCACGGCGGCCGGTGATGGAGGCAGCACCGACTCGTTGGACTCAAGCGCGCCAGGGCCGTTACTCATCGTCCGGGGTGAGCGTGCCGGCGGCAGGTTACCGACCCAGGGCATGGGACGCGGGGTCGCATCGATGTGCTTAGGTAACCGGGTCACCACACCCTCTGGACCTGAAGAACGCTGGCGCAAGACTACCAGGCGGTGTCGGCCCATCGCCAAGCGTGAACTGGGTCTGCAAAACACGTATAACCCACATAACCTGCGGCATCGTGCTGCCAGTCGGTCCGGCCATCGCTCGTGGAGCAGTCATATCGTTAATGAGATACTCTTTGGCAGATGAGCGAGACTGACCCGGATCAGGACGGCCTTCCGCGGCTTCCCGGTTTCCGTGACATGGCGAAGCGGGCGCGGGAGATGACGAATCAGCGCCGTGAGCTCATCATGCAGCTAGCCGAGCGTCGGCGCTCCTGCGGCCTGTCGCAGACGCAGGTTGCCGCATTCATGGGCACCTCGCAGTCCGCGGTGGCCCGGCTGGAGGCCGGTGAAGCCGACTTGCGTGCGTCCACCCTCGAACGTTACGCCGCAGCCGTTGGCGTGCGCATCACATTGCACATGGACACCGGAGAAGGGTGATCTGACCAATGGATCGTGCTCGAGGCAATGATTCCCCATGGAAGCCTGAGCTGTCGCCGCTTCCGTTCCACCAACCCGGTCCGCCGACAGAGCCCGGTCCGCCGGCAGAGCCAGGTAAGCCGCCGGCAGAGCCCGTTCGGGCGCCTGCAGAGCCCGGTCAGGCCGAGCGGACTACCCAACCCACCCGGGCCTACCCTGATGGGGAGTGGCTCGGACACCTGTACGAACGGTTGCTCGCGCAACGCATCATTCTCGTTCATGGCCGGTTGGACGACCCTGCCGCCACCACGCTGGCTGCCCAGTTGCTGACTCTCGACGCGGAGGGGATCGATCCGATCCAACTGCACTTGCGCGTGTCAGAAACAGAACCGCAGGCCGCTGTGACCGTGATCGACGTGCTCGACCAAATGCTGGCTCCGGTGCGCGCGACCGTCCTCGGTGAGATCGGCGGAGCCTCACTGGGTGTGCTCGCTGCCGCCCCACTGCGCCGCGCGGCGCCGCACGCGACATTCCGGTTGACGGAGCCTGCTGGCGGGCTGCTGAGGCCAGGGATGAGCGCTACAGCGGCTGGGCTGAGCGCCGAGGCGGACCGCCGGAATGCACTCCTTGACACCCTCTACAACAGGATCGCCGCCCGTGCCGGCCGCACGGCCGAGGCGGTTCGCCATGACGCTCAGCAAAGGCGGTACCTGACCGCAGTGGAGGCACTCGAGTACGGCCTAATCGATGAGATTGCCGTACCTCCTCCGAACGCCTTCGTTTGAGCAACAATGCTTTCACGATGCGCACGGCGCAGCACGGCCGCGAAGTGGCGCGGCACGGGCCGCGAAGTGGCAGGACGGGTCGCGAAGTAGGGATAGGAATGACTGAATACAGACATGGTCAGCCGACTGCAGAACAGCTCTCATCCGCGCACGGTTTCGGCCACGAAGTCGAGCGGACACTACAACTGCGAGCGGCGTTCGTACATGGTTACCTAAATGACGATAAAGCAGCCGAACTGTGCTTGTGGCTAGTGGCTCTCGATACCTTTAACGAGGAACCCATTATGCTCCACCTGTCTACGAACGACGCTGGTCTTCGGGCAGCTTTCACGGTTGTGGACACGATGGAAGCCATACGTTCCCCAGTGCATGCTCGGGTTACCGGCCAAGTGGGCGGATCGGCACTGTCGATTCTTGCCTCCGCGCAGCGGCGTACCATCTCACGGCACGCTACGCTCCGGCTTGCTGAGCCGCAGGAAAAGTTCGACGGCACGGCCGCCGAACTAGCGATAAGAGAGTCTGAGCACCGTTGGCTCGTCGATGCGCTGTATGCCAGTCTCGCAAAGGTCACGGGCCGCCATGTTGATGAGATCCACGACGACGCCGAGCGGGGGCGTCTGTTCAATCCAACCCAGGCACTTGCGTATGGATTCGTCGAAGAAATTCACGGGCTTCAATCTGAGAATCTCAGCTAAGCAGCGCGCTGATTGCCGGAATAGCCGTACGGATCATGGAGGAGCACAATAATGACAGTTAATGACGCTAACGCACAGGCTATACCAATCTCAGATCAGATCTACCAGCGGCTACTTCGGCACCGTATTGTCTTCCTCGGCCAGCAGCTAGATGACGAGATCGCGAACCGGATCTGCGGCGAGCTGCTGATGCTCGCCGCCGAGGACGACTCTCGCGACATCTCGCTGTACATCAACTCACCTGGTGGAGTGATAACAGCCGGCATGGCGATTTACGACATCATGCAGTACGTGCCGAACGACGTGCAGACCGTCGCGATGGGCATCGCCGCATCGATGGGCCAGTTCCTGCTCTGCGCGGGAGCACCTGGCAAGCGCTACGCGTTGCCGCATGCCCGGATCATGATGCACCAGCCGTCCGGCGGGATCGGCGGCTCCGCCTCCGACATCAAGATCCAGGCCGAGCAGATGCTATACGTGAAGCGCATGATCGCCGGGCTAATTGCCTCCCACACCGGCCAGCCCACCGAGCAGATCGAGAAGGACTCCGACCGTGACCGGTGGTTCACCGCCGAAGAGGCGAAGGACTACGGCTTCGTGGACGAGGTTGTCCGCAGCGCACAGGAGATCCCGACGGAAGGGCCAGTCTCGTGAACGCTGCAAGTGCGCGATACGTTATCCCGTCGTTTGTGGAGCGCACCACGTACGGCGTCCAGGAGATGAACCCGTACAACAAGCTTTTCCAGGAGCGGATCATCTTCGTTGGCGTGCAGATCGACGACACCTCTGCGAACGACATCATGGCGCAGCTCATCACGCTTGAGTCGATGAACCCAGACGGGGACGTCACCATGTACATCAACTCGCCGGGCGGCTCGTTTACCGCGATGACCGCGATCTACGACACGATGCAATACATCAAGCCCCAGATCCAGACCGTCTGCCTCGGTCAGGCCGCCTCAGCCGCCGCCGTACTGCTGTCGGCGGGAACCCCAGGAAAGCGGATGGCACTGCGTAACTCTCGCATCCAGATCCACCAGCCGGCTACCGGGGGCGGGTACGGCCAGTCGAGCGACCTGGAGATCCAGGCGCGCGAGATCATGCGGGTACGCGCCGCGCTCGAGTCGATCCTGGCCAAGCACTCGGGCAAGGACAAGGACCAAGTACGCCGAGACATCGAGCGTGACAGGTTTTTCACCGCAGAAGAGGCGAAGGATTACGGCCTGATTGATGAGGTTCTGACCAGCCGCAGGGAGGCGGCGAACCTAGTGCTGCGCTAATGCTGCGGTCCACGGCGAACAGTTCGCCCAGGACTGCTTGTGTGCAAAGTCTGCGCAGGTAAAGCACGGTGGCCAGGATCCGGTCGGCGTTGGTGAGCTTGGGGCGCGGGCCTGCCCCGGCCGCGCGGCGGCGCCCGGTGCCGCGCCGTTGGTGCCGGGCCTGCTCGCGCTGTGCTTCCTGCGGTCCGGCAAGTTCAGCGATCAGATCGTGCAGGTGCTGGCGGGACATGCCCGTCAGCGCCGGATGTGACAGTGTGGCGCGGTCGGGGGCTCCTCCGGCGAGCCTGCCGGGCTCGGCGGCGCCGGCGGCAGGCGCGGGCGGGGCGGGGCGGGGCGGGGATGGATGGTGTAGTTCCAGTCGCCGTGGAAGCGGTGCCGGGCCAGCGGGACCGCGGCCATCTGGGCATCGCTGATCTCCGTCCCGGTCGGGTAACTGCCCGGGTCGAGTTCGGCGCGCACTGTCAAGCCCGTGCGGGTGGTGGTCGCGGCGATGCTGTTCACGATGACTTCGTGGCTGGTCAGGGGCCGGCCACGCCAGTTCATGGTGATGTGGG
>WNGG01005066.1_pt1 | contig 14712 bp, 12 predicted proteins | sample 5400661 | NCBI WGS metagenome assembly WNGG01 (sample SAMN13153372, study PRJNA577476) | soil metagenome | isolation source: 100 cm soil or saprolite under Garry oak tree replicate 1 | place: USA:California | collected 2016-06-15
CTGGCAACCTGGGGGATAGAGAGCCTCATCTGGCGTCTGAATGAACCGGGGATTGATCGCTGGTTCAGTCATATCTCGTTTCCACTCAATAGTCTCCTTCTAGCTCCCCTCCTTATCATACCCATTGTAATATCTTTTGTGGTGTACCATCTAATCTTTGGAAAACGCTTAAGTAGACGGTGAGATACCATGGACATTGTTCTCTGGCCCGGCCAGAGAACAATGTCCATGGTACTGTTATGCCTCTATGGCACGAGCAACGATCTCGGAGATATCCTCAATCTGCAACTTCTCCTCGGCCTCTACACCTTTGACGCCATCCTCAAACATCGTGATACAGAAGGGGCAGGCGGCAGCCAGGACTTCAGCCTCCGTCTCCAACGCTTCTTTCACACGGGTCTGGTTGACACGCTTCCCGATCTTCTCCTCCATCCAGGCGCGGCCACCACCACCACCACAGCAGAAGCTCTTATTGCGATGGCGACGCATCTCTGTCACACCATTGCTATTCAGCACGGTGAGCACGCGACGCGGCTCGTCGTACACATCGTTATAGCGACCGATGTAGCAGGGATCGTGGTAGGTGAGCTTGCGCTGATCGAAGCCTTCGGGGAGTTTGATCTTCTCATCGGCAATGAGCCTGTCGATGAAAACTGTGTGGTGCACTACTTCATAGTTGCCACCAAGCTGAGGATACTCGTTCTTGATGGTGTTGAAGCAGTGCGGGCAGGCCGTGATGATCGTGCGATGGCGGGGCGCTATACCGGCCACACCATTACCGAGAGCGTGCCCATTGTGAGCGCTGTTCTGGTCAGCTGTATTGAAGCCGTAGCTGTCCAGTACTTCGATATTCTGCTGCGCCATCATCTGCCACAGGTACTCGTGCCCGATGCGCCGGGCGGGATCGCCTGTGCAGGATTCTTCCGGGCCGAGAATTGCAAAATTCACCCCGGCAGCGAGCAGCACTTTCGCAACAGCAGTTGCCACCTTCTGATTCCGTTTGTCGAAGGAGCCCATACAACCGACCCAGTAGAGTACATCAGCATCAGGATTCTCCGACATCAGTGGTATACCCAATCCAGCAGCCCATTCAGCACGCTTGTCATTGCTGATCTCCCATGGGTTGTTGTTGCGCTCCATGTTGTTGAAGAGTGATGTAACCTCCGTAGGAAATTCACTCTTCTCCATTACCAGGTAGCGGCGCATATCAACAATCGCCGGTACATGCTCGATCGCCACAGGGCAGATTTCTATGCAGGCCCGGCATGAGGTACAGGCCCACAGGGCATCCGTACTGATGATGCCACCTACCATCTCCTGGTGATGTGCCTCCTGTTCTCGCGCATTCTTGTCAACCCGAACGCCTGCAATACCCAGCCTGTTGTAGATGGAGTCTTCTCCCAGAATTTCATTGCTGTGGACAAAGAGAGCTTCCTTGACGCCGAGAATGATTTCTTTGGGGAAGAGTGGCTTCCCGGTGTTGGTGGCGGGACAGACGGTATTGCAGCGTCCGCACTCGGTACAGGCGTAGCCATCAAGCAGCTGCTTCCAGGTAAACTGCTCGGCTTTGGAGACGCCGTAGTCTTCACGCTCCTCGATGTTCTCTACGAAGGGCAGTGCACCTTTGGGACTGTAATTGCGGAAGAAGACGTTGAAGGGCGTTGCCATCAAATGCAGGTGTTTGGAGCGCGGCAGATAGGTCAGGAAGTACAATACTATCCCGAAGTGAAGCCACCAGAAGGCCCGGTACAGGAAGATGTTTGTATCCGTGCCAGCGCCACTAAACAAAGGGCCAATCGTCGCTCCGAGCGGGGACCATCCTGGGGTCCAGGCGGCAACAGGATGAATTGCAAATCTGAAACCTTCAACAAGCCCTAACGTGAGGACAACGAGAAAAATCAGGCCCAGGATGATGTAACCATCCCAGGGACCATGTAAGAAGCTTGACAGTTGCCATGGATGAAACACAGCACGACGGATAGTGAATACTATCAGAGCAACCAGGACAAACACAATAAATGCATCCAGTACGACGGCAAAGACAGGACTATCACCAAGTATTGGCAACGTGGTGTTAAAAACGCCCAGCAGTAAGTTGAGTAAGCCGAACTGGATGATGATGAAACCCCAGAAGGTGAAGAAATGTGCAATGCCGGGGAGAGGATCGCGCAGCACACCGCTCTGACCCAGGACGACCAGGAAAAATTCACCAATGCGGTCATCGATATGGTCAGTACGATCCTCGCGTCGGGCCTTCACGAGCAGAGTAATCAGCCTTCCGACGCGCAGGCCAAAGATAATGACCGCTCCTACAAAGAGCAGCCCAAAGATTGTCGTGCCGAGCCATCCCCCGGTAGGTGACGGTACCATAAAAACCTCCGTTCATGAGTCATCCCGAATTTTTCGACCGAGCGTTCGACTCCCTTCCAGCCGCTTCCCAAGGGGGATTGTCAAGGGCTGGCCGCCCTTGACCGGGGTTGCAGGGGTGTCCCCTGCTTCTTTCTCTCACTTCTTGCGCCGCCTGCGGCAGCGTGCAAAAGAAGAAAAAGGAGTTGTTCGGGGACACCCCTATTACCTGCCCCCCAGGTACTCTCACGGGTAGGTTTTTTCAGGAAAGGGCATGGGGAGCGGGCCCCACTCCGCCCCAGGGCGACCGCAAGGGTACGCCCCTACCAAGGCCGGGAGCCGCCTCTGTGGCTGAGGGGCTCCCAAACCTCCAAAAAAACCTACCCTTGAGAGCTATTACCTGCCCCCCAGACAGGGTGCCCGGCAGAAGGCTCCGCCCTCTGCACTCTCGTTTGTCGAACTTTTGTTTCAAAAGTTCGGGATGACTCATGTTTAGTGTGCCTTACGCCGCTTCACTTCTTGAGTGAGCTGCGGAAGAATGGTCAGAGTATCACCAATAACGCCAAAATCTGCGACGGAAAAGATAGGGGCGTGTTCGTCCCTGTTGATGGCTACGATGTACTTGGAACCCTTCATGCCCGCCAGGTGCTGAATAGCACCACTGATGCCGCAGGCGATATAGAGTGTCGGCTTGACAGTTTTACCCGTTTGTCCAACCTGGTAACTGTAGGGCAACCAGCCAGCATCAACAATGGCACGAGTTGCACCAGCCGCTCCACCCAAGGCAGCGGCAAGTTCCTCTACCAGGCGGAAGTTCTCAGCCTTGCCAAGGCCGCGACCACCACTGACAACGACACGCGCATCTTCCAGCGCTGGACCTTCACTCTGCACCTCAACACGGTCGATAATCTTGATTTTCTGAGAGTCAACATGAAGCTCAGGACTGAGCGTCTCGATCTCAGGGGTTCTGCCCTCGTAATGCTCCAATCCAAATGCCTTGGGACGTGTCAGCACGATACCAGTCCCTTGTTTGGGAAATGTCGCGGTAACTACATTCTCACCTCCCCAGGGGACTGTGACCGAGAGAGTCTCTCCCTCGAAGCGCAGGTCTGTAGCATCAGTGATCAACCCCATGTTGTTGCGCACATTCAGGCGAGCAGCAATGTCGCGCAGATCATAGGTTGTGGCGAGCATCAACAGGGCAGGTTGATGCTCCTTGAGGAGCGCACTGAGGGTGTCCACTGCCGGAAGCGTCAAATAGCTATCATAGGCACCATCAGCATGGACATAGACCTTCTGAGCGCCAAATTCGCCAAGTGTTGGAGCGACCTCTGCGGCGGCAGAACCTAAAACGATTGCTTCGGCCCGGCTCAGCTGCGCAGCCTTCCCCAGCACCTCTAGCGCTGAGCGGGCAGGCTTGCCGTTTTCTAGCTCAACCAGCACCCAAATAGTATTCGACATGCAAATATCCTCTCTTCAAAAGGTCGGATCGAGCACAGACACGACGGATACCTCCACCGTGTTTGGGTAGGGGCGACCACGTGACGTGCTGGATAAATCCGCACTCTACAGATAAATCGGCACTCTACCGATCGCCCTGTGCAGGATACCTCTTCTCTAAAGCAACTGGTGGCGCTGCAAGAAATCTGCAATAGCCACAGCAGCGTTTCCATCGTCTTTAATCACCTGGCCTGCCGCGCGTGCCTCAACCTTACCGATGCTCATTACGCGCTCGTGTGCCCCTGCATCGCCAACTTCTGAGGCATCAATGCCAAGATCGGCAAGGCTAAACTGGCTAAAGGGTTTCTTCTTCGCGCTCATAATACCCTTCATCGTCGGGTAGATGGACTCGAATGAACCACTGGCGACGGTAACAACAGCAGGTAATGGACTTTCAACCGTCTGGTAACCCGTCAGTGTGACACGCTTGATAACAGCTTTGACGTCTTTAGTGCCCTCGATGCTAATTTCACGGGCGAATGTCAACTGTGAGATACCCAGAAATTCTGCAATACCGCCAGGAACCATACCTGTGTAGCCATCGGTGCTCTCGGTGGAGCAGAAGATCAGGTCGGCATCCTCCTTTTTCAGGACAGCCGCAAGCACACGAGCAGTGCTGAGAGCGTCGGAACCGGCCAGTGCAGGATCAGTAACCAGGATTGCACGGTCTACACCCATCGCAAGGGCACGACGTAGCGCTTCCTGGGCAGTTGTTGGGCCCATGCTAACCGCCGTAAGTTCGCTATTGCCAACGGTATCTCGAAGCTTGATCGCAGCGGCAATGGTGGTTTCATCACCCGGATCGAGGACGAGCGAGACACCACTACGCACGAGCCGTTTGGTATTCGGATCGAGCTTGCTAACAACGGTGTTAGGATCTGGGATCTGTTTGATACAGACATACATCTTCATCGTATATTTGCCTCACCTTTTATGTGCAAAACGTAGGAAAATAGGGAAGCTGCCTAGATTCTACGGCTATTCTATTGTACCTGCCTTGAAAAGATGGTGTCAACGTTGCTGGTTAACAACCAGTGGAACTTGCTCGTTGCTGAGAACGTGTAAAACATGTTGGGTATGTGGCATTGCATTTCAGGAAAGGAACATCTAGACATGAAAACACGACAACTTGGCAACAGTGATCTTCAGATTACAGCGATTGGACTGGGAGCATGGGCAATGGGTGGAGGCGGCTGGTCTGCGGGTTGGGGGCCACAGGATGATAATGACTCTATCGCCACCATCCATCGTGCGCTCGATTTAGGAGTCAACTGGATCGACACTGCTGCCGTCTATGGGCTGGGCCACTCTGAAGAAGTGGTCGCTCGTGCGCTCAAAGAACGCTCTGATCACCCAGATCGCCAGTATGTCTTTACCAAGTGTTCGCTGGTCTGGGATGAAAAAGGCAATATCAGCAACAGCCTGAAGGCCGATTCGATTCGGCGGGAAGTTGAGAACAGCCTGCGCCGACTGCAAACCGATGTAATTGACCTGTACCAGATACACTGGCCCAACCCTGATCCCGAGATTGAAGAAGGCTGGAGTACCATGGCCCAGTTGAAAGCCGAAGGCAAGGTGCGCTACATTGGGGTTTCTAATTTTAATGTTGAACAAATGCAGCGAGCAATGCGCATTGCTCCGATCACTTCACTTCAACCTCAATACTCTTTAATTCATCGGGAGATTGAAGAAGAAATTCTGCCCTTCTGCCAGGAACATAATATTGGGGTCATCGTTTACTCACCGATGGCTTCTGGCCTGCTGTCAGGAGGGATGACCCGTGAGCGTATAGCTAATCTGCCACAGGATGACTGGCGGCGCAATGATCCCGATTTCCAGGAGCCGCAACTGTCACGCAACCTGGCACTGGCTGAAAAATTGGCTGAGATTGGATATCCGTACAACCGCACTGCTGGAGAGGTAGCTGTCGCCTGGACATTACAACACCCTGGGGTAACAGGAGCGATTGTCGGAGCACGTCGTCCTGAGCAATTCGAGAAAGTCATCGGAGCTGCCGAGTTCCGCCTGAGCGAGATCGACCTGACAGAGATCGATAAGTTCTTCCGAGACCAGGCATGAAAGAGGATGAACACATCGTTGCCGTAGGGGCGGGAGTGGTGCGGGGCTGGGAGGGGGCCCTTGTGGCCGCCCGTTTCTGGGAGAGCGCCGCGGGCGGCCACAAGGGCCCCTACGATCCTCCTTGCCCCTGAAACAACTTCCAAATACCTATACTTGAAAGGTGCAGGGGTCTCCCCGCCAGTCACTCGTCTTTGAAGTCTCACTTTTCAAGTTCGTTTCAGGTTAATGTGTATAATATGGGTTGTGACTCTGGAAACCTGGAGATGAACGAATTAGCCCTGAATTATTCCATAGGGGGTTCTCATGGGTGATGTAGAGTACGAGCAGCCCCAAGATGACCTCGACATCGAGATAACCGATATAGACAAATCAGGCAAGCCCGGCAAGTCTGGCAAGCCAGGCGAGCCGAATAACCCAGATAGGCATAGCGACAACATACCCGTGACAGCGAAGCCAGAACATTCGCTGCTTGCCTCACGCTTCTTACCTCGACAGCGTAGAATACAACTACTTATTACCGCGGGTTTCATAGTGCTGACGTTACTGGTAATTCTGGCAAGTACACCTGCTGTACGCGACCTTGCCAGAGGTGCCATATTCGGCCCGACACCCACCCCTACTCCGACATTGGCTCCCGGCGCTAATCTCTTCTACATCAGCGGAACTCCTCCCTGGGGTCATGTTTTCATCGATGGCCATCCTCTCTCCCGGTTGCCCGTCATTGGAGCTGATCCGCCTCTCGACCTGTCACGCGGTACTCACCTGCTTCGCTGGAGCGCAAATCCATTCAAACTCCAGAGCTGTACCGTCTCGGTGCCTGCTCGGATTGCTACCGATACCTGTGCTTATCATGAAGTCACGCAACTGAAGTCGGGACTCATTGCCTGGATCATCACATTCTCCGTATCATTAGATACCCTCCCCGATAACCAGCGCACTGCACTGGTCGATACGGCACAGGCAGCCCTCGATGCACAACAGTTCAGTGAGACAGTGCGACCTGGAGAGCTGTACGCAGATTCTTCACAGTATCCATGCAAAATGTTAGGATCAACGCAATTGTGCTTTGATACTGCAAAGCAAGCATTAAAGGCTACCCTCCACTTTCAATTGGATACCAACCCGGCATCGAACGTACAATGTACAAATATAGGCCTTGCAGATGAATGTAGCTTTCAGGGCGTGGATTGCCGTTTGTTCTGTAGTGATCCAACCGCACCCTCTCCATCCTCATCGTCCGCTCAAGCAGGATGGAATGTCTCAGCGGTAGTACGCCTCCTTTGGGACTACACAACGGAGGATGGCCACATCATTGCACATGACCAACCAGATACGTTTGTTGAGGATTTCGAGAGCGAACACTTTGTGCCACTACAGATTACATGGGATAGTGCCGGATGGCATGCCACAGTTCTAAAAGAGCAATTCCTAAATAATCCTATCTGCACTTCAGCATGGGATGAAACTAATCTTGGCGGATTTCTAGGGGACCCCTCGCCGATCAGCACATCCTCAGATATACAATTCCAATGGCAATTTGCGTCTGGCCCAGTTCCAGCGGCTGGATGTGTAGTAGTGGTAAGCCCGGCACAAACGCCGGGGATTACACCTACTCCGTCTCCTCGCCTGGTAGCATACCTCCTGCAGCGCTTTGGGGTGCTCCTGGCTGCAAACGACCTGGCCCACCACTACTGGCCCTATCTGCCAGTTGCGGATGATTATGAGCAGCAACTGGCTAAACAGCTTGTTACTCAGGCAGGGACACCTATCAACTAGCCAGGCGATCCGGGCCCTACGCATTGTTGCATCCGACCTGGAAGGGGTAAGGTTGCTGTCGCAAATTGATCATGCGCCTTTGCAGGTTTTCGACGGTCTCAATCACTTGTCGGCAAAAACGAATAAGGACTCACCCTTCCCATGCAGCATGGCTTTGTCCCGGTTTTCCCGGCGTTGGGTGGTGGAACGTTCCTTTGCCTGGACCACGCGTTTCCGGCGCCTCACTCGCGACTATGAGCGATTTCCTACAACCCTCGCTGGGCTTCATCTGGCGGCGTTCGCTGGTCTCATGCTCTATCAATGGGTTTCCTTTTGGAGTCCCTAAGCATGCTCCGCTCGTGCGTTCCACTCATCGACGAGCAGGCCATAGAAGACCCCATCCACATAGCGGTCATGCAGCCGATCCGCCTGGCGGAGAATCCCCTCCTGGATAAAGCCGAGTCGCTCGGCGACTGCACGACTGCGAGTGTTGTCTGTCGCACAGGAGATCTCGACTTTATGTACCTCATGCTCCTCGAACGCATGCCTGACCATCGTTCGACAAGCTTGGGTTACTATGCCTTTTCCTTCCATTGCAGCGTCGAGCCAGTAGCCCAATTCGACTTTGCGACTCCTCCAGTTCAGGCGATAGTCCAGAATCCCTACCAGGGCATCCTGGTACCAGATCCCCAGGTGATAGCCTTCACCATTGACGAATTGGAGCAGTCGCTGCTTCAGGTAGGCTCTGAGTGTCTCAACTGATCCCTCATAGGCTTCCACAGCGACCCACTCATGTAAATGCTCTTGATTGCGCTCAATGAGGGCAAAGTATTCCTCAACGTACCGCTCTTCAAGCAAGCGCAATTGCGTCTCTTCATTCACTTGTATACACAGGACTGGCTTATTGCTCATATGCTCTCCCGAAGAACAAGACAGGACGGGGATTATTCACTTTCAGACAGCAAGGGCAACGAGGAAGCGAGCTCTTCATTTCCCGTCGCTCTCATATGAAGAAGCGGCTGGGTCTCCGTAGAGATATTCTATCATTCTTTTGATATCCAGTCCCTCACACCCTCTAGAATATTTGACTATAAGAAATCATCCGCGCTGCCTTCTCACCAGCGTCGCAGTAATCACCGCAACCACTCCTGCAATAAATAGGGGAAAGCCTGTCTGCGCACTATGTGTGACCGCCCAGAGAACGGCTCCGCCAATTTCCAATATCAGGCCACCCACAAATAACAGCGTAATCGCTAATGGTGAGCGTTCAAATGTTGTGCGAATCTCCTGGCGTCCATAGACGGGGGCAGCGTAGGGGCCCGACTGATCGCGCCCGGTGGGAGGTTGTTCATCACCAAGGGCCGGTTCTGCTGCTGGTGCATATCGCTCAATGGCTGAACGCAGTGCCTGGTATAAAGCTTCAATCTTCTGGCGAGGTGCGCGGATATAGACTTTTTGCTGACCATCACTGACGAGCAGTTCACGGAAGATCGGCTCATAGGTTTTCTGCCGGAAGGAGACGGCAGTAATCCTGGCAAGGGTGATGGCCTCGAGAAAGAGGCGTTCACGGGGGAAGGCCACGAAGACGTAGCCCAGCAAGCGCTGGTTGGTGAGAACGACATCACAGGCCATGCTATGTTGTCCCCGGCCACTATCCCAAATGGCGGGGATACTGAAGAGTGGCTCCTCAGCAGGCTGCATATGATTACGCAAGCCCTTGAGACGTGCAAATATCTTTTCTGCTGTATTGGATTTGTTGGATGACATGATAAGCAACTCTCTGCGTATTTGGGAAAAATTATAGCACATCACGGAGCTTGCCCCTAAAACACTCTTCGTAGCTGTGCTTTGCCCAATAAATGATCCTCACAGGACAACATATGGCTCTCCATCAAATTTGGGAAATGGATATTGCAGAGCAGTGAGGCTTTAACGGGCATGCAGCCTGTACTCAGGTGCCGATTACACAACACATTGGGACGTGCAAAGAGAGAGGGCGTCTTTTAGAATGTCTGTAGTCGTCCCGATAGCCCACAGACTCTACTAGACGGGAAGGGCGTGATTGGGTCAGGCCGTGGGGAGGGGAGTCACGCCCCTCCTATCACCATGAGAGGGGAATAATCATGCCTCGACAGTTGAAGATCAGTGCCCTCACAACCTTCGTGTTGGCGTTCCTGTTTTTCCTTTTCTTCCAGAACAGTAAAGACATCCCGGAGTTGGCACAGGTGAACGCCTTTGCCGAAGACCCCTACGATGCCGTTGGCTCGTTTGCTATTCAGTTTGCCCTGTTTGCCGCGCTGCTCTCTTTCCTACGCGCTTTTCGCCTCTATAAAACAGGGCAGGTGCCAGAGAATGAGCAACTGCTCTCTATGCGAGCAGCCTATCTATCCTGCCTGTCAATAGCTGTGACACTCGTTGCGGACGCTGTTGCAATGGTGCGCCATCCCGCTACGTGGGTAGGGCGACCTACGGGTCTGGTGCTTGTCGCACTGCTCGGGGGAATGGCTCTACTGACCGCACTTACAGGCTGGCTCGTCTATCACTCAACACGTGGTATCAGCCCGATGTCTTCACAAAGCGCCTGGACAAGAGCCATTGTGCTTTCCGCTGTGGGCATTCTCATACTTGTGCTCTATCCCGAGGGCTGGCGTGAGAGTGTTGTGGGGGAGCTCTTTACGATCCTAGTCGGCATACTACTCCTTTTCGTGCCGGTTCGGGCGTGGGGAGATGCTCTCTGTCCCGATGTGAACGCCTATTTCGAGGATTTCATAGATTTTGCGACAGCCTTTTATCGGGTGCTTAAAGGGCTGTCAGGCCCCTTCGTGGTGTTGTTTAACACAGTTGAAAAGATACGAGACCTGGCCTTTGTCCGCCCTGTATTGAGCTGGTTGAACCCACGCAGGCACCCTTGGAGTATAAGTATCTTCCTGGGAATCTTCATGGGCGGTCTATTGGCCCTGGTCGAGATAATGCACGAGGGTGCTCCACAACGGAGCAGTCAATTGGCCATGGTAGCCAGCATTTACATTGGCGTGGAGACTACAGGTGTCTTGCTGGGTTATTTATTCTTTGCGAAGCCTCTGGGGCTCTTTCGACAAGAAACCGACTCACAACCTTCTGGACGTATGTGATTCGGTGGGCCCTTGCAGGTCCCGCGCCTGGGGGGCGATGAAGGGCCCTCGTAGGCCCCCGGTTTGTGGCGGAATCCTTCGTAACAATCTCTGCCTGGCGCTTGTACGGCTTCGCAGGTCCGTCCATAGTAGTGGCACCCCTTGTGGGTGCCAGGGTACCCTACCCTCTACCTCCTACAATATTCTAGGGAGAAGAATTTGTAGCGCACTACGAAACAATGATCCAAAGCAAAGGGAACTATTTATGCCTGACCTGTTAGCTGCGCGTGCCCAGATGGGCACCTCGCTGGCTTTTCATATTATCTTTTCTGCTCTGGGAGTTGGTCTGCCCCTGCTTTTTTGTATCGCTGAGGGATTGGCCCTCAAGACGAAAAATCCCACGTGGATGATGCTAACACGTCGCTGGACAAGGGCAGCCGCTATCCTCTTCGCCATTGGAGCAGTTTCCGGCACTATTCTCTCGTTTGAGCTTGGCCTGCTCTGGCCAACGTACATCAAATATGCGGGCGCGGTTGTCGGTTTGCCTTTCGCCCTGGAAGGATTTGCTTTTTTCATAGAGGCTATTTTCCTTGGCCTCTACCTCTATGGCTGGGATCGCCTCTCACCTCGTGCCCACTGGCTGTGCTCCTTCCCCATCTGGATAAGTGGAGCCGCCTCGGCCTGGTTCATCGTCAGTGCCAACTCCTGGATGAATACGCCCGCAGGTTTCACTATTAACCATGGAGTGATAACGGGCATCAATCCGATAGAGGCGATGCTCAATCCAAGCACGCCGTATGAGACAGTTCACATGATCCTGGCCTGCTATGTAGCAACAGGCTTTGCTGTCGCTGCCGTCTACGCATGGGCAATCCTGCACGGTAAGCGCGATGAGTATTATCGCAAAGGCTTGTTGCTGGGTATGGCAATGGGTATTATTGCGATCCCGCTCCAGATCATCAGCGGTGACCTCAATGCACGTTTTCTTGTGAATGCTCAACCTGCTAAACTGGCTGCGATGGAGGGTGTCTTTCATACAGAGAGTGGAGCGCCTCTACTTCTAGGTGGCCTCGCCGATCCGCAGACGGGCAAAGTGTATTATGCCCTGGAGATCCCTAAGGGCTTGAGCATTCTGGCCAAGGATGATCCCAACGCAACCATCAGGGGCCTGGATAGCTTCGCTCCTGGTGATCGGCCGAATGCTGCACTTGTCCATCCCTCTTTTGATGGCATGGTTGTGAGCGGTTTCTTCACCCTGTTCGTTGGGGCCGTGTTTTGGCTACTCTACTTCTTCCGCAGGCGTAGGGGCCCGATTGATCGCGCCCTGGGGAGTGGTGCGGGGCAGGGAGAGCACCCACAAGGGACGCCCCCGCCAAAACGCAGACGGGTCGTTCCTGAGAACCGCCTGCTGTTGTGGGGTATCGTCCTCGCCGGTCCGCTCTCCTTCCTTGCCATAGAGCTTGGCTGGATGGTGACAGAGTTTGGGCGTCAGCCCTGGACGATCTATGGTATTCTGCGCACAAAGGATGCTGTGACGACAGCTCCATGGCTGAATATTAGTTTCCTGGTCTTCTCTTTGATCTATGTGCTGTTAGCGGCGGCTCTCATCCGACTGCTTATTGGGGTCGCTCGTTCACCACTACCCAAGGTGGAGCCTATTGACCGGGAAGAACAGCCACAAAGGGCAGGTGTGTAATGGATATTGCAGTAATTGCACTGAGTGTGCTATGGCTCGGACTTATCGCCTATGTAGTGCTTGGTGGGGCCGACTTTGGAGCTGGTATCTGGGACCTGTTTGCTGTTGGTCCCCAGGCTGAGCGCCAACATCGCCTGATCAATAAAGCATTGGGGCCAGTATGGGAGGCCAACCACGTCTGGCTGATCTTTCTGATTGTGGGTCTCTTTACCGCATTTCCAACAGCTTTCGCAACACTATCAATTGCGCTATTTCTTCCCCTTACTATTGCGCTTATTGGCATTGTGCTGCGCGGGGCGGCTTTCATCTTCCGTACCTACGCGATTGATACTACAAGTCGCTTCGTCAGGTGGTGGAGCCGTGTGTTCAGCACGAGCAGCCTGCTTACTCCTTTTTTCCTGGGAGTCTCTGCTGCTGCCGTGGCAAGCGGACATATCGAGGCTCCAAATGGCAATGTTCATGCTGACCTGGGATCATCCTGGACAACGCCGTTCGCCTTGACAATCGGTGCTATGGGAGTCTCCCTCTGCGCTTCTCTCGCAGCTGTCTATCTTACCGTAGAAGCTATCAACGATAATGATCCCCAGCTTGCAGAAGCGTATCGTTTGAGAGCTATCATTGCCGGGGCGATCACTGCCGTGCTGGGTGCACTCGGTCTGCTTCTTTCACCATCTGAGGCCCCTATTCTCTGGCAAGGCATGCTCACCCGCGCTATCCCTGTCGTCATTGCCACAATGCTCATCGGGTTGGCAACTGCCGCCTCCTTGCTCCTCAGACGGTACCGCGTGGCGCGCGTCTTGATTATCCTGGAAACGGCTTTCCTGCTTGGCTCCTGGGGACTCTCGCAATTTCCGTATATCATTCCTCCCAATGTGACTATAAGCAACGCTGCAAATGAACCCAGTGTGATCCTGGCTCTGCTCATTAGCATCGCCATCGGGATGGCTATTCTCATTCCTTCGCTGTATTACCTGTTCTCGGTGTTTAAGTTGTCGGTACCCGCACCGGGGCTGAAAAAGGAAGAGACAGGGGAGAAGGAGTCGGCTCACTGAGATCCTACCCACCAAAACGCCGCAGAGCCTCATAGACCGCATTCGTCCCAAATTCCACCGCTTCAACCGGAATGCGCTCATCGGCAGCATGGACCGTCTGAATAAAATTAAATCCATCCGGTAGAACCATCGGCGTAAAACCATAGGTCTGGATACCCAACCTTGAGAAGAAGCGTCCATCGGTCACGGCAGGCATCAATTGGGGCACAGGTATGCCTCCTGGATCGGCCTGGCGCAAGACATCGGCAAGAGTATCGAACAGTCCCATATCGGCTTCGGCCTGGCCCTGGTCGTAACGCACAAGTTCAACTTCGATTTCATCGCCGATCACCTCGTGCAATTCGGCAATCATCTCGTCAGGAGTGCAGTCAGGCAGTAAGCGTCCATCCATCTCGACGACAATTTTGCTTGGAATCACATTGATCTTGTCACCCCCATTGACGATGGTTGCATTGATCGTGTTGTGCAGGAGAGGATCTAAGCTGTATCCCGCTATCCCCATTTGATCCAGTACCTGGTCCGTCAAGCCTGGATCGAGTAGCTGAGTGAGAAGCAAATTGAGAGGAGAAGGGAGAGAGGCAGCCATCGTTTCAAACATCTGGCGCACCACCGGCAAAATGTGCACTGGCAGCCGATGCGAGTCCAACTGTTGCAGCATGCGACCAAGTTTTGCCATAGTGCCTCCACGCATCGGCAGAGAGCCATGCCCACCTGGGCCGTGCACAATTGCTTTCATCCAGCACACCTGCTTTTCGAGCACCTGTATAGGATAGAATTTCTTCCCACCGAGATGGAGGGTAAAACCACCAAACTCGCCGAGAGCATAGCGCACGCCCGTAAACAGGTCAGCATGGTTTTCCACCAGGTACTTTGCGCCATAGTCGCCACCAGCCTCTTCGTCACTTAAAATGAGCAGTAAGACATCGCCAGGTAAAGAGATACCCTCAGCTTTCGCACGCAGGAAAGCGGCAAGCATCATGGCGATACCACCTTTCATATCCAGTGCACCTCGTCCCCAGATGTAGCCATCCAGCTCCTTCCCCTCGAATGGGGGATACTGCCATCTCTGGTTCTCGGTGGTCACGACATCTACATGCCCTTGAAGCAACAAAGGTGAGGCATTCCCCTGTCCCTTGAAGCGAGCAAGAAGGTTGGGACGCGCCGGGTCACGGGC
>WNGG01005068.1_pt1 | contig 14712 bp, 9 predicted proteins | sample 5400661 | NCBI WGS metagenome assembly WNGG01 (sample SAMN13153372, study PRJNA577476) | soil metagenome | isolation source: 100 cm soil or saprolite under Garry oak tree replicate 1 | place: USA:California | collected 2016-06-15
CGGTGAACGCGCAGCTCGACCAGCGCGCCGGCGGCGGCGCGTGGCTCGCCATCGAGAGCGGCATGGTGCTCCTCCCGCGCCGTGGTGAGCTCACCGGACAGGGGATGAACGTGGACAGCGTGGTGGCGGATGTAGCAGCCCGACTGCGGGCGGTGCCCGGTGTGGCGCGGGTCGACCGGCCGGCCGACCTAGCAGGCAAAGACACCGGCGATGCCGTGGTGCGCCGCTGGTTGCACCAGGTGCCCTTGAACGCCGGCGTGGAGCTCGTCGCGACGCTCAAGCCGTACTCGATCTGGGCGTATCCCACCCTCCCCGCGATCACGACGCACGGCCAGCCGAGCGACGTCGACGCGCACGTACCGCTCATCTTCTGGGGACGCGCCATCCGTGGTGGCGTATACGGGCAGCGTGTGAACACCGTGGATATCGCCCCGACGCTGGCGCGGCTGCTCGGCCTCACGCCGGCCGAGCCCGTGGACGGGCGCGTCCTGACCGAAGCGATCGCTCCGCCGGACTGAGGAGTTTCCATGGTTACCAAGCTTACCGCGGACCAGCAACGCCGCGTCGGCGACATCCAGCAGTTTCAAAAGGTGGTGGAGCATGTCGCCAAGCTCGTGGCCGAGCTCAACTCGAGCCGCGCCGCCAAGGCGACGTTTATCGACAACATCTGCGAGTCGATCGCCCGGCAGCTCTCGCAGATGCGCCAGCGCGCGCTCACCTCGGGCGTCGGGACCATTGCCGATGTGGCGGGGGCGATGTCGGTGATGGCGGGGCGGGGGGGCGGGATCGACATGAAGATCCGCGGTCTCTCGGACGGCGTGAACAGTTTGCGGATGCAGCTCGACCAGGCGCTCAAGCAGGCGATGACGCCGGAGCCGAAGCAGCCGCCCGGCCAGCCGCACTGAGCGTGCCGGCGATCCGCTGCAGCGGCCTCGTCAAGCGCTACGCGGACGTGGTCGCAGTCGCCGGGCTCGATCTCACCGTCGCGACCGGTGAATGCTTCGGACTGCTCGGTCCCAACGGCGCCGGCAAGACCACCACGATCGAGATTCTCGAGGGGCTCACCGAGCCGGACGCGGGGGACGTGGAGCTGCTCGGGATGCGGTGGGGCGGGGGCGGCGCGGCCGACCGCGCGCTGCGCGAGCGGCTCGGCATCCAGCTCCAGGAGACCCAGCTCGCCGACAAGCTGACCGTCGCGGAGACGGTGCGGCTGTTTCGCAGCTTCTACACGAGTTCCCATACCGTGGACGAGGTCCTCGGGCTAGTCGAGCTCGAGGAGAAGCGCGCGGCGTGGGTCGGGAAGCTGTCGGGCGGGCAGAAGCAGCGACTGGCCGTGGCGTGCGCGTTGGTGAGCCGGCCCGAGCTGTTGTTCCTCGACGAGCCGACGACCGGGCTCGATCCACAATCGCGCCGCCAGCTGTGGGAGGTGATCGGCCGGTTTCGCGCGGCGGGCGGCACCGTGCTCCTCACCACTCATTACATGGAGGAGGCGGAGCGGCTGTGCGACCGGGTGGCGATCATGGACCACGGCAAGGGGATCGCCCTGGGGACACCGCGGGAGCTGATCGCGTCGCTCGGCGCGGAGCATGTGGTCGAGTTCGCCCTCGCGGACGGGGCCGGCCGTGCCCCGACGCCGGAAGAGCTCGCGGCGCTGCCCGGCGTTCAGGCGGTGCGCCCGGGCCCGGATCGCACGGCGCTCACCGTCGCCGCGGTGCACCGCGCCGTGCCAGCGCTGCTCGGGCTGCTCGAGCGGCGCGGCGCCGAGCTCTCGATGCTCGCCACCCACCACGCCACGCTCGAGGACGTGTTCGTGTCGCTCACCGGCCGGCAGCTACGCGATGCGTGATCACCCGCTCGTCCAGCTCACGCTGGCGCGGATGCGCGAGTTCTACCGCGAGCCCGAGGCGATTTTTTGGGTGTTCGGGTTCCCGCTCGTGCTGGCGTTCGCGCTCGGCATCGCGTTCCGGAACCGCGGCCCCGGCGAGCTGAAGATCGCGGTGCTCCGCGCGCCAGGGGACAGCGTCATCGCCGCCGCGCTCGATCGCTCGCCGGCGCTCGCGGCCGCCGTGCTCGATTCGGGCGAGGCGCGGACCCAGCTCCGGACGGGGCGCATCGCGCTGCTCGTCGTGCCCGGCGACCCGCTCGTGTACCGCTACGACTCCACCCGCACGGAGAGCCGGTTGGCGCGGCTCGAGGCGGACGACGCGCTACAGCGTGCCCGCGGCCGGCCCGACGGCGCGAGCGTGCGCGACGAGCGGGTCACCGAGCCGGGCTCGCGCTACATCGACTTCCTCATCCCCGGGCTGCTCGGCATGAACCTCATGGGCAGCGGACTGTGGGGCGTCGGCTTTTCGGTTGTCCAGGCCCGCACCAAGAAGCTGCTCAAGCGCTTCATGGCGACCCCGATGCGCCGCAGCCACTATCTCCTGTCGTTCATCCTCTCGCGGCTGCTGTTCCTGTTTCTCGAAATCACCGCGCTCGTCGGTTTCGGCTGGCTGATGTTCGGCGTGGGGGTGCGGGGGTCGTTCGGAGCGCTGGCGCTCATCACCGTGCTGGGCGCGCTGTCGTTCGCGGGGCTGGGGATGCTGGTGGCGAGCCGGGCGCGCACTATCGAGGCCGTCTCGGGACTGATGAACTTGGTGATGCTCCCGATGTGGATCCTGTCGGGGACCTTCTTCTCCTACGCCCGCTTCCCGGATGCGATGCAGCCGTTCGTGAAAGCCCTGCCGCTCACGGCCCTCAATGACGCGCTCCGCGCGGTGATGATCGACGGGACCGGCCTGGTGCGGCTCGGCGCCCCGCTCGCGATCGTCGCGGGCTGGGGCGCCGTGAGCCTCGGAATCGCACTAAAAATCTTCCGCTGGCGTTAGGCTGCCCCCAAAGCCTGCTCGCAACTCGTTGATTCGTTGAAGGATGTCTCCGACGCGGCCGCCCTGTTGCATCGCTGTGACGCGCTACTTGCGGCGGACCCCGCCGGGAGCATATTGCAACGCACCTCAGATGCTGTGAACCCCGAGGCGATGTCGTGCGGCTCGCCTATGCCTCGAGGGGAGCGAATCGCGAACCCGACTGAGTGAGGAGACTCGCTCGGCCGGTTTTTTTTGCCGGCCATAGGACGGTTATGGCGGCGACGCGCCCCGCTCTCGCCTCCCTTGGTTCAGGGTTCCACGCCACCGAACGCTGTTCCGCTCGGCGCGGCCCTGCTGCGCGCGTAGCCGCAACTCAAGCCGCGCGCTCAGCATGAACTGCTACCGCTGCGCCACCCCGATCCCCCAGGACAGTCGCTACTGTTTCGCCTGCGGTGCCGACGTGTCTGGCGACACTGCGCAGGGCAGCCAGCCGGTCCAACGGGATCCTGAGCTCGAGGCGAAGCTCGCCAGCGAGCTGCAGGGCGACTTCGTCATCGAGCGGTTGATCGGGCGCGGCGGCATGGCGGTGGTCTTTCTGGCGCGCGATCTCCAGCTCGACCGCAAAGTCGCCATCAAGGTGCTGCCACCGGAATTGACCTTTGGGCCCGGGTTGATCGAGCGCTTCAAGCGCGAGGCGCGCACCGCTGCGACGCTCGATCACCCCCACATCGTCCCCATTTACCGGATCTCGAAGAGCGGAAAGCTGTTCTGGTTCGCCATGAAGTACGTCGCAGGCGAGTCGCTGGCGGACTTGCTCGAGCGCGAGCAATCGATCCCGCCCGATCGCTCGGCTGCGATCCTCACCCAAGTCGCCGAGGCGCTCGAGTTCGCTCACGAGCACAGCATCATCCATCGGGACGTCAAGCCTGCCAACGTGATGATAGACCGCCGGGGCTGGGTCACGGTCACCGACTTCGGAATCGCCAAGGCGATCGGCCTGCAGTCGCTGACCAGCTCGGAAGCGATCATCGGAACCCCGTACTACATCTCGCCCGAGCAGTGCGCCGGGAAGAAATCCGTCACCGGTGCATCCGACCAGTACTCCCTCGGCGTGATGGCTTACCAGATGCTGAGCGGCCACCTCCCGTTCAGCGGGTTGACCACCGTCGACATCATCAAACAACACTGTTTCGATCCGCCTCCGCCGCTCGATGTGCTCCAACCGGGGCTGCCGGCAGGGCTGGCCCACGTTGTCGAGCGTGCGCTGGCGAAGAGTCCGGAGGATCGGTTTCCGTCCGTCACCGCGTTCGCCGCGGGCTTCGCCGCCGCGGCGCAGGGGCGAGGGGTGGTCGCGCTGCCTGCGGCGCCGCCCCCGCAGCCCCCGCAGCCTCCGCCGCCCGCGCCGGCCACGCCGCGCCCGACGCCGCCGACGCGCCGCCCCCTACCCACCATGCCGCGCCGCAGCCGGAGCAAGATCGCCCTGCGCACCCTGGGCGTCCTGGGCAGCGTGGCGGCGATCGGCGTCCTCGGGACGCTAGTGTGGCAACGGCGAGAGGCGGAGTCGCGCTCCGAGGAGCGGCCAGTGGGGGCGGGGACGGGCCTGCCTCGCGAATCCACTGCGGTACCACTCATCCCTCCCGTGGACAGCGCGACCGTCTCGCGGGCGGTGCCACCGCCTCCTATCGCGGCGTCGGGCAACACCTTCATCGCCCCGGCTGCGCTGGACTCCATCCGGACGCCGAAGCCTGCCTCGCTGCCTGCCCGGCGCACGCTGCGTGACGCTCGCCTCTTCCTGCGAGGCGTTTCGGGAGGCGCGACTATCGTCGTCGATGGTCAGCAGGTGCACGACTCGGTCTTGCTGCTGCGCTCCCCGGGACGCCACATGATCGCGGTGACGAAGCCTGGATTCGAGACCTGGGCCGACACGCTCTGGGCCGATGCGGGTGACCAGCTGGCCCGCTGGGTGGTGGCCACACCCGTTGCAACGCCGGCGGCCGACGTTCCAGCACCGGCGCCGCCCGCCGCGAGCCCCCCAACTGAGGCCGTGTTGCGGATTCAGGTGCAGCCGCCTGCGCGCATCCTCATTGACCGGAGCGATTTCGGTGAGCGGCGCACGCTAGTCCAGGGCGTGGCGGGGGGCAGCTCGCATCTCATCAGCGTCCTGCCGGTGCGTGCCGGCTACACCCGTAAGGACACCACCGTGACGCCGCGGTCTGGTGACACAGTCACAGTGCACATCCGGTTGGAGGGAGGCCCATGACAGGACCGAAGCAGTGGATCGTTATTATCGCCGCGGTCTGCGCGGTCATGACCACTGCGGCCGGGGCCGCCGCACAGCAGGGGCCTGCGCTGATCAGAGAGGGGATCGGCGCCTACAACGACTTCGATCCTCAGCGAGCGCTCCCGCTGCTGCGGCGCGGGGTGGACCCCAAGGCCGGGCCGCGCGACTCGCTGTGGGCACTCGGCGTCCAGTACCTGGCGCAGATCCTGTACGAGCAGGGGGACGAGGCCGGCGCGCGCGCCTGGATCCGCTGGGCTGTCCGCTTCGGGACAGAGTTGAAGCTGGACACGCTCAACCTGCTTTCGCCGGTCATCGCGGAGTTCCAGAACGCGCGTCGGGCGACGGCAGCCGGGCCGGAGGACGCGCGCGTCCGCACGGAGTGGGTGTGGCCGTCCACGGACCCCGGCTCCGGCCCGGGACGCATCGATGCGTCTGCGGACGGGACCCCGGCGTCGCTGACGGCGACGGTCACGGGTAGCGGAGTCCTGAGTCCCAGGCTCTCGCTTCCCGCGGGGAGCTATGAGATCGAGGCCCGGGCGTCGGGGTACCGGCCTGCCAAGATCACGCGCGAGGTGTTGCCTGGGATCACGACTGTGCTCGTGTTCGCGCTTCAGCCCGAACCGCCGGTCGCCGTTGTTCCCGAACTCCCCGCGCCGGCGCCGCCGCCGCCGGTCGTGGCGAGCAAGAAGAAAGGGCACTTCCCATGGGCCATCGCGGTGTTGGGGGTGGCGGGCGCCGGGGCCGCGGTCGCGCTGCTCGGGAGCAAGGGTGGGGGCGGGGGGGGCGGGGGTACGCCGCCCAGTACCGGCGGTATTACCATCACCATCCCCTAGGCGACCATGAATCGGGCGGTCGTCCTCGGTACTGTCTGGGCTGCTGCCATCGTCGTCGGCTGCGACAAGAACGCTGTCGCGCCGCCTGAGGAGGGCGTGATCACCCTGCGCATCGTGACGGACGTGTCGGGGGCCACGGATTGTACGACGAAGCCGCAGGACGTGGCGCATCTGAACGCTGTCCACGTCCGGGTCAGCAGTCCAACGGCCACCAAGAGCCTCGATCTCGCGCGCACTCCCTCGGGCGGCTTCAGCGGCACGGTGGAGGGCCTCCTGCCCGGTTCGTATACCGTTCTGGTGGAAGGGCTCGTAGCCAACGAGGTGGACTACTTCGGCGACACATCCGGCGTCCAGGTGAAGGCGGGCCAGAACACGAGCGCCGCGATCTGCTTCAGGTCATTCCGCCCGGACAGTCTAGCCGACGTCGGTCCCCCGACGACTGGTCTGGTGTTCACGGCGCGCTGGCCTCGCGTGGCAAATGCCCAAAGCTACAGGGTGGAATGGGATAAGAACCCGGGCTTCTCGAGCCCGTCGTCGGCGGCCGCGCCCGACACGGTTGCCACCATCACGGTGACCGATACCGGCACCTACAACGTCCGAGTGCGGGCCGTCAATGCCTGGGAGCCCGCAGGCCGGGCGAGCGACTCCAAGTCGATCCAGGTGGTCGGCACACCGCCGCCGCTCCCAAATGGCGCCGCGGTGAGCGGCCTCGCTGGCGCGGCGGGCAGCCAGCGCTACTTCGCGATCCAGCTCCCGTCGGGACAGAGTCAGCTCACCATATCGATCGGCGGCGGGACCGGCGACGCGAATCTCTACGTCCGGCGCGATAGCCTCCCGACTCAATCGCGCCGGGACTGTGAGTCTGTCAAAGTCGACAACTCCGATCAGTGCAGCATACTCAACCCCCCGGCTGGCAACTGGTACGTCTTGCTGCGGGGGGGTGCGGCGTATTCGGGAGTGTCTCTTGCGGCTGCGTACTGGGGCTCACCCACCCAGATGACGGGGAACTCGGCGTTGAGTCAGTCGGGCTTGGTTGAGACAACGGTGGCAGCACCGCCGGCGGTCCTCGTGCGGGATGCGGCGAACAACCCGGTCCCGAACGTGGCGGTGGCGTTTGCGGTGACGGCGGGCGGTGGAGTCACGGTGCCGGCGTCGCCGGCGGTGGTGAGCACCAACGCAAGCGGGATCGCGGCGCTGATGAGCTGGACGCTGGGGCCGGCGGCGGGGACGGACAGCAACATGGTAACCGTGACGGCCGCGGGAGCCTCGGGCACTCCACTGACGGGCAGCCCGGTGACCTTCAAGGCGTCGGGCACCCCGCCTCCCGGCACCAAGCGGTGGTTAGGCGGAGCGTCCGGCGGTCCTAGCGACTGGTCCAACCCCGCGAACTGGTCCTCCACCGGCGTGCCGACATCCACTGACTCGGTGCGGATCGGCGCGACTCAATACCAACCAGTCCTGAGCACTGCGGCGCAGATCGGCAAGCTGACGATCGAGAGTGGCGGAAGGCTGACTCTTGCCGGTCACACACTGACCGTGAGTGACAGTCTCAGCACGTTCGACGGGGTGCTGGTGATGACGAACGCCAGCGACGTCCTAGAGGTCCAGGGGCATGTGCTGTTCGCCAACGCCTCGACTCCGAACACGCAGCTGACGGCCGGGGTGTTACGGGTGCAAGGCAACTTCCACCAGACGTTCAGCAACAGCCAAGGGTTTGCGGCCTCGGGGACGCATAAGGTCGAGTTCAGCGGCACCACCCCGCTGACGGTGCATTTCGACGACCCGTTGAACTCCCACTTCCAAGATGTCGAGTTCGCCAACTCGCGTGAGGTTCGGTTTATCACCAATGCTACGGTGAATGGGACTGTCCGAATCAGCGGTGACAACACGGTGACGAGTCAGCCGGGAGTTACGGTCGCCATCGGGGGAGATCTGCTAGGGGCCGGCGGAGACTGGCGGGTGACCAACACCATCTTCACGGGCGCTCCCAACCTGCCGCCCACACTAACGACGAACGTGACCTTCACAGGGCGCGCGACGCTCTTGGACAACCTCCAGCTGACTGGCAACTTGGCGATCAGCACCCAGGCCCTGGCGACGCCGGCGCAGCTCGCGTTGGCCGGTCATACGCTGACCGTGAGTGACAGTCTCAGGACGTTCGACGGGGTGTTGGTGATGACAAATGCTGTTGACGTGTTGGAAGTGGGGGGGCCTGTGCTGTTTTCAGGCAACCAGCCGAATACGCAACTGACGGCCGGGGTGCTGCGAGTGAAAGGGAACTTCCGCGGCAGCCAGGGGTTTGCGGCCTCGGGGACGAATACGGTGGTTTTCAACGGCACCACACCACAGGTGGTGCATTTCGACGACCCGGTCAACTCCCACTTCCAGAACGTCGAGCTTGGAACCGCAGGCGGAAACCTGATCTTGGAGACTGCGGTCTCGGCCTCTGGCCAGCTCTTATCCACGAACGGTGTGGCACCTACCGTCTCCGGACGGGGCAATAGACTGACAGTGTCCGGCGTGAACGTGGCCAGCTTGGTTCTGGACAACGCTCCATTCGTCATCCAAAGCGGCACGGTTACAAGGCTCGATAATGTCACGTTCCGAAACTTCGATCCCGCGGCCACACAGCTGACGATTAATCATCCAGGCGCAGCGACGGCGTTCGCCTTCAACAACATCTCGTTCACGGTGACGCCTACCACGGGGTGGTACATCAGCGCGAACGACATACTGAACGATGCGAGCATTCTGAGCGTGAACTTGGTCAATTCCTTGCCTGCTGACGGCTCGGGCAAGACAATCACGAGCGGCGGTGCAGTGGTCAGATGGGCCCCTCCGGGCCCGGTCATCAGCCTCAGCGCGACGAGTGCAACGTTTACCGCGGTTCGGGGGGGAGCGAGCCCGGCGCCGCAGACCCTGAGCGTCGCCAACGGGGGCGGCGGGACGCTCAGCGGGCTCGGGGTGGGCGTCATCTTCCCACCTGGGCAGCCGACGGGCTGGTTGATCTGGAGCTTGAGCGGCACCACAGCACCAGCCGCACTGACGCTTGCGGCGAACACAGGGAGCTTGGCGACCGGAACGTACGACGCGACGGTGCAGGTCAGCTCGAGCGTGGCGAGCAACAGCCCGCAGAACGTTCTGGTCACCTTAACGATCTGTGCCCCACCGCAAGCAATCTCCCCTGGCTCCACGCTTAGCGGCACACTGAGTCCCACAGACTGCATCGCGCCGCATCGGCCAGGGAGTCGAGCCGACCTCTACACTTTCAACGCAAGCCTGAACCAAGTCGTTACTATCAGAATGCGTTCCTCTCAGTTCGATACGTATCTGTTCCTCGTGCAGCCTGATGGCAGCACATTGCTCGCACTGAACGACGACTGCCTGGGCGATGGCCTGAACTCTTGTCTCTACGACGTCACGCTCCCAGTGGTGGGAACGTACACGATCGAGGCTACCTCGTTCACAACCGGCGCGACCGGCTCATACAGTCTCGAGCTGATCGGCCAATGGATCGCGCTCTCGCCGACCGGAGGGACGCCGCCAAGCCGCTGGCACCACACCGCCGTGTACGACCCGGGTTCGAACCGCATGACCGTCTTTGGCGGTGCGGATCTTGGTGGGCCGGGCTTCAGCGACGTATGGGTGCTGGCGAACGCCACGGGCACGGGCGCACCACCTAGCTGGATACAGCTCACCACCCCCACGTCACCAGGCATCCGGTTTGGGCACACAGCGGCGTATGATGTGCGGTCCAACCGAATGATCATGTTTGGCGGGTCCCCAAACGACGTTTGGGTGCTAACGAATGCCAATGGAGTCGGTGGGTCCGACTGGGTCCAGCATACCCCGCTCGGCACGCCTCCCCCGGCTCGCGGTTACCACTCGGCGGTCTACGACCCGGGATCAAACCGCCTGATCGTCTTTGGGGGCGAGGACGCATCCGGCACGCCACTGAACGACGTCTGGGTGCTCGACACGGCCAACTCGGTTGGAACCCCCGTCTGGATTCCGATCGAGCCCGCTCCGGGCGCGCGTCCCGCGCCGCGCTGGCTCCACACAGCCGTGTATGATCCGGGCTCCAACCGGATGATCGTTTTCGGAGGCGCTGACCACTTCGGGGGCGCGGTATTCAATGACGTCTGGGTCCTGACGAACGCCAACGGCTCTGAGGTGGCACCGAGCAGCTGGCTGCAAGCGACTGCAGGGGGCACCCCTCCAGCGGCCCGGTGGCGCCACACAGCGGTCTACGATGCAACTCACAATCGCATGACCATCTTCGGCGGCGATGCCTTCGTCGACCCAGGGTTTAATGACACCTGGGTGCTGGAATCAGCCAATACCCAGACCCCGCAGTGGACCTCGGTCAGCACGGTCGGTCCTCTCCCTCCGGCTCGGTTCGCGTCCACGGCCGTGTACGACCCCACTTCTAACCGTATGATCATCTTCGCCGGCAACAGCGGGACGCTACTCAACGATGGCTGGGTGCTCGGCCGGGCGAACAACGTCTACCCGGCAGGCGTCGCGCCCCGGCGTGTAGTGAAAAAACCCTGATATTATCAAGCGCGACTGCCGCAACACGCCTTTTGGATTGCAAGCGGTCCTGCTATGCCCTGCGGCGACGACAGGTCCACGCGCTCCGCGCCGGTCATGATCGACAGCACCCCCAACGCGCGGGTTGACGCCCGCTCAAGATCTTGGGCTGGCCCTAGCCTCAATCCCCCCGCAGAAACACCACCAGCCGCCGCAGGAAGCCCTGGGCCCGCTGGACCGCCCGGCGGAACTCCTGGGCGGTGGCGTAGCGGCCCGCCGGCTCGCCCCGCATCGCCTTCCGCAGCACCTCTTCGAGTTCCCGCGGCACTTCGCCGCGTGACGCATGCAGCAGGGGCAGATCGTCCGTGGTTTGCCGGGCGAGGATCGATTCCGGCGTCACTCCGTCGAACGGCGGCCGGCCGAGCAGGGCGAAGTACGCCACGGCGCCCAACGAGTACAGATCGGTCCGCTGGTCCACGCGCTCCCCCAGCAGCTGCTCCGGGGCGGCGAACTGCGGCGTCCCGCTGCGCGACGTGGCGCCGCCGAAGCGACCCTCGCCGCGCAGCGCCAGCGCCAGCCCGAAGTCCGTGATGCGCAGCCGGCCGTCGGGCTCGATCAGCATGTTCTCGGGCTTCAAGTCGCGGTGCACCAGGCCCTGGGCGTGCGCTTGTTCGAGCGCTGACAGCGCCTCCTCGAGCAGCCGCACGGTCCGCTCCACGGAGAGGGGGCCCTGGCGCTGGACGAGTTGCGCCAGGTTCGCGCCCGGGACGAGCTCCATCGTGTACCACTGCAGTCCGGCCCGCCCCATGATGTCGTAGATGCTCACGACGTTCGGGTGCCGTAGCTTCGCGGCGAGCTGGGCCTCGCGCCGGAACCGCTCGACGACGCCCAGGTCGGCCGTGAGCGAGGGGTGCAGCACCTTGATCGCCACTTCCCGCTCGAGCCCCAGGTCGCGCGCCCGGAACACCCGCCCGAAGCCCCCTGAGCCGATCTCGTCGAGCAGCTCGTAGTCGTCGCCCAGCGCGCGGCGCAGGCGACGCTCGAAACCGACCTCGGCGACCTGCGGCGTGGCGGCGGGCTCGTGGAAAGTGCCGGCGTCGCTCACGAAATCCTCGAGCATCTCGGTCGCGGTGAAGTAGCGATCGCCCGGCTGGGACTTGAGCGCGCGCAGCAACACGCGCTCCAGCGCGGCGGGGACGGTAGGCCGCATCCGCCGCGGCGGGATGAGCGCCGCGGGATCGGGATCGGGCTCCTGACCCGTGATGGTGTAGTAGACGATCGCCGCCACCGTGTACACGTCGCTCGCGGGCTCCCCCATGCCCCCCGCCCGCACCTCGGGGGCTACGAACGCGCCGCCCGAGCCACGCTCCTCCGGCGGCACCTCGGCGAGACACCAGTTCGCGTAGCGCAGATCGGTGATCACCGCGCGCCCGGAGATCTCGACGATCAGGGTCGTCGGCACGATCCGGCGCATGATCACGCCGCGCGCGTGCGCGTGCTCCAGGCCCCCGAGGAGGTCGCGCACCAGGGCGTGCGCCGTGGGAATCGGCCGCGGACCCCGGCGCAGCGCGTCGGCCAGGCTCTCCCCGTCGACCCAGTTGGTCGTCCGGTAGGCGAAGCCGTCCGCCGTCCCCGCGGCGTACACATGGCGGATCGCTGGGTGGTCGAGCGCCGCGAGCGTTTCGTTCTCCCGCATGAACCAGGCGCGGCCCGGCCCGTCGGCGATGAGGTGCACCCGCAGCGCCACCGGCCGCTTCAGCAGCCGATCCCACGCGCGGTACAGGGCGCGCTCAGGCGACAGCGCTACGAGGTCGTCCAGCCGGAAGATCGGCTCGAGGGCGCGGACGAGGCTGTCCAGCAGGTCGGTGGGCGGCGTCGTCGGGGTCATGCCGTCGTCAATCTAAGGGGGGAGCGGGACCAGCAGGCCGTCAAGGCCCGGCGGGTGTAACAAATCGGCGTCTGAAAGAGTCTTTAGTCGACACGTACTGCTGGGAGGGTCGATGCGACGTCTCTACTTGGCACCCGTTCTCGCCCTTGCGGCCTGCGGCCCGGGCGTCTACACCCGCGCGGAGGTGGTGTACGCGGAGCCGGCGAACTATGTGTACGTGGTTCCGCCGGAGCGGGTTGTCGTCGTCACGCGCGAGGTGCTCGTGAACCGGGGGTACGTCGTCTACCGGGTCCAACGAGCAGGCCCTAATCGGATCATTTGGGCTCGCCGTGGCGACGACGAAATCGTGCGAGTGTTCGTCAACCCCGAAGGGGAGCGAGTGGTCGTCCGAGGCCTGTCCGAGGCACGTGACCGAGGCCGGCACAAGGGCTGGCTCCGAAAGGGACGCGCCGAGGATGTGGTCGCCGACGTAGACGTGCGGCTGCGAGGGGAGAAGCACTAGCTGCCTCTAGCCGGACACCAGGGAGGCGGATACGTTAGGGCCGACTCGGATACCCTGGAAGCGACCTGTGGGCTACGAACCGCTCCCCGACCGCCGCACCATCCCCGACCGCCGCCAGCTCGATGACCGCCGGGCGGGGGTGGATCGCCGGTTCGACCCGGAGCGCCGGCACGAGAGCTTGCCCGTGGACGTGGAGCGCCGCTCGGCGGCCAACCGGCGCGCGGGCGTGGAGCGCCGCCGCGCCGTGCGCCGCTCCAGCGTCCAGCGCCGCGTGCTCCCCGACCGCCGTAGGAGCGCGCAGCTGGCGCAGTTGTGACCACGCCGGACTGACGGCCCGGCCGCGTTGACGGGCGCAGGCTGCCTCCCTACTATCGCCCGGTGCCCTACCTCAGGCTGATCGAGCTCGGGACCCACCACGCGACGGACGTGCGCGACGAGGTCGCGCGGCTCGGCCGGAGCCCCGACTGCACGGTGGTGCCGGCGGGCGGTGGAGCGCAGGTCGGGGTCGTCTCAGCGCTCCATGCCGAGTTGCGCCACGGGCCCGGCGGCTGGCGGCTCAAGGACCTGGGCAGCCGCAACGGCACGTTCCTGAACGGACGCCGCCTCGCCGCCGAAGCGGTGGTCAAGACCAGCGACGTGATCGGCCTGGGCGAGACCGGCCCGCGGTTCTCCGTCGCAGCGGTCGCCGATGTGCTCGAGACGACGATCCCAGAGCAGCCGGGCCTCGCCGCGGCGTCCCGCGCCGCGGAGCGCCACACGCCTCCGGAAGCGCGCGCCTACGGCGTGACCCTGCTCGCCGCCACCGGCCGCCACTACGAGGCGCGCGGCGTCCGGATCCGCTTGGGACGCGGGCGCGAGTGCGAAATCCAGCCGGTCGACCCTTCCGACACGATCGTCTCCCGCATCCACGCCGAGCTGACGGTGGGCGCGACCGGCGGCCTCGTCGTGCGCGACCTCGACAGCACCAACGGCACGTTCGTGAACGACGAGCGGGTCGTCGAGCCGATGCCGATTCGTCTGGGGGACCGAATCACGCTGGGGCAGGGGGGGCCCGTGCTGATCGTCGAGGGGCTCGGCACGTCCCCCCAGTTGCAGGCAGCGCGGCGGCCGGCGCGCCCGGGCCCGAGAACGCTGCGCGCCATGATCAGCGAGGCCATTGCGCAGGCGAAGCGCCGGCTGGCGGTCTTCGTGGCGATGCTGATTCTGGTCCTCGGGGCCGGCGTGTACGGCGTCTACTGGCTGCTCTCTGGGGAAGTCCAGCAGACGGAGCGGGAGCGACGCACGGCCGGGGACTCCGCGCGCGCGGAGACCGAGCGGCTGCGACAGGAGCTCACGGCGGCCCGGGCTACTGCGGCGCCAGCGGCCCTGGTGGAGAGCCTGCGAGCCCAGCTTCGGTCAGCAGAGGTCCGCACGGCCGAGCTGCGGGCCACGCTGGAGCGCGCCCAAGCGGCGCTCTCGTCACAGCTGCAGGCGGGTGAGCAGCGTCGCCTCGCCGCCCAGACCGAGGTGCAGCGGCTGCGGGACGAGCTCGCCGCCGCCGAGCAGCGGACGCCGTCGCAGGCGATGATCGACAGTCTCCGGCGGGCGGTCACCACTGCCGAGCAGCAGACCCAGAGTCTCGACGCCAAGATGCGCGCCATCCGAGCTACAGACTTCGGGACCATCGCACAGCAAACCCAGGGAGCCGTCGGTCTGGTCACGGTGAGCTTCGGGCATGACTACTACAACGGCACCGGGTTCGTGATCAGCGCCGACGGCTACATGCTGACCAACTGGCACGTGGTCGCAGACTCGCAGCACCCGCGGTCCGACACCATCTGGGTGAC
>WNGG01005567.1_pt1 | contig 14709 bp, 14 predicted proteins | sample 5400661 | NCBI WGS metagenome assembly WNGG01 (sample SAMN13153372, study PRJNA577476) | soil metagenome | isolation source: 100 cm soil or saprolite under Garry oak tree replicate 1 | place: USA:California | collected 2016-06-15
CCCAGGTTGTGGTATTCTCGCTGGGTTGAACTAAGGAAAGAACTTCTATGAGCACCATCAGAGTCGACTTACCGGAAGAGACCAAAGCTGCGCTCGACGATGCAGTGCGTGAGGAAGGAGTGTCCGAGGGCGCACTTATCGAGAAAGCGGTAAAGGACTATCTTTTTGTTCGACAATTTAGCAATCTCCGAGAACGCATGATGGCGCAAGTGGGAAAAACCCTTACTGATCAGGATGTATTTGACCTCGTCTCGTGAGAATAGTTCTCGATACGAATGTGCTGATCGCCGCCCTCATTGCCCGCGGCGTTTGTCACGAACTCCTCGAACACTGTGTTCTGCGACACACCGTGCTGACTTCAGAATTCATTCTCAATGAAGTAGAAGAGAAACTGATTCATAAGTTCGGATATTCTCCAGAAGTTGCTGCGGAAGCGATAGGCGTTCTCCGTTCAAGGATGGAGGTCGTCGCTCCGTCAAGTCTGAAGAGTCCAGTCTGCCGTGATCCTGATGATGACAGTATTCTGGCGGCTGCTGTGACTGGGAACTGTGAATGCATAATCACAGGCGACAAAGACTTGCTGGTGCTGAAGCGATATGAAGGCGTCGACGTTTACAGCCCGCGCGACTTTCTAACACATGAACGAGCCGAATGATTAGCGATGGACAAGCTAGCCCGTTGCGACAAGCAGGAGAGCAGGATTCATGAAGAAGGCTAAGTCAGAACTCAACGATTGGTTGCGACCGGAATACAAACGATCCGACTTTGGTCAGTTGGTGCGCGGCAAGTATGCGAAGCGCGTTCGGGAATCGACAAACGTCATTGTTCTCGACCCACAGGTTGCGAAAGTCTTTCCGAACGATGAAGCGGTCAATAACGCTCTTCGCGGGCTAATGAAACATTCTCGTTCCTCGGCCCGGTCAAGATCGAAGCGTAAGAGTAAGACAACTGAAAAGAAGCGTGCTGAGTAGACGGCGCAGGCCCTTTGCCCAACTTAATTTTCCTTCAGGGTCCCGGAGGGACGAGATGTTTATAGCAACCAGCGCCCACTCGAAACGTCCTGAGCCCATTAATGGGCGGGCAGAATCTAGGCAATTCTCTCGGCTGGAGCTCTGAGTCAATCGGGCTGTCTGTCTCTATAAACATTTCGCCACTACGTGGCTAGAACAACGCAACCCGCATAGCGCTGTGCTCCACTCAATTCTTCGCCCCAATCCATCACGCAACGCTCGTGAGAGCCTGACCCGCGCTGTTATACTCACGCCGCTGAAATGATTGCCAGGGAGAGGTCTAATGCCAAGCAAGGCCCGTGTTAATTTTGAAGCAAACGCTGCCGATGTTAGTCGATTACTGGAAATCCACAAGTATTTCGGCGGAGATGCGAAAGGACGGAGATTTCGTTTAGAGGTCCTCAATAAGTCAGCGATTGTGCTGATTACTGCCATCTGGGAAGCGTATTGCGAGGACCTCGCGGCAGAAGCACTACAACACCTCGTCAAATATGCACCCAATTCGACGGTTTTGCCCAAGGAGCTAAAAAAAAGAATTGCAAAGGAACTCAAGGAGGACAAGAACGAGATTTCAATCTGGACTTTGGCAGATCCGGGCTGGCGTACTTTGCTGATCAAGAGGTTGGCCAGCTTGGCGGAAGAGCGAAATCGCAAGCTAAATACCCCGAAGGCTGAAAACATTATCGATCTGTTTACTATCGCCTTGGGGATTCCGAATGTATCTTTGCGCTGGTACTGGAAGAAAATGAGCGTGGCGCAGGCGAAGGCGAAATTAGACAAATACGTTAGTCTTAGGGGAGCAATTGCACATCGTGGAAACAGTGCGAAGAGTTGCACCAGAGCACAGGTCAGAGACTACTTTGCCCACGTCAAGCGGGTTGTCGCGATGACGGGAGGAACCGTGAATTCCCACGTCGCTAGTATTACCGGTCGCTACTTGTGGGATGTGGTGACGCCTGTCAGGTGGTAGTTACAGGAGTCAGGAAACATCGTTCGCGAAGGATAATGATATGCGGTATACCGTAGTGTTGCTAGTATGCTTAATCACTGCTTATCCCGTCACTCAAATGACTCAATCCGCGCAAACACAATCGCTTGCGCCCAAGCCGCCCGACACTATCTATCTGCTCAAGCCCGCGCGAGTCTTCGATGGTGAGTCGGCGCAGTTGCACGACGGTTGGGTGGTGCTGGTGCGTGGCGACAAGATCGAAGCGGCTGGGCCGGCGGGCGAGATCAAAGCACCGGCGGACGCGAAGGTGATCGAGTTGCCCGGGATGACGTTGATGCCGGGGCTGATCGAAGCGCACTCACACGTCCTGCTGCATCCATACAGCGAAACTTCGTGGAACGATCAGGTGGCGCACGAGTCGCTCAGTCTGCGAGTGGCACGCGCGACTAATCATCTGCGAAACACTCTGCTTGCCGGGTTCACGACGATTCGGGATCTTGGTACGGAAGGCGCGGGTTATGCGGATGTCGGATTGAAGCAGGCGGTGCAGCAGGGGATCATTCCCGGGCCACGCATGTTTGTGGTGACGCGAGCGATCGTGGCGACCGGCAGCTACGGTCCGAAGGGTTATGCTGCGGAGTGGCGGGTGCCTCAGGGCGCTGAAGAAGCCGATGGAATTGACGGCTTGACGCGCGTAGTGCGCGATCAGATAGGTCATGGCGCCGACTGGATCAAGGTCTATGCAGATTATCGCTGGGGCACGGGAGGCACGGCGCATCCGACTTTCTCGTTGGAAGAATTGAAGCTCGCCGTCGAGACTGCTCGTAGTGCCGGCGTTCCCGTGTCGGCGCATGCAACGACGACCGAAGGGATGCGGCGCGCGATTCTCGCCGGCGTGGAGACGATTGAGCACGGTGATGGTGGCACGCCCGAAGTATTTCGTTTGATGAAAGAGCACGGAACCGCGCTGTGTCCGACGCTCTCGATTGCCGGCGCGAATGCTGAACGCAAGAAGGCTGTTTTCAAAGCGGCACTCGAAGCCGGAGTCACTATCGCGAGCGGCAGCGACGTTGGCGTCTTCGCGCACGGCGACAACGCGCGGGAGATCGAGACTATGATCAACTTCGGCATGCCCATCATCGATGCGCTGCGATCCGCGACTTCGATTAACGCGCGAGTCTTGCATCAGGAAGACAAGTTTGGCCGAATCAAAGTTGGTCTTTTCGCGGACCTGATTGCAGTCGAGGGCGATCCGACGCACGATATCTCTGCGTTGCGCCGCGTTCGTTTCGTAATGAAAGGCGGAATGATTTACAAGCAGCCTTAAGGTTCATTCGGAGATCGAATTTGTCTGAACCGGAGTGCGAACCAACGGGCAAAGAGAGTCCGCGCAGCGGACGCACGAAAATAGCCCAGCAATTCATTGCTGGGATTCGAGGGCTATTATGACAATCGAGTCCGCGGAGCGGACGGCAGAAATCCGAAACGCCGGTCACCGCTCTCTCTGTCGCCCGTTTCACGGGCTCTTGTTGCTTATCTTCTCAATTACCCAGCACTCAAGTGCTGGGCTATTTTCAACCGTCCGCTTCGCGGACGTGGGATTGGCCATTACTGCATTTTTGAGCCTGACGCTCGTAGCAAATGCCCAGGTAAAGATCACAATCGATCACAACACCAACGCTACCGCGACCAGTGCATTCAAATTCAAGAACGTGCCATCACCCGTTAAGGACGATCTGGCAGCCAGGGCGAAGTTGTTGCTTCTTATCGGCGAGATTGATCCCAACGGCGCGGACCTGAGCGCTCTGACCGATGGCTCGTTGCCGACTGAGGAAGATCAGCCCAGCGCAAACTTCTTCTTCAACGCCGGCACTTCGGGCGGACGCTTCCGCGTGGATCTCGGCAGCGTTGCAGAAGTCGCTCAGGTCAACACCTATTCCTGGCATCCGAATACGCGCGGCCCGCAAGTCTACATTCTCTATGCCAGTGACGGCGGCGACGCCAGGTTCAACGCCGAGCCCAAGGGCAACATTGACCCGACGACCTGCGGGTGGAAACTGATCGCGACAGTGGACACGCGACCAAAACAGGGCGAAGGAGGAGGACAGTACGGCGTAAGCATCACCGATGCGAGCGGCAGTCTTGGGAAATACCGCTACCTGCTTTTCGATTGCGTTGTCACCGAAACCGACGACGATTATGGCAACACGTTTTACAGCGAAATCGACGTGGTGAAAAAGAAGTGACGCGGACGACGCGCCTTTCCGTCTCGATTCCATCATGCAAAACTATCTTGATCTGACAGGCAAAGTCGCGCTGGTTACCGGCGCATCGTCCGGGATTGGCGCTGCGACGGCTGCGGCGCTGGCTGACCTGGGAGCACGCGTAGCGATCGGTTACCAGCACAATGAAGCAGGCGCAGAACGAGTGTGCCAAATAATCGAGGCGGCGGGCGGAAAACCAATTGCCATCCGCGCCGATGTGCGACGGGCAGAAGAGATTACTTCGCTGGTCAAGCGCGCTGCGGACGAGTTTGGACCAATTGACATTCTCGTCAACAATGCGGGCTCGCTTATCGAGCGGCAAACAATCCTGGAAATGACAGAGGAGCGTTGGGACGAGGTGATGAATCTCAATCTGAAGAGCGCGATGCTTTGCTCCCAAGCCGTAGCGACGTCGATGATCGAGCGCAAGACTGGAGCTATCATTAATGTGGTTTCGATCGCCGGACGAACCGGCGGGGGACCGGGCGCCGGCGCTTACTCTGTCGCTAAGGGCGGTCTGATCACGTTCACGAAATCACTCGCGAAGGAACTAGCGCCGCACGGCATACGCGTAAACGCCATTTCACCGGGCGTGATCGATACGCCTTTTCACGAGGTGTTTTCGACACCGGAGATGATTCGTAATTTCGTCGGAACTATTCCGCTTGGCCGGGTGGGTACGCCGGAGGAATGCGCCAGAGTGATCGCGTTTCTGGCCTCCGACGCCGCCGGTTATGTGGTTGGCGAGACGATTGAAGTGAATGGCGGCCAGTTAATGCTCTAACCGCGACTCTTATCCGCTCTTCGGGAGCGCTGACGGATTATTTCCAACTGCAGGCGTAAGTAACACCTTGCGATTTCGCGATTTCAGTGAAACGCTCTTCGTAGTTCTTCGCGTATTCTTCGACCGACCGCTTGATCTTGTTGAAGAGCTTGCAGTGAAAGCTTTCCTTGGCAACTCGGTCGCGGAGATAGAGCATGGCGTTTGCTTCGCCCCAGTATTCACGATCCTCCCAAAGCTCTACCGGGTTGCCACCCATCTGCTGCGCCAATTCGACCAGCTGCGGGTCGTTAACGTTGTGGCCGTTGCTGAGAAAGATTTTATTGTAAACCGGTACCAATTTGAGCTGAGTACGATAAGCGGCTTCGCTCGTGCTGGCCATTTTCATAACGTGACCGAACTCGTGCGCGATTTTTGCTGCTGCCAGAACATTCCCGCCGAGCAGTTGAGATGATTCATACGGCTCGAGCGCGTTCATTACCGGATAATAAACGGCGCTGGGAAAACCCTCGTTAATTCCCGTACCTAAGGTGATGGTTGCCGCGATCAGCTCGCCCTGGTCATTCCACTTGTATTTGCCCGATCCCGCTCCGTGCGTATTACCCCGAGCAACAGTGATGGTGACAACGAGATGCGGGTGGCGCGAATATAACTCCCACTGCGCGCGGCCGATCTCGGTGGAGAGAAACTCGTCCTTCCATTCCTGATACCGCTTCTTATATTTATTATCGATGACTTCGCGAATACCGCCGCTCTCGGAATCCGTAAGGACCGGATGCTCACTGGGCACGTAAGCGTCGGAGTTGCGTTTCCTCAAACTCGTCGAGCTTTGCCTTTCGGGACGCAGACTCGCTGACTGTTGGGCGTTGAGACGTTGCGCAGGCCCAAACCACAACAGCGAAGTCAGCAGCATCAAGACGGAACTTAGACGGGTCGCTCTCATCACTATGTCCTCCTGGCTGGTGAGCCACAAAACCGTAGGCTGGAAAAACCATTTCTAAACGATCTTCGGCCACAAGTCAATGAAAAATTTCCTCTCTCCGGTCGCAGCAATGTCATGCCACGTGCCGGACCACATCGTCTATAATATTTCTCGACCTGATTGTTGAACCAGGATACCGATGGATTGCCCGCATTCTGCGAGATTTAAGATGATGCACCGCCGTGATTTCCTCAAATCGAGTGGCGCCGGCCTGGCTGCCGCTGCTTTGAAATCGAGTTGGATATCAAAGACGGCTGCAGCTCGACCCAGCGACAACGTCGCGCCGCCCGCCGAACGATCCTCGTCACCGCGCGAGCGGCTGCTGCTGGATTTCGATTGGCGCTTTCAGCTTGGTCATGCGGATGATGCGGCGAAGGATTTTGGTCTGGGCGCGCGGCGGCGAGAGTTGCAGTTCGCCAAGTCCGGTGTTTTTCTGCCGGTTACTCGAACGAATTTTGATGACAGTGGCTGGAAAAGAATCGACCTGCCGCACGACTGGGCCGTTGAGCTTCCTTTCAAAGAAGCGCCCGTGCTTTTCAACCACGGGGCAAAACCGATCGGCCGTGAGTATCCAGAGACGAGCATCGGTTGGTACCGGCGCGTGTTCAATATTCCAGCATCGGATGCGGGCAAGCGCATCGCAGTCGAGTTCGACGGCGTGTTTCGCGATTGTATGGTGATGTTCAATGGCCATTACCTCGGAGAGAATTTCAGCGGCTATGTGCCCTTCCGGTTTGACCTCACTGACTTTGCAAACTTCGGCGATAAGAACGTGCTGGTAGTCCGTGTTGACGCGACGCTGGGCGAAGGATGGTTCTATGAGGGCGCCGGCATCTATCGCCATGTATGGTTGACCAAGACCGATCCGCTGCACGTGGCGCAATGGGGCAGCTACGTGAGGTCCGAGGTTCACGGCGCGGCAGCAAACGTTGTCATCAGCGCGGAACTTGAGAACGAGAGTGAGAAAGACAAGACCTGCCGCGCGATATCGCGCGTGCTGGACGCCAGTGGCAAGGTGGTGGCCACCGCACAAGCAAAGCCTGCTAAGCTGTCGCCATGGCAAAGCTATACATTCGAATTCCAGACCACTGTTAATCATCCGTTGCTTTGGTCAATCGAAGCACCGCATCTGTATAGCCTGATTACGACAGTTGAGAGTGACGGCGCGATTACTGATAGCGAAGAAACTACTTTTGGCATTCGCACCATTCGCTTCGATGCTGATAAAGGTTTCTTCTTAAACGAACAACCTGTCAAGATGAAAGGCACTTGCAATCACCAGGACCATGCCGGTGTGGGCGCGGCGCTGCCCGATCGCTTGCAGTACTACCGCATCGAGCGCCTCAAAGAGATGGGGTCGAATGCTTATCGCACTTCGCACAATCCACCGACTCCGGAACTGCTCGATGCCTGTGATCGTCTCGGCATGCTCGTACTGGACGAAACGCGCATGATGTCGTCCACTCCCGAAGGCTTAAGCCAGCTCGAACGAATGATTCGCCGCGATCGCAATCATCCGAGCGTCGTTCTTTGGTCGCTTGGCAATGAAGAGCGCGAGCAGGGAACTGAACGTGGCGCACGAATTGTCACCACCATGAAAAGGCTTGCGCACAAGCTCGATCCTAGCCGGATGGTGACCGTGGCAATGAACGGTTCCTGGGGCAAAGGCGTGTCGAGCATCGTCGATGTGCAAGGTTTCAATTACGGCAACGCGGGCGGCGGCGGTGGAGCCGCGGCTGGAAAAAACATCGACGACTTTCATGCAAAGTTTCCCAGGCAGCCGAGTGTCGGAACCGAGACGGCCAGCAGTTACTTCACGCGCGGTATTTATGCAAACGACAAGGTGAAGGGCTACGTCAGCGCCTACGATGTAAACTTTCCCGGATACGCGAATGGTACTGAAGGCTGGTGGAAGATCTATGATGCGCGCCCGTTCGTCGCGGGCGGATTTGCGTGGACGGGATTCGATTACCGGGGCGAGCCGAGCCCTTATGGCTGGCCCTGCATCAGCTCGCACTTCGGGGCGTTGGATACCTGCGGCTTCCCAAAGGACATCTTCTATTATTACAAATCGTGGTGGGGAGCAACGCCGGTGCTGCATCTCTTTCCGCACTGGAACTGGAACGGGAGAGAAGGCCAGGAGATCGACGTGTGGTGCTACACGAACCTGGACAGCGTCGAGCTTTTCCTTAATGGAACGAGCATGGGATCGAAGAAAGTCGAGCGCAACTCGCACGTGGAATGGAAGGTGAAGTACGCCCCGGGCGTGCTCGAAGCGCGCGGAGTGAAAAATGGCCAGGTCGTGCTCACGGAAAGACGCGAAACGACTGGGGCGTCTGCCAGACTCGGCCTTCGCCCCGACCGGCAGAAGATCTCCGCCGATGGCGAAGACGTTTCGGTGATTGCTGTTGAAGTGTTCGACGCGCAAGGCCGCCAGGTACCGGTGGCGTCAAACGAAGTGAGCTTTAAGATCAATGGGCCGGGACGGCTGATTGGCGTTGGCAACGGTGACCCGAGTTGTCACGAGCCAGACAAACCCGGTTCTCCAACTGAGGCGAGGCGCAGTGCCTTCAACGGTCTGTGCCTGGCATTGGTGCAGGCTTTGAAACAGCCGGGCGAGATTCGAATAGAAGCATCAGCAACCGGTCTCGAGGCTGCATCCGTCGTGATCCAAACCGAAGCTGCGAAGTTGCGACCGGCGGTTGAATAGCACACCATTCACAGGCGAGAGCGTTGATAACATGAGCAGAAGTCGTCGAGGCCCGCGCCACATGTCACCGGAATTTCAAAGTCTTCTCGACGATGGCGCGCGATTATTCCGGGCACCGGGCCGCGTCAATTTGATCGGAGAGCATACGGATTACAACGATGGGTTTGTAATGCCGGCGGCCATCGGGTTTTCAACCTGGGTCGCCGTGGGCTTGCGTGATGATCGTAGATTGTCCATCTTCTCCGAGAGGTTCTCTGAGCGGATCGAATTTGATCTGGACGAACACGACCAGCAGTCGAAAGGTCATTGGAGCAATTATGTAACTGGGGTTGCCCTCGCGCTTGAGCAAGCCGGTCACTATCTACATGGCGCGAGCCTTCGCATAACGAGCGATGTGCCTATGGGCTCCGGCTTGAGTTCGTCGGCCGCGCTCGAAGTTGCGACCGCTTACGCCCTGCTGGCGAACTCGGGTCACAACGTCGATCGCACCTGTCTGGCAAAGCTCTGCCAACGCGCTGAAAACGAGTTCGTCGGCGCGCGTTGCGGCATCATGGACCAATTCGTTTCCAGTCATGGCCAGGCTGGCAAGGCACTGCTGCTCGACTGCCGTTCGCTCGAATATGAGCTGCTGCCGTTGCCCGATTCAGCGCGATTGGTTATTTGTAACACTATGGTCAAGCACGAGCTGGCGCGCGGCGCCTATAACGAACGTCGCTCTGAATGCGCAGCGGGTGTGCAGCGCCTTGCGCAGTTCCTGCCCGGCGTTAGAGCATTGCGTGATGTGACTGAGAAGGATCTTGCGCTAAATCAGAGCCAGCTGCCTGAAATAATCTACCGGCGCTGCCGCCACGTGATTAGCGAAAATGCCCGCGCACTTGAAGCGGCGTCGGCGCTGGAACAAGGTAATCTCGATCGTTTTGGTCAACTGATGAATGAATCGCATCGCAGCTTGCGCGATGATTATGAAGTCAGTTGTGCTGAACTGGATCTAATGGTGGAGTCAGCACGGCAGGCCCAAGGCGTCTACGGCGCGCGAATGACCGGCGGTGGATTCGGAGGCTGTACTATTAATCTGGTTAAGTCTGAAAGCGTCGAGGAATTCAAACGCACAGTCGCGGAGGGTTTCGAGAAGGCGACCGGACTTGCACCCGAGATTTATGTCTGTAGCGCCGTGGATGGGGCTGGAGAAGCATGAAGTTAATCATTCTTGCGGCAGGCTACGCCACCCGGCTTTATCCGCTGACGCTGACTCAGCCGAAGCCTCTGCTCGAAGTTGCGGGCAAACCGATGATCGATCACGTGTTGGATAATCTGGCGGCGATCCACAATATTGATCATGTCTACATCGTTACCAATGCCAAGTTCGCCGGCCACTTCCAACAATGGGCGGACGAGTATCGCAGCCCTGCATTCGGCTTGACCATTGTCAATGATGGCTGCACCGACGACTCGAACAAACTCGGCGCGATTGGCGACCTGAACCTGGTCCTGACACAACATCGGATCGATACGGACGTGATCGTTGTAGCGGGAGATAATCTCTTCAGCGAAAGGCTTGCCGCGTTTGGGGAATTCTGCCTTAGGAAGAACACTCCCGTCCTGGCTGTTTACGATGTCGGTAATCTCGACGAGATCAGAAAGTACAATGCTATTGAAATAGACGGGGACGGACGAATCGTCTTCTTCGAGGAGAAGCCCGCGCAGCCCAGGAGCACACTTACCGGAATTGCCCTCTACTACTACCCCGGATTTTCGATGCCGCTAATCCGTCAGTATATGGAAGAGGGAAACAACGCGGACCAGCCGGGCCGTCTGGTGCAGTGGATGTACCAGAGGACACCGTTCTACACCTGGCAAGTGCCGGGGATTTGGTTTGACGTCGGTTCACAAGAAACACTCGAAGAGGCGAATCGAATCTTTTCCCAGCTCGGGCCACGTCGGAATGATTGAAACTGAAACACAAACGGTTATCGGCAAGGGCGCTCCGGACCTCTCGCTCTCTGTGTCTGAATTGAGGGCGATCGTTGAGCAGGCATTGGAGAGCGTGGAGAGTGGCGCGCGCGTGCTGGCGATCGTCCCGGACAAAACGCGCGACGACAATACAGATCTGTTGTTTCCGCTCGCCTCACAAATGCTGAAAGAAAAAAATGTCGCCCGGCTTGATGCTCTCGTCGCGCAGGGCACGCATCCGCCAATGACGGAATCACAAAAGCGCGAAAAGATTGGCCATGGAATTGCAGAGATACCTTGCCTTGGCAATATCTTCGATCATCAGTGGGACCGCGCTGACGAATTAGTTACGCTGGGCGAGTTAAACGCCGCGCAAGTCAGCGAACTAACGGATGGACTGATGAAAGAATCCGTGCCCGTACGTCTCAATGCGTTGCTGGCGCCCGGCGTCTACGATACGGTGCTGGTGTTTGGCGCGACCATGCCGCACGAGGTCGCTGGTTTTGCCGGCGGCGCGAAGTATTTCTTTCCCGGCGTCGCTGGTCCGGAACTCACGCACATGACACACTGGCTTGGTGCGTTGGCAACGATCGAAAACGTGATTGGGCGCGTCGAAACGCCGACACGCCGCGTCATAGAAGCCGCCGCCGCTTTTGTCCCGGCCGATGTCATCTCGTTTACTTCCGTCACCACTCGCGATCGCACAGGACTTCACACACATGCGCTGTTTGCCGGCGACTTAAACGAATCATTGCGACGCGCCGCTGCAGTGAGCGCCAGGGTGCACATCAAATATACTGGACGCAAGTACAAGCGCGTGGTGGCGCTGCTCGACAAACACTACGATGAGCTGTGGGTTGGCGGAAAGGCCAGCTACAAACTCGGCAGCGTCATTGAAGAGGGCGGGGAATTGATCATCTATGCGCCCCACCTGAATCAGCTCTCCGCGACGCACGGCCGCTTGATTGAGAAGTATGGTTACGCGCCACTCGAGCAGGTGCGCGAAATGGTTGAGTGGTCTGATGAACTGCGCGCCAACCTCTGCGTCGCCGCGCATCTCGCGCACGTCAGCTACGGCAGTTCAAGGGATGCGGACGGACAAGTCTTACCGCGCTATCGCATCACGCTCGCCTCAGCGGTGAGCGAAGAAGCCTGCCGCCGCGTCAACCTTGGCTTTCTTGATTACCACACGTTCCAACGGGAAGGATATGAAGCCGACCCGGACACCCTCGTGGTTGAAGACGCCGGCCGCGACCTTTACCTCGTCCAGCCGTACTAGATCGAAAAGAGTCTCTATGGCCCAGGCGCAGTACGCGCATCTGGCGGATGCAGCTCGTAACCTGGCGGCGGCTCGGCTCCGAGGAGATAGCGGACGAAATAATCCCAACGCCGCCGCGTCATGTAATTGCTCGCAGTACCATACCCATGCCTCTGGTTTGGCAACATGAGCAGATCGAAGTCCTTGTTTGCCTTGATGAGCGCGTCCACGACCAGCAGCGTGTTATACGGCGGCACGTTATCGTCCATCGTACCGTGCGCGAGCAGCAAGTGACCTTTCAAGTTCTTCGCCAGACTCTGATTTGCTTGATCGTCGTAGTTGGTCGTGCCGTCGGGTTTGCGCGTCAGCAGCCCTTGATACCTCTCGCCCCAGTCGTCCTCGTACTCGCGGTTGTCGTGATTCCCTGACTCAGAAATGCCCACCTTAAAGAAGTCCGGATAGCGAAACATCGCGTCGGCCGTCGCATAGCCGCCGCCGGAATGGCCGTAGATGCCGGCGCGATCAATATCGATCCAGGAATACCGCTCGGCTAATTGCTTCATTGCTCCGACTTGATCGGGCAGCGTGTTGTCACCCATGTTGCCGTAGTAAGCGTCATGGAATTTCTTGGACCTGAGCGGGTTTCCCATCCCATCGATTTCAATGACGATGAATCCGAGTTCCGCTAGCGCTTGCGTGTCGCCGCGCGCGGCCGAGAACGATCGACTGCCTACACTTCCACCCTGCGGACCGGGATAGATGTGATTGATGATTGGATACTTTTTCGTTGTGTCCAGGTTCGTTGGCTTGAACATCAAACCGTAGAGATCAGTCACGCCGTCGCGCGCTCTAACGGTGATTGGAACGGGCGGCTTCCAGCCGGCGGCGAGCAGCCGAGAGATGTCCGCCTTCTCAATCGTGTTGATTAGTTTCCCCTCGGCATCGCGCAGAACCGTAACTGAAGGGAGGTCCGGTTTCGAATAGTTATCGACGAAGAAGCGTCCTGAAGGCGATAGCGCAACCTCGTGGTTCGCATCCTCGGGCGTCAGCAGCGCAAGATTCTTGCCGTCGAAACCGACGCGGTACTGATGACTGAAATAAGGATCGCGGCCCTTCTCGCGGCCGACACCAAGAAAGTAAAGCACACGATTCTTCTCGTCGACCCTCAGCAACTGAGTCACCGCCCAATCGCCGCTCGTGATCTGATTCTTCAACCGGCTGGTCGCAGCATCGTAGAGATAGAGATGACCCCAATTGTCGCGCTCGGAAAACCAAATCACTTCGTTCGAAGCCGGCAAGTAGTGCCAGTTAACTCGACCCTGGCCTGACTCGTACTGCGTCGCCGCTTTCTCTTCGAGTACATCGCGAACGGCGCCGGTGGCAGCGTCAGCAATCCGGAGCTGCGCGTGCTTATGATCGCGCGACGTCGAAACAAATGCGAGTTGAGTACCATCGGGATTCCACTCCACGTCGGCCCACTCACTACCGCGGCATACAAGATCGTCGCAGAGTGTCGAGCGGTGCTGATCGGCCGGCGTTTGTAGCCTGATCACCCGTGGTCCCTCTACCTCGATTATCACCCGCTGGATGGTCGTGACTACGTCGTCACCGGGAAGTGGATACTTCCACGCTTGCAGATTCGGATGGCCGACCCTGGTATCAACCAGGTACATCTCGCCGACGCCACGCTGGTCTTGTTGAAAGGTGGCGATCTTTTTCGAATCCGGTGACCAACCTAAAACCGCACGGTCGCTGTGGACCCATCCGGCGTTATCGGTCGCATAGCCAAAGTCTTTTACGCCGTCAGTGGTCAGTTGCGTCTCTTTGCCGCTGGCGACGTCACGAACCCAGAGGTTGAAGCCGCGGATAAAGGCTGTGCGCTTCTTGTCCGGCGAGGGGGCATCGTTGCGAGCGCCGGCGCCGCCGCGGCCTCCGCCACCCTGACCGCCCGCTTGCGGACTACCTTCGGCACTGCACTGGTTCGCCTGCAGATCGCACTTCCAACGGCGCGCGCGCACACTGAAACTTATCGTCCGCCCGTCCGCTGATAAATCAAACTCCGTGAATGGCAGATGGTGCGCGTCGTAAGTTGTGCCCGCCGCGGCGGAAAGCGCTGCCGCGAGCTTGGCATGAGATCGAAAGCCGGCGCGCGAGTCCCTTTCGCAGGATCTACCAGCACGAACTCGATCCCTTCCGCCGTAGTGATCCGATACCAGAAGCGCTCGTCCGGCAACCAGGTCGGGCGCACGCCGGAACGGAATACCAGCGGCGTCGTGTTGTAGCCCATTAATTTCTCGGCGCGCGCGTAGTCAGCAGCCGTGAACGGGCGAGGCGCCTCGCCGCGTTGTTGGGCGACGGCTGTGACGGTGGCAACGAAGCTTGTCAACAGAATCGCCAGCTTTGGGTTGGTGTTGTTCATACGGAGTAGCATTCTATTCCTTCGCGAATTTAATTCAGAAGGGCAACGCCTTTCGCTTAAAGAGGCCGTCGATTCATACGTAGTTCTTGTCTCCCTCTCCCGTTGGGAGAGGGCTGGAGGAGAGGGCCTGACGCGCACTAGACCATTCCCCTTAGTCCCCTTCCAAAGGGAAGGGGAAAAGAAAACTAAATGCCTTTGCACGAATGGTGAACTTGAAATCCCACTATGCTGCTAAACAGTTCGGTTGGCACTTCCAACGGCGCGCGCGCACACTGAAACTTATCGTCCGCCCGTCCGCTGATAAATCAAACTCCGTGAATGGCAGATGGTGCGCGTCGTAAGTTGTGCCCGCCGCGGCGGAAAGCGCTGCCGCGAGCTTGGCATGA
>WNGG01005603.1_pt1 | contig 14708 bp, 11 predicted proteins | sample 5400661 | NCBI WGS metagenome assembly WNGG01 (sample SAMN13153372, study PRJNA577476) | soil metagenome | isolation source: 100 cm soil or saprolite under Garry oak tree replicate 1 | place: USA:California | collected 2016-06-15
GCGGCGTGTGCGCCACACCGGGCACTAGACGGGAAGCCTGATTCTCGCAGATTGGTGGTGAGATGAGCCCGGGCCCCGTCTCAGACGCGACACGCGCATCGGACGTCACGTATCCCCCGATGAACTCAGCCCCGGCGGGCTTTGATCCCGCGCGGGATTTGCCTCCACGGCTCTTCGATCTTCTGAGTTCCCTGCATCGCGAGTTCACTCCACGCCAACAGCAGCTCGTCGCCAGGCGGCAGGAAGTCCTGGCCGCCGCGCATCGCGGCCGGTTGCCCGCCTATCTGCCTCCCTCGCCGGCGACCACGGGCGGCTGGAAGGTGGAGTTACCGGACTGGTGCCGGGATCAGCGGAACCAGATGACCGGCCCGGCCGACGACGCCGACCTGGTCGTGAAGATGCTCAATTCCGGCGCGCCGGGCGTGATGCTCGACCTCGAGGATTCGATGGCGAATCAGTGGGAGCATCTCAACCAGGGCGTCGACAACATCGTGAAAGCGCTGCGCGGGGAGCTCAGCTACTTCGATAAGAAGCGCAATCGCACAGTCGGCATCCAGCCGAGCAAGACGGTGGTCTGGATGCGGCCGCGCGGGCTGCATCTCAGCCAGGGCGGGGTCTTCGGCGGCGAGACCATGTCGGCCTCGTTGTTCGACGTTGCCCGCGTGTGGCACGGGATCGAGCCCGCCGCGCTGAAGCATCCTTTCTCCGTCTACATCCCGAAGTCCGAGTCGGCCGAGGAAGGGCTCTGGTGGCGGGATCTGTTCCAGGCGCTGGCGCGAGCCCGGGGGCTGCCTGCGGACTACATCAAGTGCATGGCGCTCGTCGAGGCGCACCCGCTGGCTTATCAGTTCGAGGAGTTCGCCTACCACCTTCGCGAGCATTGCCTCGGGTTGAATCTCGGCCGCTGGGATTACATGGCGAGCCTGATCCATTCTTCCAGCGCGTGCGCGAGCGCCTGGCGGACGTGTGTCACAAGCGGGGCATTCTCGCCATCGGTGGGATGACGGCTCTCTATCCCAGCCGCGAGGATCCGGAGCTGAACGCGCGGGCGCTGGCGGTGCTGGCGCAAGACAAGAAGAACGAGGCCGACTGCCTGATGGACGGCGCCTGGACCGGGCATCCCGACCAGAATGAAATCGCGGTGCAGCAGTTCCCGTACCCGAACCAGCTCGATCGGCGGCCCGCGCTCGACGACCCGCATCCTGACCTTCGCCCCCTGCCCACGGGCGTGGGGACGAAGACGCTCGCGGGCACGCGCGCGGCGGCGCGCACGGTCATCCGGTACCGCAACGGCGTCTTGAACGGGAGGGGCGCGAGCCTGCTCGACGGCTACATGGAGGACCTGGCCACCGATCGCATTTACCGATTGATGATCGCCCAGCGGATGCGGCACCACGCTGCCACGCGGATCGTGGACGATTCCGGCAAACCGATCCCCCACACGCCGGCGCTGGTCACGAGCATCTTCGACGAAGAGCTGGAGAGGATTCTGCGCGAGCTCTCCTCGATGAAGGATCCGGGCACGCCCGAGACGTTCCGCCGAGCGAGGGCGGTCAGTGAAGCGATGATTCGCCGGGGAGCATTCGATCCGGTCTAGCGGTAACGGTCCCGATTCTCTCGTCCCGCAACGTGAGGAGTGAACATGTCGTGGACCCAGGTTTACGACCCGCTGCACAACTGGATTCTCTCCACGGGCGTGGCGGCGTTGCCGATCCTGGTGCTGTTCGGATTGCTGGCGGGGCTGAGAGTGAAGCCGCACTGGTGCGCGATTGCGGCCGCGGGGACCGCAGTCGTGGTCGCCGTCACGATCTTCGGGATGCCGTTCCCGCTCGCCGGAATGAGCTTCCTCTACGGGGTCGGATTCGGCGTGCTGAAGATCGCCTGGATCGTCCTGGCAGCCGTCTATCTCTACGACATCTCCGTTTCCACGGGCCAGTTCGAGATCATGAAGGAGTCGGTGGCCGGGATCACCGCCGACCGGCGCCTGCAGCTCCTGCTCGTGGCGTTCTGCTTCGGGGCCTTCATCGAGGGCGCGGCGGGATTCGGCGCCCCGGTCGCGATTGCGGGCGCCTTCATGATCGGCCTTGGATTCAAGCCGTTCCATGCGGCCGCCCTCAATCTGATCGCCAACACTTCGCCGGTGGCCTGGGGCGCCATCGGGACGCCGGTGCACACCCTGGCGGCGGTCTCGGGGTTGCCGGAATCCGACTTGAGCGCGATGGTGGGCCGCATCCTGCCGATCACGGGCATCATCGTGCCGTTCTGGCTGGTGCGCGCCATGGTGGGCTGGACCGAGACCTTCGAGGTGCTGCCGGCCATCCTGGTGGTTGGGACCTCCTTCAGCCTGACGCAATATCTGTGGTCCAACCACGTCGACTCGAACCTCGTCGACATCGCGGGCGGCGTCGTCTCGTTGATCGCCACCGTGGTCTTCCTCCGGTTCTGGCAGCCGAAGCGCATCTGGCGGTTCGAGGGCGAGGACGCGGCGGTCCCTGCGGGCCACGCCGGAGGCAATCCCCCGGCCACCCGCAAGCACACCGCCGGCCAGATCGCGAAAGCCTGGATGCCGTTCGCGATCCTGTCGATCACCGTGCTCGTATGGGGCCTGCCGGCCATCAAGGGCGCCATCAACCGGACCACGACGCCGATCTGGAACGTCCCGCTGCTCCACAACGCGGTGACGCGCGCCGCGCCGGTCGTGTCCAAGCTGACGCCCGAGGCGGCCCGGTACGATTTCAACTGGTTCTCGGCCACCGGGACCGGGTGCTTCGTCGCCGCGATCATCGCCGGGCTGGTCCTCGGGGTGGGGCCGGTCCAGCTCGCGAGGATCTTCTGGCACACGCTGAAGCGCATGAAGCTCGCGGTCGTCGCCATTTCCTTCATGTTGGGACTCGGGTTCACGACTCGCTATTCGGGGTTGGACGCCGTGCTGGGGTTGGCGTTCACGCGGACCGGGTGGCTGTACCCCTTCTTCGGCTCGTATCTGGGCTGGCTGGGCGTGGCGCTGACGGGCAGCGACACGTCTTCGAACGCGCTGTTCGGCAGCCTGCAACGGATTACCGCCGACCAGCTCAAGCTCGACCCGATCCTCATGTGCGCCGCCAACTCGGCCGGCGGCGTGATGGGCAAGATGGTGGACGCGCAGTCCATCACGGTGGCCACCTCGGCGACGAACCAGGTCGGCAATGAAGGGCTCATCTTCCGGTACGTGTTCTGGCACTCCATCGCGCTGGGCGCCATCGTCGGCTTGATCGTGTTGCTGTACGCCTACGTCTTCCCGGGTGCAGTGCCCCACGGGTTGACGATCGTGAAGTGATGCATTCGCGGATCCTCGATCAGTTTCGGGCCATCGTGGGAACCGGCGGCCTGATCACGCAGCCGGAGCAGCTGCACACCTATGAGTGCGACGGCCTGACCAACTTCCGCGTGCTGCCCGCCGCCGTCGTACTGCCGGCCACGACGGAGCAGGTACAGGCCATCGTGCGCGTCTGCCACCGGGAGCGGATCCCCTTTGTCGCCCGGGGCTCGGGCACGGGCCTGAGCGGAGGCGCGCTGCCGATCGAGAACGGCATCGTCATCAGCCTCGCGCGGATGAATCGCATCCTGGAGATCGACATCCCCAATGCGCGCGTGGTGGTCGAGCCGGGCGTGCTCAATCTCGACGTGACCCAGGCAGTCTCCGGCGACGGGTATTTCTACGCCCCCGATCCGTCCTCGCAGCAGGTATGCAGCATCGGCGGCAACGTCGCCGAGAATGCCGGGGGCGCCCACTGCCTGAAGTACGGGTTCACCACGACGCACGTGCTGGGCCTGGAAGTGGTGCTTCCGGACGGCTCCCTCGTGCACCTCGGGGGCAAGACCCTCGACCGGCCCGGCTACGACCTGTGCGGGGTCTTCGTCGGCTCGGAGGGCACGCTCGGGATCGCGACCAAAGTGATTCTCCGCGTCGTCCGGCGGCCGGAAGCGGTCCAGACGCTGCTGGCGGCGTTCGATTCGACCAACCAGGCCGGGGCGGCCGTCAGCGGGATCATCGCCGCTGGAGTCATGCCGGCGGCGATCGAGATGATGGACAACCTGGCCATCCAGGCGGCCCGGGCTGCGGTGCACGCCAACTACCCCGACTGCGGCGGTCTCCTGCTGGTCGAGCTGGACGGCCCGGCGATTGAGGTGGCGGCCCTGATGACCCGGGTGCGGGAGATCTGCGCGTCCTGCGGCGCCTGGGAGATCCGCGTGGCGCAGTCGGAAGAGGAACGCGCGGCGGTCTGGAAGGGGCGCAAGGCGGCATTCGCCGCGATGGGCCGGATCTCGCCGAATTACATCGTGCAGGACGGCGTCATCCCGCGCACGGCGCTCCCGCAGGTCATGACCGAGATCGAGCGACTGAGCGCGCAGGCTGGGCTCCGCGTGGCGAACGTGTTTCACGCCGGCGACGGCAACCTGCATCCCCTCGTGCTCTACGACCGTCGGGTCGAGGGCCAGGAGGGCCGGGCCGAACGGCTGTCGTTCAGCATCCTCGAGCTGTGCGTCAAGGCCGGCGGCTCGATCACCGGCGAGCACGGCGTCGGCGAAGAGAAGAAAGCCTTCATGTCCGTGATGTTCGCCGAGCCCGACCTCGACACCATGCAGCGCGTGCGGTGCGCCTTCGATCCCGAGCGGTTGTCGAACCCGACGAAAGTCTTCCCGCGTCCGCGGCTGTGCGCCGAACGGCCGGGCCCCTACCAGCCGCATCCCCTCGAGACCGCGGGTGTCGCCCAGTTCTTCTAACACGCAGCAAGCCGAGGCGGCCTGGGCTGAGCTGGCGGCCGTCGTGGGTCCGGAACACGTGCGCCCCGCCCTGCCCGCGGATGCCGTCGATGGCGTCCCGGCCAGCAGGGTCATCGAGCCCGGCACGGAGGAGACGCTGGCCCGCGTGCTCGCTTCCGCCAACCGCGCGGGTCTGGCCGTCGTCCCGCGCGGGGGCGGCACGAAACTCGATTGGGGCCACCCGCCGCGCCGTGCCGACGTCGTCCTGTCCACGACGCGGCTCCATCGCGTGCTGGAGCACGCCTGGGCCGATCTGACCGCGACCGTGGAGGCGGGCTGCAGCGTCGCGCGCTTTCAAGCGACGCTGGCCGAGCACGGGCAGCGCCTCGCCCTCGACCCTCTCTGGCCCGAGCGCGCTACGATCGGCGGCATCCTCGCCACCGGCGACGCCGGGCCGCTCGTGGCGCGCTTCGGCTCGCTCCGCGACCTGATCATCGGGGTCACGCTGGCCTTGCCCGACGGCACGCTCGCAAAGAGCGGCGGCAAGGTCGTGAAGAACGTCGCGGGCTACGACCTGCCAAAGCTCGCCACGGGATCATTCGGCACGCTTGCGGTGATCACGCAGGCGGTATTCCGCCTCCATCCCCTCCCGCACGAGACGCGCACACTCACGTTCACCGCCCCCCCTCCAGCCGTGGAGCCGCTGTGCGAGCTGGCGCTCGCCGTCCAGCGGTCGCAGCTGGCGTTCGTCGCGCTGCAGGTGCGCGCGGCCGGCTCGGGACCGTCCGGCCTCGACGTGGGGTTCGAGGGCACGGCTGCGGGACTGGATTCGCAGGAGCGCGCGGTGCTGCGGCTCGCCGCCGGCGTGACCCGGGCCGATCCGCCGCCGCTCGTCTGGCGCGCCCGGGAAGAGCTGTGGCGCGGACGGGAGCCCGCGGTCACGGCAAAGTTCAGCGTATTGCCGGCGGAGCTGGCGGAGTTCTGCGCGATGGTGCGTGAAGCCGCGGCGGCGCCGCCGTCTCTGGCCTGGAGCCTCGTGGCCCAAGCGCCGGGCGTGGGCCACCTCAGACTCGAGGCCCAAACCGGCGATTCGCTCGTCGTGGCGCTGGCGCGGGTGCGTGCCGGCGTGGAACGGCGCGGCGGGACGCTGGCTCTGCTCCGGTGCCCGCTGGACGTCAAGGCGCGGCTCGACGTGTGGGGCTCGCCGGGCGACTCTCTCCCGCTGATGCGCTGCGTGAAGGCGCAGCTCGACCCCGCGGGGCTCCTCAATCCCGGTCGGTTCGTGGGAGGGATCTGATGGCGCCGGGTTCGATCTTCGACGAGCATCACCCGCCCGCCGCGGCCCTGATCGACCAATGCGTGCACTGCGGCTTCTGCCTGCCCACCTGCCCGACCTACGCTCTCTGGCACGAAGAGATGGATTCGCCGCGCGGCCGCATTTACCTGATGAAGCTCGGCGCGGAAGGCCAGGCGGGAATGACGGACACCTACGTTGCCCACTTCGACCATTGTCTCGGCTGCATGGCCTGCGTGACCGCGTGCCCGTCCGGGGTGCAGTACGACAAGCTGATCGAAGCCACGCGCGCGCAGATCGAACGCCGCCATTCCCGATCGTTGGCCGACCGGCTGTTCCGCCGGCTGCTCTTCACGCTCTTCCCGCACCCCGGCCGGCTGCGCGCGCTGGCGCTGGCGCTCTGGCTGTATCAGCGCTCCGGCGTGCGGAGGGCGGCCCACACGCTGCGGTTGGTCGCGCTGTTGCCGCAACGGCTCCGCGCCATGGAGTCCCTGCTCCCCGAGCTCAGGATTGCAGGGCTGCGCTCGCAGCTGCCGCGGTGCGTCCCGGCACGGGCCGAGCGCCGCGGGCGCGTGGGCCTGCTGCTCGGCTGCGTGCAGCGCGTCTTCCTTCCCGCAGTGAACGCGGCCACGGCGCGCGTCCTCGCAGCCGAGGGCTGCGAGGTGATCGTCCCCCCCGAACAGGGATGCTGCGGCGCACTGATGGTGCACGCGGGGCTGGAAGAGCCGGCGCTACGCGCGGCCCGGCGACTCATCGACGTGTTCGAGCGCTACGACGTCGACACCGTGGTGACGAACGCCGCCGGCTGCGGATCGAACGTGAAGGACTACGCCCGCCTGTTGCGCGATGACCCGCAGTACGCGGAGCGGGCAGTGACCTTTTCCCGCAAGTGCCGGGACGTCTCGGAGCTCCTGGCGGAGCTCGAGCCTCGGGCAGAGCGCCATCCGTTAGCCCTGCGGGCGGCCTATCACGACGCCTGCCACTTGCAACATGCGCAACACATCCGCGCAGAGCCCCGCCGCTTGCTGCGGTCCATTCCGCAGCTCGAGCTTCTGGAGGTCTCGGACTCTGCCCTGTGCTGCGGTTCGGCGGGGATCTTCAACCTCATCGAGCCCGAGGCGGCCCGGGAGCTCGGGCGTCGCAAGGTTCACAACTGTCTCGCAACCGGGCCCGACGTGATTCTCTCGGGGAATCCGGGCTGTCTCCTGCAGATCGGCGCCGGCCTCGCTCGCGCGGGCCGCAGCGTCCCGGTTCTGCACACGATCCAGGCGCTCGACGCATCCATTCGGGGCGTGCTGCCCGAGGGAGTAGGCTCCGGCCGCCCGAACCCTGTCGCAGGGGGTGTGCCGGCGGTGTCCTCCTTGTGAATTGTTTCACATGCGTCGCGGCTGCCGGGTCTCGACTTGGCGCCTGTGGCGTGCGATCTCTCCCATGAGGAGGAGACATGGCGAATGCGCCCGGAAGGTGATCGTGTCAAGCGGGGCAGCGTGACGGCCACTGCGTCGCCGGAGTTCGCCTACCGCGACAAGAAGCTCGGGGACGAGGGAGTGATCGCAGTCGCGACCAGCCCCGAGGTTTTCTATCCCACGTCCACGACGGTGCTCCTGTTGCGGGCGGCTCGGCGTGCCCTGGCCGCCGCTCCGCCGCCGCGGTCCGTGCTCGACATCGGCTGCGGTTGCGGCATCGTGGCGATTGTGCTGGCGAGGCGGGGGCCGCCGGGTGTGAGGGTGTGCGCCTCCGATCTCAGCGCGGCGGCGGTCGCGCTCGCCCGGCGCAACGCGGAGCGGCAGGGCGTGAGCCTGGAGTGTCGGCGCGGCAGCCTGTTCCAGCCCTGGGTGGGGGAGCGGTTCGACCTGATTGTGGACGACGTCTCCGGCGTGGCGGAACCCCTCGCTCGGGCCTCGGGGTGGTATCCCGACGCCGTACCGAGCGAGGCTGGTCGGGACGGGACCCGGTGGATCCTGGAGGTGCTGGACCGGGCTCCCGACTACCTCGCCCCGGGCGGGAAGCTGGTGTTCCCGGTGCTGACGCTATCGCGCGAGGCGCCCGTACTCGAGCGGGCGCGCGCGCGGTTCGCGGCGGTGGAGCAGGTCGAAGAGCAGTGGTATCCCCTGAGTCCCGAGCTCGCGGCGCGCCGGGCGGAGCTCGAGGCGCTCGCCGCCGAGGGTGCGATCCGGCTCGAGCAGCGGGGGAGCCGCTGGTGGTGGGCGACGCGGGTGTTCACGGCCTACCGGCCGTGAGCGTATTTGAGCGCGGCCTCGGTGCGGTTCTTCACCCCGAGCTTCGAAAACAGGTGCTGGACGTGGAACTTGACGGTGTTGTCCGACAGGCCGAGGCGCTCGGCGATCTGCGGGTTCGTGAGGCCGCCCGCGACCAGAGCCCACACCTCGCGCTCTCGCGGCGTGAGGTCGCCCGGCGCGCCTGCCGCCCGGCCCTCGATCCAGCGTCGCGCCGCCTGGGGGAAGACGAGCCGTCCCGCGTGCACCTGGCGGATGGCCGTGAGCGTCTGCTGCGGGGACTCGGTCTTGAGAGCCAGGCCATCCGCGCCCGCGTCCAGCGCTGAGCGGAGTGATTCACCGTCGTTATAGGCGGTCAGCACTAACACCTTGGGGGGCGCCGGGCGCTCGTGGAGCGCCTCGATCACCGCGGTGCCCTTGATGCTCGTGAGCTCGAGGTCCAGCACCACGACGTCGGGCTTGTACTGCTCGACGAGGCTGGAGACGTCGGGGCCGTCGGTCGTCCAGGCCACCACCTTGATGTCCGGTTCGCCCTCGAGCAGCGCGCGCAGCCCCTCGATCACGATCGCGTGGTCGTCGGCCAGCAGCACGCGGATCATGACCGGGTAATCATTCCGCCGGTAGGACGACGCTGAGGGCCGCGCCCCGTCCGGGCGCGCTGTCGATGGTGAGGGTGCCGCCCAGCATCTCCACCCGATCCTGAATGCCCCGCAACCCGAAGTGCCCGCCTTCCACGCCGACGTCCTCCTCGCGTGCCAGCACGCGCTCCGGGTCGAACCCCCGCCCGTCGTCCGTCACCGTGAGCTCGATGGCGTTCTCGTGCCGCGCCACCCGCAGGCGCTGCCGCGACGCTCCCGAGTGGCGGTGGCCGTTGGCGAGGGCCTCCTGGAGGATTCGGTAGATCGCGATCTTCGTCGGGAGCCCGCAGTCGCCCAGGTCGGGGGGGAGCTCGAGCTCCACGACCTGATCGGTCAGGGTTTCGTGCTGGACCGCGAGCCCTTCGACGATCTCGCCGAGCGCGCGCCGCTCGAAGCCCGGGGGCCGGAAGGCGCCGATGAAGTTGCGGATCTCGCCGAGGGCGCGCTCGAGCAGTCCGATCGCCTGCTGGACGCGCTGCTGCGACGCGGCGTCGCCCGCGACGGCGCGCTCGACCACCTGCAGCTGCGACAGGGCGGCGAAGATGTCCTGCACGGGCCCGTCGTGCATGTCGAGCACGATGCGCTGGAGCTCCCGCTCGCTCGTGGCGAGGAGGCGGCGCGACGCGGCGCGGCTCTCAGCGTCCCGCAGGCCCATCGCGCTGCACCACGTACGCCTCCATGGCGAAGTATTCGGACAACCCGAGGCGGTCCGCCCGCGCCGCCGTGTCGAGGTTGCGCGCCTCGACCCGCTGCCAGAATTCACGGTCGTCGTGGGCGCCCGGGAACGGGGCCGTGTCCTTCTGCGACTGGTGCTTGAAGATGGCGAGCACCTTCGCGCGGAGCTCGTCCTGCGACAGGGGCACGAGGACGTCCGCGTCGGTGATGGACCATTCCTGCCACGCGCCCCGATACAGCCACACTTCGGGGCGAGGCGGCTCGCCCTCCGCGAGCGCCCGCTCGATCGCCGCTTTGCACATCCGGTGCGTGCCATGCGGATCCGACAGGTCGCCCGCCACGAACACCAGATCGGGGCGCACCTCGTTGAGCAGCGCCCGCACGATCGCCACGTCCTCCGGACCGATCGGCCGCTTGCGCACCTCGCCCGTCCGGTAGAACGGCAGGTTCAGGAATCGCGCGGCGCTGCGCGGCAGCCCCACCGCCTCGAGCGCCGCGATCGCCTCCGACTCCCGGATCATCCGTTTGACCTCTTGGACCAGCGCGAGGTCCACGTCGCCGGGCGCCTTGCGCTCGAAGCTCGCTTCGACCGTTTCGCGCACGCGCCGGGCGGTCGCGCCGTCGAGCCCCAGCGTCTCCGCCGCCCGCTCCACGAAGTCGAGGTGGCGCATCACGTCGTGATCGAAAACCGCGATGTTCCCGCTCGTCATGTAGGCGACGACGGTCGCGTTCTCGTTCTCCCACAGCTTGCGCATGATCCCGCCCATCGAGATGACGTCGTCGTCGGGATGCGGCGAAAAGACCAGCACCCGCCGGCGCGACGGCAGCTTGGCCCGCCCGCGGATCTTGCGCGTCAAGCGGTTGAACACCATCCCGTTGATCGGTCCGGCGGCGGCGTGCTTCGCGAGCAGCGGGCTCAGATGGTGCTCGGCGTAGTCGCGCGCGGTGAGCTTGAGAATGGCCTTCCCCGTCTGCTCGGCGAGCCACACGACCGCGCGATCGGTCATCGCGGGCGTCCACTCGACGCTCTGCAGCAGCCACGGTGTATTGATCCGCGTCAGCTCCGCCGCCGCCGCGAGGTCGAGATACACGGCGGCGTTGCGATGGCCTTGCAGGAACGTCGCCGCGACGTCCCGGGAGATCTCGCCCTCGACGGCGCGCCGCACGATCGCGGCCTTGTGCTCGCCCGTCGCGATCAGGGCGATCTCCCTGGCCCCGAGGATGGTGGCCACGCCCATCGTGATCGCTTCGCGCGGCACGTTGTCCTCGCCGAAGAAGTCGGCCGCCGCGTCCTTCCGGGTCACGGTGTCGAGCGTCACGAGGCGGGTGCGCGAGTCGGGCGGGGAACCGGGCTCGTTGAAGCCGATGTGGCCGCTCTTGCCGATGCCGAGGATTTGGAAGTCGATGCCGCCGGCTTCGCCGATCGCCCGCTCGTACGCGGCGCAGTGCTCCTCGAGCCGCTCGCGCGGCGTCCCCCCGTCCGGGATGTGCACGTTCTCGGGGCGGATGTTCACGTGGGCGAACAGGTTCTCCCACATGTAGCGCCGATAACTGTTCGGGCTGTCGGGCGCCATGGGATAGTACTCGTCGAGGTTGAATGTCACCACGTGCGAGAAATCGACCTCGCCCGCGTGATGGCGGCGGATCAGCTCGTGGTAGATGCCGAGGGGCGTGCTGCCCGTGGCGAGCCCGAGGACCGAGCGGCCCTTGGCGGCCGTCTCCTGGGCGATCACCTGGACGATGCGGTCGGCCACGAGCAGCGCCACGTCGTCGTGGTCGCGCAGCACCACCGTGCGGATGCGCTCGCGGTCACGCGGTCCGTCGAGCGGGCTCCCCGGCGCGCGCGGCGTCTCCCGGGCCTTCTCCGTGCGGGATGTGGTCACCTGGCGCTCTTCTCTTCCATCGGGCGGCATATCATCCAGAAAGAATATGCCGGCCGAGATGCCCGGCAAGTCACGTCACGAGAGACCGGGGAAGGGGATGCATCTTGCCACCATGGAGCACCATCGGGCCGCGCGAACGTGTCAAGGTCGCACGGTTGCTTGACGCGACGGAGCGGATTTCGCATATGTTCTACGCGCCCCCACGATGGCATGGATGGACTGCGTGACCGGCGGCGCCCTGTCGGAGTGCCGCCTGGCGCGAGTGGTGTCTACGGGGAGCCCGTGACCGGACTTGAGACGTTTGCCGAAGGCAGGCGCGAGATCCTGCGGCAGGCAAGTGCCGCCTTGGGAGGCCGCCCAGTGACCGTGTGGGAGGCGTCCGCCCGCGCCGAGCTCGAGACGCAGGCATCGAGCGAGCCCGCTCCCCGCTATCATTCGAGCAGACTCGACGTGGACACCACGCTGCGGCGCTGGCACATCCCCATCGTGCAGGGAAGCCGCTGGGTAGGGTGCCACATCGAGGAGCCCGGCCGGCCCTGGCTCGTCGCCCCGGTGCGGTCGCAGCCCGCGGCGCCGCCTCCGGAGGGGCGGGAGCGCCGCAGCAAGGAGCGGCTGACGATCGAGCTCGCCGGGCTCTGCATCGGCTTGCTCGACCGGCGCGAGATCGCTTGGGTCTCCGGGTCGGGACTCGGCGGGTTCGATCCGCTCCACGACGTCACCACGCTCCCGGGGATCATCGCCCACGAGCTCAGCAACCCGCTGACCGCTGCCCGCGCCGGGCTCCAGCTCGCCATGGAAACGCTCGGGGGCTGGACGGAGATCGGGGCCAGCCGCCGGCTCGAGATGCTGGACGAGCTCGGCCAGGTCGTCGAGGACATCGACCGGGGCGTGAGCTTCCTGCGGGCGGTCAAGGACCGCGCTCGCGGCGCCCTGGCCCGATCCGAGCGCTTCGACGCCGTACGGGTGGTCCGCTCCTGCTGCACGCTCGAGAGCCGGGTCCTCAAGGACAAGAAGATCCCGCTGGAGCTCGACAGCGCTCTCGGCACCGTCTACCTGAAGGGCGACCCGAATGCCCTGTACGACATGCTCGTGAACCTCATCCGCAACGCCGCCGACGCGACCGGCGCGCGGGGGACGCCCATCCGCGTTGCGCTGGAGCAGACGAGCGCCGACCTGCGGCTGACCGTGCGCGATGAAGGCGTGGGAATTCGCCCCCAGGAGCTCGAGCGGGTCTTCGAGCCCGGCTTCACCACGAAGGAGTTCGGCGAGGGGAGCGGGATGGGGTTGGTGGTGGTGCAGACCGTGGTGCGGAACATGTTCGGCGGCAGCATCCAGGTGGCATCGACCCCGGGCGTCGGAACCATCGTCACCGTCAGCCTCCCCATTCCCCCCCAGCGATTAGTGGATCCGCGGGCCGGTCAAGGCCTCCCTCCCTCCTAACCCGCGACGACGCAGTCACGGCTCCTGCAACAGCCCCTCCAGATCCAGTGGCCGCGTATGCATGACGAGCGTTCCGTCGGGCGCGTGCGGCCACTCGCTTTGCGGGCGGTCGCGGTAGAGCTCGACGCCGTTGCCGTCGGGATCGCGGAGATAGACCGCCTCGCTCACGCCATGATCCGACGCACCCTCGAGCGGCACGCCGTGCTCGAGCACCCGGCGCACGGCCGCCGCGAGTCCCTTGCGGTCGGGGTACAGGACTGCGAAGTGGTATAGGCCCGTGGTCCCCGGCGCGGGCGCGGGCGCGCCGCGCCCGGCCCAGGTGTTCAGGCCGACGTGATGGTGGTACCCGCCGGCCGAGAGAAACACCGCGTCCCGCCCATACCGGGTGGTCACCTCGAACCCGAGCACGTCGCGGTAGAACGCCAGCGCCCGGTCGAGGTCGGCGACCGTGAGATGGACGTGCCCGATCCGGGCCTGGGGGTCGATGCTCATCCCTTGGGATAACGCTTCACAGTTCCCGGCGCCAAGCCGCCAGTGAAGTTGCAAGCCGCGAGCCGCAAGCGGTTCCCAGTCGGCGGATCCCAGTCATGCGCGGCTGGCGTCGTGCGACTGTCAACCGCTTGCGGCTTACGGCTTACGGCTGGCTTGACGGCTTGGCGTCTTGGAACTGCCCTGACGACAGGCGACTCTTCACTGTTAAATTGCGCCTCATGAATGGCATCCTCAAAGTCCCCCCGCCGGTCAACCAGCCGGTCCTCTCCTACGCGCCGGGCGCCGCCGAGCGGGTCGAGCTCAAGCGGGCCCTCAAGGACCTCTCCGCGCGCCAGATCGAGATCCCCCTCATCGTCGGCGGCGAAGAGGTGCGCACCGGCACGACGGTCGAGGCCGTGATGCCGCACTGCTATCGCCACGTCCTCGCCAGGGTGCACCAGGCCGCGCCGCGCGAGGTGCAGGCGGCGATCGCGGCCGCGCGCGAAGCGCGGCGCGATTGGTCGACGTGGAGTCTGGAGCGGCGCGCAGCGGTCTTTCTCAAGGCGGCGGACCTCCTCGCCACCCGCTACCGGCCGATCGTCAACGCGGCGACGATGCTCGGCCAGTCGAAGACCGCCCATCAGGCGGAGATCGATGCCGCGTGCGAGCTGATCGATTTCTTCCGCTTCAACGTCCACTTCGCCGAACGTCTCTATGCGGAGCAGCCGATCTCCGCCTCCGGAAGCTGGAACTACCTGGACTACCGCCCCCTCGAGGGGTTCGTCTACGCGATCACGCCATTCAACTTCACCTCCATCGGCGGCAATCTCCCCACGTCCCCGGCGATCATGGGGAACACGGTCGTGTGGAAGCCGGCGTCGGCCTCTGTGCTGTCGAACTACTTCATCATGAAGCTGCTCGAGGAGGCGGGGTTGCCCCCGGGGGTGATCAACTTCGTGCCCGGGCCGGCGACGCGGGTGTCCGAGACGCTGCTCGCCGACCGCACCCTCGCCGGCGTTCACTTCACCGGCTCAACCGAGGTATTCCAGGCGCTCTGGAAGCGCGTCGGTGAGAATCTGGCGGGCTACGCCGGCTATCCGCGCCTCGTGGGCGAGACGGGCGGGAAGGACTTCATCATCGCGCACGCGAGCGCCGAGGTTGACGCCCTCGCGACGGCGATCGTGCGCGGGGCGTACGAGTACCAGGGGCAGAAATGCAGCGCCGCTTCGCGCGCCTACGTGCCCGCCGCGCTTTGGCCCAGAGTACGTCAGCGCGTGCTCGACATGCTCGCCGAGGTGAAGATGGGCGATCCGGTCGACTTCCGGAA